>Ga0213840_1000545_pt1 | contig 50447 bp, 40 predicted proteins | sample SWPATP22_FD_160132 | JGI IMG/M metagenome (GOLD analysis project Ga0213840, IMG submission 160132) | Coastal seawater microbial communities from Marineland, Florida, United States - SWPA TP2 #2 | ecosystem: Environmental > Aquatic > Marine > Coastal | place: USA: Florida | collected 2016-08-14 | reverse complement strand
ACGAGTGCTTAACAACGTTATGTCGAATACTTCCCCTACATTGGCTCAACTAGAGCAAAAAGATACATTTATCCGCCGTCACATTGGCCCGGGTAAAGGTGAGATTGAAGAAATGCTGTCTGCCATTGGTGCGAGCTCATTAGACGATTTAATCGAGCAAACTGTGCCGGCAGGTATTGCGCTACCAGAGCCATTGAAATGTGGTGAAGGTGCGACAGAAGTGGAAGCATTAAGTGAATTAAAAGCGGTTGCGCAAAAGAACAAAATTAACCGTTCTTTCATTGGTATGGGTTACTACGATACTCACGTACCAAACGTAATTCTGCGCAACGTGCTAGAAAACCCAGGTTGGTATACAGCATACACGCCGTATCAGCCAGAGATTGCACAAGGTCGCCTAGAAGCTATTCTTAACTTCCAGCAAGTTACTATCGACCTTACTGGCCTTGAGCTTGCGTCTGCTTCACTACTAGACGAAGCCACTGCAGCGGCAGAGGCAATGGGCCTTGCTAAGCGTGTATCTAAAAACAAAAAGGCGAACGCGTTCTTCGTAGCTAACGACGTTCACCCACAAACATTAGACGTAGTACAAACACGTGCTGAAATGTTTGGTTTTGAAATTATCACAGGCGCAGCGGAAGAAGCGGCAGAGCACGATGTATTTGGTGCGCTACTTCAGTACCCAACGACTACCGGTGAAATTAAAGATATCAGTGACATTATTGCTGCGGTACAAGCGAAGAAAGGTATTGTTGCAGTAGCGGCAGACCTAATGAGCTTAGTAATGCTTAAGTCGCCGGGCGAGCTAGGTGCAGACGTAGCACTGGGTAGCGCACAGCGCTTTGGTGTACCAATGGGTTACGGTGGCCCGCACGCGGCATTCTTTGCAACACGCGACAGCTACAAGCGTTCACTACCAGGGCGTATTATTGGTGTAAGTAAAGACACTCGTGGTCGCCAAGCACTGCGTATGGCGCTACAAACACGTGAACAGCACATTCGCCGTGAAAAAGCGAACTCGAACATTTGTACGGCGCAGGTACTACTTGCCAACATGGCAAGCTTCTACGCGGTGTACCACGGCCCACAAGGCCTTAAAACCATTGCTGAGCGCATTCACCGCTTTGCTGACATTCTTGCCACTGGTTTGAACCAGAAAGGTGTAGCTCTAAAGCACAGCACGTACTTCGACACGCTAACCGTAATGGTAGACAACAAAGAAGACGTACTAGCAAAAGCCTATGCGAAAGGCATGAACCTACGTGCTGACTTAGAAGGCGCGGTAGGTGTAGCACTAGATGAAACCACAACGCGTGAAGACATTGTTGCGCTATTCGACGTTATCTTAGGTGATGATCACGGTTTAACGGTTGAAGTCCTAGACGCTGAAGTAACCACGCAAGACGTAAAATCTATTCCTGATGCGCTAGTACGTACAAGCGACATTCTGACGCACGAAGTATTCAACAAGTATCACTCTGAAACAGAGATGCTGCGTTACATCAAGAGCCTTGAGAACAAAGACTTGGCGCTTAACCACTCAATGATTTCATTGGGTTCGTGCACCATGAAACTAAACGCGACGGCTGAAATGATCCCAGTAACATGGGCTGAATTTGGTCAGCTTCACCCGTTTGCACCGCTAGACCAAGCAACAGGTTATCAAGAAATGATTGCCGAGCTTGCCGAGTGGCTAATTAACGTAACGGGTTACGACGCACTTTCAATGCAGCCTAACTCGGGTGCACAGGGTGAATATGCGGGCCTATTGGCTATTCAGCGTTATCACGAAAGCCGCGGTGAAGGTCACAGAAACGTGTGCCTAATTCCAAGCTCTGCGCACGGTACTAATCCAGCGTCTGCGCAAATGGTTAGCCTAAAAGTTGTGGTTGTTGCCTGTGATTCAAACGGTAACGTAGACCTTAACGACCTTCGTAAGAAGGCCGAAGAAGTGGGTGAGAACCTGTCTTGTGCCATGATCACATACCCGTCTACCCACGGTGTATACGAAGAAACCGTACGCGAAATTTGTGACATTGTTCACGAGCATGGCGGTCAGGTTTACATGGACGGCGCGAACATGAACGCGCAGGTGGGCATTACTTCACCTGGTTTCATTGGTTCAGACGTATCGCACCTTAACCTACACAAAACCTTCTGTATTCCACACGGTGGCGGCGGCCCAGGTATGGGACCTATTGGTGTTAAGTCGCACCTTGCGCCATTCCTACCAAACCACACAGTGGTAGACGTAGCAACAGCAGGTAAAGACTGTGGTGCGGTTTCGGCAGCGCCATGGGGCAGTGCGTCTATTCTGCCTATTAGCTACATGTACATTAAGATGATGGGTAGCGAAGGCCTGCGCCGTGCAACCGAAGTAGCTATTCTTAACGCTAACTACGTGGCGAAGAAGCTAGAAGGGCACTACAAGGTACTTTACAAAGGTAACAATGGCCGCGTTGCGCACGAATGTATTGTTGATCTGCGCCCGCTTAAAGAAGCAAGCGGTGTGACAGAAGTAGACATTGCGAAGCGCTTAAACGACTACGGCTTCCACGCTCCAACTATGAGCTTCCCAGTAGCGGGTACGCTTATGATTGAGCCAACAGAGTCGGAAGCGAAGTACGAGCTAGACCGTTTCATTAATGCCATGATTAGCATTCGTGAAGAAGTTGCAAAAGTAGAAAGCGGCGAGTGGGATGCTACTGACAACCCACTTCACAATGCACCGCACACGCTAGCAGATATTTGTGACAGCGACTGGAACCGCAGCTACGACCGCATGCTAGCAGCGTACCCAGCACCAGAAGTACACAGAAACAAATTCTGGCCAACGGTTAACCGTATTGATGATGTATTCGGTGACCGTAACCTAATTTGTTCTTGCCCTAGCATTGAGAGTTATTCTGAGGAGTAGGGTGGTTGACGATTTGAAAATAAGTTTGTGAACAGGTTAATTAGTTTGTGAATGAAATTAGTTTGTGTACAAATCTTAACTTTCAATAAAAAGCTGCGACAGTGTTCGCAGCTTTTTTGTATCGATGTCGATTTGAAAATAAGTTTGTGAACGAGTTAATGAGTTTGTGGACGTTGCTCTCATGAAATAGCTTGATTGTTGGAGTTGGATAAGCCGTTTACTGCGTTTTCAATGTAACTTCTCATTATATCTATATTTCCGTATTGCAATGACAATTTGGAGAGTATTTTCTACAGGGTACGGTAGTAATGGTAGACTTGACGCTTTGCACGCCCTCGACGTACCCCTACATTAAGATATGTGCGCATATCAAATCATAGCAACTAAAGTTAAGAGTACTTAATCCGTCACATATATATTGTTGGTCAATCTTTTGAACATATTTCGTACGAATGTGAGCAAGTCATGCAGCCTTAAATCGTCAATACAAAAATTTGATATCGTAAAAATACATATAAGTGAAACTATTCGAAGAACTATCGCCAAGTTTTGCTTTCGGTGAACTCAGCTAAGCTTGATGGCTCCACGTAATCTAAAAGTTAGCGCAGACTGGCTGTTGTTGTTTTGTACATGTTAAATTTCCCTTTAGCACTCGAAAGTGCGAGGGTTACTCTATCTGAGTTTACAGATCTTGGCGTATTGTCGAAAATCTCGACTTCCAAATTCGGTTTGAGAAATCCTACTTTCATAGTAATTTTTTATAAAGCTCTATTACTACCATATAGACGTTAGTTTCTTATAGATTTCTATAAAATCGAAACCAAAAAGTAGGTTAACAGAAATTTTAAGTGTAACTTCAGCTAATCTTAAGCTTTAGTTGGTATTCTCTCAGTAGCTTTAGTTGGTTTCTCACAGCATTTGTAAGTAGGTTCATTTCATTGAAAGTTCTAATTATCGAAGATTCAATCTCGCTCAGAAGAAGCTTGCGCGTAGGGTTATCCAATCTTGGCTTTACGGTTGATGACACAGGAGATGGCTCTGAAGGGCTGAGCATGGCGTTAGCTGGAAACTATTCACTGCTGGTACTTGATCTAATGTTGCCATCAGTCAATGGCACTACAATACTAAAAGCAATTAGACAAGCGAACAAAGACATTCGAGTATTAATTCTTTCAGCCAAAGATCTCACTGAAGATAAAGTAGAGGGTTTGCTTAATGGAGCTGACGACTACCTAACTAAACCATTTTCATTCGACGAATTACATGTGCGATTACTTTGTCTTATGCGCAGAGGCAGTCTAAATGTTAATGACAGTACTATTAACATTGGTCCAATCTCTTTAGATTTGCATTTAAAACAAGTCAAATGCGAAGGTATTGATGCTAACTTAACACCTAATGAGTACAAAGTTGTCGAATGCTTGTTTACCAACCAAGGAAAAGTGATTTCACCTGAAAAACTAAGTGAATATCTAGCAGGACAATATGATGCTATTTCCAAAAATTCTTTAGAAGCTCATTTGTCTTCAGCTCGGAAGAAAGTGAAAGCAATTGGCCACGACTTGCCGATCAAAACCAAGCGGGGTTTTGGATATTTCATAGAGAATGAATAGTGACTTCAATTAAAAAAAAGCTTAGCCGATATTTGTCTATTACAATTTCAATTTTGTTAGTTGCGATTTTATTAGTTACCGATATCAGTGTCGATAAATGGATTAGTAACGAATTCGACCGTGCAATGATTAATAAAGTTGGTCTTTTGGAGACTTTAGTTGAAGAAAATGGGGCAGAAGTAGAGTTCGATTTTGCCGGTGAATTCATGCCAGAATTTGAAGGTGAAGAAAATCCTGAGTACTTTCAGCTTTGGTACAATGATGAAGTATTTGAACGTTCAGATACGCTAGAGCTCTTTGATATCAAAGACCTTCCTAGATTAGATGTGAAATTAGATAGCTTCATCATTCAAGACATAATCTTACCAGATGGGCGGGACGGTAGGATGTTGTATAGCAAATTTCTACCACAAGTTGATTCAGATATTCGTGAAGCGCTAGGCGTGACAAGAGAGGAATTCGCGAAAAATCAAAAACCGATGGAGTTCGCTTATGCACTGAGCAAGGAAGAACTTAATTACATTCTCTGGTTTGTTGATGTGATTTTCGTTTTGGCTTCAATAATCGCTGTATTAACGGTTCAGAAGATAGTGTCATTGGTAGTAGTACGAAGTTTAAAACCAATTGATGAATTTGCAAAGGAACTAAGTACCGTTACTCTTACATCAGACAGTGCTCATGTTTCAGTTGATAAATTGCCTAAAGAGTTAATCCCTATCGCTAGGGCTACAAATCAATTTATTGAAGATAATCGTAAACTATATAAGAGGGAGCAGAGAGTCACATCAGATATTGCCCACGAACTAAAGACTCCCATCACGGAACTTCTCAGTTTGAGTGAGGTTGCTCTTAAATTCCCACACGAAAATCAAATCGCTGACAACTTGGCCAGTGATGTTAAGGACATCTCTACAAGACTAAAAAGTATTGTGAACGGGATTTTGTTGTTACAAAAAAGTGATAGTGACCGAGTACTACCAACAGCCGATGTCGAATTAAAAACTATTTTCAACAACGTTATAAGATATGAAAACAACGCGAATAGAACTATTAATATCAATTTTGAAAGCAGCTCTATAAAAATAACCACGAACAAATTTGCACTTGAAACCATACTTTCAAACTTAATAAATAATGCGCTTTACTACAGCCCGGAAAATACGGTTGTCGATATTGCGGTAAAAACTAAAGATAGGAAAGTGCACATAGAGATTACAAATACATATGAAGGTGACTGCTGCGAAGACGATTTAAATCAGTTTTTTGAACCTTTATGGCAAAAAGACGAATCAAGAACCTCATCAGAGCGCTTTGGACTTGGTTTGGCAATTGTTAAATCTTACTGTGAAAAGCTTAACGCTGTTATTTCTGTTTCTCTTGATAACCTCAATCATATAACTTTTAAAATTGTGATGCCATGAAGTTATTAGCGAGTTGTCTGATGTTGCTAGTCTCGCTCAGTGTTCCTTTAGTTACTGGTGCTTCAGAGATTACAATTGACGGCGATTTAAATGAACCAAAGTGGCAGAACCAAACCAAACATAGCATCAATTATCAAATCATCCCTCGAACTTTATCAAAAATAGAGAATAATTTCTTTTATCAGATAAGTACCAATGAACTGGGAGTGTATATCGCTATATCAGCAACTAAAGAAACTGCATTGAGAGTTCGTACTCAAGAAAATGATACCCTTTTTACCAACGATCATGTTCAAATTTTATTGGACATGAATAATACCCAGCAGACGAGCTACGTATTTGCTATCAATCACCAAGGCTACTTTTATGATGCCATTTACAAACAGAATAAAGAGTTCGATTTAGACTGGAGCAGTGAATGGCAGTATGCAGTTAAAACATATGATAATTCGTGGGTTACGGAGCTCTATATCCCATGGAGTTCGATGGTTTTCAATATTCAAGAGCCACATGAATTCGGAATTTCGGTCTCTCGCTATGATGAGGCAACTAATGCTACTTACTCATCTATCCCCGCAAACGCTACTATGAATAGATTTCTGCAAAATTTCAGTAAAGAAGTTGCTGTCATCAAGGCTGAATCGAATTTTGATATATTTCCTTACATCTCCATAAATAGAGATATATCAAATAATAACAATATAGTCGAAGTCGGTACGGAAATTTTTTGGAAACCATCTAAAAATCACAAATTAAGTGTTGCAATCAATCCAGATTTTGGTCAGGTAGAGTCTGATGAGTTAGTGGTTAACTTCTCAGCCATCGAAAATTTTTTCTCAGAGAGACGTCCATTTTTCAATGACAATCAAAATATTTTTGATGTTGTTGGCCCTGAAAACCTTAGAGTGGTTCATACACCTAGAATTGGCGGGGACTCCTTCTATGACGAAAACTACATTGGAGACTTGGATTCTTCTTTAAAATATACTTTCGGTACTGAACAAATAGATTTGGGGGTTCTCTCCGCATTTGAGAGTTCAGATAATGGGAAATTAGGAAGAAATTTTTGGGTACTTAGAGGACAGTATCATTTTTCAGCTAGCAAACTAGGTATTTCACTCAACAATGTCACCACGCCAAGTATTGACCGCGATGCAACTGTTATATCTACGGATTTCAATTACGCATATTCAGAAAATATCGAATTGAATTTAGGTTTAATCGGTTCTCAAATTGAGCAAGCCGAAATAAAAAATAATGACATTGGGTGGTGGTTTACGGCTAGTGCAGAGTTATCGAAGCAGCAAAGTCATGAGTTTACTGTTTTCAGCTATGGCGATAACTTACAGCTCAACGATGTAGGTTTCGTTAAACGAATTAACAGAAAGCAACTTGAATATGAGTATGAATATCAAATCCCAAACTTAGATTTATTGTCGATTCGAGATGTCACGTTTGCGATTGAGACTGAGATCAAAACCAATTACAAAAGCGAAAAGTTACCTCGTATATTAGCAGGTAGCATTAATGTCGTTGCAAACTCGGAGTTCGAATATACTCTTGATATAGAGTACGGTACATCAGGTTTTGACGATTTGTTGACGAGAGGAAATCGCTCTATTTGGTTTCCATCATTCTATATTGCTGAATTGGAAATAAGCTCTTCAGAGTACGATTGGGGAAGCTTCTCCACAGCATTTGAGTATGGGACAGAGGGACTTTCAGGGACATTTTATAATACTGAAGCGAGCATTGAGCAGCAGTTTAGTGACAATATATTGGGTGGTTTTCGTGTATCGCAGTATAACAGTGACAGTTGGTTCGACTGGGATAATGGTGACATTGTTAATGAATACAATTTTACAGAACAGAGTATCGAGTTAAGTCTTGATTACCAAATTGCAAATAATCAAGAGTTGCGTGTAAAACTCGAATCGGTAATCGGAAAGGCAAGGCATTTAAACCGATATGCCGTTAACGCTGACGGACGTTTACTATCTTTAGGTGAACAAGATGATTTTTCTTTCTCCGAAACAGCATTCCAACTGCGCTACAAATATGCTTTGAGCCAATTAACCGCTTTTTATTTAAGCTATAGCTTTGGCGGTGAGTTTCAAGATGACATCGCTCAGTTTGGTGAACGCAACCTTTATAAACGAGCGATTGAGGCAAAAGATGCGCATAATCTATTCGCAAAAATACGTTTCCATTTTTAGTTCAAAACTAATCAAAGTTTCAGTTTGAACTAAGCAAATCTTAAGTTTCACTAGCTAGCATGAAATCACCAAAATAGAGGTGGTTTTATGTCTACTAGATTTGCAACTGTTACAGTTAACACAAAATTTAATACTGCTAGCTGGAGAGCTATATTCGCTTTCTCGATTCTAGTACTGGTGCTTTTCAGTATTGCCTTAGATAAGAATACTTATCTTGCTAGTCAAACAGTTGTTTTTTCTATGGGTAATCAAGCACTTCAAATTTTGCCTGAAATATTCTGGCATAACGTTACTTACTTAGGAGATGCTCTGATCCTCGTTCCACTGTTATCTTTTATTTGTATTTTTAATAAAAGAGCGTGGGCTGCTATGTTTGGGGCAATTCCGCTTGCATGTCTCCTCAGTCATGCAGGTAAGAACTTTTTCGCAATCCCCAGACCCGCAGCTATTCTCGACGTTGAACAGTTTACTATTATTGGCTCTACACTAACCGCGAATACCAGTTTTCCATCAGGTCATACAATTACAATCTTTACAGCAATGTCTGCACTTTGGTTCGTTGGTGCAAACGAGATCTACAAGAGGAATTATTCAAAATATCTTTTAGCAGCCGTATTATGTTTAGTTGCTTCTATAACGGCTATGTCAAGAGTGGCTGTGGGCGCACACTGGCCTGCGGATATCGTTTTTGGAGCAATGCTTGGAATTATTTCAGGCTTTAGTGGTGAATACTTGTCTAGGCGCTATTCAGGTTGGTGGCACTGGGCAAAAGCAAAGCCTCTTTATCTTGGGTACTTTGTGCTTTTCTTCTGTGGGGTGTTACTTTTTAGTGCCGTAAACGGAAAAGTGCCAGAGCTAGCAATAGTTTGGGCAGCGATAATCGTGAGCATAATAGTAGGCACTTATATAGCGCTAAAGGCTGCACTAAATAAATGATTTCGTTACGCGTTTTATCACCTACTACTAATAAAGCTAGCAATTACGTACTATTTAGCAGCCTTCTAAGTACGATTTTATTCAATCTAGTACTTTGGGTATACGTTATAAACAATATAGAACTATCTACGTTCAGTGGGGTTGCAATATTATCATCTGTATTTGCAATCGTTTTTGTTTTTACATTTACCTTCTGCTCATTCCTAGCCCTATTTTCTTTGCAAATACTTAAGGGGTTTTTCGCCATCACTACAGTAGTAAACGCTATTGCTATTTACTACATGATGGCTTATCGAGTTGTTCTAGACAGGAGCATGATGGGCAATATTTTTAATACCCGCTATTCTGAATCTATAGAGCTATTATCCATAAATCTATTATTTACGGCGATTGTTGTGGGTTTTTTGCCTGCATGGATATTGATTAGGCCTGAAGTTAAAAAATTAGACAGAATTATAATAGCGCGCAATGCGCTGCTAGCCTTTATTGGGTCTGTTACTTTTCTTTATGTAAATGCAGCCAGTTGGCTTTGGATAGATAAACACGCTAGCGTACTTGGCGGAAATATCTTGCCTTGGTCATACATAATAAATTCAGCTAGGCACTATGCGTCAATAAAAAAATCTACTGAAGGACAAATAACTCTACCTAACGGTAAGTTGATAAATAACGAAAAAACAATATTCGTACTAGTGATTGGTGAGACCGCTCGTGCAGATAACTTCTCCCTTTATGGTTACGCAAACCTAACCAATCCTAAGTTAGCACAACAACAAAACTTATTAGTTTTACAACACACTAAGTCCTGTACAACGTATACCACGGGCTCTCTTGCTTGTATGTTAGCCCCTACTGAAGAACATACTAACTACGAAGCCTTACCAACCTATTTAAAAAGGCATGGCATCGAAGTAGAGTGGCGAAGCAACAATTGGGGTGAACCCGCCATAGATGTATCTCGGTATATTGAAGCAAATGAATTAAGGTCTGACTGCACTGGTGATGGGTGCCACTTAGATGAAGTTTTATTGACAAATCTTTCTCAAGCGATCGAATCATCGAATAAGCAAAAACTTCTTCTAGTATTACATACTAAAGGCAGTCACGGTCCGAGCTATTACAAACGATATACAAAGAGGTTTGAGCAATTTACGCCAGTATGCCGTGATGAAGAAATTAATATGTGTAGCTCAGAATCTTTGATAAACGCCTATGACAATACAGTCTTGTACACTGATCACGTTTTAGTGAACATTATCGAAAAACTTAAAAGTATCAAAGACACATCTACCGCGATGATGTATATCTCCGATCATGGTGAATCACTTGGCGAACATGGACTCTATTTACATGGTACGCCCTATACTTTTGCACCAGACTATCAGAAAAACATTCCATTTTTGATTTGGGCTTCGGATCAATTCCTCAAACAAAAGAAGCTTGATTTGAGTGAGCTTAAACAGGCATCAATGCACTCCCAATTTAACGTGTTTCACACAGTTTTAGGAGTCTTTGGCCTCGACTCCCCGATCTATAACGCTGAACTCGATGTTTTGCATGATTCTCACGGAAAAGTTGAAGACTTCAAAGTAAACGCCACTAAAAAATTAACTTTCTAAGGGACATAGATGCAAAATAAGATTAAGGCATTAATGGACACAAAGCTAACCACCAATCGATTGATTCTGTTGGTGTGCATCTATATTGCATTTATTCTCAATATTCCGTTTCTAATAAAAGCCACTCAAGCAATAACTAAATTAGAGCAGTATAATGTATTGTTCTTATTGTCAGTTCCTTTCTTCTTGTTATCACTGTCCTTATTTATTCAGTGCTTTTTTTCGTTTAGAAAAGTTACCAAGTTTTCGTTGATTATAACTGTACTGATATCATCTGTGGTGTTTTGTGCATCACTAAATTATGGGGTTATTTTTGATTATGGAATGATCGAAAGTATTGCCGATAATGGTGCTACCGAAGTGCTCTCATACGTAAACTACTCCACTCTAGTTTTCATACTCGTATTTGGCATCATTCCTTCGATTTTTATTTCTATTGTTAAATTGTCATATTCCTCTTTCGTCGGCGAATTATTCGCTCGACTAAAGTTATTATTAGGTAGCCTTGCAGTGTTGCTTTTTATCGCATTAGTGTTCTATTCAAACTATGCATCCGTAGGCAGAAATAATCGTGACCTCATTGGCTACCTAACACCATATGCGCTACTAGACTCCTCTGTTAAATACTTACAGAGAAATGTGCTTTATCCACCTCCTCACTTTGATCTCATCGACACAAAACCCAAGATGAGCAATGATAAAGAGCGAGTTACTGTTTTAGTGCTAGGACAAACAGCTCGTGCCCAAAACTTTTCGTTAAATGGATACGAAAAACAAACAAACCTGTATACTAAAAACTGGAACGTCATCAGTTTCACCAACATGACTTCTTGTGGCACATCTAAAGCGGTTTCGATCCCGTGTATATTTTCCAGTTTAGATAGGCAAAATTTTAATAGGCGCGTAGCTAATGCAAAGCAAAACGTTCTAGATATTATTCAATTAGCAGGTGTTGATTTGTTATGGATTGCTAATGACAACACGAGCTGTAAAGGTGTTTGTAAACGCATAAAGCGACACGAAATTATGCAGAGTGACTATCCAAAACTTTGTCAGGAAAACCGTTGTTATGATGAAGCGGTCATAAAACAGCTCGATAAAAAGCTAGCGAATCTTACCCACAGTAACACATTAATAATATTGCATATTGCAGGTTCGCGAGGACCTGATTATTTTACAAAATATCCTAGTGGTCATCGGTACTTCTTACCAGATTGCCAACGTAGTGATATTCAAAATTGTACCAGCGAAGAGCTTGTAAACGCCTATGACAATAGTATTGCTTACACTGATTTTGTATTGGCTCAAATTATTGAAAGGCTGGAAAAACTAAGTATAAATTCTAGGATAGAGACGGCTTTACTCTATACTTCTGATCATGGCGAATCATTGGGAGAAAAAGGAATATACTTGCATGGTATTCCCTATGTTTTCGCACCAAAAGAACAATTACACATACCACTTATTGTCAAAATATTTAGTAACAATACTAATACTAAGTGCGTGAAAGAAGCCGAAAACCTTCCTGTTTCTCACGATAACTTCTTTGATCTTTTATTAGGTCTCACGGGCGTGCAGTCAACAGCGTATAACACTGTTCAAGATATACTCTCTCAATGTCGGTTTTCAGATAATTTTCAGTAACCCTTAAGTTTGGAATGCAACTATAAGTACATTCCAATAGAGGAGATGCTGAGATGAATAGCCCACAACGAAGCCCAAAAGAAATTGATGTATCGGTAATTGTCCCCGTATTCAACGAAGAATCTGTTTTACCTGAGTTTCATAAGCGGCTGGCATCGATATTAAATACGGTACATGAATCATCTGAAATCATATACGTTAATGACGGTAGCACAGATAATTCAACCACAGTCATAAATGACTTCAAGAAAACTATTACAAAAGTTCTTTTAATCAATTTGAGCAGAAACTTTGGTAAAGAAGCAGCGATGTGTGCTGGGCTTTCAAAATCCAATGGCAAAGCTGTAATCTTAATTGATGCTGATTTACAAGATCCTCCTGAACTCATTCCTTTGATGATTTCCAAATGGAAAAGCGGTTTCGACATTGTCAATATGCAACGTAGCATTCGTCGCGGTGAATCTTGGTTTAAAAAGTTCTCGGCCTCAATGTTTTACAAAATCCTCAATAAGCTTTCCGACTACCATATCCCTGCTGATGTTGGCGACTTTAGGTTATTGAGCCGAAGAGTTGTTAATGAGCTTAACCAGCTAAGCGAAAAGAATGTATACATGAAGGGGTTGTTAGTTTGGCCGGGATTTGACCAAGTAACTTTACAATTTGAAAGAGATAAACGCTGGTGTGGCGAGTCAAAATGGCCGTTTTTAAAACTAGTTGGTCTAGCGGTCGATGGTATTACTTCATTTAGTACTAAACCACTTCAATTGGCGACTTACTTGGGAGGTACACTCGCTTTTACATCATTTTTGTACGGCTTATGGATAATTCTAAAAACAATGTTCTTTGGTGAAGCTGTTACTGGCTTCCCAACTATTATGGTTGCAATGCTTGCTTTAGGCGGCTTTCAGCTTCTTTCTATTGGACTTATCGGCTCATATGTTGGTCGGATTTATAACGAAGTGAAAAACCGTCCAAGGTTCATCATAAAAGATGAGGTTGTCTCTGAAGCAATGGAAAGCTCAGTGACAAGAGTTGAGTTTCCCGTTAAACAGGTCAAGAGATGAAAATTAAGCAATTAACACTCTTGGCATTTGTTGTCTTTATAATATTTAGATTAGTGTCAATTGGCTTGTATCCTTTAATGGATACAACTGAAGCCCGATATGGCGAAATAGCCCGTATCATGGTTGATTCAAACAACTGGTTAACCCCGCAATTTGATTACAACCTACCATTTTGGGGTAAGCCCCCCATGCACACATGGGCAAGCGCTCTTTCTATTGGTTTGCTGGATGATAGTGAGTTTGCTATCAGGCTCCCACACTTAATAACTGGGTTAATGACCTTGTTGGTTATTTTTCTATTTGCTAAAAAGCTTGGAATATCTGCCCTAGTAACGACATTCATCTTACTTACATCTTTAGGGTTTTACGTTGCAAGTGGCATGGTTATGACCGACTCACTGCTAACTTTGTCAATGACGCTCGCTATGGTTGGCTTCTATTTAGGGTGGGCAGGTAACAAAAATTGGTCATATTTAGGGTTTGTTGGGATCGGGATAGGACTGCTTACTAAAGGTCCCATCATTATTGTTCTCGTGGGGTTATCAATCTTACCTTGGTTAGTCCTAAACTTTGGATTGATTCAAGGTTTTAAAGCACTACTTAATAAGGTTCCTATTTTTTCAGGGTTATCGATTTCTCTCTTGATTGCTGCCCCTTGGTATTTTATGGCGGAGCAAGCAACCCCTGGTTTTATTGATTATTTCATCATAGGTGAACACTGGTCTCGATTTGTGGAAAGCGGCTGGGAAGGCGATCTTTACGGTACTGCTCATGACGAGCCGAGAGGGATTATATGGTTGTATTGGCTTGCGGTAGCATTCCCTTGGTCATTTGTTCTACTTTACAAACTCTTTAAAGCCAAGCTTAACTCCACAACGACTAGCCCACTGTACACTGGTGACAAACAGTTAGTATCCTTTCTCGGCTTCTGGCTAGTATCTCCGATGATTTTGTTTACTTTCGCCGGAAACATTTTACCTATATATGTTTTACCGGGCTTACCAGCGCTAGCGATAATATTGTCGATGTGGCTTAAGCCGTTTAATAAAAGCATTGTTTTGCTAGGCTCTATAACCCCAGCTTTACTTGTTATTGCACTGCTATTTGCTCAAGAGGACTTTAAAAACAGGAGTGATAAATGGCTACTCAGCGAACTAGATGATTCCACTCCTATTTACTATTTGGATAAACGGAGCTTTTCCGGACGGTACTATTCACAAGGAAATGCAATGCTTTTCAATGCTAATACAGCAGAAAAAAAATATTATCTGGTGATCAATCTTAATCATTACCAGTCTGCCAAGCGCCTAGCGGAATACTGTGAATCAATCAAAAACAATAACAGAAAAATAGTGTTGCTATGCAATCGCTGATTTCTAAACAGTTTCTAAAGTTTTTAATTGTCGGAGGAAGTGCCTTTTTAGTTGACTTAGGTATTTTTTACACAGGTTTAAACTTTACAGACCACAATTTATATTTAGTTAGAAGTTATGCTTTTTTCTTTGCTGTACTAGTCACTTTTTATGGTAATCGTTGGTTTACTTTTAAAAATCGCTTTCACTTGTCTAGCAAGGTACAGATACCAAAAGCATTTACCAGTGCGCTCTTATCTTTAATTCCAAACTTTACTGTTTTTACCATGATAGTTGCTTTGTTTCCTTCACCTATCTTCCATTATATTGCTTTTGTATTAGGTGTAGTGGCTGGAACAATTAGTAATTACATTTTAAGTGACAAATACATCTTCAACTCAGAGTGTTAACAAATGTTTGATAATAAAAAAAAGCCAAAAGGCTTGCACAGAATTTACTTGGCCTCGTTAAACTCGTTTAGAGCGTTTAAATGGTTAGCTAAAAATGAATCTGCGTTCAAGCAAGAGCTATTGCTACTACTGGTAAGCATTCCTGCTACATTCTTGTTTCATATCACCTTAGCAGAGCAACTAATACTCATTATCGCGGTTTTATTCATTATTTTTACTGAGATTATTAATACAGCTATTGAAGCTGTTGTCGATAGAGTTGGCCTAGAAATTCACCCTTTATCTGGATTGGCTAAAGATTTAGGCTCTGCGGCTGTATTCATTAGTCTCACAATTGCATTGCTTACATGGATAGCTATTCTTCTTTAAAGCAATGATAATTTTAAGTTTACCTTAAGCGGATCTTAAGCCTTTTTATCTATTGTAGACATCGAGTTTTATACAGGGCGAACCATCGATGTTTACTTCCATATTTTATGCTGTGAGACCTTTTCTTGCTTTTGCAGTTGCAACCTTACTATTTCTTACGTTATCTAGATTAGGACTCTCACTCTGGCAGCTAGATCGATTTGAAGAACTATCAAGTTTATTCACCCTTGCTATCTATGGAATTCGGATCGATCTTAGTGCCGTAGGTTATATTTTCGCTTTACCAGCACTGACCCATATTTGGTTGTTAGGCACCAAAATGGAAAAGGCATGGTTTAAAGTTTTAAAGTGCTACTTCTTCGTGGCAGCCTTAGCTATCATATTTTTTGAGCTTGCAACCCCTGCATTTATTAACGAATACGGTTTTCGGCCAAATAGACTATTTATTGAGTATTTAAATTATCCTGAAGAGGTTTCGAAAATGCTTATCAATGGTCACTTATTTACCTTGATTATCGTTTTTTTCCTACTTGTTTTGCCAAGCAAATATATATGGCAAAAGCTGGAATTAGCACTCCAGCAGCCTCCTCAATTACCTCGATACACATGGAAGAATAAATTGCTTTCATTTTTCACATTATTTCTTTTGGTATTTCTGTGCGCGAGAGGCACATTAGGGCATCGTCCTATTAATCCCGCTTTTGTGTATTTTTCAACAGATCCATTGATCAACTCTCTTACCCTTAATTCTGCATATAGTGTTGCACATGCATACGACCAATTCGGTGATGAGAAAAATGCAGCCAAGATGTATGGAAAAATGGAAGATGAGCGCGTTATCTCATTGATTAGACAAGAGACTAGACTTCCCAAAAATAGTTTTACTAATAACAAATTGCCCTCATTATCAAAGCGTAGCCCTTTCTACAAGGGAAAACCGAAAAACCTAGTCATCATTCTAGAAGAAAGTTTAGGTGCTCAATATGTATCTTCTTTAGGTGGAATACCACTGACTCCAGAAATCGACAAATTAAACCAAGAAGGCTGGGCTTTTGAACGCTTGTATGCAACTGGAACCCGATCAGTTAGAGGGATTGAGGCGGTAATTACAGGTTTTACTCCAACCCCATCTAGAGCTGTGGTGAAATTGGATAAATCTCAAAAAGGATTTTTTACTATAGCCTCACTACTAAAAAGTAAGGGGTACGAAACTCAGTTTATTTATGGCGGAGAAAGCCATTTTGATAATATGAAAAGCTTTTTCCTAGGTAACGGATTTACTGACATTGTAGACTTCGACGATATCGAAAATCCAAATTTTGTTGCTTCTTGGGGAGCAAGTGACGGAGACCTGTTTAATCAAGCAGATATTGAACTGACTAAGCTACATAATGAAGGCAAGCCATTTTTTAGTTTTGTATTCACTTCAAGTAATCATGACCCTTTTGAGATCCCAGAAGGGATAGTTACACCAATCCAATATAATGCAGAACAGTTGAAAAAGTACGATGACAAAGAACTACGTCGCCATATGGCTATTCAGTATGCTGATTATGCGCTAGGTAAATTTATCGAAAAAGCTAAAAAAAGTACTTATTGGGAAGATACTATATTTCTTGTTGTAGCGGATCATGACGCAAGAGCCACTGGCAAAGATTTAGTTCCTATTAACAACTTTCATATTCCCGGTGTAATTTTAAACTCTGGTATTGCTCCTAAAATTGATAAACGTATTGTGAGCCAAATTGACCTTGCGCCAACACTGCTTTCCCTAATGGGAGTGGAGAATCATTCACCTATGTTAGGTCAAGATCTAACAGATCCGACAGGATCTAACAGGGCAATAATGCAGTATGCTGAAAACTTCGCTTATATGATAAAAGATGAAGTCACTATTCTACAACCAAGCAAAGCGCCACTATACTTCCAATACGTTTATGAAAGCAATCAACTAGTTGACTCTGAAGTTAATGAGAGTTTATCTGAAATCGCATTAGCGCATGTTTTATGGGGGAGTTTGGCCTATAAGAATCATTGGTATTCTCTAGGACAAAATAAAACTATACAGTAGGTGGTTTTCGTAGCCATAAAAACTAGCTGAATAAGACTTAACTTTATCTGTCAGATTTAATTTATAGAACTCAATCAAATCTGACACTGACAGTCCGTAAGGTGCCAGAAGCGGACATTCTGCTAATTTTTTCTATCGACTGATTTGCACGTAAACCGGACTTTGGAGCAATGAATTTTCCATCTGAAAGGCGAGTAGACTAACAGCAAAACCATCTGCACACTAAGGCACCAATACTTGTCGTGCCCCACCGGTTTTCGAACCCGTGCAAACCTCAGTGATGGACGACTACACCATTCAGCGAGATTTTGACTTTGGCGCATAAGTTACAAAAAAAACGACAGCTTGAACATGCAATATGTTTAGGCAAAAGCCTCTATAAATCTGATTTCAAATGTTAGTACTAAAGAGCCGGTTGACCTGCTTATCTTAACGACTATCCATTTCGAGCTATTTTCAGAACACCCATTCGATATATGTAAAAGCCCGACTCAAATACAGCTGTCACTATGTCTTGCCGATAGCGTTTATACTTCTTATACTCAAAAAGAACAAGTCATGGCAGAAGAAGCAGCATTGCAACCAATGAATAAACTTGGCCAACCTAAAGACGTTGCGGCACTTACCGGCTTTTTGTTAAGTGATGATGCAAAGTTCATTACTGGTAGTTTGCATTCGGTGGATGGCGGTTACACGGCTCAGTAAAATGGTCGATGTGTTAAATCAACGATAGCCAAACTAAGTACTTTACTGAATAAGTGATGCCAAGGCATCTCTATCCAGCACAACAATTTGGCGATACTTCGTTTTAATGGTCCCGCGCTTTACCAGCTTTTTCAAAGCGCTGTGACAGCTCAATACGGTAACACCTAACAAATTTGCCAGTTGCTGTTGTTTAAGCGCCACAATACCTTCACTACTCATATTATTTAATAGGATTTTTGCCAACCGGATATCGGTAGGTAAGCGCATGATATCGTCAAGTTGTTCAAGGGCGAGATTGAGCTTCGCACTCATAGATTGCAGCAAAAAAGGTGTCAATTCAGGCACTTCTGCGGCGCAACGACCAAATTGAGGCCGCGACAATTGAATCACTTGGCAGTGTGAAAACGCATGCGCATGATGCGTTCGTTGGACGTGGTTAAACAGTGTTGCCTCACCAAAAGAATACCCGCGTTGAAGCGTTATACGATGCTGGTAATTGCCGTTGATGTCGAAATTACCAATACTTACGCTTCCATTATAAACGACCGATAAGCCCGGTTTTCTATCTCCCTTTGCGTGGATCATTTGCTCGGGTGCATACTCTTTAACAACACCGTAGTGACAGCATTGCTCCAACAAGGCATCAGGCATCTGTATTTGCTGTGACTGTGTATCTATCATTTAAAAAGTATACTTCTATATTTTTATAGCAACAAGCACTTGCTAACGTCTACGCTACTATCAATCAAAGATGACAGGCTAACGATGGAATACCAATGGTTTATTTTGGCGATATTTATCGGTTTCGCAACAGCTGAAGCATTGAGTTCTCGACTATTTAAGAAGCAAAGTGAAGTACGAGACGATGGTATTGTTGAAATACTTAGCACAACGCTGCTCTTTGCGGTGACACAGCCATTTATCTTGTTTTCATCAGCTTTGTTAGTCGCCTTAACTTTCCCTGAGTACGCTAATATTTTGGCTGATCAACCCTTCTGGCTGATTTTCTTAATGTTTGTTGTTTTCGATGACATGACTCAATACTGGTGGCATCGCCTAAGCCACACGTATATTCCACTCTACAAACTCCATCGCGCCCATCACAATGCCCATTACATGAGTGTACGGATCGTTTACCGCAATAACTTTTTTTATTATCTTTTGATGCCTTCACTGTGGTTGTCTGGCGTAATTATCTATCTTGGCGGCGGTTGGGTGTATGGTGTGTATCTCATTGCAAAACTGACGATCATCACTGGGGCTCATTGCGAGTGGAAATGGGATCGATGGCTCTACCAGCAACGTGCAACACGTCCACTAATGTGGGTACTAGAGCGGGTAATTTCTACGCCATCTACTCATAGCGCTCATCACGGATTGAAAAAAGACGACCCAGCAACGCATTACAAAGGTAACTACAGCAACATGTTTTTCATTTGGGATTTGCTTTTCGGTACCGCCAAAATTACGCGTTCGTACCCAGAACGCTATGGCGTTGAAGGTATGCGAAGCGCAAATTGGAAAGAGCAGTTGCTATGGCCATTATTTAAGACGCCGAGAAAGACACCACCAGCGAAGTAACGACCGCCTGTTTTGTACGTATTGCAGACACTTGCAGTATGATAAATCAATTGGTTTAGTGTGCGATTAACGGAAGTTCAGCACTTGTCTAATAATGATAGAATAATGCTAATTGTTTTAGAGAATCCGCTTATGAAAACCATTGGAACGCTGGCTAAAGAACTAGACATTAGCGTAGAAACAATCCGATTTTATGAACGTAAAGGACTTATCGTACAGCCACTAAAACCTGATAGTGGTTATCGCATGTATGACGACACCCATGTGAGTCAACTTAAATTCATATTAAAAGCTAAAGCCTTGGGCTTTACACTTGATGAAGTCGCTTCGCTCATGACGATGAGTGGAAACTGCGCTGATGTCGAATCGATGGGATTACAAAAACTTAAGTTGATTCGAGAGAAAATTGCTATTTTGCAGCGGCTAGAACATGTGATTCAAGATATGACAAATTCTTGTAAAGCCAACCATGACCCTAATTCCTGCCCAATAATCAATTCGCTCAATTAACTATTGACTCCGTACCTATGTACGGAGTTTAGACTACCTCAAAAGTAGAGGTAATTATGATGAATAAAATTCTAGATAAAGTAGGCTCTGGTGGCGTTTGGCTAGCCGCACTTAGCTGCACAGCATGTTTCCCCGCACTTGGTTCACTAGCATCAGCTTTAGGGCTTGGTTTTCTATCACATTTTGAAGGAATAGCGGTTAATACTTTATTACCATTGTTTGCTGCGCTCGCTTTATTGGTCAACTCGTACAACTGGTATCAACATAAGCATGTGGTAAGGGGCATATTAAGTGTAATTGGCCCAATTGCAGTATTGCTGACTCTTTATCCACTGTGGCAATACGACTGGAGCACTTACTTATTTTACTTTGGGATCACATGGATGGTATTTATGTCAGTATTGGATGTCGTTAAGCCAGTTAAGGAACCCGTATGCGAGGTATAGAATTGGAATCTAAGATTACTTGTCCCGAGTGCGGCTTTAGTAAGGTCGAGACCATGCCAACAAACGCTTGCCAGTGGTATTACGAATGTGAGGGATGCAAAGCGCTACTCAAGCCTTTAATAGGTGATTGTTGCGTTTATTGCTCTTTTGGGACTGTTAAGTGCCCACCTATTCAAGAAGGAAGTAGTTGCTGCAATAAATCTTAACGTCTGCTAATGGCACAAATAGTAAGTCCGATATCAACCTTCTGAAGGTCTGCAATTTGTCTGAAGCGGTCTTGCGAGTTAGAAATATCCAATGTCCGCTTCACGCTCATAGTTGCCGACTGGCTTCGAATATATTTATGGCGCTAACTTGCACAACAAAAGCCTAGCGACATGTGTCGGTTCTCGCCCAATAAACTATTCCTTTCGCTCCCCCCGAATATTCCCATCCATAACAAGCGCCTCAACCAGCCCATTTTCTTCATCCATTTCAAAACGAATACTACTGCCATTTTTCGCAAAAAATAGGCCTTCACCTTCGTAAAAATACTTTTCATTTTCAACATAAGGTAAGGCGTTAAGCATAAAACCATTGGTTGTTTTTTCTAGCACCACATCAACAATAACTGGCTTGGTTACAGCATAGGTGCCAATGTATTGGCTTAGTTCGTCTTGGCTAATAGGTACTAGTGTTTTTATTTCAGGCTCAGAGTAACCAACGTCTAATGTTTCTTTTAACCGTATTTCTAGTTCAGTGATTAACTGCCTTCCGTTGTTACCGTTAGTCATAATGGCGTAGCCGTTGCCCGTATCTAGCTCAATATATAGCTGCGACATAAAGCCAGCATCTGCGCCACCATGACCAAAGCCTAGAATTTCACCGTTGTCATCCATATTGATGAAAAAGCCAATTCCTACATTAGGCGGCTGAATACTTGGCGTATTGTTGGTTAACATTTCTTGTGCGGTAGCTTGCGATATCCAGTCTGTGTTTTGGCCTAAATACGCACTGCGTACACTGCTTGCGAACTTCAACATGTCTGAAGGGGTACTCCACATACCAGCCGCTGCCAGTGTGGCGTAGGTATGTGCGCCACCTTTAATTGGCGAACCGTCACCGTCGTACGGGGTAGCCATATTATTCGATAGGTTTGTTGATATGGGTTGTTCGTATCCGGAACGTGTCATACCTAAAGGTTTAAATAAAAGCCGTTGCGACATAGTCGGCAAAGGTTCGTTAGCTACGTCTTGCAAGGCAAGTTGAGCAAGCGTGGTGCCGCCACCTGAATAACGCATTTGCGTACCTGGCTTAATATCAACTACTACTGCGCTGGTATTTGCAGGCGCTGTGCCTTCTAACACTTGCTGCAAAGTTGGCACTGGCTCACCCGCTGCGTAACCAGGGAAGCCGTGCACTGTAGTGCCTGCCGTATGGCTTAACAGTCGGCGCAACGACACCGCTTCTTGCCCAGTCCATTCATGTTCGGGCAATTGCCAGCTGGTAAGTAAGTTATTAACGTCGGTATCTAAATCAATGGGGTTATCTTGGCGGTATTTCATCAGCACTGCCGCAAATGCGGGTTTTGAAATACTGCCTGCTTGGAATACCGTGTTTTCATCAACAGCCAGCTTGGTAGTAACGTCTTTAACGCCGCTTTCCATAGTCCAAGCCAGTTGCCCATTTCGCATAAATGCGACAGACACCCCTGGCACTTTGTAATGCGCCTGTCGTTGCTCTAAAGACTGGTAATCAACTTCTTGGCCTTCAATGCGAATGCGTTCACTTAGCCTTGTATTTAAAAGGCTAGCTTCTTGTGTTTTTTCTTTTTCTTGAGCGGGCGAGGGTGGCGCGGTTTGCGTTTCGGGTTCTGTACAACCCAATAATGAAACTAGGCAAATAGACAGTGTACTAGCAATAAGTGTTTTGACTGGCTTCATGTTAGGTATTCCGTTACGCATTTTTTACGAAGTGATACCAGAGTACTTGGCTAAAATGTCCAGGTCAATCAATCTATTACACAGCATTAAGTACAAAATACGTGCATTATTTGGTAGCTGTATTGGAACGAGCACAAATAAGTTTTTATTGCGCTAAATGAAAACAACGCAAACTTTTTTATGTACTTACCGTAACCATTTAGCAAACGAAAAGAGCAATCAACAAGGGTTCACAATGATTAATTACATTACGCTAGGCACAAAAGACATTGAAGCATCTGCGCAGTTCTACGAGAAACTGTTAGAAGACTTTGGCGTTAAACGTTTGGTAAATATGGACAGAATTAAGTACATCGGCAAAAACATGAAAGAGCCGATGGTGGCAGTGTGTGTTCCATACGACGAGCAAGACCCACACCCAGGTAACGGCAATATGTTTGCTATTGCGCCAGGCAGTAAAGAGAAAGTAGACGCTATGTATAAGAAAGCCATATCGCTAGGCGCCACGTGCGACGGCGAACCGGGCCAGCGTGTGCCTAAACTGTTTTACGGTGCCTATGTGCGCGATTTAGACGGCAATAAGATTTGTTTTAACTTCTTTGGCTAAGTGCTGATTAAGTGCTAGTTGAAACGAGGAAAGCGGTATTCATGTTTGCCGACGGCACACGAATACTGCTATTTCTTACTGAGAATTCTAAACATTAAATTCCAGTAAACACGTTATTCATTAAGTAAACGCCAATTGATAAACACACTAGGCCTAGCGCTACCATTGGCACCATCATAGTGGCAACCACTTTAGCGGTTTCTTTACTTACTTGTTCTCTGTTTTTGCTCATGTCATGTACCTCTTAAACTACTAGCGAAATTATACTGTTACTGAGACAACGATTTTTAGAGGTATGTGCCTAATTTTAAGACAATTTTATGTAACCTTTGTTGAGAAGTTGTTAAACGTAAAAAACATGCGCAGGGGCTCAACCAACCCCTGGTTCAGTAGGTTAATTAACGCCTAAATTGAAATGGCAGCTCCAACTACAGGCAGTAGCTTCCGTCCCCATAAAAAAAGCCGCGTGCAGCAACGTGACGCGGCTTTCCGAGCTGGGCTGAATAGACAGCCTTCTAGAGCAATTGCGTTAAAGGGGTTAGCTAGAACGACCCTCACTCATAGCTGCCTGTCCAAATACCTTAACTCTCGACATATGATCACCTCCTTACTTACGTTGCTAAACCTAACTAAAACGTATCATATGGGTATTTGGTGTAAAGATTATTCAGATTACAAACACGTTACTTTTGTCATAACCTTGTCTGTCACTCGTCGTCTATTCTTCATTTGCCTTTTATTTGCCCTTCACTTGCCCTTCATGCCCCCGCAACAATGTCTGCCACTTTTTGATGCGTTAATACCAGCTTAGCATGCAGTAAAAATAGAGCTTCTACAATTGAATCTTGGTTATGAAGAGAGCTGTAATCTTGATGTTTTATTGTTTTTTCTAAACGCGTTACGTAGTTAGCTAATGCAAACGCGCCAATGTAACGCAGCGACGTGGTGTATATATGAAGTATACGCAATATGGTTGCAATGTCGTTTGCATCAATAGCATTTTTCAGTTCATTGAGCTCATGTTCAAGCGCCACAAAGTCATGCAATAAAGAGCGATACAGTGCTTCATCGTCTAGCAATGGTTTCATCGCCTGTACTTTATCAATAATGCTAAGCGCGTTCTCGTCAACAGCTAGGAAGTTTGTTGAATGGTTACCAGCGTGCTGTGATGTGCTGTTAATTGTAACTGCAGCTTTATCGCTATCAGCGTCATCATTTAACATGCTTGAAAGGGTGTTGAAAAAATAAGTGGGGTCGATGGGCTTGCTAATGTGCCCATTCATACCCGCAGCAAGACTCTTTTTGATGTCTTGCTGCATTGCATGTGCGGTCATGGCAATAATGGGAATATTCAATGCTAGTTCGTTGCGAATGGCCTTAGTTGCAGCAAGGCCGTCCATAATAGGCATTTGAATATCCATTAATACTATGTCGAAGGCACTATTTTTACGTAGCACCTCAAGGGCCTCGCGCCCGTTGGAAACCACCTTTATAGTGGCATGAGTATCGTTTAGCAGCCCCAGTGCAACTTTCTGGTTAAGCGTATTATCTTCGGCTAATAAAATATTCTTGCGACTGAAATTGGGTATGTGCGTTGCGTTAGTAAACGATGAATTATACGGCGCGCTGTCACGCTTAACCTCTACCGTAAAGAAAAAGCTAGCGCCTTTTCCTAATTCACTCTCGGCCCACACACGGCCGCCCATCAAAGTAGCAAGCTGTTGGCATATCGCTAATCCTAACCCAGTGCCACCGTATTTACGGGATATAGATTCGTCACCCTGATTGAACGGCTGAAACAATTCAGCAATTTGGCTGCTACTTAAACCAATGCCGGTGTCTTTTACTTCAAACTGAAGTACAACGTTATCGTTACCTTCTTTACTCTTTATGCTTACCGAAATTAATCCATCTTCGGTGAATTTAATGGCGTTACTAATTAGGTTACTTAATACCTGTTGAATGCGCAGGGAATCACCTTTCACATTAACGGGTACGTTTTTGGAAATGTGTACTACGGTTTCAATGTGTTTTTCATTAGCTTTGGCCCCGAAAAGGTGAACGGTTTTGTTCACTAGTTCCTCAAGGTTAAAAGGGGCGCACTCAATAGTAAGTTTGTTGGCCTCAATTTTAGAGAAGTCTAGTATGTCATTTATGATGCTCAACAGGCTTTGAGACGCACTTTCTATTTGCTCAAGGTTGGTGCGTTGTTCTGTATTTTCAGCGTCGCGCTTCGACAGTTTTGTTAGCCCTATAACGGCATTTAACGGAGTGCGAATTTCATGGCTCATTCGAGCAAGAAAGTCAGATTTAGCGGCAGTGGCTTTTTGTAAATCTTGAGTTAGTGCGTTTAACGCCTGATGCTGACGGTGTGTACGAATTAAAAGCCCTACTACTAAAAACAAAAACGCGATAACCACACTTATAAAGTACAGCTGCATGGTATTTTGCTTTTTCTGAATACGGTTGCGCTGTTCTTTCAACTCATTGTCTTTTTCTAACAGCTTTATGGTTTCTTCTTTTTCTGAAACCGACAGTCTTACCCGATTTAACGCTAATAACCTAGACTGTTGTTCGTTAAAACTTTGTTCAAAAGCTTTTTGATATTGCTTTGAGTAGGTAAGGGCATCTTCATAGTTTTGCGTTTGTTCAGACAGCGCAACCAATTCACGTAACAGCTGTAATAGTAGTAGCTTGTCTTGCTGAATTTCATCTAGCAATAAGCCAGCTTTCAGTTCGCTAATGGCTAACGCGGTGTTGCCTCTCTGCTTGTAAATTTCGGCAAGCTTTAACAGTTGTCCACCTTGGTTATATTTAAAGCCTACTTTACGGTCGGCCTCGGTAGCCATGTTTAGTCGCTTAAGTGCTTCGTTAAAATTACCTTGCGCCAAATGCAAGTCAGCGAAAGCGTTATGAACAATACCGATAAAAGGGTAGTTAAGTGATTTCAGTATATTTTCCGATAAAAGAAGACTTACCGTTGCATCTTGATAAGTAGCGCGCTTGATCTGTGCGAACCCTTGGAAAAAGTAAGCAATACCTTCATCTTTTTTACTTTTTAAACGCTGAGCAGAAGACAAGTACTGCTTTGAAAGTAACAACATTTGCTCATAGTCTTTTAGCGACATGTAAACGTTGCCCATGGCGCTATACACCAGTAGAACAAGGTCACTGTTTGATGACGTATATAAATTCAGTGCGTTATTTAATGCCTCTAGTGCGCTTGCATGCTCACCAGCAAAGTCGAGGATCATACCTTCTAAACGATAAGACTCGGCCAACGCCAACGTGTTATTGCTGCTATTGGCTAATTCTCGCGCCTTTAGCAACACTTCATAACTTTTCAGGTTTTCTTGCTGAAGAATCAGCGCATACGCTTTTATATTAAGGTAACGACTGTGCTGTTCATGATTAGGGTTTGCGGCAAAAAAACGGTCTAGTTCTTCAAATTCTTGTGTTACCGAGTCGCTATTGTTTTGAACACGTTTTTTCAAGCCATCGAGCTTAGGAGGGCTTACTGCTTCAACGTTTTCTGGTATCTGTAGCGCATGCACCGTTTGAGAGAGGAGTGGTACAGCGAAGATAATGACAGAAGTAAGCAGTACGCGCTTAAAAAAGGTTGGAAGCATAGCCTTATGCAATGCCACTTTCAGTGAATTTCAAAGTATTTTGTCTTCCTTTGGCAGTGTTCATTGTTCCATTTTCACGCGTCATGTTTTTCGTTAAAAATTATAAGGTAGGAACAACGCTTTTTCCATGTAATGTATTTGCTTACGGAAACGCACTATGCTTTTTCTATAAGTTGTAGGAAAGCATATCTATTAGCAATATAAATAACACTGATAGTGCGGGCATGTTAGTTTTGTATCACACAAAGAAACACTCCAATACGGCGAGACAAATTTTATGAACAAATCTAAACAACTCTTTACGCTTATTACTTCTGAAGGCGAGTTAGAAGTTTCGTTAAAAGAGGTAGATGTACCCCAGCCAAAACCTCATGAGGTTATTGTGCGCATGGAAGCATCGCCGATAAACCCGTCTGATATGTGGCCTATGTTTGGCCCTGCGAGTTTAGATAAGGCAACTTTTGATGCTGATAAAAACGCATTAGTAGCACCAGTACACAAGCCTTTACTTGGCAGAATTAAATCTCGATTAGATCAAACGCTGCCTATCGGGAATGAAGGTGCAGGCACCGTAGTTGCGGCAGGCGATAGCCCTGAAGCCCAAGCGTTAATGGGTAAAACAGTTTCAATTCTTACCGGTGCTGCTTACACCGAATTTGCGTGTGTGCCTGTGCAAGCTTGTTTGCCGCATCTTGATGGCACTACGCCACAGCAAGCTGCGTCGTCTTTTGTTAACCCGCTTACTGCATTAGGTATGGTCGAGACCATGAAGATGGAAGGCCACAAAGCGCTAGTACACACTGCCGCAGCATCGAATTTAGGGCAAATGTTGAACAAAATTTGTTTAGAGCAAGGCATTGAGCTTGTAAACATTGTTCGCAGCCAAAAGCAGGTAGACTTATTAAAAGGTATAGGCGCCAAAATTGTACTTGATTCTTCAAGCGAGAATTTTAAGGCTGAATTGTATCAAGCTATTGATAGCACAGGCGCAACATTGGCCTTTGACGCAATTGGTGGTGGTGAATTGGTAAGCGACATTCTAACCATGATGGAAGCGTCGGGCAGCAAAGATGCGAAGGGCTTTAACACGTATGGTTCGGATACCAACAAGCAAGTATATATCTACGGTGGCCTAGACTTCTCACCAACAATCCTAAACCGCGCTTACGGCATGACATGGAGTATTGGCGGTTGGTTGCTTATGCGCTTCTTAGGCAAACTAGACAGAAAGCGTGTGGGTGAGTTATATCAAAAAGTGGCGACTGAAATTAATACCACATTTGCATCATCGTACACCAAAGAGCTTACACTTGAAGAGGCTCTGCAACCTGAAAACGTGGCGCAGTACAATGCTAAGCGTACGGGTGAAAAGTATTTGATTGTGCCTAACTCTTAAAAGGCACTTCAAATAAAGCCAACAGTAATTCGACCAACATTTCGAATTACCATATTATAAAAACGCGCCTTTCGTTGAGAATAAAACGATAGGCGCGTATTCTTTCACTAATGGACAATTTCATAACAGGGGAAGTTGTGTTTTACTGCTTTATGTACGATAAACCTAATATCTACAATAAAAATAAAGATACGCCCAAGTACACGTTGCAACGTCAAGCATAGTTTATAAAAAGCCGATTCTTCTTCAAACAGTCGGTCCTGCTTTTAGAAAGACAGCCTTGATACTGCATTGCAGCGTACGTCTAAGTATCGGAGAACGTATGCTGAAAAGGCCTTTTAATCTTTTCTTTCTACTTGTTTTTTGCCTGGCTGCTCATGCTTTCGCAGAAGTTCCTTTATCTTCTGTTTCTATCTCTAAGCAAACCGAACAAGTTAATGTAGCGTCAGCTATGCTTTTCTACGAAGATACGACCTCTAATAAAAGTATTGATGAAATACGCGCTTTAGCGGGCAACAAGTGGACTGCCATTCCCGACAGTAATCCCAACTTTGGATTTACTGACAGCACTATCTGGCTTTATTTTTCCGTAACAAACGAAGGCGAACAGCCGTTGCCACTTGTCGCTCACATTGACTACGCGCTTTTAGACAACGTTGAGTTTTTCAGCGTTTCACCTGCAGGTAACGGCACAAGCTCTACGGGCACTGACACCAGCACTGATGATGAAACTGCAATACATGACTATTACTCGGTTGGAGATAAAAAGCCTTATAACAGCCGTCCTATAGATTTTCCCACCTTTGCTATTCCTTTTAGTCTTAATGCGTATGAACAAAAAGAGATTTTTATAAGCATTAAAACTCAAGGTGCGCTGCAAGTGCCAATTTCGCTTTGGCAACAAGCAGCGTTTCAACAAAAGGCACAAGATACCTCTTTTCTATACGGCTTTTTCCTAGGCGCACTATTGATAATGAGCGCATACTATTTGTGCTTATCAATAATAGTTCGGCAAAAGACCTACCTTCTTTACAGCGTATATATTATTTGTATGGTGGGAGTGCACTCTTCACTAGATGGTTATGCTTATAAGTGGCTATGGCCCTATGCAACGTCGTGGAATCAAATATCTGCAATCACTTTTATTTCCATTGGTATCGTTTCTGCAATCTACTTCACCCGAGCACTATTACCGCTACCTTCAAATGGGCCACTTAATAATCTCACGCGCATTGTTGGCTTAATTGCCATTGCATCGGCAGCGCTTACGTTTTTCTTACCTTATCAATTTGCAGCGCAGTTAAACGCATTAATGACTGTGGTAGTAATGTCGAGTGTTTTTGTAACTTGTTTGGCTATGCTTAAGCGCAGCCCTCGAATAGCGCAACTATTTTGTTGGTCTTGGGGGGCTTATTTTGCAGGCATTATTGTTAAATCGCTTACAAAAGTAGGTGTGTTGCCTTCAACCCTAGCTACTGAGTACGGTGGTAATATTGGCGCGATGGTAGGTGTGGTAATTATAGCACTAGCCCTTGCAGAACAAATTAACACTGAGCGACGAAAAAGAGAAGCAGCGAAACAGGAGGCAATAAACAACCTTAAACGCTTCGAAGCTCTTTATGAGAATGCGTTAGAAGGTATTTTTAGTCTTTCTGATGAAGGGCAGTTACTTGAAGCAAATCCTTCGTTATTGAAAATCATTGGTCTTGAAAGCGTTGAGCAGTTTAATGGTAACTGGTTGATGTTTGAGGGGTATCGTTTTTCTCAGCCCGATCTTCGCTGTTTACTGCAAGCTATAGCGTCTAATAAATACATAAGAGACCAGGAATACCAAATGACCAATTCTGCGGGTGAGTCTATTTGGGTAAGCATATCTGCAAGGGCTGTGCATGAACAAAATGGCAAAAGAATAGAAGGTACGCTGGTTGATATTAGTGAGCGAAAAGCTATCGAGCAAAAGCTACAACATATGGCAGAACATGATCCTTTGACAGGATTCTTCAATCGAAGAGCCTTTGAACAGCGCACCAGCGCGCTACTTTCAAAAGTACAAAGCAATGAAGAAACAGGCTGCATTTTATATTTGGATCTTGATCAATTTAAAATTGTGAATGATTTATGTGGTCATTCTGCGGGCGACCTTTTACTGCAAAACTTGAGCAAGCGACTTCAGGAAGAAGTGGATAAGTTAGGAGAGCATTTCTTTCTTGCACGTTTAGGCGGCGATGAGTTTGGTATTTTGCTAAGCAATACTCACTTAGCCAATGGACTAAGTGTAGCAGAGCGGGTTAGAGAAACGGTTGAGCAGTTTTTGTTTCTGTGGGAAGGGAAGCGTTACAGCGTAGGCGTAAGTGTTGGGTTAGTAGAGCTGTTACCTTATCATCACTCGGTTGAGCAAGTGCTGGTAATGGCTGATACAGCCTGCTATATGGCAAAAGATTTAGGGCGAAATCGCGTTCACGTGTTCATAGAAAGCGATCAGGATATGCAATTCCGTCAGCTAGAAATGCAGTGGGTTAACACCATTAAAGAAGCACTTGAGAAAGATAGGTTTTTTCTTGTTAAGCAAAATATAGCCGCACGTAACAATACCCACAATAAGACCGAGGTTGTTGAGGAAAAGTACCATTACGAAATTCTCATACGCCTTATGAATGGCAATGGTAATTTGTGTTCTCCTGGACAATTTCTTCCAGCCGCCGAGCGCTACAACTTAATGCCAAACATAGACCGATGGGTAATTAATGCTTACTTTGCATGGTTACAAGCCCACCCTGAGCATATGGAATACCTAGACTGTGCCAGCATTAATTTAAGTACCGACAGTATTGGCGATGTGTTTTTTGCTCAATTTCTTATAGATGCGTTTAGCAAGTACCAGATCCCAGCAGAAAAGATTTGTTTTGAAATTACCGAAGGCATGGCCATCGTGCATTTAGACAATACGCAGGCGTTTATAAAGCGTTTTCGAGATTTGGGCTGCAGGTTTGCGCTTGATGATTTTGGTACAGGCTTTTCTTCATACGCCTATCTAAAAGACTTAAACGTAGATTATTTAAAAATAGATGGTGTGTTTGTTAATAACATTTGCAATGACAATGTAAGTGCAGCAATGGTTAAGTCGATTCATGAGGTAGCCAAGGCTATCGGTATAGAAACCATAGCGGAGTTTGTAGAAGACCAATCAACGCTAGACAAATTAACCCACATTGGAATTGATCATTTTCAGGGATATTACGTTCATAAGCCAGTTAGCTTAGAAAGTAACGCAGAAAATCTTAAAAGCAATTCACCCTAAAAATAATTAAAACCCAATAAGCGGTAAGAGACATAACATGCCTGAAGGCCCAGAAATACGACGCGCTGCAGATAAAGTACAGCAGGTACTTATAGATAAGCCCCTCGAACGTGTAGAGTTTGGTTTGCCACAGCTAAAAAACTATGAAAAACAGTTGGAAAATGAGCATGTTCTGCGCGTAGAAACACGTGGCAAAGCGCTGATAACTCATTTTAGTAATGGTTTGTCTATGTACTCGCACAACCAGCTTTATGGTGTATGGCATACGTGTAAAAGAGGTGATGAACCAGAAACTACTCGTCAGCTGCGGGTAGGGCTTTATACAGAGGCCCACAGCGCCATTTTATACAGCGCGTCTGATATAAGCATTTACCCTACGGAGTTAATTCACGAACACCCCTTTTTACAGCGGGTTGGTCCAGATGTTTTGAACCCCACTGTAACCCGTGATGTTGTTGAGGTACGGTTAACCAAAAAAGCGTTTCGCAACAGAGCATTAAGCGCGTTATATCTTGATCAGCGCTTTATGGCTGGACTTGGGAATTACTTGCGAAGTGAAATATTGTTTGCAGCAGGCGTGCACCCCGCGCTTAAACCTTCTGAGTTGAATGAAGAGCAGTTAAAAAGCTTGGCATATCATACGCTAGACATTTGTAAGCGCAGTTATGAAACCGGCGGGTACACCGTTTATACCGAACTGAGAGAAGTGTTACAGCAGCAAGATGATGACTTTGAGCGGACACGATTTATGGTGTTTGATCGTGAAGATATGCCGTGCAGAGTGTGTGCAACGCCAATTACGCGCCGGACATATAATGGGCGAAGGTTATACTGGTGTAGGCAATGTCAGCCAGAGCGCAGCAAGTGAGAAAATAGCCAGGAAACGGGCTTAGCTTGAAGCTAAGCCACAGTACTGAAAAGCAAAACGCAGATTGTTATTGCGTGATGATTAGTGATTAATGGTGACGCTTAAACGGTGGGCGTGTGCCTTTCTTTGAAGGGCTTGAAGTGTCATCAATAACTTCGAGCTGTGCTACATCATACACTGGCATCATTTTGGTTACTCTGCGATAAGGTGGTTTGCCACGCATAACCACTTCTCTCACCTCTACGTATTCAACAGCTTCTTGCCCCGCTGTTTCTAGCTGTGCCACATCGTTAACTGAAAGCTCAACAACGCGACGCTTAAAAGGTGGTTTGCCTGAATAATCTACCACTTGCACATTTACGGTTTCATCAGATGCAGAGGGCGCCGCTTGAAGCGAAGTTGAAAGTAATGCACCCGCAACTAAAGAGCCTAAAACATAACGTAATTTCATATCGAGTCCTCAAAATACCTTGCTTACTTATACTATTGTATGAACGATTGCTTTTTAAACAATGGTTGTTGGCGATAGTTAACTACTATCAGATAGCTTTTTTTTGATGACAATTTTTTAATCAGTAACGTAAAAGTTGCACCTTTTTGCACTTGCTTGCTCGTTTGTTGTGCGCCATTTATTGTCTTTTTGCTCTAAGGTGGTGCGTGCGCCTTTTTCAAACTTGGAAATGTTATTGATTATCAACGCATTAACGTACTGGTCTTTATCTTGCTGAGTAATTATTACTATTTCATTTAGAGCGCGGCGGTTTCGACATGAAATCTAAGCTTTTGGCGTCATTCTTAGCAGTAATCTGTGGTGTACTTTCTATTTGCACATCGACGCTTGCTGTCGAGCAGAATATCCCTTTATTACAAAGTAAAGGCGGAACGCTTTATTTAGAAGCTACGCTAGAGTCATCAGTAAAAGCTTCATTTTTACTTGATACTGGCTCTAGCTTGCTAACACTAAACGAAGCGACATTTAAAGCGCTCACAAAAAACCAAAAGCTAGCCGCTACGCGCACGTCGGCCGCACGTATGGCGAATGGGAAAATATTGAAAGTCTCGCAGTATCAGCTAAGTTCGGTGCGTATTGGTGATACTTGTGAAGTAGGGCCGGTAGAAGTTGCCGTGTTACCTAAAGGTAATAATATTTTAGGAATTAATACGCTACTTCGTGTGGCCCCAATGACGATTACTTCTTCGTCGGTGTTGTTGGCAGGGTGCTAGCCTTTCGTTACAAACGTTAGTCCTCAGGGCTTTCAACAGTAAATATCAAATGCTGGCGGCCTTGTTTTAAGATAACGCCCTTTTTCAAAAGCGCCGCACTCAGCTTTCGTTGCCACACTTTTAACTGCGGCGTAGCCTCACTAAGGCGTTCCTCATTTTCAAACTGAAAGCGCAAAAGTAACGAACCTGGAAAGTCGTGATATTGCACGTCAAACCAACACTGAACCATACCGCCTAGTTCTTTAAGCGCTTCTGCTTCTAATGTATCGGCAACGCTAAATACCAGCGTTTGTTGCTTTTGTTGTACGGCTGAGAGTTTTTTCATTACATATGCTTCTGTATAGCTACTTCAACACTTTCGGTTACTTCGGCACCTTCTATCGTAAGCCACATTTGTCCATCTTGAATAGTCACCTGAATTTGCATAGAGCGCTGAACAGCATTGGCCAGTGTAGGTGCAAGCGAGTCAGGTAACGAAAATACACTTAAATTCTTCCGTAACTGAAGCTTGCTTTGCTCCTTCTTCCACCATACGTCAAAACTGTTGTCGGCATAGGTGTAAATCATCATTTGTTGGCTTTGATTACAGCCTTTTTTAATGCGGTGTTCAGACGGTTGACCAAGTTCAATCCATAGCTCAATTTCATCGCCAAAGCTCTTTTGCCATAAATCGGGTACGTCGTCGTCAGATAACCCTTTGGTAAATTGAAGGCGCTCATGCGCATTCACAATAAAAGCAATGATGCGAAGCATCATGCGTTCATCGTTTTCAGAAGGGTGACGTGCAATAGTTAAATTGTGGTCGTTGTAATAGTTGCGGTCCATATCGGTAATAGATATGTCTGCTTTAAATATTGTTGCTTTTAGTGCCATCGCTCGTGGTAACCATGTCGACCAAGGCGCTTTTTTCTAATTAAAGCGGCTTGCGGGTGGTTCATTTTATGAGGCGCATAATAACAGCTATTTATTATTTGAGCGTGCACGACGCTAATTTTTTTGTATCGGCCTGTTTATCTTCAAAAATCTAACGGCGAAATAAGCCCATCCGCTTAGCTAATAGCGTAAAAGTTAGCGTAGAACAAAATACGATTAATGTGCACGCGGTGATGTCTTGCCATTCATTTAGTGTGAAGAAATGCTGCGTAGTATTGATAAGTACGATGGCTGAAATGGTTACGCAAAGCATTAAAAGCATATAGCCTGTTATTTTTTTTATATCGTTAAACATAGTTTGTTCCCCGGGAAAAGGGGCGTTAGCCCCTAGAAGTTATTCGTCAGTTTCGCTAGTAGTGCGTTGACCAAGTTTATCGCCTACTTTGCCTCCCGAGTAGCCTAAACCGCCCGAAAGTGCTCCAAGTGCTGCGCCAAACCAGCCGCCAGCAGCGCCACCTATTGCGCCTGCTGCCATTGAAGCAAACAAACCTTCTGCGCTGAAGTCTCCCCAGCAATGTTCAGCGCAACCAGCAGAAACCATATCTAACTCATTGAATGTAAGTTCTTTCATAATAAATTCCTTTTATTAAGTTTTATTCCCATTATTGGGCTTAAGAACACTATCTAATCGTTGGTATTTTTAAAACTGTACTTGCGTTTGTTTTTACATCGAATACCTGACTATTTTTGTACAATAGTCGTTGGATTTTTTCACCCCGGTCCGATACGATATAGGCACAAATAACTAGAAAAATGAATAAGATGTCAAATAAGGGATTTACGCTAATCGAGCTTATCATTGTTATTGTTTTGCTCGGCATTTTAGCAGTTACCGCTGCACCAAAGTTTCTATCACTATCTTCTGATGCGCGTATTGCATCACTTGAATCTGTAAAAGCTAGCATGCAAACCAGTATCGACTTGGTGAAAGTAAAAGGGCGTATAGCTGGGTTAACGCCGCTCGCTGAAAACCCAGGTGATTCTGGGCAAGCCAACTTTATTATTAATTTTGGAATTGGTTCAGCCGAAGTAGACTTCCGCAATCTTTGCCCAGAAAGCCAAGGCGAATTGGGTGATGCGCTTGATATGGAAGACTTCCTAGATTTAGGAGACGACCTTGACGTTCGTTCAACCAACCAGTACACGCTTGTGGGCTTCGATGTTCCTTCATCTGGCACACCCACAAACCAAGGTTGTTACATACTGTACGATTCGTTTGGCTTCCCTGACTGCACGTTAACTATTGTGTCTGACGACTGCTAATTAATTTTTAGTCCAATATCATCAAGGCTAGCCGTTGCTAGCCTTTTTTTATCAATGTCGTAGTCTTGATCTAAACGCCACGGCGCTATTTGTCCTTGTTTGGGAATAATGCTTTGCGCTCGTTGAATATATCCCGACGATAAATTTAAGAATGGCTCGGGCATAATGTTACTTGGGGCTTCAGGTACAAAATAATTAGCCTGCTTCTCATCAACATGGTTTATCAACCTGCAAATGTACTTCGATACTAATTCAACTTTTAACGTCCACGATGCATTGGTGTAACCAAACACCATTGCAAAATTAGGTATATCTTGAAGCAGTGCGCCTTGGTAAAACATTTTCTGGCCTGTGTTCTGTACCACGCCGTCTACACATACATCTATTCCAGACAGAAATTGTAGCTTCAGCCCTGTTGCAGTAATCACAATATCAGCCTCAATGAGCTTTCCGCTAACGGTAGAAATACCGGTTTCAGTAAAGTGGCTTATTCTATCGGTTACAATAGATGCCTGTTTACGGTTAAGCGCATTGAATAAATCAGCATCTGGTACTAAACACAGCCTTTGCTCCCACGGGTTATAGCTAGGCGAAAAGTGAGCTGCATCGATGTTTTCTGTTAGCAGTTTACCTCTTTCCTTTGTAATGATTTTTTTAGCAAGCTCAGGGTATTTGGTCATAAATTTGAAGTAGAAATTACCTAACCAAATATTACGCTTTCTGATGATTTTTGATGCGGTTGGCGCAGAAAAAATTCGCTGTGTGACACGCGTGAAAAGGTCGCGCTGTGGGCGAGACAGAATATACGAAGGCGAACGTTGAAGCATGGTGACATGAGCTGCCTGTTTGGCAAGGCTAGGTACTAGGGTAACGGCAGTTGCGCCACTACCAATTACAACTACTTTTTTGTCGCTATAGTCTAAACTTTCAGGCCAAAATTGAGGGTGTACTATGGTGCCTTTAAAGTTATCGCTTCCCTCAAATTCAGGGGCATGACCCTCTTTGTAGTTGTAATAGCCGCTACATGAAAACACATAGTTGGCGTGAATCACGTTATTACCTTGTGGCGTGCTAACGTGCACTTCCCAGCGCTTTATGTCGCTGTTCCAATTTAAGTGGGTAACCTTGTGCTGGTAATGAATGTGTTTGTCTATATCAAACTTATTAGCCGTGCTTTTTAGGTAATCACAAATACGATCGCCGGTGGCAAGAGAATCTCGCTCTGTCCATGGGTTGAACTGGTAGCCGTAGGTGTACATATCGCTGTCAGAGCGCACGCCAGGATATTTGAACAAACTCCAAGTACCACCTAATTGTTCCCGACCTTCTAAAATCATTAGAGATTTTTGTGGGCAAAGCTGTTTTATGTAGTAGCTAAGCCCAATGCCCGAGATACCAGCGCCAATTACCAATATGTCGACTTCACTGTTCATATCGCACTCTTTTTTGTTTTTTTATAAGCATGCACTAAAAAAGGTCAGAATATCACTAGTTTGTGATTAATTTGTCGACAGGGTTACCAATAGCGTTTTAATGTTTATATATGGCGAAGCATGCTTTTGCCGCCAAGCTTATAAAAGGTGTAGTGCAGAGAGGAGGTATTTAAAATGGATAAAAATCAGCTAGTCGATATATGGAAACAACAACTTCACGATGTGTTTGCGCTAGTTAAAGCCGGGCGTGCTGACGATAAAAAGAAATATCGAGCAGAGGGCTTTTTACACGCACTGAGGTTAAGTGGTGTAGTTTCTGATAGGGAAGTAAACGACATCATTGAACAAACTCACCAAGACGTATTTGGCGAGTCTGTTGCTGAGAGACAGGCGCGTAAAGCTACGTTGAATGCGCTTAAAGAAAACGATCCTGACGCTTATTTCAATATTCCTGCTGTAGAGAGGCGTGGTCAGTAGGAAACGGCTAGTTAAGTCATCGGATGCACTTACTGTTTAATAGCCCCAAGGTGCATCAGGCGCGGCAATAGGCGCTGAAAGATCAAAGTCTACCTGCACCTCTCTAGCTGGGCGAATAAGGCGATAGCTAAAGCGGTTTGGGTAAATCATTATTTGCCATACGTTATCGATTGATGCGGTTATGCCAGAGGAAATAAATAATTGCTTTGAATAAGCGTCTGCGGGAAACGACTGGAGCTCAGCATAGCCCGCATCAATAGTATGACCGCCATACATGGTTGATTTGTGATAGCTACCATCTTCATGTCGATGATCGTGCTTTAGCATTAGTCCTGCGCCTGTTTTGGTGATTATCCACGTACGCGAGGCGTCGTCGCCTACATGAAACGGAATAAATAACTGTGTATCCGTGCATTCGCGTACATGCATGACAAGTTTTGCTCCACCAAAAGTGCCTGATTGGTTTTGTGCAGCTAAATTATCTTTTGAAACTTTTCCTTCAAAGGCTTTCCCACAGTGCGCCGCAATAGCGTTAAAAAAGGCATCGTGAGTAGGAATGGAAACCAAGGGGGCAGGGCCTTTTGCTGAAACTGATTTTTGTGATGCTGCTGGCGCCGAACCGGCGTGAAGCTTTGCGGCAACCACACAAAGTAAGAAAAATAATATGTTTTTCATTAATAAAATCTTCTGCGAGTTAACTATTTAATAGGTGTTCTACACTAAAACTATGAATGTTCATATTACTGATTGGCAAATTGCATGTGCTCCAAACTTACCATTAGTTTTATGAAGTGAGGGCAATTAGCCAAATAAAGTATGTCGCTTGGCTTATGCGTTTTAGTCTATCAAGAAGAAACTGCGAACCTATAATGCTCACGTTTTAATGCTTCGGTATTACATTGAATTGCGTAAACACCAGAGCAGCCTGAGCACTTTAAGAATAGCTTGAGCGTTTTAATAGCAGCCTGAGCGTTGTAAGAGAAACACAGTAATCACAGTACAAGCAGGTAAGCACAACTGATGCGGCACAACAAATAAGACGAAATCAATCTAGCACATAAAAAATCACAATAATTGGGTGGGAATACAAAATGTCTAACGAATTTTCAGGTAAAACAGCCATCATTTCAGGTGCAGCTGGTGGAATAGGTTTGGCGCTAGCCGAAGCACTAGCGCAGCAAGGAATGAACATTGTGATGGGCGATATTGATGCGGCCGCACTTGCTGAATCAGGTGATGCGCTGCGTGCAAAGGGATACAACGTACTTACATGTGCGCTAGATGTTACCAACTACGCACAATGGGAAGATGTGGTATCCAGCGCTACTTCTGAATTCGGCAAGGTTCACATGGTGGTTAACAACGCCGGTGTAGGCGGAACCCCCGGCAAAATTGAAGATACCGAGCATGAAACGTGGCAATGGGTAATGGATGTCAACGTTATGGGTGTACTTTACGGCGCACAAGCATGTGTGCCGGCAATTAAGGCTCATGGCGAAGGTGGTTGGGTGCTAAATGTCGCGTCTATGGCCGGTATGATGGGAATGCCGTTTGCGGGTGCATACTGTGCTTCTAAAGCGGCAGTAGTGTCGATGACAGAAAGCTGGTTTGCAGAGCTACAGCCACATAATATTCATGCGTCGGTGCTGTGCCCGGCGTTTGTGAAAACACGTATTCATGAGTCTTACCGAAATCGCCAAGAAAAGTATGCTGTGGCTGCCGAAAAGCGTATTGATAAGGAAAAGCTGCAGGCGGGAGCGAAAGCTGCAAGTATGGCTGTAGAGTCTGGCATTCCTGCATCAATGCTAGCTGAACGTGTGATAGAGGCGCTTGTTTCGAAGCAAATGTATATTTACACGCACCCCAATTATCGCAAAGTCACCGCTGGTCGATTTAAAGCTATCGATAAAGCGTTTGTCGATGCAGAACAAAGCCCGACGGTAGGGCATTTAATTAACGACGATATTGTTACTTTTTAAATAACGTCTAAAAAAGAGCATGTGGTCGTCATTCACTTCGACCACATACTTTTTTCTGTTTTCTGAACTCCTGCTTGTAAGCATTTCTCACATTTATTGTTTGTCACATTTCATTCACATTAAACCGCAATTTTCGTTCACTGGTCGTGTGAACAATTGAATATTTACGCTATTTTCAGTATTGCTATAAAGTAACAAATATAAAAACACCAAACTCACTTGGACAACAATAATGAAAAAGCTCCTTAAAGCGGCAGTAGCTGTGTCGGTTGCGCTTGCGTGCGTGCCAGCATTTGCACAAGAAACTGATAAAAAAGAAGAAGAGGCTATTTTTAGTAGCGCAACGTTTAAAGCCATGGAATTAAGAAGTATTGGTCCGGCTTATATGTCAGGTCGAATTGCTGATATTGCCATTGACCAAAACAATCCTTCTACATGGTATACCGCTGTGGGTTCAGGTGGAGTTTGGAAAACCACCAATGCAGGTACTACATGGGAACCTATTTTCGACCAGCAGGCCGTTTATTCTATTGGCGACGTAACTATTGCGCCAAGTAACTCAAATATTATTTGGGTAGGTACAGGTGAAAATAACGGTGGTCGTCACATCAGTTTTGGTGATGGTGTTTACAAATCACTAGATGGCGGTAAAACGTGGAAAAACATGGGGCTTGAAAAGTCTGAGCACGTTTCTGACATTATTATCCACCCAACAAACCCAGACATTGTTTGGGTATCGGCTCAAGGCCCGCTTTGGACTGGCGGCGGCGAGCGAGGTTTGTATAAAACTGTGGATGGTGGTGAAACTTGGAAGCAGGTGTTAACGCCAGCTGATGAGTGGACCGGTGTTACATCACTGCTTATCGACCCTAGAAACCCAGATAAACTGTACGCAGCAACATGGGCACGTCAGCGTACTATTGCTGCCTATGTAGGTACTAACGAAGGTGCTGGTATTCACACGTCGAACGACGGAGGTGAAACCTGGACCGAACTTAAGACCGGCCTTCCAACAGGCAATATGGGTAAAATTGGTATGGCTATTTCACCAATGAACCCGGACGTACTTTACGCCACTATTGAAACCGACAACCGCAAAGGCGGTTTTTATCGTTCGGAAAACCAAGGCGCAAGCTGGACTAAAATGTCTGATGAAGTGGGCGGTGGAACTGGCCCTCACTACTATCAAGAAATCTTTGCAGACCAACACCAGTTCGACCGTGTTTATATTGCCAGTAACTACAGTAAGGTAAGTGATGACGGCGGTAAAACATGGACGCCAATTAATACCAAGCGCAAGCACGTTGACGACCATGCAATGGCATTCCATCCAACCGACCCAGACTTTGTGTTAATGGGTAGCGACGGCGGTATTTATATGTCGCACGACCGTATGGCAAACTGGCGCTTTATGGCAAACCTGCCGCTAACCCAGTTCTACAAAGTGGCACCTGATGACGCTACACCGTTCTACAACGTGTATGCCGGTGCACAGGATAACTCTACTCAAGGCGGCCCTTCACGCACTAATCGCAAAGAAGGTATTAAGAACAAAGACTGGTTCTTAACGCTAGGTGGTGATGGACACCAGCCTGCAGTAGAGCCTGGCAACCCAGATATTATGTATTCACAGTGGCAGCAAGGTAACTTGGTGCGTGTTGACCGCACTACCAAAGAAGGCGTTTACATTAAGCCTCAACCGTTACCGGGCGACCCTGCAGAGCGTTTCAATTGGGATGCGCCAATTAATGTATCGGCACACGATCCTGCGCGTATTTACTTTGCATCGCAGCGCGTATGGCGCTCAGATAATCGTGGTGACAGCTGGACCGCTATTTCAGGCGATTTAACTAAGAACGAAAACCGTATGCACATGCCTATGATGGGGCGCACTTGGTCGGTAGAAGCTGGCTGGGATTTATACGCCATGTCAGAGTTCCACACCATTGCTAACTTCGCTGAAAGCCCAGTGAACGAAGACGTACTGTGGGCGGGTACTGATGACGGTATTATTCAGGTAACAAGCAACGGCGGTAAGTCGTGGAAGAAAATTGAGCTAAGCACCATTGATGGTATTCCTTCAACGTCTTACGTAAACGATATTCGTGCTGACCTATTTGATGAAAATACGGTTTACGTAGCACTAGATAACCACAAGTACGGCGACTACAAACCTTATTTAATTAAGTCTACCGACTTAGGTGCAACATGGACTTCGCTAGCAGACAAGCTTCCAGAGAAGCACTTGGTGTGGCGTATTGTGCAAGACCATGTGAACAAAGACCTTATGTTTGTTGGTACTGAGTTTGGTATTTTCTTTACCGTTGACGGTGGTAAAGCGTGGGTTGAACTTGAAGGTGGTATGCCTACCATTTCAACGCGCGATGTGAAAATTCAGCGCAGAGAGAATGACCTAGTTGCAGGCACATTCGGTCGCGGTATTTACATTCTTGATGACTATGCGCCACTGCGTGAGCTAAACGAAGAAGCGCTAGAGCAAGATGCCTTGCTATTTGCCCCTAGCCGCCCCGTTAAGTGGTTTAATTTAGACGACAATCACACTGACTCAGACGGTGATGACCGCTACGTTGCTGAAAACCCAGAGCACGGTGCAACGCTTACTTACTACCTGAAAGACAGCATTTTAACAGCGAAAGAAAAACGTCAGGAAGCCGAGAAAAAGCTGATTGAAGACAAGCAATATCCTAAGTATCCAAGCTGGGACGCGGTTGAAGCTGAGCTTGAAGAGGCTGCACCTGCTGTATATCTTGAAATAAAAGATAGCAGTGGTGATGTGGTTAATCGTGTAGCGGGTAGCGTGAAAAAAGGTCTACACCGTGTAACGTGGGATATGAAGTATGCGTCTTCAATTCCTCTTACTAGTAAAGATGCGAAAAACAATGGCCTAATGGCATTGCCTGGTACTTACAGCGCAACGTTGTTTAAGCGTGAAGGTGGTAAAGTGTCGCAGCTTGCCGAGCCTGTAAGCTTTGAGTTGACCTCTATTTACAAAGGTGCGCTTGAAGGGCCTTCTGCTCGCGACATTAAAGCGTACAGAGCATCGCTAACTGCTGCACAAAAACGCGCTATGTCGTCGTCTGCTGTGCTGAAAGATGTTAAAGCAACAATGGAGCTGCTGCGGGTTGCGATTGACCGTACGCCATCTAACGTTCAAAAGCTTGAGTCGACCTATGCGAGTTTGCAAAGCGAACTAAACAGCATTAATAACGTGCTATACGGGCTTGAAGCAAGAAACCGTAAAGGCATTAAACCTGCTAACGTTATGAGCCGTTTAGGCTATGCAACTTCAGCGCTTTGGTCGTCTTATGGCCCTACTCAGCAGCATAAAGACCAGCTTGGCTATGCTAACGATGGCTTAGATGATGTGGTTAAACGCATTAAAACACTTCAAGAGAAATCGTTACCTGCGCTACAAGAGCGTATTGTGAAAGACGGTGGCCCTTGGACATCTGGCCTAACAGTAATTACCAAGTAGTTAATGCTACAAAGTAGTTAACGCTTTAAAGCAGTTAACGCTCCAAAACAATAGTGTAATTACAAAGCACAAACGGCAGCCTTAGCGCTGCCGTTGTTTTTACTCGTATCATCTGTTTTTTTAGTTAAGTTCGTTTTTGTGAAAATTATTCAAAGGACAAGCACTATTCTTAGGCATCTGGTTTATCTATTTGTATGGTGCGTGATAACGCACAGTACAGGCGCTTTTGCCACATTAAACCTTGATAATATTGAGCGTTTTACAGTGGTTGCCACACCAACACTTGTTAACGATAACCTTGCTTCAATTGCGCCACAATATCGCTACGATGCCTCAAATATTGCATTGCCGTTGCATGTAAACGATATTCTTGTTCAATCTCCTTCAGTGACGCTAAATGGGCAAGGCGGACAGATTCAAAACATCAATATTCGCGGCTTTTCACGCTGGCGAATTCAGTCATTAATTGATGGCGTACCTGTTATAAGTGACAGACGAGCTGGCAGTAGTATTGGCTTTGTTCCGCCATCGCTTATTGATAGCGTGCAAGTAAGTACAGGGGGCACTTCAACCTATTTAGGCTCTGGTGCCATTGGCGGTGCCATAAACCTGATGTTTGCTAATAGGCTTAGGCCCACACTTCGCATAGGCTACGATACAAACCAGTCGATGCAGGCATATCACTATGCAGGTGGCGGGGATACTACAGACTTTATGGTATCTCATCGCACTGCCAACAATGGCAGCGACGCCAAAGGTAACTTGCTGTTCGATCAATTTACCCAATCTACGTTGTTCTTGCGTTATAACCCTACATCCTCTGTAAACTTCAAACACAGCACAGGTGCTAATAAAAAAGCGAGTAAAAACCCTGTTACATCGGCATGGACGCTTTTTAGCAATAACAGTGACATAGGTAAATCGAGCAGTGATTTCCCAGAGCGTAGAGTTACCGAGTACCCTACGAATAAGCACTGGATAGGTAAAATTCAGTTCGAGTTCAATACCACTAATACTGATATTGATGCTGATATATGGTGGCATACCTCAAGTTTAGATACTGAAACGCTTCGCCCTGCCCAGCGTATTAACGAAAGCAACAGTGACGCTTCTGACTTCGGGGGCAGCATACGCGGAAATACGTTAGGAAGTTATACACCATCGTTTTTAAATGAATGGAATGTTGATTGGCAAATACAAGTGCGCGGACGTGAAAATGTTGCCATTAATGAAACTGAATTCGCTATTGATGAAGTGTATTCCCAATCTGAATTGCAACCGGATCCGCAAAAGCAACGAGACAACCACGAGACTTTGGTGTTTGAGCGACAAACTTTAAACGCAAGTGAATACAACATAGCAGGCTTGCTAGATACCTCGCGCACTTTAGATAAAACCACATACGCTTTTGGGGCTAGGGTAGACTGGCAGCATCAACGTAATCAAAACCACAATCAACCTAATAGCCAAAGCTCTATTCAGAGTCTTGGGCAGAGTCTTGGGCAGAGTGGTGATCAGAGAATTGAGCAAAGTAGTAACGCTTACGCTACCAATTTAAGCGGTTTTGTGGGCATTAAGCATGCGGTAAATCGTCACTTTTATTCCAGCCTTCATCTTTCAACTGCTTTCAGAAACCCATCTCTTGTTGAGCGATTTTTTAGCGGTGAAACGCCTCGTGGTTCTGTTTTAGGAAATAGCGGTTTGCGCACCGAACAGGCCACAAACATTCAAGGCGGTTTGTACTTTAAAAAGAAAGCGAAAGCTAACGCGGTAAGTGCTGCGGTAGAAGTGTTTCATCAACGTATCAGCAACTATATTGAACGACGTAGCATTGATGAAAATACGATAACGTATCGCAACCTTAATAGTGCGGTTATTCGCGGTATTACTTACGCGTTATCGTGGGAGCCTTTGAATACATCTTGGCGCTTTAACACAGCAGGCGCATTCATAAGTGGTAAAGATGCAAGTGGAACGCGTATTGCCGATATTCCGCCTCGTCATGCTGAGATTTCTGCACAATACACATATGACGATGCTACGCTGTTTGGCACACTACGCTACCGTGCCAGCAAGACAGATATTGGCGATGGCGAACGCACATTACCTGATGTATATACGCTTGATGTGGGCGCCAACTTTTCGCTTAGTAATAATTTGTCGGTCGCCTTAAGCGTGCGCAATGCAACCAACCAGCACTATTACACAACAGCCGATGATCGCGCTGCTTTTGCACAAGGAAAAAGTATACAAGGGGCGTTAACGCTACTGCTCTAACGCCAAGCTTGTTCACGCATGCTCGTCAATACATGCTTTAAGGGCCAGTTAGCTATTTAAGCGGTCGCGTTGCGTTCGATAGTGGCGTTTAAGGTACTTACTTTTTAACGTTGTAATAAGCATAACCATACCGGTTATCCACAAAACGAAAAGAAGCACGGCTGCAGGTAAGAAAAGCCACAACTTAGCGCCTTCAAAAAACCAGCTGCCATCGTGAATAGCTTCAATGGTGTCGGTGCGGCGATAGGCAACTTGCAATACTTCTGCAGTTTGCGCGTTAAGCTGCACTTCCCAGCGGTTTTTGCCGCGTACTTTTATAATGCCTTTACTAGGGCGAACGTCTAGGCGGTCAATGTCATCCCAGCTTTTTAAGCCAGCTTCTGGCACGGTTTGCAGTGCCTGGATTATGGCTTCAAATTCAATAGAGGGTGCGCTTTGCCCTATTTTTTGTGTAGGCGGCTGTAGCCAGTCGAATTCTTTCTTAACCTGCAAAAGCAAGCCACTTCCAATAACGATGACCACTGGAATGAATATGGAAAGAGAAATCCACAAATGTAAACTTCGGCTATGCTTGCGCAGGTTTATCGACATATTAATACTTCATAGGGATGACACGATTTTAGCTCAACAAACTATACGTTATGTTGTTCTTTGAAAGAAATGAATAGCGCTAAATTGTTAGTTATTAGCGTTAGCTATCGCAATTGCAGGGTGCGCAAAATGCAGCTTAGTATCGCAGGTTAACGATGTAACAGATTCATTCACTGTTATTTTCCCTATACGCTGCCAATTAGCGTGGTCGATGCCTTTTTTATTGAATGGTGCTGCATCGATATGCCATTGAAAAGCTCGCTGTGGATAGTGCTTCAAAGAAAGTTCATCCCTAAAGTCATCTTTGTTAATCAACGGGGTGTCACTCGCTATAGCTACTTTTAACCAATGGGGAGCGACTACCTTACTTTCAGATACAGTAGCTGAACTGTCGGTTGGGTTTGCGAGAATGTGGGCCAAATGTGCGACCGGCCTAAATCGCGCATTCGCATTTTTACCACTTACCATTTCGTCTGCTTTGGTTAAATCGCTTTCTAAACGGTAAGCCGTTAACAATTGGCTGAAAGGGGGAAGGCTACCTAAAACGGGTTCATTAGTAAGCGGCAATGGGAGTAAATGAGGCGTAGTTGTTCCACCCAATGAGTGCATTAAAAATAGGTTTTGTGTTTTTGCCCCTGTTTTTCTCTTAGAGAGTGCGTCAGCATCATTAGCGTTTGAATGCTCTATGCTGTTTGAAATACTCATTTGAGGTAAATGTGGAAACACTTTAACTGCAATGCCAAAGGCGCGTTTATCGTCTTGTTTAGTTCCGCTTAAACTCACCGATGCGCGAACAATAACCGGCAGGTAGGTGCTTTCTTGATAAAGGCCAGAGTACGGACTTTCGCTATTTATCTGCCAAGTGCCAGCGAAGCAAATACCATTGGCCTGCAACAGTTTGTGGGGCGTTTCTAACGTTACAAAATCACTGTTATCAACCAGTGTTCGCTTGGCGTGTTTCAACAGTACGTTTTCGCCGCCATTGTCGAAAAACTTTTTTGATACCGTGTATTGAGGCAAAAATGGGTAAGGATCTGAAAACACACGTTGCTTCACTTTATGAAAGTAAGCATGAGCAGGAAAGAGGTGCTTTTTATCTTTCTGTTCGTTGCCTTCAGCGCTTAAAACGTACACTGCGCTGTTGCTATCGCTGCCATTTTGGTCATCGCTATTACTTGTTTTATAAAAACTACCGCTATTAGCGAATGCGCTTGGGGCAGCGGCTAACAAAAAAAGTATAAATAACGTGTTGGCCGTGAAAGTATTTCGCATAACGTAAGGTCTTTGTTATATGAGGTAACAAGAAAAAGGCGCTTCACAATGGCGTGTTCACCTGCAACAACTAGACAAAAGCAGCTAGCACATACTCGAGAGCGGATGGGCGAACATTTTACGCCAAATCAGCTTTTAGGGCGCACACACACCATTGGATGTGTTGCGCTAGAAATTACGCAAAAATGTAATTTAGACTGTACCTTATGCTATTTGTCTGAGCATTCGCAAGCAGTTCGCGACATTCCCATTCAAGAGTTATACAAACGGCTCGATGCCATATTGGCGCACTATGGGCCGGGTACTAGCGTACAAATTACTGGCGGTGATCCAACCCTTCGCAAACACAGCGAGCTTATTGATATTGTGGCTTACGCAAATAAGCTTGGCTTACACACAGCGTTGTTTACTAATGGTATTGCGGCGACTAGGCCGCTATTAACGCAATTAGCGAAAGCAGGGTTAAACGATGTTGCGTTTCATGTTGATACTACACAAGAGCGCGAAGGGTATGAGTCTGAGCAATCGCTGAATGTTATTCGTGAACATTACATAAAACGTGCACAAGGCTTGGGGTTGATGGTGATCTTCAATACCACAGTACACAACGGTAATTTTCACGAACTGCCCTGGTTAGTAAGCTTTTTTGTAGAAAACGCAAACACTGTGAGCTTTGCCTCTTTTCAGCTACAGGCGGAAACCGGCCGAGGAGAGTGGGGCGCCCGCAATGATATTGTTGACCCGTTAACGGTGAAATCGTCGATAGAAAAAGCCGTAAGTAAAACCTTGCCGTGGGAAAAAGTGCGTATTGGTCATAGCGACTGCCATAGCTATATGCCTACGCTGGTTACTGGTGGAAACGTGCATGCAGTGGTAGATGATGAAACGTTGTTTGCACAATTTATTGAAGACTTTAAGCATATTCAAACCACACGGCAGCATGGCAAAGGGCGTATTGTTTTAGATTATACAAAGGCGCTTGCCACAAAACCTAAATGGGTTTGGCGGCTAACAAAAGCCTGTGCCAAAAAGCTTTATGAGATGCGCAACAGCCTTTGGCAAGGTAAAGGCAAGGTGCATAAGCTTTCCTTTTTTATCCAAAACTTTATGGATGCGTCTGCGCTACAGGAAGACCGTGTGCATGCTTGTTCGTTTATGGTAATGACTGCCGACGGGCCTGTATCAATGTGCCAGCATAATGCACATCGCGACGACTATATTTTGAAACCAATTACGTATACCAATAAACACGGTCGAGTAGCGCAATACGAGCCGTTGGGCGAACGTTACAAACAAGAGAATATGATCCCATTTACGGAGATATCGACTAATGCACCGTCTAATGCACTCGCTAATGAATTACGGTAGCGAAGTAATAAATAGGAGCACTGTTAACAATATGAGCCAAAAGAAAGTGAGTGTTATAAGCAAGCTGCTTTTTACTCAAGCAATACACGTAAAGTTATTCGTCGCTTTAATGTTTCTTTGCACTTTTGCTTTTGTCAGTAAGGTACATGCCCAAGCAAATGATACTGAAACGTTGCAGCAAGCTTATGATAATGCAATGAAAGACTGGGCATATGTACTGAAAACGTACGTTGATGAGCAGGGTAGAACTAACTTTAAGGGGGTGGCACAAGACATTAAGCCGCTTGAAAATGTAGTGGCCTTTATTGGTGAGGTGAGCCCTGCAAACACGCCTTCGCTGTTCCCTAATGCTGATGCAGTAATAGCATTTCATATTAATAGCTACAATGCGCTGGCCATGTACGGTGTGATTGAGCGTGATATTCCTGACGGCTTTACCAATTTTTTCTCGCGCGCCAGTTTCTTTAAATTTCGCGACGTTACTATTGGTGGGCAAACTACCAATTTGTACGACTACGAAAATGACGTAATACGACCGCTTAACGAACCTCGTGCCCACTTTGCACTAAACTGTATGGTGAAAGACTGTCCACGCCTGCCAATGGAACCTTTTGATGCTAACAGTTTAAACGCTACGTTAGACGAACTTACTAACGAGTTTTTCGCCAAGGAAAAGCACTTATATTTTAACCACGATAAAAAGCGTGTGTATGTATCGGAAATACTCGATTTCTATACCGAAGATTTTGTTGTGTCGGGCAAAGTGAAAGACTTACCCGAATATATCAATCAGTATCTAAATACGCCCATTCCAAGTGACTATAAACTTCGTTTTATCGATTACGACTGGCGCATAAACGCCCAGCCATAACCACGTTGTTGTAGACATAACCACGTTGTTATAAACAGAGTGACGTAGCGATAAACAAATTAGGCACAAAGATACTGTTATAAGGCCTTAGAGATAAGGCCGTTAGCAATAGCGGCTTCTGCAAAACCATATCAGTGAAGCTTTAATTGCGATAAACTATACTTGATGTTAACCCCTCTTTTTTATCGCTTTTAAGGCTCACCATGATCCACAATGACGTTCTTCGTCGCCTGCGTTACGCACTTGCTATAAACGACACCGCAGCTATTAGTATTTTCAAACTTGTCGATTACGACATGGAAATTGGCTACTTACACTCCATTATGAAAAAAGAAGACGAAGAGGGATATTTACCTTGTCGCGACAAGTTGATTGCGCTTTTTCTTGATGGATTAATAATAAAAAACAGAGGCAAGCAAGAAGGAAGTACACCTCAAGTTTTAGCCGCTGGTGAGCGTTTAAGTAATAATGAAGTGCTGCGCAAAATTCGTATTGCCATGAGCTTTAAAGATGACGACATGATTGAAGTGTTAAAGCTTGCCGACTTCAGAATGAGTAAAGGCGAACTTTCGGCATTTTTTAGAAAGCCCGATCATCGAAACTATAAACCTTCTGGTGATCAGGTTGTACGCAACTTTCTACAAGGCATGGTGAAAAAGTACCGCCCCG
>Ga0213840_1000539_pt1 | contig 50702 bp, 45 predicted proteins | sample SWPATP22_FD_160132 | JGI IMG/M metagenome (GOLD analysis project Ga0213840, IMG submission 160132) | Coastal seawater microbial communities from Marineland, Florida, United States - SWPA TP2 #2 | ecosystem: Environmental > Aquatic > Marine > Coastal | place: USA: Florida | collected 2016-08-14 | reverse complement strand
TGGTCGCGCTTACCGTTGTTACGCGCTTTTATTTGAAGGCCATCACCGCCCGATTTGTGGTACATCCAAATTTCACCAGCAGGAATACTGCGGCTAGACATAATGCCTTTTGTTACCACCAAATATTCACCGTCTGGGCTCCATTTAGGCGAGTGAATTAGGTTGTTCTTCTCTTTGGTTATTTGACGTAGGTTCGAACCGTCAATGTCCATTACCCAAATATTGCTAAGCCCGTCGCGGTCTGACACAAACGCTATCTGTTTGCCGTCTGGAGAAATAGCAGGGTGAATGTTCCAAGCGAAATCTTGAGTAATTGGGGTGGCTTTACCGCCTGCGGTATCAACCTTGTACAAGTCGCCCAGCATATCAAACACCATAAACTTGCCATTCGGAGCAATATCTAGGCTAGACCAAGTGGTTTCTGTTGTATTAATGGTGACTTCGTTTAGTGAATAAGGCGGGTTAGTAACTTCCCAATTCTCGACGTCGTATTCCGATTGTGTTTCTGTGTTGGCCAATGCTGCCAACGGCGCTACTGCACTTAAGCTCAGTGCGCTTGCTAACGCAGCGGTTAGCAAGTTCTTAGAGGTTTTAATCATAGTGGTGGTTCCAAACACTTTATTTATCGTTTTCTTGCTTTTACTTTTTATTATTTGAATAACAGTATGCCTTATGTTGCTACAACTCAACGTAAGCGTGGCATTGTGTATTATCTTACCGTAAAGCTTCATACACATTGTGGTAATGCGATTGTATGTACGATTTAAGCGCCTAATGCGCACATCATTACTTTCAGTGATGCTTGTCTATTACAGCAATAATCGCTAATTTCATAACAAGATATTAACAAGTGACTTGTGTGAGAACTACCGTGAGCAACGCCGAACAACAATTGCATTATTCTACCTGTACGCTTTGTGAAGCCATGTGTGGCATTGAGGTAGCAACAAAGGGCCGTCAAATATTGTCAATAAAAGGGGACAAAGATAACCCTTTTAGCCAAGGTTATATTTGCCCGAAAGCCAGTGCCTTAAAAGATTTGTACGACGACCCCGACCGCTTAAAGCGCCCAGTGAAAAAAGTGAGGCTTGAAAGAGGCGAGAGCGGATGGGAAGAGAGTACTTGGGATGAGGCGTTTGATTTAGTTGCGAACAAATTGCATAGCATACAGCAAGCTTATGGCAACAATGCGGTAGGCGTATATTTAGGTAACCCCAATGCTCATAATATGGGGTCGATATTGTTTGGCCCCTATTTTTATAGGGCGCTTAAATCACATAACCGATATTCCGCTACATCAGTTGATCAGTTACCGCATCATATTGTAAGTAGAAGGCTGTTTGGTCATATTTCACAAATTCCTATTCCCGATATCGATCACACGCAACACTTTATGATTATTGGTGGAAACCCGCTGGCATCGAACGGCAGCATTATGACAGTGCCAAACGTGAAAAAGCGTTTGAAAGCCATTCAAATGCGAGGCGGGAAAGTGGTTGTTATCGACCCCAAGCGCAGTGAAACCGCTGACATAAGCTGCGAGCACCATTTTATTCGCCCCGGAAGCGATGTGTTGCTACTACTGGCAATGCTGCATGTGCTGTTTGAAAAGCAGCTACATAAAATGGATGCAATAATGCCTTATGCCGAAGATATTAAAGAGGTGGAAAATTACGTTAAGGCGTATTCGCCGCAAAAAGTGAGCGAAGCTACGGGTATTTCAGCTTCACACATTACGCAGCTAGTTACCGACTTCTGTGATGCCGATTCCGCCGTTTGCTATGGCAGGATGGGGGCAAGCGTGCAGGCTTTTGGTACTTTAACGCAGTACCTAATCATGTTGTTTAACATGCTTACCGGAAACTTAGATAAGCGAGGGGGCATGATGTTCACTCAGCCCGCCGCCGACGTGCTTCCAGTTTCAGGTAAGGGGAGTATGGGTGGATTTACTTCTCGCGTAAGAGGGCTTCCTTCATTTGCCGGCGAGTATCCGGTGGCCTGCTTGGCCGAAGAAATACTTACGCCTGGTGAAGGCCAAATTAAAGCTATGGTGATTGGTGCGGGAAACCCAGTGGTTACTACACCAAATGCAGAGCAGCTCGATAAGGCATTCTCTGAACTCGACTTTATGGTAGCGGTAGATTTCTACGTGACTGAAACCTCTCGTCATGCCGATGTAATACTTCCTCCGGTGACTGCACTAGAGCGCGACCATTACGACATTGTATTTCACAACTTTGCGGTACGTAATTTCGCTACTTACTCTGAAGCGGCAGTGGAAACAGATGAAGACCAGCTTACCGACTGGCAAATTTACTTATCGTTAGCTGAACGGTTAGATGCCCTAAATGGAAAAAGTACAGCCCACTATGATGCACTTTGGGATAAGCAACCTAAAGGTGTGGTAGACGATTTACTACAAGCTGGGTTGTATGGCGGTAAATCAGGTAATGCCGATGAAAGCCTAGCGCAAGGGCTTTCGCTTGCGAAGTTAAAAGCACACCCTCACGGTATTGATTTAGGGCCGCTTCAACCGTCTTTACCCAACGCGTTGTTCCATGAAGATAAGAAAATACATTTAGATTTTGATTATTTTATGTCGGATTTAGACAGAGTAAATGCGCAGTTTTTTGGTGCCGAGAAGCAAGAAGAGTCACTTGTTTTAATAGGGCGCAGGCATATTAAAACGAATAACTCGTGGCTGCATAACAGCCCGAGAATGGTAAAAGGAAACAATCGCTGTACTTTGCAGCTTCACCCTGATGATGGCAAAGCACACGGTATTGACGATGGTGATGAAGTGCGTGTTACATCGCGCGTAGGGCAACTAATCATAGAGGCCGAAATTACCGATGCCATTATGCCTGGCGTAGTGTCGATACCTCACGGTTGGGGGCATAACAAGAAAGGTATAAAGCTTTCTGTGGCAAGCCGAACCCCAGGTGTAAATACCAATATTCTTACCGATGATTTGCAGGTAGATGAGCTGTCGGGAAATGCAGTGCTAAACGGCGTGCCGGTAAAGTTAGAAAAAGTAGGCTGAGCACATTTAACCTTCATCTTGCCTTGAAGTTGACAGCAGGTTGTTGTTATTTTTGGGGCATGCTGATCAATACCCTCGGTGCGATTTTCGTGCTTTGAAGGACTACTACAGTGAGAAGAACTCTTCACCTAAAAAGGATTTACTATGAAATTAAAGCATTTTGTTATGGCAATGGTTACTGCGGTATTCATTAGTGACGTGGCATACGCAACAACAGATCCCTCTAGTGAATCTAACTCCTTTGAAGTGACAATAAAGCAGTTGCGTGAGTTTGGCGTTCCAATTCAAGTTCCAGGCCTGTGGTACATAAATGAAAATTCAGCGTTGGAATTTTATAGTTCTGGCAGTCATGCGATTGAATCTCTCTCAAACCACACCCTTAACGGTCAACCATTAATGCAGAATGACAACTTGGGTGAAGGGTTAAAGCATCTTCGAAGTCTGTCTAAAATGAATTCAGAAGATTTTTTGAGTCAGGAAAGAGAAAGTCCCGCATATATAGTTTCGCTAGTTGTAGATAACCCAAATATGCCTTGCCCACCTTGTGAAGTTCAAAGTGAACGTTTAAAGGAAATACAGAGCAAGAAACAGAATGTAGATGTGGTGGTTATTACAATAGTGAATTAAGGCACTAAACGGTCATGGAAGATGTTAATGTTTAGAGCTGTGTTTGTAAGAGCTGAGACAGAATAGCTGAGACAGTAAGACCAAGATCGAAAGGCTGTGATGGGAAGAGCATGATGGCTCTTTGCTTACAAAAATCAATATTTTATCAATTGAGCTTGATTGAGCAAAAAACCATCTGTCTATTTCAAAGCACTCTAATAGTTCAACACACTAGTATCGCCACCTAGAAGTGCTCAGTAGTCGTTTATTGCTACCTTGCTAGGTCATAGTAACGAATTCTTCGCCACTGGTTGGGTGAATAGCAACACAGGCGTCGAAGTCTGCTTTTGTGGCGCCCATTTTAATGGCAACCGCAAAGCCTTGAAGAATTTCATCCATGCCATGACCTATGCCGTGTAGGCCAACCACTTTTTCATCTTTGCCAACACATACCAGCTTCATTTTGGTCATTTGGCGATGACGCGTTACGGCGGTGTACATAGATGCAAAGCTAGACGTGTACACTTTTACATTGTCTTCGCCATGTTCTTCTATTGCTTCACCTTCGGTTAAACCAATGGTGCCAATAGGTGGATGACTAAATACCACGGTAGGTATTTGCGAGTAGTCCATGTGTGCATCTTTCTGCCCATTAAACAAGCGCTCGCTTAGTAGGCGACCCGCTTTAACGGCAACAGGGGTAAGCTCTGCTTCACCGGTAATATCGCCAACAGCATAAACGTTTTTTGCCGTCGTGTTTTGATACTTATCGACCTTTACTGTGCCATTGTCGTTAAGCTTAACGTCGGTGTTTTCAAGGCCAATTTTATCGGTCGATGGCTCGCGACCAATAGCCCACACAAGGCAATCTGATTTTAGTACTTCGCCATTGGTTAGATAAACTGATAGTTCACCGTCATCGGCTTTTTCCACTTTCTCAACGCTTGCGTGAGTATGCAGTTTGGGCCCTTCTGCGTTTATCATGTCTACCAAGGTTTCATGAATAATAGGGTCGAAGTTGCGAAGAGGGGCATGCTTTCTTACTACAAGATGTGCTTCTGTACCCAACGCGTGCAAAACACCCGCAAGCTCCACGCCGATATAGCCTGCACCCACTACCACCGCGCGTTTGGGTTGCTGCTTAAGTGCAAAGAAACCGTCTGAATCGATACCGTATTCGGCACCTTCGATATTTGGAAAAACAGGGCGGCCGCCTACAGCAATGGTGATATGGTCGGCAGTATATTGTTTGCCATCAACTTCAACGGTGTTGTTGTCGATGAATTTTGCAAAGCCACGAATTAAGGTTACGTCGTTTGCAGTAAGCACGCGATCGTAGGAGGCATGAATGCGTTCAATATATGCCTGGCGACTGGCAATAAGCCCTTCCCAACTGAAGTGGTTTACTGATACATCAAATCCGTACTCTGGCGCATAGCGGTGTATTGCTTCGGCTACTTGTGCACCGTACCACATAGCTTTTTTGGGAACGCACCCTACGTTTACGCAGGTACCGCCAATATCTTTTGCTTCAATAATTGCTGCTTTCTTGCCGTGCTTGGCTGCTCGGTTTGCTGACGCAATACCGCCGCTTCCACCACCAATACTGATATAGTCAAAATGTTCCATTTAAAACGCCTTTTCTGTGGATTGGGCAAGAGCTTGGTTTCACGTTATTGGCTCGTGACGTGATAAACAAAAAGCCCTGCTGCACGCGTTTGACGCGCTAATTAATCATATATCCACAAGACCGACATTGGCATGTGAATATTTCAATGTATGTAATCATGGGGGTGACGCTTGTTAAAACAACAGCTAAAACAACGCCAACGAATTAAATGTATACGTAGCTTACGATCAATAGCTCATACCCATTTTTAATCGACGTGCTCTGACGGCTCATTGTGAACATTGATTTCTTCTGTCGCCTGTGGCTCTACTTGTATACTGAATGCCTTGCCACGCTCTTCTTCAAAATGAATAAGTTTGTGAATAGTTGCGTCAGTAAAAACATGCCCTTCTGGCAGAATTAATATGTGACTGTCGTTGTAAAGGTTTTGCGCTAAAACCATTCCTGGTTTTAACTGAGTTGCTTTCATGGATGTGTGTAGAAGCGTGCTGGTGGTAACGTCTTCAGCTTCCAATAACAAGTCTAAAAACTCGCCATCATAACGCGTGTTGCGATGCTTCTTCATCTCAAGCTTGGCGTCACGAGGTGATAGTTCAATGCCGCTTAAACGGCCAGTTACCAAGCGCCAGTAGTCACGTGCTATTGCTAAAATACGGGCACCTACGGGAATTTCTTTCGCCACTTTTTTGTATAGCCCTGAACCATTATAATGTTCGAATTGATATTCAATAATGTCAGACACACCATGTAGTTCGTGAGCGGGAGCCAGTATAAGTGCGGCTTGCTTTGTCTGTGTTAGATAATCTTGCTGTTGTTGATATTTTAATTTTGCGAAGGGCGCAAGAAAGTCCTCTGTTTTAAGGCCAAGCAAACCAAGCTCACAAATTAACCCTGCATAGCGAACAAGTTTAATTTCCTCTTTGCCTAACCGTGCAATGCGCGCCAATTTTCCCGCAAGCTCACTCACCTCAATGGCGAATTTCCCATTAATGTGTGGGTTAATACTGATTACGTTAAACAAAACCTGCTCCATTGCGAGGTTGTGTTTTTCAATTTTTTGCAGCGCCGCTTTAATTTGGCGCGTGCGTTTATGCACCATTTGCTCTAGTTGTGTATTAACGTCTTTCAGCTTTTTATTTTGCAAGCGTGTTAACTTCTGTAGCCTCTCATTTTCCGCTTTTAGTTTTACTCGTTCTAGCCCTTCTTCAACCACGCGAATGAGTTCTTGATTATCCCAAGGCTTTTGAAGATAGCGGTGAATTTTACCTTCGTTAACCGCTTTTATCGTTGATTCAATATCAGCGTATCCCGTTAATACCACGCGAAAAGTATCTGGGTAATGCTTTGCCACCTGTTCAAGTAGTTGGGCTCCCGACATTTGAGGCATTTTCATATCTGAAATAACCACGTGCACGTCGTTAGTATTAAGTAACTCGAGTGCCTTTGCGCCGCTGTCTGCAAGCAGTAGCGTGATGTCCATAGTGAAAAGCGCACGCTTTATAGCGCGAAGGATATTTGGCTCATCATCCACAAATAGCACTGTGTATGTTGCCTTCTTATCAGCTTTCAACTCTGTCATAAATACATATCCTTTATTAGCATCATGCTCGCGTTAATTTTTCCGCGGTATTGAAAAGCATGTTTATTGCTCCTCGGCATTTTCATCTTCTTTCTTTACCAGTGGCAGTGACAATGTAAAACAGCTACCGTCGCCTTCTTTACTTTCAGCAAACAAGGTTCCACCATGCTCTTGCGCAATACCAAACGAAATAGATAGTCCCAACCCTGTTCCTTGGCCTTCAGGTTTGGTTGTGAAAAACGGATTAAAGAGCTTATCCAAATGGCTGGCAGGTATGCCACATCCCGAGTCTTCTACACGAAGCTCAAGGTGATCCCCGACCGTGCAGGTGGTTATAATAATTGTGCCGTGCTTGCCAGTACTCTCGATAGCCTGACCTGCGTTAATCAATAAGTTTGTAATTACCTGAGAGATTTTGCCGACATTCATCGATATATCAGGTACGTTACCCAAATGCGTCTCAACGGTGCATGTGTATTTGAGCTGATTGTTCACCATCGCTAATGTTGTGCGTACACAGTCATTAATGTTGTGCAAATGCATTTCGTCACTGTCTACACGCGAAAACAGTTTCAGTCCTTTAACTATCTCGGCAACCCTGTGCAAACCTTCTTTTGAGTCTTTTAATAAGTCTGCGATATCATCATTTACGAAATCGATGTCCTGATTGGCAAGCAGGACTTCCAAGTCTTTAATAGCTTTTTGACGCCGATCCTCGTCTCTTTCTTCCAGAACAGCTTTAAGTTGAGAAAAAATCATTTGATAAGTGGCAACGTACTCGCTTAACGTTGCAATATTGCTGCTTACAAAGCCCACGGGGTTATTTATTTCGTGAGCCACCCCTGCGGCAAGCTGACCAACCGACGCCATCTTTTCAGCCTGCAGTAACTGCACTTGAGCTTCTTTTAAATCTTTATTGGTTTCTTCAAGCTGGTAGTTCTTTTTGTGGAGCAGGGCAGTTCTGTCTTGCACTTTTTCTTCTAACAAGGTGTTAAGCTCTTTAAGCTCGTCTTGTATTCGCTGTCTGTGGCTGTACTCCTCTTTTAGACGCTCTACAATGCTATTAAAAGCTTCCGCTAGATCGCTCAGCTCATCTTTTCCTTTTACCTCAATATAGACATCTTGGTAATTATTGTTCTCGACTGCATCACCCAATCGCTGCGCGCCTTGATGAAGTCTTGATAGCTGCGACATTAAATACGAACCTACAGAGTAAGAAAGCAGTCCAATAAGAATGAATTCAAGGAGTGCAAGCAAGAGTGTCCAGCTTCGTACGCGCGATACGGATTCGGTATTTGAGGCAATGTTTAACCCTAGTTCAACGAAGCCATAAACAGTGTTGTTTACCATAATAGGGGCGCGAGTGTCGTAGACACCATCTGTTGATTCTGTGGCTGCTGTATCTTGAACGAAACCTTCGCTTGATAAGTCTGTATTGCTCTTTTCAACAAACACTTTGCCGTTTTTATCAATAACGCGAACGTAAGCAATATTGGGGTTGGTAAGAATCTCTGTTACATCTGCATCAAGCGCTGAAATATCATAGCTTAGAAAGGCATTTTTTGTAGTTGATACAAAAAGCGCCACGGTGGTGTCTGCCGATTTTTTTACACTGTTATCAACTAAGTCGTTGAGCAGTTGAAATACAGTAATGATTAGCACCAATAGCAGAATTGCTGCTATGGAGGCTATGCCTGTAATGGTTTTCGTTCGTAAAGACAGTCGCATGGTTACCCACTCAAATTTGAGGCTGAGATAATGATATAATCCCCAGCGCTCTTACATCGTCCCAATCACTATCGCTTGATTGAATAAAACCGTTGAACCCTAATCCCTCTAGAACCCATGACTTACTGGTGTCGTCTGATATTGCTATTAATGCTTTAAGGATAGCCTCTCTGTGGTTTTGCGCCATGTTAGGGTGCGTTGCCAGCGCATGTGGTGTGTAACCATTGCTTTCCCACAGCACGGTCAGTGCTTCATTAACATCATCAGGTACTGCATCTAGCGTGCGTAGAATACCGCCGCCGCTTTGAAAGAAGCCCTTCTTCACGGCTAAATAGACTGAGTCGTGAGATTTCACATAACGAGGAATAAAGCTGATGTTTCGTTTCCTAAGTTCTGCTTGAGTGATAATGGTTGCGGCAAATGCTGCCGGGGCCGGAAAGGCCATTTCAGTGCCGTTTAAATCTTCAAGCGAAGTAATATCGCTATCTTTGCGTGTAACAATAATGCCCTTAATCGCTTTATTCTTTTGGCGAGCCAAGGCTTTGTAGCCAACAGCATCGCTAAACGCTACAAAATGATAGGGATTCATATACGCAATATCGTATTTTCCCTCGGCCAGGTTGTTTTCGAAAGTAGGGATGTCTTTGGCTGTCTGAAATTCGATATTTAGCCCAGAGTATTCTGAAATATACTGAATAAGCGGCTGCCACCGCTCTACCATTTTTTTAGCCGACTGTTGCGGAACCACGCCTAGCGTTAATGTTGTTGTCGTATTGTTCGCCATTGTTGCTGAAGAGAACAACAGTATAAAAAGGTAAATTAGGTGTCGAAATAATTGCATATACCGCTCCTTGTTTTGGCGTTCTACATCGACATGTATTGTTCTAAAACCATGGTTAAATCATGGTTTGAAAATGGCTTTTGTAAGGTTGCATCGGCACCTAAATCCAGTGCTCTCTCAAGACTTATGTGATCTAGCGCTGAAATGACAACAATTTTTAGATCTTTGTATTTGTTTTGTTTGCGCGTGAAATCAATAACGCTGTAACCGTCCATGCCCGGCATGCTTAAGTCAAGCGTCATGATTTTGGGCTGATACTGGCTTAGCATTATGCCAGCCTGAAAACCGCCGATAGCGATGTGGCTTTCATAGCCGGCGCGCCGCGCTACGCGTTGAATCGATTTGGCCAATGGCATTTCGTCATCTACAATCAAGATAGAAGGGTTTGCTGTGCTTTTTAGGGCATCGGGTATAGGCATGTCGTGACGCTCTAAAAACTCGATAAAGTCTTCAACGAGTACTCGGTTGTTTCCTCTACCGGGCAGCTTAAAACCTTTTAACTTTCCACTTTCTATCCATCTGATTACGGTACGCAGGTTAACATCGCAATATTCAGCGATTTCGCCCGAGGTTAATGTTTTCATAACTTAGCCTTGAAGAAGAATTGACCAAATTATAGTTGCAGATCCCGCATGAGACAAAGTAGACAAAAGGATTAAATGTGACAGTTGCGACATTTTTAATGTTGAAAAGGGGCGAATTTAGAAGAAGCGGCGCTTAATTCAGGCCAATCGCAACTTGTATTTAACTTGGCAAGCCCCATCATAAATGTAAACAAAAGTTAAGAGTGACCGAATATGACAACATCCGCAATTGAATTAGTAGATGGACTACCTCTTTTTTCTTCTATTGATGCTCAATCAATAAAGCCTGCAATTGAAAAAGCAATAACACAGTGTAAGCAAGAGATTGAAGACGTGGTGGCGTCAAAAGACTATTCGTACAGCAATCTGGTTCACCGTCTGGAAGAGTCGGACGATAGATTAAGCAAAATGTTCTCTCCTGTGTCACATATGAACAGTGTAGTCAGTAGTGATGAACTGCGCGAGGCGCACGACGCATGTTTGCCGTTGCTTTCAGAATATGGCACATGGGTAGGTCAACATGAAGGGCTCTACAATGCGTATACTGAACTAAAACAGTCTGATGAGTTTTCAGGCCTGTCTGAAGAGCAACAAAAAGTAGTAGAAAATGCCGTGCGTGATTTCACGCTATCTGGTGTTGCCCTTCCAAAAGAGAAAAAGGAACGCTTTGCACAGATTCAAGCCAAACTCAGTGAATTGTCATCAACATTTTCTAATAATGTAATGGACGCCACGATGGGCTGGACCAAGCACGTTACTGATAAAACGCTGCTTACCGGCATGCCTGAGTCGGCGCTAGATGCTGCGGCACAAGCTGCTCATCAAAAAGACTTGCAGGGCTATCTATTCACCTTGGATATTCCTTCTTATCTTCCTGTAATGCTATACGCCGATAATCGTGAACTGCGAGAGGAAATGTACCGTGCTTACGCTACTAAAGCCTCTGAGCAAGGCCCTAATGCAGGGAAGTGGGATAACACTGAAATTATTAAAGAAACGTTGGCACTGCGCACAGAACTAGCCGAGCTATTGGGCTTTTCTACTTACGCTGAGCGCTCATTGGCTACGAAAATGGCTGACTCTACCGAGCAGGTAATTACCTTTTTGCGCGACTTAGCGTCGCGCTCTAAGCCTCAAGCAGAGAAAGAGCTAGAAGAAGTTCGCGCTTATGCAAAAGACACTCATGGCGTGAGCGAATTGGCAGCATGGGATTTGCCTTACTTCAGTGAAAAGCTGAAACAAGAAAAATACACTATCTCAGATGAAATGCTGCGTCCTTACTTCCCTGAAAACAAGGTGTTGTCTGGCCTGTTTGAGGTAGTGCATCGCTTATACGGCTTAAAAATAGCTGAGCAGCCTGGTGTTGATACATGGCACAAAGACGTGCGCTATTTTACGATTACCGACGACAGCGACGTTATGCGCGGCAGCTTTTATCTTGATTTATATGCACGAGCTAAAAAGCGTGGCGGTGCATGGATGGATGAATGTCGTGTACGCCGTGAGCTAGCCAACGGTGAACTGCAGTTACCTGTTGCCTATCTTACCTGTAATTTCAACGCACCTGTTGGCGATAAACCTGCGCTGTTTACTCACGATGAGGTAGTAACCTTATTCCATGAGTTCGGTCACGGTATTCACCACATGCTGACAAAAATGAAAGCGGCCGGCGTATCGGGAATCAATGGCGTGCCTTGGGATGCCGTGGAGCTACCAAGTCAGTTTTTAGAAAACTGGTGTTGGGAGGAAGACGCGCTTAACTTTATTTCAGGTCATTATGAAACTGGTGAGCCGCTGCCTGCTGATTTACTAGAACGTATGCTAGCCGCTAGAGACTACCAGTCTGCTATGCAAATGGTAAGACAGCTAGAATTTAGCTTGTTCGACTTTTTACTGCATAGCGAAAAAGGCAGTACGGTTGACGTTCAAGGTACTTTAGATGCCGTTCGTGAAGAAGTTGCTGTGGTAATTCCACCATCGTTTAATCGCTTTCAAAACAGTTTTGGCCACATTTTCGCCGGTGGTTATGCAGCGGGTTACTACAGTTACAAGTGGGCTGAAGTATTATCTGCAGATGCATACAGCAAATTTGAGGAAGATGGTATTTTTAACCGCGAAACGGGTAATGCGTTCTTGGAGAACATTCTAGAAATGGGTGGAAGTAGAGCGCCAATGGACTTGTTCGTTGCATTTAGGGGCCGCGAACCGCAGGTAGACGCGCTGTTGCGTCATAGCGGTATAAAAGGCTAGCGACTAATGGCAGAGTCTTTCCAGTCTATATACCGCCGTGCGTGTGAGCGCAAAGGCGGTGAAAAGGAGCTTGAGGCGATGCTTCAGGCACCGCTTTCAAAGGCACAAATACAGAAAATACCTGATGATCGCTTTCTAGCCGCGATGACAAAAAAAGTCTTTCAGTCGGGGTTTGTATGGCGCGTAATTGAACAAAAGTGGCCTGATTTCGAAACAGTATTCTTTAATTTCGATATTGATAAAGTGCTGTTAATGCCCGATGAGATGCTAGAGCAAAAAGCTACAGACAAACGCATTGTGCGCAACTACAAAAAAGTAATGACGGTGCGCGACAATGCCATAATGATTAAAGATGTTGCGCGAGAGCACGGCAGTTTCGGCAAATTCGTGGCGTCTTTTGAGCCTGAAAATATCACGCAGCTTTGGGATTTTCTTAAAAAACGAGGCGCTCGGTTAGGCGGTAACACCGGACCATATACGTTGCGTTCGCTGCGAATAGACACCTTTTTGTTCTCACGTGATGTTGAAGACTACCTAAGAAAGCACGACATTATTGACGGTGGCTTAACGTCTAAAAAGTCGTTAACGGCTGCAAACGAGGTGTTTGAAATGTGGCGCAAAGAGAGCGGACGTTCTCTTCAAGAAATAAGCGCCATTCTTGCATTTAGCTGGGGCATCAATAACCGATTGGCATAAAGCTTTTGCTTGCCCCCACAATCCGATACACTTCAGCTTTATAAAAATACTCCACAGAACAGGACTGTCATGAGCGACAATCAGACTTCCGCTACACAAGTAGACAACGCTGCAGAGCAAACCACGCACTTTGGTTTTCAACAAGTTGATAAGGGCCAGAAAGCGTCGCTTGTTGCTAATGTTTTTGATTCGGTTGCAGCAAAGTACGACGTTATGAACGATTTGATGTCGATGGGAGTTCACCGCCTTTGGAAGCGATTTACTATAGATTGTAGCGGTGTGCGTGCAGGAAATAAGGTACTTGATATTGCTGGTGGTACGGGCGACCTAACGGCTAAGTTTTCGCGCTTAGTTGGCCCAACGGGTCGTGTAACGCTTGCCGATATTAACTTATCGATGCTAAAAGTAGGGCGAGATAAGCTTCGCGATCGTGGTTTGGTAAGCAACATCGACTATGTGCAGGCCGACGCAGAAGCACTGCCATTTCCTGATAATCACTTCGACGTAGTGACTATGGCATTTGGCCTTCGTAACGTAACCGAAAAGCAGAACGCACTTAATTCGATTTACCGTGTGTTGAAGCCAGGTGGCCGCCTTCTTGTACTTGAGTTTTCAAAGCCAACTTCTGAGCAATTAAGTAAAATCTACGATATGTACTCGTTTCATATTCTGCCAAAAATGGGGCAGTTAGTTGCAAACGATGCAGATAGCTATCAATACCTTGCTGAGAGTATTCGCATGCACCCTGATCAAGAAACGTTAAAGGGCATGTTTGAAACCGCTGGCTTTGAACAGTGTGACTATCAAAATTTAACCGGCGGTATTGTTGCTCTTCACCGTGGATATAAATTTTAATGCCAACCTCTGCGCTGATTTCTGCCACTGTTGAAACCGCGTTGAACAAGCTGCTTTCGTTAGACGACGAAAGCAAGAAGCGCTTGAAGGGGTTAAACGGTGCAAGACTGACTGCTTTTGTTTCGCCCTTACCTTATGGCATAACCTTGTCGTTTTCCGACCGAATTGATGTGCTGATTGAACAGGAAAGCTTCGATGACGTTGTGACATCGTTGGGTAGGCAAGACTGCTGTATTAAAACGTCAATGCAAACCCTGCCTGCACTGAAAGAAACCAGCCAACTGACCCGACTTATTCAGCAAAAACAGCTGTTTCTTGAAGGCGAGTTGAATATCGCGCAGCAAGTAAGCGGTCTTTTTCAACAGCTTGATATCGACATTGAAGAGTTGCTGGCAAAGAAAACAAATGACGTTGTGGCGCATCAAAGTGTGAAAACAGCGAAAGCAATTCATCACAAATCAACGGCAGCAATTTCATCCATAGCGCGAATATTTGGCAATGCCTTAGTAGAAGAAAAAAAGGTAGCGGCACACAAGCTAGCCGTTTTGCACTTTAGCGATGAAGTTAACGCCCTGCGCGATAGCACCGAGCGTTTAGACGCGCGTCTGAGCGCAATAGAAGAAAAATTTAAATAAGCACGGGTTGCACATGCGAATAGTAAGATTGTATCAAATTAACAAGGTAATGCTTGAGCATGGGTTAGATGAACTCATTCCGGCAAAGTGGCTACCTTGGTATGTGCGTATATTACGATTTGCGATTTTTTGGATCCGCAACAAACACAAAGGAAAGTCGGCAGGCGAACGTATAACGCTTGCACTGCAAAACTTAGGGCCCGTATTTATTAAATTCGGGCAAATGCTGTCTACGCGAAGAGACTTGCTTCCTCCTGCTATAGCTAATGAACTTGCTCGGTTACAAGACAAGGTCCCGCCTTTCTCCTCACAGGCAGCTCAGGCAATAATTAAACAGTCCCTTGAACTTACACATTTATCTGATCTTTTTTCTGAATTCGATGAAACGCCATTGGCGTCGGCTTCAATAGCACAGGTACATGCAGCCAAATTAAAACACAACAATGAAGATGTTGTGGTTAAGGTGTTACGACCAGATATTCGCGATACCATTGTGGCAGATATGGAATTGCTATTTAGCCTAGCCTCAGTTGTGCAACGCTTTTTACCTGACGGCAAAAGACTACGGCCCATAGAGGTGGTTGTAGAGTACCGCAAAACCATTGTGGACGAGCTAGACTTACTACGTGAAAGTGCTAACGGTATTCAGCTAGGGCGCAATTTTGAGGGATCTGATGCGCTTTATGTGCCCAAAATTTACAGCGACTATTGCAGAAGCAATGTGCTGGTAATGGAGCGCATTTACGGTCTTCCTATATCTAATATTGATGCACTTCTTGCGCAAAATACCAATATGAAAAAGTTGGCTGAACGTGGTGTTGAAGTGTTCTTCACCCAAGTGTTTCGCGACAGTTTTTTTCATGCAGACATGCATCCCGGTAATATTTTTGTGTCTACTGAACACCCTGATAATCCAAAATACATTGCGATAGATTTTGGTATTGTGGGTACATTAAACCGCGAAGATAAACGGTATTTGGCGGAAAACTTTATTGCGTTCTTTAATCGAGACTACCGCAAAGTGGCGCAGCTTCATGCCGACTCAGGCTGGGTGCCACAAGATACCAACATCGACGAGTTTGAAATGGCTATACGCACGGTGTGCGAGCCCATCTTCCAAAAACCTCTTGCTGAGATCTCTTTCGGTAACGTGTTGCTTCAGTTATTTAATACGGCGCGTCGTTTCAATATGGTGGTGCAGCCTCAATTAGTATTGCTGCAGAAAACGCTGCTCTATATAGAAGGGCTAGGTAGACAGCTATACCCACAATTAGACTTGTGGAAAACAGCGAAGCCTTTCTTAGAAAATTGGATGAAGGAACAAATTGGTTTCTCGGCCATGGTGGGCAAGGTAAAAGATAACTTACCGTTTTGGTCAGAAAAGCTACCTGAAATGCCAGACCTACTTTACGACAGCTTGCAACAGTTAAAACGCATGCCTTTACAACAGCAACGAGCAACAGAAGCATTACTATTGGCACAAAAGCGTACAACTCAGACCACTCACCTTACTGTAGTAGGTGCGACTTTGGTCTTATTGTCTGCTGTACTGCCAATGTATGAATTATCTTGGTATTTCCCTACTTTTTCGGCGACGTTAGGTGTTATGTTTTGGTTTCTAGCTTGGAGGCATGGCCAAAAATAATTGTGACACCTTGGTGAATTATTTATGAAAACCATGGTTTATAAATTAATTTGTATATTAATCATCCCGAAGAGTGTTATAGTGCACGTGGCTTTATTGCCAAAGTCTTTAGATAGACGCGATTTTGTATTATTTGCTATATGTTAAAACCGCTCGAGTTACCCGGTAATTTGTTGTAAGTTGTTTGTCCATTCGTAAGTAAGACCCAATACTTCGCATATTTGAAGACTATAAACGAACTTAGTTATACGCGCGAAAGCGCACTTTAATACAATATTTGAGGTCTATACGACATGTCTAAAGTTACAGGCACAGTTAAGTGGTTCAACGCTGACAAAGGTTACGGTTTTCTAACTCAGGATAACGGCGGCAAGGACGTTTTCGTTCACTTCCGTGCAATCATCTCTGACGGTTACAAAACTCTTCCAGAAGGTCAGCGAGTAGAATTTGAAGTAGAAGAAGGTCAAAAAGGTCTTCAAGCTGCAAACGTGCAAGCTATCTAAGAATTCGAAAACGAAAGAATTCCAAAACGGCGGTCAATGACCGCCGTTTTTTTATGTCATTTCCTTTATCTTCCTTAAGTTGCTTTTCCCTATATTTTAATGCTTTACTACTTCTTCCTCAGCAGCGTTATTAAGACGTACTGAGAAATCTCATCGCTTGTAGGGAGTCGATATCATGTTTTTGCGTAACCGCAGCCATTCTTTTCTTAGTGCTATTGTTTTTTCGTTAAGTTGTTTTTACGTGCTTGCGCTGAATGCTCAAACAGCGGCCCCTCAACAACTCAAAAAAGTACAAGATACCAATGAACAGAATAGCGCTGTGCTTGCTATTGTATTGGGTCAGCCCGTTACCGTTAAGAAAGCCACGCCGTCGATTAACGATTTAGTTCAGCTACGCGAAGATGCTGGCGACAACTACAATGCGGTGCTTGATCATATTATTAAAGTGAATGCATCGAACGCAGTAATTCAGGCAGTATTAGATGACTATGCCAAGCAAAAGAACATTGCATTAAACCAGCAATGGGCAAAGCAGTTTGAAAAAAAGTTTGGCCGTGAGGTGTCTGATTCTGAGCAGACATCAACCAATATTGAAGACATTGCAAAAAAGCAGGTGTTACTGTTTCAAACCGAAAGAGCAATGTATGAAGAGTTTGGTGGGCGCGTTATCTTTAGACAGTCAAACCCCCAAATGCCAATTGATGCTTATCAAGCGTTGCTAAAACGCTACCAAGTTTCTGGAAAATTAACCTTTAACGACAGCCAACTTGAATCGTCCTTTTGGGAGTCTTTTGCTCCACCTTTTCAATTTGAAATACCTGCTGAGAACGTAGATTTCAGTACGCCATGGTGGCTTTAATCAAGCTTGAAAAAGTAGTGTTAAATAGCAAGGAGGCCACGTGAAGTCTTCACTGGTAGATAAAACAGATCGCGCCATACTCACGCTGCTTCAGCAAAATGCCGAAAAGCCTATAGCAGAAATAGCTGAACAGGTTGGTCTTACCGTAACGCCATGCTGGCGCAGAATTCAAAAACTCGAAGAGCGGGGCATTATTTCAAAGCGTGTTACGTTGCTTCAAGGCCGTGCTTTGGGGTTAACCATGACCGTTTTTGTTCAGGTAAAGGCAGGCCGGCACGACGGTAAGTGGCTTGAGAGCTTTGCTAAGCATGCAGCATCTTTTGATGAAGTAGTTGAATGTTATCGAATGTCGGGAGAATACGATTATTTGTTAAAAGTGCTTGTGACCGATATGGATTGCTTTGATCATTTTTACAAGCGACTGGTAAACGGGCTTGAGTTTTCCGATGTAACATCAAGTTTTGCTATGGAGCAAATAAAGTACACTACTGCACTTCCACTTAATCACTTATAAGAATTTCTACTGTTCGTCTCGTGCTAACTGGAATGCAGAGCCAGTCTTTCACTTACTTTTTTTAATATAACTGCCATCTTGCTGAAATTATCATCAACAAAGTTCGGTCATATACTGCCTAGTAGCTATACCTAGTTTTGTTTATGAGGACACGTGGCGCAAGGCATGACACCCTCAATAAGGAGCATCATGTTTAATACCATCAAACAGCGAATTTTATTGGGATATGCCTTAGTTATACTGGTAGTTGTAATAGCAGCTATGGTACTTAGCAGCAGTAATAACAGTGTGAATAAGCAGGTAGACAGCTACGTATCAAAAACCCTACCAGCGCTTAACGCCATCAATATCATTCAAAGTAACAGTAAAGAGCTAGTGCTTAATAGTTATTCCCTTTATGGAACCACATTAAGCGTTAATGATTTTGAGGAGCGCTATACCGATGTTGTCGGTGATATTGAGCAACAGTTTAGTGCGCTGAGTGCGCTTGGTAATTCTGTTAGTGAGGCAGAAGCTAAGTTCGATGACTTGTCTGCTGCTGTAGCGTCTATTCAGACAACAATCTCTGCGTCATCTATTAGCTGGGACACGGCGCGCAATAACTTAGAAACCATTTCCGCGATGTCTGAAGCATTAACAACTGTGCTGGATGAAATTCGAAGCAACGTTGAACGTGCGGCAGGTAATAGAACCATGGCTATCGCTAATGAGCTAGATGTGAGCCAGTGGATTATTCTTATTCTCGTTGCACTGCTCGTGCTGGTGTCAGTAGTTGGGTATATCCTTGCAAAACAACAAATAGCTAACCCAATAGAGCAGGTATCAGAAACACTAAACACGCTTGCTAAATCTCGGCGCTTGGCTACCAATATGCCGCCGCAGCAGTTAAAAGAATTAGACGATATCTCAAAAAGTGTACAGGGCTTACTGAGTGTTTTCCTTAAGGGAATGCAGGATTTACAGGAAGCGGTAGTCGACCTTACTCAGTCGTCAAAAACATTGAATACAGCCACTACTCACTCATCAGAAGCAATTCACAGTTTTCATGGTGACATAAAGCAGCTAGTTTATGTGATGGATTCATTGTCTAACGACATGGAGCAAAGCCTAGCACTGTCTCAACGCGCAGCCTTAGAAGCGCAAAGTAGCGCCGAGCAGGTCGCACAGGGGCGCGACGATGTTGAGTACACGGCACGCGCTATTTCTGATCTAACCAGTGATATTGATAAAACAGCGTCAACACTAGACAAATTACAAAACGATGGCAAAAACGTTTCTAGCGTGGTTTCTACTATTGCCGAAATTGCCGAGCAAACTAACTTACTTGCGCTTAATGCTGCTATTGAAGCAGCGCGGGCAGGGGAATCTGGCCGTGGATTTGCGGTAGTAGCAGATGAAGTGCGCACGTTGGCGTCACGCACACATCAATCTACTGAAGAAATTAATACCATGTTAGAGGCCATCGTAAATTCTATTAGAACATCGGTGCAGAACATGACGTCTAATAAGGACAAAGCGCACACGGCTCTGGGTATGGCGAATGAATTGGTTGATACGCTAGAAGAAGGAAGGCAACGTATTTTGTCTTTAGTTGCGGTAAGTACGGAAGCGTCAGATTTGGTGTCTCATGCCAAAACCCAAGTGTCGTTAGCAAGAGAAGGGGCACTAGATTTTCAAATGTTAAGTGACAAGGTAAAAGAGGCAAACATTAATGTTAGTGCAGAAGCCGAAGGGCTATCTGAGTTAGCAAAAGAATTACAGTCGAATGTGAATACATTCAAACTAACTTAGTAAGAATAGCAGGCAAAAAAATGGGGCCGTTTTATAGGCCCCTTTCAATTAGTGATTTTGTTCTTCAATGTGCTGATCTGCAAATATCTTGGATTTCTTTTTAATTTTACATCCTAGGATACGCTGCGCATTCTTACGGCCAATATAATGGGCTACCGTATAGGGGTGTGCGCGCTTGAAGAACCGTGAAAACGAATGAAAAACATTTTCCATACTTAGGCTCCTTCTTAATAAAAATTCCCCAAATAAAATATAGTAATATTACAGATTAATGTCAACTGTGATTTGGATCTTCTGTTAATTGGTAGCGTTGGCAAACGATATTAGATCACCTTTTACACTAGCCACTAAGAGAGATGGCATAGAAGCAAATATAATTATGAAGCGGTGAAGCACAGTGCTGGTAAGGTAATTATAGAATACGTGAAGATAAGTGCAGTATCTAACGCACTCTGGTGATGTTTATTATTTGAGCGGCGAATAATGCGTGAATGGGCAAAAGCGGATGGAAATGAGTCGAATGTTAAGAAGGCGGGCTACCTAATGTTTGCAACAACAAAGGTAGCCCGCCATAACACGCTTTAGTAATAAGACAGCTTTTCTGATTTCCCTGAGAAGATTTTATAAACCATAACGGTGTAAGCCAGGATAACGGGAACAACAATAACAACACCCACTAAAAGAAAGCGTAACGAACTTGCATCGCTTAGTGCTTCATTAATTGTCATGGTGCCCGGAATGATAAAGGGGTAGTAGCTAATCCCGAATGCTGCGAAGCAGAGCATGAAGATTAGCAGCGCAATAAAGAATGGAAGCCATTCGCCCTTACCATTTGCATGGGGAAGCTTCTTCAGTAGAGTTGCGCACATTATTAGCAGTCCAAAGCACATGGTTGGAATAGCAAACAATACATACCCCCAAGGTGCAGACAACCATAGGGCGCGAACGTCATCGTGAAGGGTTAGGTTAGCGATACTTACTGCAATTATCCCGCCGCCCAGAACGTATAAGCCACGCTGTGCCCAGTAATACGCTTTTTGCTGAAGTTCGCCTTCGGCTTTTAGTATTAACCAGCACGCACCGATAAACGCGTACGCAGCTGTAACACCAAAAGCGGCCAGTAAGGCAAAGCCTTGTGCCCACATATCGGTACGCAGCCCTGTTACATATATACCTAGCATATAGCCCTGCGCCAGTGTAGTTAACAAAGAACCATACTTGAAAACTAAGTCCCATTTACGCTTTTTCACTTGTACCACCTTGGCGCGAAAGTCGAACGCCACTCCTCTTAAAATAAGGCCCAGAAGCATAAAGGTAGCAGGCAAATATAGCGTTTGAAGGAACTCACTGTGCGCCTCAGGGAATGCTATTAAAAGTAATCCGATGGCCAATACTAGCCATGTTTCGTTAGCATCCCAGTAGGGGCCAATAGAAGCAATCATGTCATCTCGAAATGTCTCGGTACGAGGTGGGATTAAAACACCTACGCCTAAATCGTAACCGTCCAAAATGGCATAAAGTAAAACCGATAGCCCCAATAACCCCACATAGATATTACCGAGCATTTCTGCTGAAACATTTTCAAACATATTCGCTCCTTACACCGTGGCTGGGTCTGGGTTACGAGGCTGCATTTTCGCTTTTGCGACCTCTCTTTCTTCTGTGGTTATTTCTTCAATTTCCACAGCGCGCCGACACATCAGCATTAAAGTGCCTATATAGGCCACTAGCAGCACTGAATAGATAACTAAATACAGCGTAAACGACAGTGCGATATTGCTTGGCGGCAATTGCGTTACCGCATCGGCTGTGCGCAATACGCCACTTACCAAATAGGGTTGGCGTCCAATCTCTGTGACATACCAACCTGCAAGTGTGGCTACCCAGCCACTAAAAGCCATTCCTACAAACGTGTGTTTTAGCCACATTGGTAACGCGCCTTTACGGAATAAATAGAAGCTGCCAATCCATGAAACGGCAAGCATAAGCATACCTACGCCAACCATTACCCTAAAGCCATAGAAGACTGGAGCAACTGGCGGGCGCTCGCCTTCAAACTCGTTCAGCCCTTTTATCTCGCCATCAAGTTTATGGGTAAGAATAAAACTAGCACCGTAGGGTACGGGAATTTCAAAGTGATTTTCTCTACTCTCTTCATCGGGAATAGCGAACAGTAACAGTGGAGCGCCTTTTGTGGTTTCCCACAGTCCTTCCATAGCTGCCACTTTTTGCGGTTGATGTTTCAAGGTGTTAAGGCCATGCATGTCGCCTGCAAAAATTTGTAGCGGAATAAGGATGGCAGCGGTATAGGTTGCTGTTTTCAATGCTAATTTAGGCGCAAGTTTGTCGTCGCCTTTCAACAAGCGATAGGCTGAAAGACCTGCAATAAGGAAACTAGCTGTTAGGCCAGATGCTAGCATCATGTGAGCAAAGCGGTACGGGAAAGAAGGGTTGAAAATAATTTCTTTCCAGTTGGTTGCATACAATACGCCGTCTACTACTTCATAACCTTGCGGCGTTTGCATCCAGCTGTTTAAAGCTAAAATCCAAAACGCAGATATTGTTGTGCCTATGGCTACAACCAGAGTTGATGTTGTATGAAGCCAGTTGGGTACGCGCCGTATTCCAAATAGCATGATCCCTAAAAAGGTGGCTTCTAGGAAAAAGGCAGTCAGCACTTCATAACCTAACAATGGACCAGCTACGTTGCCTACCTTTTCCATAAATCCGGGCCAGTTAGTTCCGAATTGGAATGACATGGTAACGCCGCTCACCACACCAAGCGCAAAGCTTAACGCGAAAACACGTACCCAAAAACGGTACATACGCATCCAAACAGGATGCCCCGATGTGTTAGAGCGTAGTTTGAAGTAAAACAAAAACCAGCCCATCGCCATGGTTATGGTAGGAAATAAAATGTGAAAACTAATGTTTAACGCAAATTGTAATCGAGACAGCAAGAATGCATCCATAGAGGGCCCCCTTAGTTAACGCTGTTTTTCCCCGGAAGAAGCTTGTCTTTAAGTTCAAGCATACGGCCCACGCCTGAGCCCAACTTCATCAGCGTATTTAACTTTTCTGGCCCAAGGTTCTGAAGTTCTTCAGACCACACTGTAATTGATTCGAGTAAATCGTGAATTTCGTTCAATTTATGTTGGGCATTTGCTTCTTTATCAGTAGCTGGTGTGTCTAGTAACAGGTCGCGAAGCAAACTCATGGTTGGGTCTATTTCACGCTTTCTGCGTTCTTCGAATACGCGGTTGGCCAATGTCCATATATCGCCAGCCGGAATAAAGAAGTCTTTACGTTCGCCTGGCACTAAATGCTGTTTTACTAAACGCCAAGACTGAAGTTCTTTTAACCCCATACTGGTATTGCCGCGTGAGATATTAAGCGCATCCGAAATTTCCTGGGCGGTGATAGGCTCTTCGTTTAATACTATTAATGCGAGTATTTGACCAACGGTGCGGTTAAAGCCCCAGCGACTACCCATTTCACCAAAGTGCATAACGGCCGATGTGATTAGTGGCGTCATCTTCATTTTTGTTACCTGCTGAAATTTCAGAAATTACTGAAAGTTTATTATGGAGCTTGACTTAGATCAACTATTTTTGATGTTTATTACAGGAGTTTTATGAAATCAAACAGAGTAAATTTGTAGTCAGATATTGTTACTGCGAGGATAAAGACTCTAAATACCTCACCATCATTGTTAGTGAATAGCACGAACTAGTTTTTTCTGTTATCAAAGAATAATTACTCTAATAAACAGGCACTTGTAATGACAGATTACTACACCCTTTATGGCGCACTTTTTTCTTTATATACCGGCAAAGCTCGTGCGTACTTGCGTTACAAAAACGTCCCCTATAAAGAGGTTTTTTCATCATTAAAAGTCTACAAGCGCATTATCGTACCCAATACCGGCTTGCGTTTTATTCCGGTAGTCAAAACCCCTGAAGGGCAATATATTCAAGATACAGCAGAAATAATTGACGCTATCGAAACTAAGCACCCCCAACGACCTGTTTACCCACCCACACCAAAGCAGCGCATAGTATCTCAACTATTTGAGTTTTATGGCGACGAATGGCTTCTCTTGCCCGCCATGCACTACCGATGGAATAAAGATAACGACGATTATATTTATGGTCATTTTGGCTCTGTAGTGTTACCTGGTTGGCCAGCGTTTATCCGAAGATTTTTGGGTAAGAAAGTGGGGAGCAAGTTTAAAGGGTTTGTGCCCCTTCTTGGTATTACTGAGAAAACAATACCGGCGTTGGAGCAATGGTACGAGAGCGAATTGCTCCCGTTGCTGGATGCTCACTTTGCTAAGCACGACTATTTGCTTGGTAGCGCTGCCAGTGTGGGTGACTTTGGGCTTATGGGGCCTTTGTACGCGCACTTGTATTTAGATCCATATCCCAGTCAGTTCATAAAAGCGAAAGCGCCTAACGTTGAAGCTTGGATTAATCGTATGAATGTTACGCCTACTGAGGTAGGCGACTGGCTAGCTGATGACGCCATTCCAGATACGCTTTTGCCTGTTCTACAGCTGCTTTTCAGGGATCATTGGCCCGTTGTGCAAGATACACTGTCTGCGTTTTCAATATGGTCAAAACAAAACGCTGATACAGCTATTCCACGGATGATTGGTCACCATCCTTTCTGTATTAATGGAGCTGAAGGTAGTAGATCGATAACGACGTTTTCTGTATGGAAGTACCAGCGAATTCTTGATACTTTCAATGGGCTAAATGAGGAGAAGCAGGAGCAGGTAAATGCGTTTTTGAATGCCTGTGGTACTGATAAACCGTTTAACAACCCACCTTTTCAAAGAGTTAAACGGGAAAGTAATAAGCTTGTTATAGATAAGAAATAAGTGGCAAGCCAACTTAATTACATAATATAAAAAGGATTTTGAACAACATGAAAGCGCTTAAAATTTTAGCAGTTACCTTCATTGTTTTAGTGGTAATTGCTGTACTTTCCTATGAAAGAATAATAGCGAGTGTTTTATTGCCGCAATATATTGAATGGGCACATGAAACAGAGCTAAAGGGCCAAGAAAAAGGCACGCCATTAAATGAAAAAGAGTTACTACTAGCAGCTGAAATTGGCATCAAGCATCCTGAAAAAGTACGTATTGTGTATGTTGATGAAGTGCCTTACCCATACGAAAATTATGCATTAAAAGTTTTCGGTGAAGCCGTTGGCCTTGTGGGTGAGGGTATCATTAATAATGCTCAAGTATTTGGATACTCAATATATTCACGCAAAGATTTTGAACTCAACAGGCCTAAGCTGGCGCATGAATTAGTTCACGTTTTGCAAATTGAGAGGGCGAGTTTAGATAGCGTGGTGACTCAGCACTTCTTCGATATGGCTGAATATGGTTACGATGACGCGCCGTTAGAAGTGGAAGCTTTTAAAGCGAACAAAACATACAGTGCCGATTGGTAGTGAGAACACGGCTCCATAATTGCTCCATATTGTGTGCGTATAACTAGGGTTATTGTCGCAGCTGTAACTCTTCTTACAAGCCGAAGCAGCGCTAGAGGAAGGGCGCGTACTGCTTTTTGCTTTTTTAAAGCTACATGCACCAACATAATTTCAAACCGTAGCCAAGTGTCTGTAATATTTATAATTGTTATTAAAAGTGCAGACTAAATTTTAGACTAAAGTATTAAAGCTTAAAATACTCTATAGCGTAATCATATTCTAAATGAAAACGACATTTACCATTAGTAAGTAAATTTAGCGTATATTAGAAATTCTCGATTGTTACTCTAATTCAAAAACTTAGCTTATACTGTTTGAACAAAACAGTGTTCTGCTTCACCATAAGCACATACAAACGGACCATGGTGTATTTCAATGAGCGTGCACAACAAACCTACCCTTCAGAATTGTGAAGACGAAGCCATACACCTTATTGAAAGCGTGCAGAGTTTTGGCTATGTCATTGCTTTAAACCCACGCGACAAGCGCATTCAGGTTGTTAGCAGTAATATCAATGAGCTTTTCAAAGTTGATATTGTACCTGGTGAAACGCTAATTACAGAGCTTATCGATATTCCTGCGCCCGATTCTCGTACATTCCAAAACATTTACGATTCAGTTAAAGGTGGAAAAGTACGCCACGCTTATCAATGGAAATTCGCAGAGAACGCACTGCACCTTGAAGATTGGGATAAAGAAGGAAGTGGTGTTGCATTTGACTCTGATGGATTGTTAGTGATTGAACTTGAGCCCACACCGCAATTAACTCATGAGGCGGCCCAGCAGTGGGTGCCTATGGATATGGATGTTCGTCCGTTACTTCCTGATGTTGAAAACTGCGAGGCTATTGGTGATGTGGCAGACGCTATAGCAAAGGTATTTCAAAGTTACATCGGGTTTAGTTCGGTAATGGTGTACCGTTTTGACGAGAAATATAGTGGTGAAGTGATTGGAGAAGCAACTAAAAGCGAGCGCTCCTTCAAAGGGTTAAAGTTTCCCGCGTCGGATATCCCGAAACAAGCACGCGAGCTTTACCTGAGTAACCGGGTACGATGCGTTTATGATGTTGAAGAAGCGCCGATTGGTTTGCTGCCTAAAATCGATAACGGAAATCGTGCTCCACTTGATTTGTCCATGTCGATGGTTCGCTCGGTATCACCGCTCCATATCCAATATTTAAAGAACATGGGGGTAAGATCGTCTTTCTCGGTGTCTTTGGTATTTGAAGGTAAATTATGGGGTTTATTGGCCTGTCACAATCATGAACCTATTTACATCGACCAAAAGAAACGTTTGGTGTGCGAATCGCTAGGGCATCTTTACGCATGGCAGCTGCACACAAAAGCGCTGCACGAAAAGAAAGAGCAATTTCAATCTAGGCAGCGCAAATTAAACAACATTGTTCATCAGCTAACTACGTTTGCAAACCCTCTTGAGGCTATTAGTCAAAAAGAGAGCGACTTGCTCTCTGTTACTGAGTCGTGCGGAATGGCAGTGGTAACACCGTCAGGTCGTTACAGTGTTGGTATTACACCTTCAGATAAAACCCTTGAGTTGTTATTGGACAAATTTGCAATAACGCAGCCAGAACAGTCTATTGCTATTAATCGTTTAACTGACGAAATCATTCAAAATAACGACCTTAACGGCATACGGGGAATTTACATATCATGCGTATCATCTAAGCTTGGTTATTACACCGTATGGTTTAGAGAACAGCGAGACAAAACCATTCGTTGGGCGGGCAAAGAAGCCGCTAACAAAGATGTGTCAAAATCGCTTACGCCACGGAACTCGTTCGATACTTACTTACAGAGTGTGGCCGATGAAGCCCTCGACTGGACTGAAGACGACAAACTAATTATTGAAGGCTTCGATCACTTATTTATCCCTTACGCGTTGAGCTTAAAAGCGTCGCTTGATAAACAAATTAGCAAGCTTGAAGAGCTTGATAAAGCAAAAGACCATTTTCTTGCCAGCATTTCTCACGAGCTGCGCTCGCCCTTAAATTCCATTGTAGGCTGGACTGATTTAGCACTAATGGATGTAACCAATGTTGAGCGTATGACTGACGCATTGGGTGTTATCAAGCGCGCTGCATCAACACAGGCAGCGCTCATAAACGATATATTGGATTTATCACGCATTATTTCAGGCACCATGAAGCTCAGCACGCATTCGCTGAATATTGCAGACGCCATATCGGAAGTGTCAAAGTCGTTTGAAGCGGGTTTTGCTAGTAAGAATATTCAGCTTTCTATTCACTGCGACGACAGCCATACGCAAATACTCGGCGATAGCCTTCGTATAAAGCAGGTGGTAAATAATTTGCTTAGTAACGCGCTGAAATTTACTGCCAAGGGCGGCACGGTGCACGTGCGAGGCAAACGCGAGCACTCAAATTACCTGTTCCGAGTGAGAGATAACGGCAAAGGCATGACTCAGGAACAGCTTTCGCATGTATTCGAGCGATTTTATCAAGGGAAAAATGAGCATAACCGCCATGGGTTAGGACTGGGCTTATCTATCGTTAAAAGTCTTGTTGAAATGCACGGCGGTGAAATTTATGCACACAGTGACGGGCCAAACAGCGGTACGACTTTCTTTGTGTCGTTACCTATTGCGCCCCTTAGCTTGCAAGAAGACATTATTGAAACGAAGAACTCGCAAATCAGTGATTTAACGAAATCGCTTCGCCTAGATGGGCTGCGTATCTTGGTGGCGGAAGATGAGGCTGATGCGCGCGACTTTATAAAGTTGTTCTTAGAGTCCAACGGCGCTCGTGTAAACGTGGTGAAAAATGGCCTTTTAGCTTGGAAAGAAATAAACGATATGCCAGGTGCATTTGATCTATTACTAAGCGATATCGGTATGCCTGAACTTGATGGCCTTGGGCTTGTTACAAAAGTAAGAGCTAGCCAAATTCCGGAAATAGCAAAGCTTAACGCTGTTGCGCTGACTGCATACGCCTATACCTCTGACCGTGTGAAGGCACTGAAAGCTGGGTTTTCAAACTACGTATCGAAACCTGTTGATGGTGAAGAGCTACTTACCATCTTGGAAATGTATTCGCCGGATAAAAATCGGCGCTAGGATTTTACTATCCTAAGCACTTTGCTTTTAGCTGCTGTTTTTTTAAGAACAAATAGCGCTTAGTGTTGCTACCACCTTTGAATTAGCTGTTTGTAGGTGGTGGCATCAAGCAATGACAACTGGCGATTAATTGGGGGCTGTTGCCCGAGCACGTCTTGAACGGCCTTTATAGACGTAAATTTTTTACCATCAATATAGTAGTGGCTTTCGTCTGAAGTTGGTACACCATCAAGTGAATAAGCACCCGTCAATTCACTGTTCTTGTGTGTTATTGATGAATCACCAATAAAGTCTGCGGTACCGTCTCCATCGATATCTTTCGTTAACCATTCAAGTGCTAAATGTTGATTCATAACACCCTGCCTCTGCATATCAACAATGGCTGCGTTAAAACTATCGATGATTTGTTTAGCATTACTCACATTTTTGCGAAGGGCGATTTGAAAACCTGTCGTGGCTAAAGGCGAAGCAGAAAAATGAAGTAGTTCTTCATTGTCGTTAAGTAATAGTTTATTGAATTCTGTTGCCAGTAACGCGGTGGTTACAAGGTAAGGAGCACGGTCATCGGCAAGCTGCTTAAAAGCATCGAACGAAGAAGGATTACGCGACCATTTTACCTCTTTCAATAGGCGGAAGTTGGGCGTGTTCGCGAAGCGGTTTTCAATGGCCACACGATTGTCTTTTAAATGAGAAAAACGTTGTACATTTTGTACGTTACTGGTTTTACCTAACGCGTATAAGTAAATTGGTAGATAGATATCCGATAATAAAAAATCGTCTTTATCTTTTCCTAAATCTATAAATGCAAATTTTCCATCTACCTTGCCAGTAAGCACTGCGCTACCTAAAAATGCATCTCGCATTATCTTAAGTTCTACATCTACACCCGCTCTGCGAAAGGCGTCTGCTACGATATCGGTAGCTCTTGAGGGCTCGCCATTGTCACTTACGTAAGTTTCGAAAGGGGAAGCGGCTAATTGCGTTTTGGCTTGAGCAGACATTGCTGGCAACAGACATAAGGTAAAGCCTAACACTGTCATTGCCTGAATTGATCTTGATGTAAAGATACGTAGCGATTTAAGGGGCAAGATTTTGTCTCCATACTGCATACATGCACTTTGTACACTGTAATGCAGATGGATAGTTTAATCCAATGGCGCTATTTGCGAGAATATTAATAAAACGTAAGCGACTACACCTTGTAGCCGCACGTTTTTTAATGGCTTTACTGGCTAATAATGGCGCTATTCACCAAAGCTGCCAGCAGGGCCAGGATAGACCACCACGCTTTCTACGTCATTGTTGTTTACGCTAGCAACGCCGAAAAAGTAGTTGTCTATAACAATGTTTTCCAGTGTAGCCTCGGTTACGTTACCTACAAATTTACTGTACTCCCACTGTGGAGCGTCCGTGTGTCGCCAATAAATTTTATAGCCCTTCAATTGTGGGTTTTGAGTCTTATCAAGGGCATCCCAACTCAAGGTGGTAGATGGCTGTACCGCGCCTTTTATTTTAACGCTCTTAGGTGGATTTGGCGCCCACGCCATTGCTGCAAGTGATACCGCATTTAATGCTGTAAGTTTAGCTGCATAATCGAAGTTAACGCCGTCTAACGTATCGCCGTATTTAATGCCGTCTTCGGTACGCAAATCTTGATGCTGTCGCGTGTAGTTTTCATTCGTTTCCATAATACGAATGCCAGGGTAGCCTAAGTCGTTAAACGGGCGATGATGCCCACCGCGACCAAAACGATCGAGGCGGTAAACTACCATGGTGTCTAGGTTCTCAATATATTGGTCGGCAATTTTATCGATGTAGCGCGCCAAATTGCGGCTAGGAGAGTCTACTTCACCACCTGTGAAGCGGCGACGGCGCGCTTCTGCTTCGGTTTCAGTAACACGGGTGCCTTCTGCAAAAATGCGTGCAGTGGTATTGTTAATAACACCGTTTACGCCTTCAATATTGCCAATCATATCGTTATTTAATACGGCCTTAATGCGCCAGCCGTCTTCTTTTGCTTGTTCTGCCATAATACGGCCACCAAACAAGCCCTGTTCCTCACCTGCAAGGGCTGCGTACACAATACTGCCGTTAAACTTGTGCTTGCTTAATACGCGCGCCGCTTCAAGAGTACCTGCTACGCCCGACGCATTGTCATTAGCACCTGGTGCATCTGACGTGTAATCCATTACATCGCTAACACGTGAGTCGATATCGCCCGACATGATCACGTAGCGATCTGGATCGGTGGTGCCGCGTTGAATAGCGATAACACTTTTTACTTCTACCGGGTCGGGAATGCGCTTTTCGCCGCTAATCACATCCGATTGGAAATACACTTCAAGACAGCCGCCGCACTCTGCAGATATTTTGTCGAACTCAGCTTTAATCCACCGCCTTGCTGCACCAATACCACGCGTGTCTGACTCTGTTTCAGAAAGTGTATGGCGAGTGCCAAAATTGACTAATGTGGTGATGTCGCTCTCAATACGCTCTGGCGAGATTTCTTTGGCAATATCGTAAAGCGCTTGTGTTTGCTCGCTCTGAGCAGCACTTGCTGTGTGCAAAAACAATACACCTAAACAAACGCTAGCCATCATGGCTGGTTTTTTAACTAGGTTGTGTGGCTTTTTCGAGGTTAGGTTTTTTATCATTGTTCTCTCCGTTATATATGCTCAAACCATAACCAATACGAACAAAGCGAACAATTAGAGTAAACGTATGAGAACGCAAGTCATCGCAATGCAGCGATTTAGAGAATATTTAGGGGAATACAGCCGTTTGTCGATTGAAACGATATGCATACAAAAATTCACACATAATAATATGTGTTAAAGAAAACAGACCTACAAAAGAGCCAGCAATAATGCTGGCTACTGACAATTATTTATTGAAGGCTCAAACATAGCCTTACTTGCTAAATAAATGCAAATGCATCGCCAAATAAGTTTTCTGGCTTCAGCCCGCGCTGCGTGAAGTCATCGCGTACTACTTTCGACATTTCAAATCGACCCGCAACGTACACTTGCACATTTTCAAAGTCTGCATGGTCGGCCATTACGGCATGGTGAACCCAGCCTGTGCGGCCAGTCCAATCGTCGTTGGCAAACTCAACTACAGGCACAAAAGTAAAGTGCGAATGTGCTTGAGCAAGCGCAGTTAGTTCGTCTGCTAAGTAAAGATCTGAAGCGTGTTTACCACCCCAATATAGTGTTAACGGGGTTTTGTCGCCGCTATTTAAGTGCTCTTGCAAGATAGAGTAGGTATATGAAAAACCGGTTCCGCCAGCAATAAGCACCATAGGTAGCCCATTGCTTTGAAGAAACGCGTCGCCATGGCCAATACTAAGGGTAATCTCGCCTTCTTCGCGCATACGGGCAAGCACCTCACCAGCATAATTGTTACCTGGTTCAGCGCCGATATGCAGCTCTACTCGGCTGTTATCAAATGCTGCATTGGCAATTGAAAAGGGCCGCATATCTTTTTCACCCATTACAGCCATAGCATATTGACCCGCCTTAAACGTAGCAGGTGAGGTAGGTGTTAATTCAACTTTATATACAACGTCGGTTAAAGGCGTGATGCTTGCAACCTTACACTTAATTTCTGACATGGTTTCTCTTTTTACCTTGTATTTAGCGTCTCGCCTTTTACTTTCTCTAGCGCATGCTATGTAGTGCACTTATTTGCGGTGCAGCGCTTTTAAATACTTCAACTACTTAAAGCTAATGCCGTAGTTAAATGATATCAAAGCTACATGATACCAAGTTCGTCCCAGATATCATCTACTCGCTTTTTAACATCTTCGTCCATCACAATAGGTACGCCCCACTCGCGATCGGTTTCGCCCGGCATTTTATTGGTAGCGTCCATGCCCATTTTCGAACCAAGGCCAGAAACTGGCGATGCAAAGTCTAGGTAATCAATAGGCGTGTTTTCTATCATCACGGTATCGCGTGCAGGGTCCATGCGGGTGGTAATCGCCCAGATAACATCGTTCCAATCGCGCGCGTTAACGTCGTCGTCACACACAATAACAAACTTTGTGTACATAAACTGTCGCAAGAAAGACCAAACCCCCATCATTACGCGTTTTGCATGACCCGGATATTGTTTCTTCATAGTCACTACCGCCATACGGTACGAGCAACCTTCAGGTGGAAGGTAGAAATCTACAATTTCTGGGAACTGCTTTTGTAATATAGGTACAAACACTTCATTTAACGCTACACCAAGAATGGCTGGTTCATCAGGCGGGCGACCTGTGTACGTTGAATGATAAATAGGATCTTTTCTGTGAGTAATATGCGTTACTGTGAACACTGGGAAGTCGTCTACTTCGTTGTAGTAGCCTGTGTGATCGCCGTAAGGCCCTTCTGGTGCGGTTTCATCTTGTGCAATATAACCTTCAAGCACAATTTCAGCGCTTGCCGGTACTTGCAAATCGTTACTTATCGACTTCACTACTTCTGTTTTATCGCCACGCAACAAACCTGCAAACGCGTATTCAGAAAGCGTATCTGGCACAGGTGTAACTGCGCCTAAAATAGTGGCTGGGTCGGCACCTAGGGCGACTGATACAGGGTATGGTTCGCCGGGATGAGTTTGACACCATTCGCGAAAATCTAATGCGCCGCCTCGATGTGATAACCAACGCATTATTAGCTTGTTTTTGCCAATAACCTGCTGACGGTAAATACCCAGGTTTTGACGTTTTTTGTGTGGGCCTTTTGTTACGCTTAAGCCCCAAGTTACAAGTGGTGCAGCATCACCAGGCCAGCAGCGCTGAACCGGAATTTTCGACAAGTCTACATCGTCGCCGGTTAATACCACTTCTTGGCAAGGGGCTTTCTTCAGTACCTTCGCCGGCATATTAAGCACTTGCTTGAATACGGGAAGTTTTTCCCACAGGTCTTTTATACCTTTGGGTGGCTCAGGTTCTTTTAAATAGGCAAGCAGTTTACCCACTTCACGTAGGGCCTCTACTGAGTCTTGTCCCATACCCATTGCTACACGCTGAGGCGTACCAAACAAGTTGGCAAGTACCGGCATATCGTGATTCTTAGGGTTTTCAAACAAAAGTGCTGGGCCCCCTGCACGCAATGTGCGGTCGGCAATCTCGGTCATTTCTAGGTCAGTATCAATAGGCTGACTAATGCGCACCAATTCGCCTTTAGCTTCAAGCTGACGAATAAAGTCGCGTAAATCTTTGTACTTCATCTGGGCAGGTGTTTCCACAATCTGTAATTATGGCAAGAATATACTATTTGAAGCGAAAGTCCGATCAGTTAGCAGCAGGAAAGTGAGATTAAACGTTTTACAGATAAAAATACGCTTTACAGCGCTGCCAATTGCGTGTGATATAGAGGAATGCGCTTAACTTATTATTAACAAATCAAAGAACATGCGCTTTCTCTAAACCCTTTGCCTAAGGTGGTTACATGACAACATTCGATCAGGACATGCTCGACGAGTTAAATTTACTGCTTAAGTTTCCAAACGATAGCCTGCTACAGGGGCTTAAAATTCATCACGATGCTAGTCAAACAATGGTCAATGCTGCAGCTAGGCTGTATGCCAAAGGCTTAATTACACAATCTGATGGTGGCTACTTGACCGATTTGGGCATTGACCTTGCCGACCATGCGCGTCATATCCAGTCTGCATTGTGTCCACGCAAAAGCAGTCATTAGGGTCAACAGACCACAATACGTCTTTAGAAAAAATATTTGAAGCGCTTGGGTGCGTAATATTCGCTTAAGCGCTTCGTCTGCAATACTGCGTTAAGTTATTCTATACTTAGCCGATACCCTCTTTGTATATGTGTATTTCGTGTTTGAGCGCTTGTTATGAAACAAAATCTGTTTACTTCGATGGTTGCTAATGTCTCTGCCAGCATGATTTTTGCCGGCGTTTTGTTGTTCGGTGTAACAAAGCCCGCTTACGCGTTAGAAGGTGAAACCATTGAAGAACTGCGTGCCGTGCAGTTATACAGTCAAGATGCACTTATCGAGATGATAAACGCCAATACCCACCTTGATAAGGTTGTCGAGGATCGTTGTCAGCTTGTACAAGACATTGAGGCACGTGCCGATGTACTAAAAATTCCTGCTTATCAATTCCTGTGGGGGGATATGTTGGCGTGGGGCGTGTGTATAGATGAAGCGCCCGAGCGCGGTATTGGCTACATGGAAGATGCTGCTAATCAAGGTTTGCCCGCGGCACTTGAACAGCTTGGTCGCTATTACGCAAAAGGCACTTTAGTGCAGCAAGACAAAGAACGCGCTGTGGTTTATTTGCGAGAGGCGGCTGCGCTTAAAAATTTAAATGCGCAAATACGATTGGTTGAATTGTTTTTAGAGGGCTACGGTAGCCCATACGATTACGTCGATGCATACCATTGGTTATATAATTCGGTGACTTCAGATAAACAGCAGCACCAACAAATAGCAGGTTACCTAGCCGAGCTTGAAAAGCTGATGCACCCCAAGGCAGTTCGAGAGGCTAAGCGACCGCTAGATAGCTAGGTTTACAATAAATCGCGGTGTAAGAATCTATCGGCTTGTTTTATTCGCTGCTCTTTTCTCTACTTGTCTTTTACCCACAAGCATTGGGCGAATAAGTTGAACTCGTCCTCTATGCTGAACGCAAAATACAGCTATTACGTGCACAATAACACTTGCGTAAAGTGCATCAGCCATAATGCTGTGTATCCACTCGAGTGTGCTGTTTCCAAACAAAGCATCAATCTCTTCCATCAGAAAGCCAGTAACACCTAGCCCAAGCAGCAAAACAACAACAAGGCAAACCATTAGCCAACCGAACGGGTTGTGGCCGTGTTCTGGATTTACTCTTCTTTCCTTTAATTCAGAAAGGTGGGTTTTGAATGCACGTTTACTTAAGTCGATGTGTTTAAAACTAGCCAAAGACGCTTTTGTGCGGGTGAAACCCCAAAACAACCTGACTGCAACAAGTGCTGTTGCCATGTAGCCTACAATTTCATGAATCTGCCTGCCTGGCTCAACAATAAAATAATTAGTGATAAAAGCGGCAACCAATCCCCAATGGCATAATCGAACCAGTATGTCCCAGATAGCAATTACTTGGTCTGTATGAATAGAAGTTTGATGTGAAGGTTGTTGGTTCATTTATTTAAAAACTACGGAGCGCCATAAGCGCAAGATAGCGCATGTTTGCTGAAATAAAAAACGCCACAGAAAAAGCGTGGCGTTTTAAGCAATAATGTACACCTATATAGGCTTAGTGCATTTCTTTCTTAACAATGCTGCCATCAACAGGGTTGAAATAAATCTCAACTTTGTTTTCTTCTTTGTCAAAACCATAAATTTCGTAGCAGTTGCCGCCAGTTACTTTAAATTCGTTAATTTTGTAACCTTGCGCAAGTAGCGTAGCTTGAAACGCTTCTTGGTTTTGCCAGTCAGACTGAGGTGCTGTTGTACATTGCGTTGTACCGTGCTCTGCACTACAAGCGCTCAACAGTGTGGCTGCGCCAACCGCAGTTAGCATTATCATTGTTTTTTTCATCGCAATCTCCCTAAAGATTTATTTAAGCGTTACTTGATACTTTTTTCCCAGCTGTATCAGGTCAATATATTGTATACCTGAAGGGTACATGCTTTTAATGAGAATGACTATAGCTCTCATTAAGATGTAGCACATTAATGCCATTGCAACAGTGAACGTAATTACTACGCAATGTTTTGCGTCAATACTGTTATACTGTGCACCAAACGACCACCAGTTTAATTTAAAGGTAATTTATAAATACATGAGTGATGATCCGCATTATCAGCGCGAGAAAGAGAAGTACGAAAATCCGGTAGCAAGCCGAGAATATCTAATGAGCTTGCTAAAAGAGCATGACAAACCATTGTCGTTTCTAGATATCTGTAATTTGGTCAATGCTTTCGACGAAGACGCGCGAATAGGCATTCAACGTCGCTTGCGTGCAATGGAGCGCGAAGGACAGGTTCAATTTACAAAACACAAAAAGTACATACTTCAAAACCGGGATGAAATAATTAAAGGCCGTATTATTGGCCATCGTGACGGTTATGGTTTCTTGCGCCCAGAAGATAAAAGCGGCGATTTATTCATAAGTGCAGGGCAAATGAACTTGTTTATGCACGATGATGTGGTTGAAGCGCGTATTAGTGGTACTGACCGCCGTGGGCGCAAAGAAGCGTTCGTGACTCAAGTTATTGAGCCGCGCAGCGAGCCTATTGTTGGCCGATATTTCGTTGAGCAAGGCTTTGGCATGGTTGTGCCCGACGACAGCCGATTGCAGCATGAAATTGTAATTCCGCCAGAAAGTACGCATGGTGCCCGTATGGGCCAGGTGGTTGTGGTTGAAATTACGCAGCGACCGCGCCGTAAGATGAGCCCAGTGGGCAAAATTGTGGAAGTACTTGGCGAGCATATGGCACCGGGTATGGAAATAGAAATGGCCCTGCGCACTTTTGATATTCCTCATCAGTGGCCTAAAGGCGTCACCAAGCAAATTGAAAGCTTAACCAGTGAAGTGCCCGACGAAGCCAAAGAAGGACGCATTGATTTACGCCAACTTCCATTGGTAACCATTGATGGCGAAGATGCAAGAGACTTTGATGACGCGGTTTATTGTGAGCCGCTTGATGACGGTGGCTGGCAGCTTTGGGTAGCTATTGCCGATGTAAGTCACTACGTACGTACTGGTTCAGCGTTAGACGATGAAGCGCAACAGCGTGGTAACTCGGTGTATTTTCCAGACCAAGTTATACCCATGCTTCCTGAAGTGCTCTCAAACGGCCTATGTTCACTTAACCCTGAAGTGGACCGCTTGTGTATGGTGTGCGAAATGACCATCAGCGCACAGGGTAAGCTGCAAGAGTTCCAATTCTATGAAGCCGTGATGAATTCCCACGCGCGACTAACCTACACCAAAGTATGGAATATTCTGCAAGGTGACAAAGAACTGCATAAGCGTTACGAGCCACACGTTCCTCATTTACGAAATTTGCACGACCTCTATCGCGCGCTCAAGAAGGCCAGAGCCAAGCGCGGTGCTATAGAGTTTGAAACACAAGAAGTGAAATTTGTGTTCAATGCGCAGCGTAAGATAGAAAACATCGTACCGCTGGTTAGAAATGATGCACATAAGCTTATTGAAGAGTGCATGATTATGGCTAACGTAAGTGCTGCGCTAATGCTTGAAAAGCATGAGGCTCCCGCCTTGTATCGCGTGCATGACAAGCCTGATGCCGATCGGCTTACCGCATTCACAAGCTATTTAAGTGAAATTGGCATTCCACACGGTATTAATGAAGACGCCGAGCCTGCTGCATTTACTGACGTGGTATTAAAAACGCGTGGGCGAGCAGATGAGGAGCTTATTCAGACCATGCTGCTACGCTCAATGAAACAGGCTATTTACGATGGCGATAATGTCGGTCACTTTGGCCTTGCACTAGAGGCCTATGCACATTTCACGTCTCCAATTCGACGTTATCCCGACTTGGTCGTACACCGCGCTTTGAAAGGTATTATTGCCAAGCAAAAAGGCAAGAAAGCGGTTAGCGGTGCGAAGAGCTATACCGTTGAAGAAATAGAGCAGTTAGGTGAACAGTGTTCAATGACTGAACGCCGTGCTGATGATGCAACCCGTGATGTTGCCGACTGGCTTAAGTGCGAGTTTATGCTTGACCACGTTGGCGATACTTTCGAAGGCGTTGTAAGTTCAGTAACGAACTTTGGCTTGTTCATTCGTATAACCGAGTACCACATAGACGGGCTTGTACATATCACATCACTCGATGACGACTTTTATCACTACGACGATGTAAAGCAGGCGTTAGTAGGGGAGTCTGGGCATCGCCAGTTCCGTTTAGGCGATACTGTAGAAGTAAAAGTTGCTGCGGTAAATCTTGATGAAAGAAAGATTGATTTATTGTTGGATAAGTCTATGCTGCGCGGCACTTCTGGTAAGAAGGTAAAGGTTAAGACTGCTAAAAAGTCGCGAGGACAAAAACAACGTGATTTTAATGAACCGGTAAAGGGCAAGGCTAACTCAAAAAGCAGTTCGAGACGTGGTTCAAAAACCAGAAGCGGCTCAAAAGGCGCTAGTAAAAATGGCGCGAATAGTGGCAAAACATTAAAGCTGAATAAAAGAGGTAAGCGTTAAATGGCGCAGCAAGAATGGTTGTATGGTTTACATGCAATGCAGTCGGTACTTGAACAAGAGCCCGAGCGTGTAATGGAAGTAATGGTGTTAAAAGGGCGAAATGATGAACGTCTAAACAACATTGTGAACCAAGCACGCCGTTTCGGTATTTCTGTTCAGTTTTGTCAACGCAAAGCGCTAGACGACAAAGTGAATGGCGAACAGCATCAAGGCGTAGTAGCAAGAGCGAAGCCAGCCCGTGTTCTAGACGAAGCAGACCTAGATACAATTTTAGCCAATGAATCACAGCCACTACTGTTAGTGTTAGACGGTATTACAGACCCGCATAACTTAGGTGCATGTTTGCGTACCGCAGATGGGGCTGGCGTTCACGCGGTAGTGGTACCTAAAGATAAATCAGCAAGTTTGAACGGCACAGTAAGAAAAGTGGCCTGTGGTGCTGCTGAGGTTGTGCCTTTAATACAAGTTACTAACTTGTCTAGAACACTGAAACACCTGCAAGACAAAGGCTTATGGGTTGTGGGTACGGCAGGTGAAACCGACAAAATGCTTTATGATGTAGATCTTAAAGGGCCTACTGCATTAGTGATGGGCGCGGAAGGTAAGGGTATGCGTAGACTGACCAAAGAAACCTGTGATGAACTGGTTAAACTACCTATGGCGGGCAGTGTGACTAGCTTAAATGTATCTGTGGCTACAGGCGTATGTCTTTATGAAATTGTAAGGCAACGCAGCTTGTAAGCTACGACCTCCTTTTTTAGTCAACGTTCTTTCTCTGTTGTGCGCTAAATCCATTATGTGTGAATGGCGCACTTTGTAACTGCTATCATCAAAAGTATTTATCACAGTAATTTCTCAAAATTGAAATAGAAACGCGCACTTTCGTTTGAAAAGTGCGCGTTTTTTATTTCTAACGTTTCATTTCTTAGCTTTTTTCCAAAAAATAACAGCCCGTTCGGCGAAAATCGAAACCGCTTGATCAAATTGTAAACACCGCGGTTTGTTTGGTATTTAAGGGTAAGTCCTTATTTACATGTTTGTGCAAAACAGAAGTTGTTTAATATTTTGTTACATTTTGCGAGTAAGTAATTAATGTTAATTATAGATTTTTATTCCTAATATGAATTCGTCTGTAGCGCCCAGCGCGCACAGTTTTTCATAGCGATGTTGTTCAAATGTGCGGAAATATTACGTATAAAAATCGCACCTCCAGGGTAAGGCAACATACCTAACGCATTGATAAGCTGCCTAATATAGACCTTGTAAGTGGCTTGTGGAATTTCAAACTACTTACTTACCTGACAAACGGGTAAGTCGTTGCAACGCTGTTGCGTCGGTAGTCATGGATGAGCATTTCGTATAAGGTAACGGTTACACCTGTATGTCAATTTATAACAAAAGTTTCAAAAGCACGAAGTAACAAAAACAGTGCTGAAACACAACAAGACAGATAAACAGGAAATAAATTTTGAACTCAAAATTAAATAAGAAACACACATGTATGACAGCAGCAGCGCTTGCTGTATCACTTGGCTTAATGGGTAATTCAGCAATTGCAGCAGAGACTGGTTTAGTAAAAGTTGAAGCCCAACCAAAATCATTTCAGGAGAAACTTCGCGGTCGTTTAGGCGAAAGATTTGCTGAAATTGAAACTGACGAGCGCTATATCATCACGTTTAAAGACGAAATGAGCAGCGGTGAAGTTATTATGGGAGAAGGCGATGCACAGGTCATGTCTGTGAGTCGCGACTCAGGTCTTGCACTAAACAACAGCCGCGCTGGAAAAGTGAACGGCGGTGCGAAACTTGGCCTTAAAAAGCGTCCATTCAGCATTTCTGCAGCACGCTCTGAAGTACAAAAGGTAGGTGGCTCTATTAAGAAAGAGCTGAAAAAGCAGCGCATGGTTGCGGCTACGCTAAACAAATCTGCACTGAACAAATTACGTAAGAACCCTAATGTTGCAAGTGTTGAAGTAGATGCCAAGCGTTCACTAATGGCACAAACTGCGCCTTACGGTTACACCATGGTGCAAGCAAACCAGTTTGGCCAAGGCGATACCACTGCACGTAAAGTATGTATTATCGATACGGGCTACAACTACGGTCACCCAGACCTACCAGACGTGAACAATGGCTTATCAGGTAATGCTAACAACAGTGCTGTAGGTAACTGGTATAACGATGGTAACGGTCACGGTACTCACGTTGCGGGCACCATTGGCGCATACGATAATAATGAAGGTGTTATCGGTGTTTACCCAGGCGTTAGCATGCACATTGTTAAAATCTTCGATGACAACGGTCAGTGGACATTTGCTTCAGACCTTATCGATGCAATTCAACAGTGTCAGGACGCAGGCTCGAACGTTGTTAACATGAGTTTGGGTGGCGGCAGCGCTTCTACTACTGAGCAAAACGCTATGCAAAGCTTTACCGACGCAGGTATGCTGTTAGTAGCGGCTGCGGGTAATGACGGTAACAGTGCTAAGTCTTACCCTGCATCATATGACGCAGTTATGTCTGTTGCTGCGGTAGACTCTAACGAAAACCGTGCTAGCTACAGCCAGTACAACAACCAGGTTGAAATTGCAGCGCCGGGCTCTGCGGTTCAGTCTACTTACCCAACTAACACTTATGCATCGTTAAGCGGTACATCAATGGCAACACCACACGTTGCTGGTGGTGCAGCGCTAGTATGGAGCTACTTCCCGCAGTGTTCTAACACGCAAATTCGTAATGCACTAAACGCGACAGCAAAAGACAAGGGTAGTGCAGGCCGTGATAACTTCTATGGTTACGGTTTAATGCAGCTTGCTGATGCTTATAACTACCTAAACACCAATGGCTGTGATGGAAGCGGTAATGGCGGTGGCGGTTCTGAGCCAGGTGTAGAGCCAGTATCAGGTCAGCTAACGGGCCTTTCTGGTACACGTCGTAACTGGGACCGCTACACATGGACTATTCCAGAAGGCGTATCACGCATGACGGTAACTATTGGCGGTGGCTCTGGCGATGCTGACCTTTACATGAAGTTTGGTTTTCAGCCAGAAACTAACAGCTACGATTGCCGTCCATATCAAAATGGTAACAACGAAGTATGTACTTTTGACGCGCCAGCGGCAGGTACATGGCATATCGGTATTCGCGCGTACTCTTCGTATAGCGGCGTAACGCTGAACTACTCTTACGAGTAAACTTCTCTTAGTTCCCAAATAAAGCCTGCCACTGTGCAGGCTTTTTTATATTTCAGCATCCTTTTCTACCCAGTGAAGTGTCAACAATTAACTGTGTAGTGTCAGTTTTGCAAAGTTAATGTAAAGGCCTGAACGGAAGTTGTTTTATTTAGCCTTAGAGCAATGAAACACATGTTTGTGTGTTTTTATCTTAAACGCTAATAAAGAATACTTCTAAGGACCTTCACAACAATGCAAATCACATTCACTGATATGCACCACTTTTTTATTTCAAAGGCGCGCACTTTAATTTCAGCCATTGCTGTTCTGACGCTACTTTCAGCATGCGGAAGTTCAGACAGCAATAATTCCGACTACACTTTTGCCTATTTGCAGTTTTACAACGGCTCACCAAACGGTGCCAACGTTGAAATGCGTGAAGTTGACGGCGACAGTTTTGGCTCTGCTCAATTTGGTGATGCCACATCAATGTATTCAATGGATGATGGCGAGATAGAGCTTGAATTTATTCGAACTGATGCGGACGACCAAGAGGTTTTCATTGATGAGCTTACGGTAAACTTGCGCGAAGGTTACAAAACGATTGTAGTGATGAATGGCGATTTTAATTCTCCTTCATTTACAGCGTATCAGTATGAACGTGAAACACTTGATGGTCATTTTCGCTTATTCGTGACATCTGTAGTAATTGATGAAAGCCAGTATGACTTTTATATGAGTGAAGCTGGCGACCCTTTTGAAGCGGCAAACTTTTTGGGTACGGTGTCAGCCGGAGAAATTTCGGAGTTAACTTACTGGGACGCCGATGACGATAGTAGCGACTTCGATGAAGGTGAATATACTATCTTTTTAACGCAGCCAGGAAGCGATACGGTAATATTCGAGTCACAAACCCTCGACTTTGTTTATGAAACTGAGTACCTGCTATCACTTCGCGATGTTAGTGGCGCAATTCAAGATGGGTTGGTAGTAGATACCATCTTGAACTCATCGTCGGTCACTGCATTAACCGATGTGGAAGCCGATTCACAATACCGCATTTATAACTCAACTAACTTAACCACACCGTTGTCAGTGACGTTTGGCGGTAATACTGATGAAGAAGATGTGACTTTCACACTGGCATCTGACGAGTTGTCTTCGTTCAGTGCAATTCGTTATGGTGATTATCGCGTTACGGTGACAGACCCAAGTAATACGGTGTTACCTATCAACAACAAGTTGATTACGCTCAATCAAGGTGAGAGCAAAGCTATCCTTATATACAGCAGTAATGGGCAGTTAGGTGCAGCTTCGTTGGTAGAAAGTGGTCTTCCACAGGCATATGACAAAACCGTTAACTTCGTCAATTTGATCGACGACTATGACGATGTTGATTTTTATCTTGTTCGTAATGACGAAACGATTGATACCGCAGAATATGACGTTCAGAACTTGTCGTTTGCTGAAAGTGAAGATGAAGTTCTGCCGTCTGATTTCTATGAAGTAATTGCAGTGTATGAAGACAACAATGGAGAGCAGGTGTTATTGGATAGAACTGCGTTGTTCGGATTCACTGAAGAACAGAACTATATCGTAACGGTAGAGCCTGCAGATACACCAACAGGTTATAAAATTAGCATTTTATATTAAAGGGTTACGTTTAGCTTAGACTAATTGATAAGTACAAAAACTTTCATATATAAGCAGATGTTATAGGTTTAAAAGGCTGAGTAAAAAATGCTCAGCCTTTTGTGTTGTATATCTTCATGAAGTTAGTGGCAGTTAACTTGGCCTTAAGGGGCATCAATCCTCATGAGCATCATTAGCGATCTTCACAACATATCAAACGATAAAGCGCTGTCTTTCGAGGAACGTTTAAATAGGTTGCTAGAAACAGGTACTACACTGCTTAACTTAGAAACGGGCATAGTAAGCAGTATACGAGGTGATTCTTACCAAGTACTGAGCGTACACACTCCCGATGCTGCGATAACGCCAGGAATGCGTTTTCCACTTGCTGATACTTACTGTGCTGATGTAGTCAATTCTAAAACGATGGTGTGTTATCACAATATTGATTGTGCTCCCGGTGCTTCCCATCCTTGTTTTGAAAAGTACAGCTTAAAAAGTTATATGGCATCGCCCATAATTGTGAGCGGTGAATTTTTTGGTACGGTTAACTTCTCATCTTTAGCGCCAAAACCAAAAGCCTTTTCATCGGTAGAAATAGACTATCTGATGCTTCTTGCCACGTGGATTGGCAATGAATTGGAACGTAATCAAGCAATAGAAACGCTCAATACTCAAAAGCAAGTACTTGAAGAGCGCAATATGTTGCTCAACCAAATTACTGCATTAGCAGGCGTTGGAACATGGGAACTGAATGCTATTACCGGCACATTGCATTGGTCTGACACTTTAAAGCGCATGTTTGACGTTGATGAAAGTAGGCAAATAACACCCCGCTATGTAACAAGCCTAATAACTGATGAGCAATACAGAGCAAAATATGTAGAACGCTTTAAAAACCTTTTGGCTGGCGGCGAAAACTTCTCAGCGGAGTTTCAAGTTGAAACCGAAACCGGCGTTCGCAAATGGATAAACAGTTGTGCGCGCCCCATTATGGAAAATGGTAAGTGTATTAAAATCATTGGCGCAACCGTGGATGTAACGCGCCAATATAACGATAAAGCCGAGTTACAGAAAAAAACAGAGATTGCCGAGAGCGCGCTCGAAGCGAGAAGTGATTTCCTTGCGACTATGAGTCACGAGATAAGAACGCCAATTCATGGTGTTCAAGGCATGTTAGAAGCGTTAATGACGACGCCCCTCAACTCTCGGCAACTTGAATTCACCAACGTGGCTATTAAAAGCGCAGATTCTTTGCTCAATATCGTAAATGATATTTTGGATTTCTCGAAAATTGATTCGGGGAATATGCCATTTGATAATGAAGTTACCGATATTGCTGCAGTAATATCAGAACAAATGCTTATGTTCACCCAGCTAGCCGATAGAAAAAATATAGCGTTAAACGCCAATGTTTCCTTACTCAAAAATCAGCTGTTTAGCGTAGATAAACTCAGGCTTAGTCAAATTATTATCAACTTGGTAAATAATGCCATTAAGTTCACCGAACAGGGTGGTGTAAGTGTGAGCGCTACGCAGAAGCCACTTAATGGGTGTCGAAGCGAAGTAATAATCAAAGTGAGTGATACCGGCGTAGGTATAAGTGAACAGCAACAACAATATATCTTTTCACCATTTATGCAGGCTGAAGGCTCTACACAAAGGCGTTTTGGGGGAACAGGGCTAGGGTTAACAATCGTTAAGCAGATAGTTGAGCACTACAACGGCACTGTAGAAGTGAATAGTAAAAAGGGAGAGGGCGCGACTTTTGTAGTGCGGTTGAAGCTAGACAACTTAAGTACCACATTGGATGCTTCAAATTCACAACTATCAAAGTTAGGTAGTGTAAGTAACGCGATTATTGCTGATATCCCACAAACCTTTGAAAACCACAAAGTACTTATTGTGGAAGACAACGAAATTAACCAACTTGTTATCCGAGAGCAATTAAGGGACATAGGGCTACCTGCCGACCTTGCAGAAAATGGCGAAGAAGCTGTTAAATTTGTGCAAGATGCTTATGAAACTGGCGACATTTATTCTATTATTTTGATGGACTGTCATATGCCTGTGATGGATGGACTAGAAGCCACCAAGCAAATTCGATTGTTGGAAGGTGATACCAAGCGAGTTCCCATTGTTGCCGTTACCGCGAATGTGTTGGCAGATGATAAAGAAAAGTGCTTGAATTCCGGCATGGACGACTTCATATCAAAACCAGTTGGTTCTGATAGTTTGAAAAAGTGCATTTTTCGACACATAAATTCGCCATTTTCAAGTAATGAAAATGGGCTAAAGGCTCCTGCATGATAACCTTTGACGTGGTTATCGGCCCCGGCTTTTAGTCGGGGCTTTTTTATTGCTCGCATAGTTTAAAAATAATTCAATTTACCGCTATCACTTCCCAAACTTTTCTGTTATTATTTCGCGCCCTTTTTATGGGGGTATGTACATAAAAGCAACGATATCCAGTTGTTTTTAGCAGCACTAACGACTCGGGAGAGTCTTAATTTTAAGAGCGGAGCACTAACATGATCCAAATGCAAACTAACCTGGACGTTGCAGACAACAGCGGCGCTCGCAGGGTTCAGTGTATTAAGGTTCTTGGTGGCTCGCATCGCCGTTATGCAGGTATCGGTGACATCATCAAAGTTACTGTTAAGGAAGCAATTCCTCGCGGTAAAGTTAAAAAAGGTGACGTACTGAACGCAGTGGTGGTGCGTACTAGAAAAGGCGTTCGTCGTGCAGATGGTTCTACCATCCGTTTTGACGGTAACGCGGCTGTTATGCTTAATGCAAACAAGCAACCAATTGGTACGCGTATCTTTGGCCCGGTTACCCGTGAGTTGAGAAGTGAAAACTTCATGAAAATCATCTCATTGGCCCCAGAGGTACTATAAGGAGTCACGATAATGGCTAATAAAATTCGTCGTGATGATGAAGTAGTCGTATTAGCGGGTAAAGACAAAGGCAAGCAAGGCAAAGTTCTTCGCGTGCTTATGGCTGATAACCGTGTAATTGTAGAAGGCATCAATCTTGTTAAGAAGCACACTAAGCCTAACCCACAACTGGGTGTAGCTGGTGGCATCGTTGAGAAAGAAGCTTCTATTCACGTTTCTAATGTTGCGATTGTTAACCCGGCAACGGGCAAAGCAGATCGCGTTGGTTTCCGTTTCGAAGATGAGAAGAAAGTACGTTTCTTCAAGTCTAACGGCGAACTTGTTTAATTATATTGGAGAGTACGATGGCGAAACTGCATGATTTCTATAAAGAAACAGTAGTAGCTGAACTTGCTAAGCAGTTCGGGTACAAAAGCGTCATGCAAGTCCCTCGGATTGAAAAAATCACTCTAAACATGGGTTTAGGTGAAGCAGTTGCTGACAAAAAGGTACTTGAGAATGCTCAAGCTGACATGACGGCTATCGCCGGTCAGAAGCCTGTTGTTACGGTTGCAAGAAAATCAGTAGCGGGTTTTAAAATCCGTGAAGGTTATCCGATTGGCTGTAAAGTAACCCTACGTGGCGAGCGTATGTGGGAATTCCTAGAGCGTTTGATTTCAATCGCTATCCCGCGTATCCGCGATTTCCGTGGTTTGAATCCTAAATCATTCGACGGTCGTGGTAACTACAGCATGGGCGTGCGTGAGCAAATCATTTTCCCTGAAATCGATTTCGATAAAGTGGATAAAGTTCGTGGTATGGATATTACTATCACTACCAGTGCGAGCTCTAATGAAGAAGCACGTGCTCTGCTGGACGCGTTTAACTTCCCATTCAAAAAGTAAGGGTGTAGGGTTATGGCAAAAGAATCAATGAAGGCACGTGAAGCTAAGCGTACTAAGCTAGTAGCTAAGTATGCTGAAAAGCGCGCCGCACTTAAAGCGATTATCAGCGATGTTAACGTTTCTGAAGAAGAGCGTTGGGACGCTGTTCTGAAGCTACAACAACTGCCACGTGACTCAAGTTCTTCACGTCAACGTAACCGTTGCCGTGTAACTGGTCGTCCACATGGTTACCTACGCAAATTCGGTCTTAGCCGTATCAAGCTTCGCGAAGCTGCGATGCGCGGTGAAGTCCCTGGCCTTAAGAAAGCCAGCTGGTAAGGAGTAGCTGATAATGAGCATGCAAGATCCTATCGCGGATATGTTTACCCGCATCCGTAACGGCCAGATGGCACAGAAAGTTTCTGTAACTATGCCTTCTTCAAAACTTCGCGTTGCTATTTGTGAAGTATTGAAAGCAGAAGGTTACATTGCAGACTTCGCTGCTTCTGGTGACGTTAAGCCTGTTTTAGAAGTTACGCTTAAGTACTTCGAAGGCAAGCAAGTAATTGACACTATCGAACGTGTAAGCCGTCCTGGTCTGCGCATCTATAAGAAAAAAGATGAGCTTCCAAAGGTTATGGGTGGTTTAGGTATCGCTATCGTGTCGACTTCTAAAGGTGTGATGACTGACCGTGCAGCGCGTAACGCTGGCATGGGCGGTGAGATCATCGGTTATGTAGCATAACGGAGGAGTTGAAATGTCACGTATAGCAAAAGCCCCAGTAGACGTTGTATCAGGTGTAGAAGTTTCTATCTCTGGTCAAGAAGTTACTGTTAAAGGTAGTAAAGGCACTTTGACTCGCGTTTTCAATGACGCTGTTGAAATTGCACAGGAAGATAACCAATTGAAAGCACTTCCACGTGAAGGCTTTGCAAACAATTGGGCACAAGCGGGTACTGCTCGTTCTATCCTAAATGCAATGGTTCAAGGTGTTTCACAAGGTTTCGAGAAAAAACTTACATTGTTAGGTGTTGGTTACCGTGCACAAGCACAAGGTGCCAAGCTAAACCTTACTCTAGGTTTCTCTCACCCTGTAGTATACGAAATGCCAGAAGGCATTACGGTTGAAACTCCTAGCCAAACTGAAATCGTCGTTAAAGGCGCCGATAAGCAGGTGGTTGGTCAGGTTGCGGCGAACATTCGTGGTTACCGTCCACCAGAGCCTTACAAAGGCAAAGGTGTACGTTATTCTGACGAAAACGTACGTCGTAAAGAAGCTAAGAAAAAGTAGGTGGGTGATACGATGGATAAGAAAACAGCTCGCATTCGTCGCGCTACTCGCGCACGTGCAAAAATTCGTGAACTGGCCGCGCATCGCTTGGTAGTTAACCGTACACCTCGCCACATCTACGCTCAGTTAATCGCTCCTTGCGGTTCTGAAGTGTTGGCTGCAGCTTCAACTGTTGAGAAAGATCTTGCAAAAGGTCTTAAGTCTACAGGTAACGCTGAAGCAGCGACGGTAGTCGGTAAAGCAATCGCAGAGCGCGCACTTGAGAAAGGCATTAAAGCAGTGGCTTTCGATCGTAGTGGTTTCCAATACCACGGTCGCGTTAAAGCATTAGCTGATGCAGCTCGCGAAGCTGGTCTTCAGTTCTAGGAGTTTATAATGGCTAAACAAGACGTTCAAAATGGTGAATTTCTAGAGAAATTGATCGCTGTAAACCGCGTTTCTAAAGTGGTTAAAGGTGGTCGTATCTTTAGTTTCACTGCATTGACAGTAGTGGGTGACGGTAACGGTCGCGTTGGTTTTGGTTACGGTAAGGCACGTGAAGTACCTGCTGCAATCCAAAAAGCAATGGAAAAGGCACGTCGCAACATGGTTGACGTAGACCTTAACGGTCACACGTTACAGCACCCTATTAAAGGTCGTCACTCTGGCTCTAAAGTTTACATGCAGCCAGCATCAGAAGGTACCGGTATTATTGCTGGTGGTGCGATGCGTGCAGTACTTGAAGTAGCTGGTGTACAAAACGTACTTTCAAAATGTTACGGCTCTACAAACCCAATCAACGTTGTACGTGCAACAATCAACGCGCTGACAGAAATGAACAGCCCGGCGAAAGTTGCTGCGAAGCGTGGATTGTCTGTAGAAGAAATTTTGGGGTAATCAGACATGGCAACGATTAAAGTAAAGCAAACCAAAAGTGCAATTGGCCGTCTGCCAAAGCACAAAGCTACGCTTAAAGGTTTAGGCCTTCGTAAAATCAACCATGTTCGTGAACTGGAAGATACCCCAGCCGTTCGTGGCATGATCAACCGTGTAAATTACATGGTTGAGATAGTGGAGGAGTAAGACATGCGTTTAAATACAATTTCTCCAGCCGAAGGTTCAAAGCCTACTGGTAAGCGTTCTGGTCGTGGTATCGGCTCAGGTCTTGGTAAAACAGGTGGCGTAGGTCACAAAGGTCAAAAAAGCCGTTCAGGTGGCCGTGTTAAGCCAGGATTCGAAGGTGGTCAGATGCCTATCCAGCGTCGTCTTCCTAAGTTCGGTTTCACTTCACGCAAGAGCTTTGTTACTGATCAAGTAACTCTTGCTGAAATCGCGAAGGTTGACGGTGATACAGCGTCTCTTGAAACTTTAAAAGCAGCTGGACTTGTTAAGAAAGAAATCCAGTTCGTAAAAGTTGTTAAGAGCGGTGAAGTATCACGCGCTGTTACAGTAAGCGGTTTAAAGGTTACTAAAGGCGCTAAAGAAGCGATTGAAGCTGCTGGCGGTAAAGTAGAGGAATAAGCTAGATGGCTAAACCAGGATTGGATTCAGGCGCTAAAAGCGGCTTGAGTGAGCTAAAAGCAAGATTGTTGTTCGTACTTGGTGCGATTGTTGTTTTCAGACTAGGTTCTTATGTTCCTATTCCTGGCATCGATCCAGCGGTACTTGCTGACTTGTTCGAGCAACAAAAAGGCACCATTGTAGAAATGTTTAACATGTTCTCTGGTGGTGCGCTTGAGCGTGCATCCGTTCTGGCTTTGGGCATTATGCCATACATTACTGCATCCATTATCATGCAGTTGCTCTCGGTGGTTCACCCACCGATGGTAGAGCTTAAAAAAGAAGGCGAAGCAGGCCGTCGTAAAATTAGCCAGTACACGCGTTACCTAACGCTAGTATTGGCTATCTTCCAATCAATTGGTATTTCGACTGGTTTGCCTAACCTGATTAATGGATTGGTAATAAACCCTGGCTTCGGATTCTACTTTACGGCAGTAGTGAGCCTAGTCACAGGAACTATGTTCCTAATGTGGTTAGGTGAGCAAATTACCGAACGAGGTATTGGTAACGGTATCTCTATATTGATTTTTGCTGGTATTGTTGCCGGTCTGCCAACAGCGATAGGTCAGACTGCGGAACAAGCAAGGCAGGGCGACATTAACATGTTGTTCCTACTGTTGATTGGCGTAATTGTTATCGCTCTTACATACTTAGTAGTATTTGTAGAGCGCGGACAGCGCAGAATTGTGGTAAACTACGCAAAACGTCAGCAAGGCCGTCAGGTTTTTGCTGCGCAAAGCACCCATTTACCGCTGAAAGTCAACATTGCT
>Ga0213840_1000531_pt1 | contig 51586 bp, 45 predicted proteins | sample SWPATP22_FD_160132 | JGI IMG/M metagenome (GOLD analysis project Ga0213840, IMG submission 160132) | Coastal seawater microbial communities from Marineland, Florida, United States - SWPA TP2 #2 | ecosystem: Environmental > Aquatic > Marine > Coastal | place: USA: Florida | collected 2016-08-14 | reverse complement strand
GAGAAAATTGGCGAGAGAATCGACAAAGCGCTTACTTTTATAGCAAACAGAGAAAATTCATAAAAAAAGCGTTGACATGACAGGGGGGGATGCCTAGAATGCGCCCCGCTGTCACGGAACAGTCACACAAAATGACTGGTACCATGATGGGGCCATAGCTCAGCTGGGAGAGCGCCTGCATGGCATGCAGGAGGTCGGCGGTTCGATCCCGCCTGGCTCCACCAAGTCACATTGAGATGTGGTTTGATATAGGCTGAAGTTGTTAACGCAGCTTCGGACTGAAAAATTCGAAAATTTAGTTTCGAAGAAAGAATTCAGTCCCCTTCGTCTAGAGGCCTAGGACACCGCCCTTTCACGGCGGTAACAGGGGTTCGAATCCCCTAGGGGACGCCATATTATCGCGTCACAGTCGATTAAAACTGTGAAATAGGCTGGAGTTGATTAATCAACTTCTGACTGAAAGTTTCAGTAAGGAAAGGTCGCTCAGTTCGCTGACTCACTTTTCCTAACTGAAATCTCGAAAGCGGTGCTTTCGACAGAAGATTTTCAGTCCCCTTCGTCTAGAGGCCTAGGACACCGCCCTTTCACGGCGGTAACAGGGGTTCGAATCCCCTAGGGGACGCCATTTTATCGCGTCACAGTCGATTAAAACTGTGAAATAGGCTGGAGTTGTTAATCCAACTTCTGACTGAAAAATCAGTAGGGAAAGGTCGCTCAGTTCGCTGGCTCACTTCGCCTTACTGAAAATTTCGAAAGCGTAGCTTTCGAAAGAAGATTTTCAGTCCCCTTCGTCTAGAGGCCTAGGACACCGCCCTTTCACGGCGGTAACAGGGGTTCGAATCCCCTAGGGGACGCCATATCGAAAAAACCAGCCATCCGGCTGGTTTTTTTGTTTCTACTGCCTTATTCCAAAAAATCACGCCTCTAATAACGCACCTAATATCATACGCCCTACATCGTGGACAGGCGCCCTACATCGTGGACAGGCACTGTTGTTGCACGCTTATGTGGACAGACACTCAATTTGCTCCTAAACGAGGGCATCTTAACGTGCATCTTAACGTGGACAGGCACTTTAATTAGATTTCATTCAGATGCCTGATTATATTTTTTCATCAGCAGCATTATTAAAAAGTTGGCAGAAGGCTAGTTCATTAGGTCTTTGCACCTCTCGCTACCGATGATTATTGTTATTCAGTCTTACCTTGTCTTACTCCACCGCTTTAAACTGCTAGAATCACAACAAAATAAAAATGGAGATGATAAATGCAACACTATCCAATAGGCACACCAGGCACACCTTGGACTGATGACGAAAAATTGCAGTGGAAAGCGAGACAAACAGTTCAGAGAAGTTATCAAGAAGAAGTGTTAGATAAGCTTGAGCGTATTGTGCCAGATGGCTTTAAAAAGCTAGTTTACGGAGCGCTGCCGTATGATGAATCACGCTATCCACTTTTTGCAGTAGTGCCAGTTGAATTTGACAATTCGAAGCCTAGTGCTCTTGTCACTGGTGGTGTGCATGGTTACGAGACTAGCGGTGTACAGGGGGCATTGCAGTTTATCGAAACACGTTTAAAAGACTATTCAGAGCATTTTAATGTTGTTGTGGTGCCTTGTGTTAGCCCTTGGGGGTATGAAACCATTAATCGGTGGAATCCGATGGCAATAGATCCCAATCGTTCGTTTTTTGTCGATTCCCCATCTCCAGAAGCTGCACAGGTAATGAAGTTTGTCGATTCATTAAACCTGCCTTTTGCTTTACACATTGACCTTCATGAGACAACTGATACCGACAATAGTGAGTTTAGGCCAGCACTGGCTGCAAGGGACGGCGTGATACACGACAATTGGAATATTCCTGACGGGTTTTACACCGTTGCCAATACTCCAAGCCCAGAAATTGAATTCCAAAAGTCGGTTATAGACGCGGTAAGAGAAGTTACACATATCGCACCTCCTGATGAAAACGGTAAGATCATTGGGGCTGATGTAGTGAGTGATGGCGTGATTTGCTATGACAAAAAGTCTCTTTTTCTATGTGGTGGTATGACAGATGCGAAATACGTAACGACCACCGAAGTGTATCCAGATAGTGAGAATGCAACGCCTCAGAACTGTAATGATGCACAAGTAGCAGCAATTTGCGCCGCATTAGATTTTATCAAATAGACGCTTGAACGTTTAGACGTCTAGATGTATATTGAGCCTTCTGTTAAGGAGGCTCATGTGTTTACATTTTCTGCCGTAATTTACGACGGCAATAAGCAAAATTTGGTAAAATTCGACGCAAGAACAGAGTCTGATTTTGACGCGTATTTGCAAGCTCGATTTGGGTGTTATGTGTGTTTGTGGTCAAATAAAGAATTATCTGCAAGCACAATATCAATGATTGCCAACTCCCAAAGTGCGCAATTCTGCAACGGCGCCATAAACAACATAAGTACTGAACGCTAACAATGTACCCTGAATCACCATGTATCGCCCAATGTAAACTTAACGACGAAGATGTTTGCATAGGTTGTAAACGCACAATCGAAGAAATAGTGAATTGGCGTTCATTCTCAATTGAACAAAAGAAAGGTGTTTTCACAAGGCTGAGTAAGTTAGTCGAAGCTAGTGCGTCTAATAATCAACAGTAGCAACAGACTATTCAACTTCAGCAAAAACATTATGTGCAGCATTAATGCTCAAATTAAGTGGACATGCACTTAAATACTCAACAACTCTCTGGTTTAGTGTGTCATGTATATTTTTCATGGACAGACACTTAAGTACCCATCAAATGAAATTACATGGACAGTCACTTACAGCTATGGCTCCTCTTCTATTGTATTAGGCTGTTAACAGTGCAGTTAAGAGTGCCTGTCCACGTAAAAATCCACATGACGATCACTTAGTTTAAAAACACGATTTAATTTTTCTTCGTAGCAGAGAGTTAGCGTTTTTGTTAAACTCTCGCGCCGATTTTTTATGCTGCTATTTAGAGAACATTCGTCGATGAAAGTGATGCTTGCCCCTATGGAGGGCGTTGTTGACCACCTTATGAGAGACATGCTTACCCGCGTGGGTGGCTTTGACCAGTGTGTTACTGAGTTTGTGCGTGTTGTCGACCAAAAGCTGCCCAAGAAAACCTTTTATCGTCTGTGTCCAGAATTGCATAACGGTGGCAAAACGCCTTCTGGTGTTCCCGTAAGAGTTCAGTTACTTGGACAACATCCCGAGTGGCTTGCTGAGAATGCGCAAACCGCAATTGAGTTGGGGTCACCTGGGGTCGATTTGAACTTCGGTTGTCCAGCCAAAACCGTAAACAAAAGCAAAGGGGGGGCTGTTTTATTAAAAGAAACACAGACCCTCTATAACATCGTTAAAGCCGTTCGTGATGCCGTGCCAGCACATATCCCGGTTTCTGCAAAAATACGATTGGGGTTTGAAGATAAATCACTGGCTATCGATAACGCCATAGCTATTACCGAAGCAGGCGCCTCAGAGCTCGTTGTGCATGCGCGTACGAAAACTGAAGGCTACAAACCGCCAGCATATTGGGATTGGATTGCGAAGATAAAAAAGCATACTGAAATACCGTTAGTAGCAAACGGAGAGATATGGAGTGCTGAAGATGCAAAACGTTGCCAAGAACAATCTGACTGTATCAATTTGATGGTAGGTCGAGGAGCGTTAGCACTTCCTAATCTTGCGTTGTGTATTAAAAATGGCGTCGCTCCGATGCCCTGGCCTGATCTAGCGTCATTGTTAATACAATACTCGGGCTATGAAATATTTGGTGATAAAGGTAAGTACTATCCTAACCGTATAAAACAATGGTGTGGTTATCTGAAAAGACAATACCCAGAAGCTGAACTGCTATTCAACGACATTCGCCGTTTGACAAATTCACAAGATATTGTAAACGTATTGGCACGTCAGGCGTCTTCATAGCAATCTAATTTTGCGCACCCAAACTCTGATAATTCACTGAAGAACGCTTATGTGATTCTCCTCAAGCTAAATATCGCTGTGCATTTGCCATGTTTGGGCTACGATGCCTATCAGTGGCCTCAGCAAATTGGTGCATAGTGTCAGGGCTACCTACTGGCCCGCAGAAGAGCTTCTCAAAGTTCGTAGTTACGTAACACCAGTCTTCCTCAGTTATATTTAGCTTTGCTAGGGGAGAGGTACTTGGTCTCATATTAGTGCCTACTTCTATATTGGCCTTCGAACTGCAAGTATGCTCCAGCAGATGTAAATAGTCGTCAAAACTAAATGGAAGGCATTCAAATCTTCTCGGGCATTGCCCTTTAAACGGCATTAGGAATTTAGGAATTTTTGCTGCTTTCTGAGCATTCAGCCTGTACTGAATGCTTGTAAACTTTGAATTTCGTAATGTAGAAGCTATGTTTGCTCGTATTGGGTTTAGGTCAACGTAGGCCAGGACGGATACAAGCGCTTTATCATCCAATATAGCTTGTGAACGAAAACGTCTTTCCCAAAAATAACCTGTACAGCCGTCCTCTTTATTGGCTTTGCGCGCAATATACTCATTCAACAACTTCATAAACCAACTAATACATTGAAGTCTTTGACGATAAGTAACAGACAATGACTCAATTTCCGCTAATTCATCATCGGTGAAAACAGCGTCAGGCTCATCTAAATATCGCTGAACTACGGGAGGACATTTGTAGAACATACGCCATCTCAGTAGCACTTCATCCATACTCCACGCTTCAGCTCTCGCTTTAGTAATATGTAGCACCACGTGCAGATGGTTGTGCATAACAGCATATGCACAAAGGTTTATTGCAAATGCCTTCGTTAATTCATGAAGTCTTTTTTGTATCCACTTGCGTCGATGTTCGTAATTTGTACCAGAGTTTATGTCTTTTCCGCAGAGAAATGACTGGCGAACACATCGTGAAATGCAATGGTAATAAGGCGTGACGTCCGTATTTATCTGTTTATAGCGAGGTAATGGCATATCCGTATCCCAAATTTATTTCTCTTAATTATGAGGGGTAAAAAAGGATAAGAAACTGCCGAATAGTTCAGTTTTAGTACAGTTTATGTGCATGAGAATTCGACATTTTGCATGATTTTGGCTTACCAAAATTGGAAGTAAACCAAGCAGGCAAGTTGATTTGCAAGAGTTGGTAGACAAAAACGCCCAAGTCTTCGTAACCGAGGGATGTTGGAAAGGCTAAATTAATCGGGGATTTGAATAGCAGGCCAGCAGGTGCGGGTTTACATGGACAGACACTTAAACTTCTAGATAAACCGGCCTTCAAAACTTTTTCACCTGGGCGAATAAGCGTGTCTGTCCACGAAATTATTCGTCAAATCAAACGAGAATTCTATATATTAGCGTTTCTGTCCACGACTTATACACGACTTTTATACCCATCGCAGTATTCGTTTCCGCCACAGAGGCACAGAAAAAAGAGTTACAGCGATACGCCCTTAAACAAATACATCCACGCGCGATCCCACGCGACTGTCAGTATTTGCAGTTGCTTGCTGTGAGGTTTGTGGTTCAGATACCTGTGGTTGTTCACTACGTTGCTGTACTTGCTGCTGAGATGCACGTTGAGGTGTCTCAAGTGCCGCTGACACGGGTGCTGAGTTTACTGAAGATACGTCCATAGCTTACTCCTACGTTATGCAATTACTTAGTGTATAAAAATAGCACAACTATTGATGGTTAAGTATTAAGTTTCTTAAGTGTCTGTCCATGAAACTAGCGATTAAAGGCTGAGCCGTCGCATTGGGGTGTATTCCGTCGTTTTGCATTAGCGAATCATCTAGCGCTATCTCTTCAAGAAAGAAAGGAATTTTCTGGACATCCGCATCTATAGCCACATCAGAATAGTTTTTGGTGAACATCTGCGTGTATCGCTTTCCGTAGTTAGATGGAATTTGCATTTCCTGCAAGTAAACGGTAGCGCCACTTTCTTTAGCAGTGTTCACTAGCGATAGTAAATTGCGCTTAATTTTTTTAGTGTTATGGCCTTGTAACCCATCATTGCCACCGAGTTCGATTAGCACATGGGTTGGTGAATGTTGTTCTAACAGTCGAGGGAATCTTGCTAATCCACCGTCAGTAGTTTCTCCACTCACCGCAGCATTTACAATTTCAATCGGAATGTTGTCGTCTTGCCACATCTTTTGTAACAAACTAACCCAGCCTTCACTTTGCTGTAAGCCGTATGCTGCAGATAGACTATCACCGAGTACAAGAAGCACAGCATTTTTTGACTGCTCATATTGCTCTGCTTGATCTGATACCGCATGTGCGGGTATTAAAAGAATAAACAAAAAAGCAAACAAATTACGAAACTTAACAAACACGAATTGAATACCTCTTATGATAAAAGCTAATTCTGTAACGAAAGTAGTGAATACGAGTGAAGGTTCTTTGCAGATCCTTCGCCCAATCTCGTTCGAAGTCAAGTCAGGTGAGTCAGTTGCCATAATTGGAGCGTCAGGCTCTGGAAAATCTACGCTTTTGGGATTACTTGCGGGCCTTGACGAAGTAACTGAAGGCGAGATTTTTCTTGATAACGAAGCTCTTCACACTATGGACGAAGAGCAGCGCGCTATTTTAAGAGGCAACAAGGTCGGGTTCATCTTTCAAAGCTTTATGTTGGTGCAAAGCCTTACAGCTTTGGAAAACGTTATGTTACCTGCGGAGATTGCAGGTTTAGAAAACCCAAAACAACAGGCCTTAGATATTCTTGAGCAGGTAGGCCTTAAGCATCGAGCAAGCCACTTTCCGAACCAATTGTCTGGAGGCGAACAGCAACGTGTAGCAATTGCCCGCGCTTTTATTACGTCGCCAAAAATTTTATTTGCCGATGAACCGACGGGTAATTTAGATGCAAAGAACAGTGAAAAAATAGAACAGTTACTGTTCGACCTGAACAAGGATAAAGGCACAACACTTGTGCTTGTGACACATGACAATACTCTTGCACAGCATTGCAGTAGACAATTAACGATGAGTGCCGGAGAGTTAGTTGAAACCACTAGCCGTACTGCTGAACAACGTGTTGAGGCGAACTAAATGACAACATCGTTTAATTTAGCCTGGCGCTTGTTTCGTCATGAAGCCAGGCGGGGTGAGCTTACTATTATTCTGTTGGCAATAGTGCTGTCGGTTGCTGCAGTCCTTTCTTTATCGCTATTCAGTGAACGTTTACAAGGTGCGCTCAAATCGCGCTCTGCTGCTTTCATTGCTGCTGATGCCCAGCTTCGCTCAGACGACCCTATAGATGAAGCGTGGTTGACTAAAGCGCGCGAAGAAGGGTTGAGTACAGCTAAACAAGTTGCCACACGCTCTATGGTGTTTAGTGGTGACGATATGTCACTTGTTGATTTACGTGCGGTAAATGAACAATATCCACTGAAAGGAACGGTAAGCGTGAGTGACCAGCCTTTCGGTGAGAAGCAGGAAACTAAAGCGCTGCCAGCGCCAGGCGAAGCGTGGGTGCAAGCTAGACTATTCCAGACGCTAAGTTTGACACTTGGCGATGACATAGAAATAGGGGATGGCACTTTTCGCGTAAGCCGAGTGCTTGTAGATATCCCTGATGCTGGTTTTAGTATCTTTAATACCGACCCCATTGCACTTATTAATATGTCTGATTTAGACAAAACTGCGGTGACAGGGCCTGGTAGCAGAGTACGTTACGTTGGATATTTTTCCGGACAGCCAAATGACCTTGACGCGTTTAGCGATTGGTTGTTACCCAATTTAAATGATGATTTGCACTCGTGGCGCACTGTGGCCGATGATGAATCTGCCATTGGACGCTCGGTGGCGAGTGCTGAACGTTACTTTTTACTTGCTAGCCTTTTAGCCATTGTTTTAGCTGCCGTTTCAATTGCTGTCGCTGCACAGCGCTATGCACAAAGGCATTTCGACCCTGTAGCGATTATGAAAACACTAGGTGCAACTAGTAAGGTAATTAGGCAGGTATACCTTTACCAGATACTGTTTATTACAGCGTTAGGCATCGCTATTGGTTTGATAATAGGTTTTATTGGTCAGCAAATTGTCGTTTCATTAGTAGCCGATAGAGTTGATGTGTCATTAGATGTTTGGCACTGGAGACCCTTGGTAATAGCTGTTGCAACAGGAGCAACGTGCGCTCTGTTATTCTCGCTGTACCCTTTGTTGCAACTGTTTTCTGTTCCACCTTTGCGCGTGCTAAGAAAAGATATCAGCGCTAACTTACGTTCTCGAAGCATTCAATTTATTGCATCTGGCGGCGCTATTTTTTCGCTTATGTGGATGTACAGCCAAGACTTAAAGATTAGTGCGATTTTATTTGTGTCAGGCGCTACTTTGGTCTTAGGGTTGCTGGGCGCGACGTTTGTTTTGATAGCATTGGGAAGGCGCCTTGGAAGTGGTCGCATGGGCCCGTGGCAGTTAGCGTGGGCAAGAATCAAGCGACGAGCGATGGACAACAGCGTTCAGCTTATAAGCTTCTCAGTTACCATAATGTTGCTGCTTGTTGTGTTGGTAATGCGAAACGACATGGTGTCACAGTGGCGCTCACAATTGCCCGAAGGCACGCCCAATTACTTTCTTATAAATATTACACCTGACATCCAACCTAACTTGGACAGACACTTTAGTGACAACGGTATTAAGATTGAAGAGTTCTACCCCGTAATTAGAGGGCGCTTTGTTGCTGTTAACGATGAAGGCGTGAATACTGATGTATCAAAAGAGGAAGAGCCTAATAGAGAAGGTCGCCGAGGCCTAGGGCGCGAGGCGAACCTTACGTGGAGCAATACGCTTCAAGAAGAAAATAAGGTGATTGAAGGTCAGTGGCATGCTGGGACAGACACTTATGTTAATGAAGGTGTATATCCTGTTTCAGTAGAAGAGGGAGTGGCAACGCGTTTAGGCATAAAGATGGGCGATAAGCTTACATTCAATGTTGGTAGTGAAATTGTTGAAACTAAAGTTACCAGCATCAGAGAAGTAAATTGGCAGACTATGCAGCCAAACTTCTTTTTTGTTATTCATCCAGATGCAATGAAATCGTTTAGTCCAACGTATATTACTAGCTTTTATTTGCCAACAGAACGCAAACCAGAGTTAACAAACCTTTTAAGGCCGTTTGGCTCTATAACGATGTTCGATGTTGATGCCCGAATAAACCAGTTGCGGGAAATTGTTGATCAGGTGTCGGTTGCGGTTGAGTTTATCCTTGTGCTTGTACTAATGGCTGGAAGTTTAGTGTTGATAGCGCAAGTACAAGCGAGTATGGATGAAAGACGCCAAGAGATTGCCATACTCCGCACTTTGGGTGCTAAAGGCGGCCTGATAAGACAAAGTGTCATTTTCGAGTTTGTCATTATAGGCTCAGTTGCAGGGTTCATGGCTGCACTAGCAAATGAACTTAGCTTATACATGCTGCAGACTTCTGTGTTCCAAATGGAGGGGAGTTTACATGTTGAGTACTGGGCAATTGCACCCACTGTAGGGGCTGTAGTTGTAGGAATACTTGGTGCTTTTGGATGCTGGCGCTTGCTTACCCTAAATACCAGTCAAATGTTAAGGAAAATGGTTTAGCGGACTTGCGTTACGATCTTTAAGATCAAGCTTTAACGTGCAAGCTTTAACGTGGACAGGCACTCTAATTTGAAGTGCCTGTATTACAACACCACTTTTATAAGTGTCTGTCCATGATATTTTTCACGACATTTTTTCTAGTTTCTAGGGTATTACGTTGAAACAAGTTGATAATTGCTACTTATTGAAGTGCCTGTCCAGATAACCTTTTCTAAATGTTAAGCACAACCATTTAAGTGTCTGTCCATGCAATTGCACGTAATTGCACGCAAAGCTGATGAGCCGGCCGTGAAGTTGAATGAGCACATCTACATGCAATTTGTTTCTAAGACGCCAACAAATGCACAGTAGCTCGGTTTTACCCGAGCTTAGTTCACAAAACGATGTATCATTTGGAAGCTAGGCCAGAAAGCCAGTTTATTTGCTGTAGATGTTCTTTAATGCTTTATCAACAGTAGGGAAAGTAAACGTGTAGCCTGCCTCAGAAAGTTTCTTAGGAATAACACGTTGTCCTTTCAAAATCATTTCTGACGATTCACCCATCGCAATTTTCATTACAAAGCTGGGTACGTTAAACAGGCAAGGGCGATTAAGTGAGTTGGCAAGCTGTTTTGAAAACACCTTGTTCGTAACAGGGTTGGGCGCGGTAAGGTTAAAAGCGCCCGAGCTTGATTCTGAATGAAGTAGATAAGCAATTGCATCCACCATATCGTCGATGTGGATCCAGGCAAGGTATTGTTCGCCAGTACCAAGAGTACCTCCTACACCCAGTTTGAACGGCATTGCCATTTTATCTAAAGCACCACCATTAGGACTTAACACTACGCCCGTACGCAGTAAAACCAATCGCGTATTCTTTGAGCTTGCCGTTTCTACAATGTTCTCCCACTTACTGCAAAGCTCATGTGTGAACTCTTTTTTTGGAGGAGTATCTTCATCAACAATGAAGTCGCCTTGGTCGCCATAGTAGCCAATGGCTGACCCAGAAATAAATACTTTTGGCGGGTTGTTGCTGCTTGTTATTTTAGACGCTAGCTGGGACGTTGTGTCCCAGCGGCTATCGCATATCACTTTTTTTTGAGTGTCTGTCCACCGTTTATCGGCAATTGGTTCGCCTGCAAGGTTTATCACTGCGTCAAAAACGCCAATGTCGTTTATTTCTGCAATACTTGCTGTATAGCTTAAGTCGTTTCCCAATATTTTCGCTGCTTTTGCGGTATCACGAGAAACAACCGTAAAACTATGTTCTGTACGAAACTTGTTTATGAAAGCTTGTCCAATAAGGCCAGTGCCGCCGGTGAAAAGAATGTTCATTAGGTTCCTTTAAAGAAAGTCCGTTATTCAGATTTGTTGCAAGACAACATAAGTGATACCGAGTCTGAGAAGCGTAGTGCATGAGGCTTATCAACCTCTACTTCTGCATAACGCACTGATGAGTGCTCTGCCGCAATAGCCAATACATCAGCTGTTAACTTTTCCAGTAATGAGAAGCGGTTGTCTTCAACCAGCTTGATGATGGCCTTGGTGATGGTTTTATAGTTAAGCGCATCGTCCATATTATCTGTGTTCGTTGCCTTTTCGGCGTCGTAGTCAATTTTCACATTAACCACAACATCTTGCTTATTTTTTATCTCATCTTCGTTTATACCAATGTAGGTACGAAGTCTGAGGTTCTTAATTCTTATAGTGGCAAGGTTAAAGTTCATTACAGTCTCTTGTTTGTAGTTGAATATAAGTCGTTGTAAAGTGTTGCTGTTTTATTCAGGAATGTAGCACAAATGTCTATGGAACTACGCTCGTCAACAGCAAAAATTCTTATTGTACTTGCATGTCTCGTTGTCGTAATGGCGGGTATTAAGGCCGCAAGCACAATAATGGTGCCCTTTTTTCTTTCGATCTTTATCGCAATTGCGTGCAGTCCAATTATTCACTGGACGTCAAAGTTCGGCATACCAAAGTGGCTCTCTATCACCTTTGTTATACTGCTAATTGTTATATTTGGTTTTCTTTTAGCTGGCCTTGTTGGGCAGTCAATGACAGAGTTCAGAGAAAATCTTCCTGAATACAGAACTAAATTAGACTCCGAATTCGCGTGGGTTGTATCTCAGTTATCAGAATACAACATACACATTAATCGTGAGCTGATTGCTTCCCACTTAGACCCTGCTACTGCAATGTCTGTCGCTACAAATTTCATAAGCGGCATGGGAGGTGTTCTATCAAACCTGTTTTTAATTCTGCTTACGGTTATTTTCATGCTTTTTGAAGCAGACAGTATCCCTCGTAGGCTGCATATAGCATTAGCCGACCCAGGTATGAAACTAAAGCACATAGACCGTTTTATTAAGTCGGTTAACAGCTACCTAGCGATAAAAACGGTGGTGAGCTTGGGAACCGGTTTAATTATAGGTTTATGGTTGTACATAATGGGTGTTGACCATTTCATGCTATGGGCTGTTCTGGCTTTTATGCTGAACTTTATTCCTAACATAGGCTCGATAATCGCCGCCGTGCCCGCAGTATTAATTGCTTTTGTACAGCTGGGGCCGGCATCAGCGGGCTTTGCTGCGCTTGGTTTCTTATTAGTAAATACCATTATGGGCAATATGGTAGAACCGCGCTTGATGGGTAAAGGGATGGGGCTTTCAACCCTTGTAGTGTTCTTGTCTTTAATCTTTTGGGGATGGTTACTTGGCACCGTAGGAATGCTTCTTTCGGTACCACTTACAATGGTGGTTAAAATAGCACTTGAGTCTAGAGAGGAAAGTAAGTGGCTTGCTGTTTTACTATCAAGCGATGGTGATGAAGTCGCGAAAGCTTCGTGATCCTAGCTTCCTATGTGAGCTTTTTTAAGTGAAGTTTTTACGTGGACAGACACTTTTAAAAAACGTGTTTGTCCATGTCTAACTAAATGCATTTACATGGACAGACACTCTCACGTATCAAGAACTTTTCTTCTTACCGTGTTTAAGAACACATTGAAATTTAACGTTTCTGAGGAAACTTGATGATAATGCTTGCACCGCCAAGTTCACTGTCTTCAATTTGCATTCTGCCCTCATAAATAGAGACTAAATCAGCAACTAGGGCCATGCCTATGCCGTGACCTTCAGCGTAAGTATCAAGCCTTGTACCTCGCTCTAGCAGCATAGTTTTCTTATTAGCTGGGATCCCCGGTCCATCGTCTTCAATTGATATTTGTAACCATGCGCCGGCTGTTTTGGCTGAAACCAATACGTTGTTTTTTGCAGCTTTGCAGGCATTGTCTAAAACATTTCCACAAAGCTCCATCAAGTCGGTTTCATCACCATTGAACGTAGCGTCTTCACTAACGTCAAAGTCAATTACTAGTGCTTTATCTTGATAGACTTTATCCATCGCGTCAGCAAGCCGATGTAAGACAGGCTCGACATTAATTGCACTCTGCCAGCCAGACTTTCCAGCGCTCGCACGTTTTAATTGTCGCTGGATAATGCGATTAATTTGAGTGAGTGAATCAGATACTTCAGCGGGTAGCCCTTTGTGTCCTGACGCCACTGCTAGCGGGGTTTTTAAACTGTGCGCTAAATCGCCCAAACTGTTTTTATAGCGAGTTCGTTGAGCCGCTTCTGTGTGAAGCAGGTCATTAATTGAATGTTTTAGCGAATCGAATTCTACAGGGTATCTTGCATCTAACTTTTCTTTATTGCCGCTAGAAGCTTGGGATATTTCATCAATCAGCTTCCTTACAGGAAGTAGAATTACGCTGATACCGATAACAATGAAAACAAGTAACGCTAAACAAAGCGTAACAATCCACTGCCATGTTGTAGTTAGAAAGGTTTCTCTTTCTTGTTGAAACAGAGCCTTATCGTTGAAGATGTAAAAACGCACAGGCTCAAAATCTCTACTTGAGGCAAACTCTGCGGTAAAGGCATACACAAAGTATTCTGAGTTTTGGGAAAAGTCAGGCTCAACAGATTCAACGAATAGTTCGTTTCCAACAGGCACGTCAATGTCTGGGGGCGTAAATGTATATTCAAGTGCAGACGCAGACTGCCAAATCACTTCGTTTCTAAATACGATAATACCCAAGTAACCCGAACCTGGAAGGTTTAATTGCTCCTCGTACAGAATCTCGGGCATGTAGGGCAGGTCGCCGTCCAACTCAAATGCAGACAGTAACCCTAAGTTCATTAGGCGTAGTTCACTCATCTTTGCTTGTGTAAGGCTTTTTGTGTAGGCCTCTTCAAGAATTACTACAGTGAATGGTGCAAACAGTGCTAGTAGCGCTACAGCAAGTAAAACGCTTCTTACTCTGAGAGATAGCTGCCTCATAGGCTACGGTTAATCCTATAGCCGCGACCGCGCAGTGTTTCAATAGGTTTAAGCTCGCCAGAAGGATCTAGTTTCTTACGTAGTCGACCAACAAAAACCTCAATTACGTTGCTATCTAGGTCGAAATCTTGGTCATAGATATGCTCGGTGAGCTCAGTTTTAGAGATAACCTTTTGTGGATTTAGCATCAAGTATTCCATTACCTTGTACTCATATGCCGTTAAATCGAGTGCCTGTCCATCTAACGACAATTCTTCGCTTACTGTATCAAGCGATATTGGGCCGAACTGAATGGTTGGGTTTGCTTGCCCTGAAGCGCGCCTAATCAAGGCTTTTGCTCTTGCAAGAAGCTCTTCATCGTGGAAAGGTTTGGTTAAATAGTCGTCAGCGCCAGCATCTAATCCTTCCACTTTTTCTTGCCATCTGTCGCGCGCAGTAAGGATCAAAATAGGGCAGGTTATGTCGGCCTGTCTGGCTTTTTTTATGACTTCAAAGCCATCTAATTTAGGCATGCCAATATCAATAATGGCAAGGTCGTAGCTGTATTCTTTTATCAAAAAAAGAGCGTGCTCACCATTGTCTGCAAGGTCTACACTGTAACCATGTTGCTGCAGCAAGGCGTCCAATTGAGTCAGTAGTCTACTGTCGTCCTCAGCAATTAGAATGCGCATAACTGTCCCTATCTATCTTTCGATGTTTTAACGTTACCTGAGCGCTTATCGACATCTACCGATACAACACGCCCCGATTTTTTAAGTACTTTTACCCGGTAGCTTTTCGACGTTTGTTCAACTTTAAGAACACGTCCATTCTCAGCCTTGCGGGCTCGTTCAGCGGCTTCGCTTTTTGTAAGGTTGCCGCCAGAATTTTGCAATGCAGAAGCTGGGCTAACGAAACTAAACGCCAGCACAATGCAAACAACCAAAACTCGAAGCGATAATGTCATACAACCTCACAATAAAAACAGCGCTCGCGCCAAACTAAAAGCAAGTATATCGCGGCAATCTGAACAGTTACTGAATTTAGATTAAGTCTACCTCGCCATTTGGAATGTGTATAGCGTGAAAGCTTTAGGAAGCTGTGATGAAGGGCAGTAAATCGAAGAGTTACTAGCAAAATTACAAGGACACACACTTCTATCTTGCGTTAACGGAAGAACGTCGGTCTGCTGGATTACATAAACAATACTCTTAAAAGGGAGGGGCGTTAAAGTGTCTGTCCACGAAATACTTATAGTGCCGGTCCACATAAAATATTCCCAGATAACCTGCCGTTGCCGAACATCAATAGAGTGCTTGTCCACTTAAGCAAAAGTGTCTGTCCACGTAAAAAATTAAAGTGCCTGTCCACTTAAAAACTGCTCATATTTAAAACCATCAACAAACCTTCAGCCACAAAAAAGCCCAGCTTTGCTGGGCTTTATAGCATTAATTACTACCTGATTAAGGAAGCACTTTTTTATACGGCTTAACAACAACTTTGTCGTACACACCTGCCTCGATGTAAGGGTCAGCATCAGCCCATGCTTGTGCTGCCTCTAGCGACTCAAACTCGGCAACAACTAAAGAACCTGTGAAGCCGGCAGGTCCTGGATCTGGACTATCGATAGCAGGGAAGGGGCCTGCCATCGTGAGTCTACCATCTGCTTTAAGCGCGTTAAGTCGCTCTAGGTGAGCAGGGCGCGCAGCAAGTCGCTTCTCTAAACTGTTTGGTGTGTCTGTCGCACAAATCATATAAAGCATTAACAATTAACCCTTATTTGTCGCGGCTTTCATACTCTCAACAAAGCTGCCTAATTCACTAAGCATTTTTTCATTGTTGTCTAGGTTTGCAGCAATAATGTTCACTGTTGCAGAGCCAGAAATTGCGCCTGCGGCGCCAGCATCTACCGCCGACTTCACCTGTTCAGGTGTCGAAATACCAAAGCCAAGTAATGCGGGGGCGGCATTGTGTTTGTTTAACCTAGCTATTAAGTCAGCAGCTGGTACATTTGCTGCGGTCTCTGCACCCGTTACGCCTGCACGACCTAACAAATAAGTGTAGCCTTTGGAGTACTCGCCAATTTTTTCCATGGTCTCATCGGTTGCATTTGGCGGTGCAATTAAAATTTGAGAAATTCCTGTGCTGTCAGCCGCTTTTTGGAAAGGGGCTGCTTCACGAATAGGAACATCCGCCACCAAGATGGAATCAACGCCCGCTTCTTGCGCCTTTTTGTAAAAGCCTTCAATACCTTGTGCCATTACTAGGTTGCTGTATAGCAATAACCCAATAGGCACATTAGGGTACTTTGCGCGAACGCGTGAAATTACTCCCAGGCAGTCGGCAACGGTAACTTTATGACTTAATGCGCGAATAGCCGAAGCCTGAATAGTTGGGCCATCGGCGATGGGGTCTGAGTAAGGAATGCCCAATTCCAGTGCATCTGCGCCACTTTCAATTAACTGGCAAATAATCGCTTCAGACTGTACAAGGTCAGGGTCGCCAACCATAACGAAGGGTACGAATGCGCCTTGGTTTTTTTCGTTCAGTTGCGCAAACATTTCAGCATATCTATCCATTATAAATCGTCCCCTAGAATGTTAATAACGTGCGCAAGATCTTTGTCACCGCGACCAGATAAGTTCACCACAATGATGGTTTCTTCTTCTGCTTCATCTGCCATGTTCAATGCATGAGCTAGAGCATGTGATGATTCAAGCGCAGGAATGATACCTTCTTTTCTGGCAAGGAGTTGAAACGCGTTCAATGCTTCTTCATCGGTGGCCGCTACATATTCAGCGCGACCAATGTCGTGTAAGTAAGCATGTTGCGGGCCTACTGCTGGGTAATCTAGCCCGGCAGACACGGAATAGCTCTCTTCAATTTGGCCTTCTTTGTCTTGCATGATAAACGTGTATGCGCCATGCAGAATACCTTTGGTACCCGTTACAATCGTTGCGCCGTGCTCTTTAGTATGAACACCTTTACCTGCGGGCTCCACACCAACTAAACGTACTGAAGGTTCGTCGATGAAGTCGGCAAACATACCAATAGCATTCGAGCCGCCACCAACACACGCCACTACTGCATCTGGCAAACGGCCTTCTTTTTCCATAATTTGAGCACGCGTTTCTTCGCCAATCATACGGTGATATTCACGGACAATGGTTGGGAAAGGGTGAGGGCCTGCGGCGGTACCTAATAAATAGTGTGCAGTTTCATAATTTGCAGACCAGTCACGCATCGCTTCGTTTACGGCATCTTTTAGCGTACCAGACCCGGCGTTTACTGGGATAACTTCGGCACCCATTAACTTCATTCTGAAAACGTTAGGCGCTTGTCGCTCTACGTCTTTAGCGCCCATGTAAATACGCGCTTTAAGGCCTAATAGGGCACACGCTAAGGCGGTTGCCACACCGTGCTGTCCAGCACCAGTTTCGGCAATTACTTCTTTTTTGCCCATACGTTTAGTTAGCAGTGCCTGTCCAAGAACTTGGTTGGTTTTATGTGCACCGCCGTGAAGCAAATCTTCACGCTTTAGATATAGCTTTACCTTCGGGTTACTAACCAAATTACGGGTTAACGTCATTGACGTTGGGCGCCCTGCATAATCTTTCAATAATGAAAGGAATTCTTCATTGAATGACGGATCTTCTTTCGCGTCTAAAAACGCTTTTTCTAGCTGATCTAGTGCAGGAATTAGCAATTCGGGCACGTACATGCCACCAAATTCGCCAAATTTTGTGTCTAGTTGGTTCATTACGTTGTCCTGTTTCTTAAATTTAGTACTGACGGCACACATCGAAAAGTGCGCGCAACTTGTCTGATGATTTTTTGCCAGGGGCGTCTTCCACGCCGGAGTTCACATCAATCACGCCACAGTGAGTATTTATTGCGCTTTTTATATTGTGCGGGCTGATACCCCCAGCAAGCACTAGCTTTTCTTTTTGCTCAATTTCATCAAGCAGTTGCCAGTTGAAAGATTCACCTGTACCACCTTTTGCATCGCCAACTTGGCAGTCAAGTAAAACGCGGCTAACAAGTGGGTTATTAAAGTGTCTGTCCACGTTAATAGGCATAGCATTCGCGTTATCTGCTTTTACCCCTTCTACCACCCATATTTCGCAGTTTTCAGGTAGTTTTGGCGCTAGCGCGGCTACATAGGCTTCGTCTTCATCGCCGTGCAGCTGCACAGCGTGTAGGTTTAGTGTTTTGGCAACTGTTGCAACTTCATCGGCATCGCTGTTTACAAAAACACCCACGTAAGCGCCTTGCGTTTTTTCAACGATGTTTTTTGCCACGTCTGAACTAACATAGCGAGGTGATTTTTCTGCAAAAATAAGCCCGCCGAAACTTGCGCCGCTATCAAAGGCAAGTTTAGCTTGGTCGGCGGTTGTTAATCCGCACACCTTAACCGCGCCATTAACCAATGTTTTAACTGCTCGAGGCAAGTCTTTTTCTGCCATTAAAGCGCTGCCAACCAGAAAACCTTGTGACAGCGGAGCAAGTCGAAGCACGTCATCGTGGGTATAAATTCCCGACTCTGAAATCACTACGAAGTCATGCGTTGCTTTCTCTAGCATTGGTACTAGGCGTTCTGTAGTGGCTAGGTCTGTTGATAAATCGCGAAGGTCGCGGTTATTAATGCCAATAATGTTGGCCTCAAGTGCAATGGCCCGCAGCATTTCTTCTTCGTTACTCACTTCGGTCAGAATGTCTAAGTTTAAGCTATTCGCTACTTTGGCAAGCTGTCGGTACTCGTCGTCACTCAAAACACTCAGCATTAATAGAACGGCGTCTGCGTTGTAATGACGTGCCAAATAAACCTGATACGTTTCTACGAAGAAGTCTTTATTTAATACAGGTTGAGAAACGCGCTTGGTAACATAAGCAAGATACTCAAATTTGCCTTGGAAATACTTTTCGTCGGTAAGTACAGAAATTCCCACAGCATAGGGCGTGTACGCAGCCAAAATTTCATCTAAATCAAAGTTCTCTCGGATGAGCCCTTTCGACGGAGACGCTTTTTTGCACTCAAAAATAAAGCCAGCATTGGGTTCGCTTAGCGCTTCGAATAAGCTTTTCGTTGATGGAACAAGCGCATCTTTAAATGTTTCTAGCGGTAAAGCCGCTTTTCTTGCCGCTATTTCTTCGCGTTTGTCTGCAACAATTTTCTCAAGCACATTAGCCATTCGTGCTTACCTCCTGAGTAATTTTGGCAACCTTCGATAGTAGCTGCATGGGTAGCCCTTTAGCCATTGCTTCCATGGCCATTTCAGCACCGTCTTTAAAAGAGCTTGCTTTGTCCGTGACCTTAAGTAATGCACCGCAATTCATTGCTATGGCAGCTCTGTGAGCCTCTTTGCCCTCACCATTAAGGGCAGCCTCAACGAATTGTTTATTTTCCTCGGGTTCGCCACCCTCTATCGCCGAAAGTGGGAACCGAGGGAGCCCGAAATCATCCGACGTTACTGTTAGCTTTCTAATGTCACCATGCTCTAAATCGTAAATTAATGACTCGCCGTGCAGCGCAAGCTCATCAAGCCCGTCACCATGTACAATCATGGCGCGATGTTGACCCAGCAGCATAAGGGTTTTTGCATAAGGTTCAAGCAATTCGGGGGAGTATACGCCGAATACACCGTGTGTTGGACCGGCAGGGTTGGCCAATGGGCCCAGTATATTAAATAGGGTTCTGGTCTTCATCGCAGCGCGCACGGGGGCTGCGTGGCGCATTCCTGCGTGATAAACAGGCGCAAAAAGAAATGTGAAATTTGCTTCATCTAAGCATTTTTTCGATACATCGGGGCTAATTTCTAAATTTAGACCAAATTGGCGGAAAAGATCAGCAGAGCCAGATTTGCTCGATACACTTCTATTTCCGTGCTTTGCTACCTTCACTCCGCATGCGGCAGCTACAACGGCAGCGGCACTAGAAATGTTTATAGTGTTATGGCCATCGCCTCCCGTTCCCACAATATCGGCAAACTCGTAGTCTGGTGATGGGAAGGGTAGCGCGTTTGCGACCATCGCACTCGCTGCACCGGCAATCTCGCTTGGGGATTCTTTTTTCATTTTTAGCGCGGTAAGCACTGCAGCCATCATCACTTCACTTTGCTCGCCGTGCATGATGCTGTTAAATAGGCTGTATGCCTCTGTTTGCGAGAGTGATTCTCGCAACATAAGTTGTTCTAGTAATGGGCCAGCGTTAAGCATGGTTCGCTTCCTGTTGGGTCAAATAGTCAATACTTTGCTTTAGCAATTGGCTGCCTTGCGCGGTTAATATGGATTCTGGGTGAAATTGAAATCCCAGCATGCGGTCATGTTCGCTGTACACAGCCATAACAGCCTCGCTGCCATCATCATTAATGGTTGAAGCGCATACACTCAACGCACTGGGAAGTTCAAGAGCAACTAATGAGTGATAGCGCGCAACGTGAAGCGGTTGTTGAAGCCCTTCAAACATTGCTTTCTCTGAATGTGTAATAGCCGATGATTTACCATGCATTACTTGGCTGGCACGGCCAACGGTACCGCCGTAATGTTCTACAATAGCTTGATGGCCTAAACAGATACCAATTACTGGAAATACGCCGCGTACTTTATCAAGTAGTTTCGGCATACAACCTGCCTCGCTTGGTGCGCCGGGGCCTGGCGATAACATTAATAGCACAGGCCCTTTTGTTGCCTGCTCCTGCATACGACTAAACAGTGTGTCGGCACATACCGTGTTTCGGTATACCTTAATGTCCAAATTCAAGGTACGCAGCTCGTCCACCAAGTTGTAGGTAAACGAATCAACGTTATCAAGAAGAAAGAGGGTGGTAACTTGTTGATTCATTGCTTGCCCTCTGTGCTTGGTTCAAATTCTTCTTTAAGCGCAGCTTTAACAGCGCCAATGACTGCCTGTGCTTTAGCGCGCGTTTCATCTGCTTCTGCCTGTGGGTTTGAATCGTGCACCACGCCAGCACCGGCTTGGATATAGGCAGTGTTGTTTTTAACAAATGCAGAACGAATAACAATACACGTGTCCATATCGCCTTGACCGTTCAGATAACCTACTGCGCCGCCGTAACTCCCCCGGCGCTTTTGTTCAACTTCACGGATGAGAGTGGCAGCACTTACTTTTGGTGCCCCCACTAGCGTGCCCATGTTCATGCAGGCTTGATAGGCATGCAGTGCGTCTAAGTCGTCGCGCAACTGACCTACAACCCGTGAAACCAAATGCATCACATGAGAGTAGCGGTCTACTTTTAAAAGGTCTTTTACGTATCGTGTGCCGGGGCGGCTTACCTTGGCCACGTCATTACGCGCTAAATCAACTAGCATGATGTGTTCAGACTTTTCTTTGGTATCTTCGCGAAGGTTTAATTCAATACGGCTGTCTAAGTCTCTATCTATAGTACCGTCTGCGCGCTTGCCTCGAGGTCGAGTACCTGCAATAGGGTAAATTTCTACTTGGTTACTTTCGCTATCGTATTTAAGAGCTGACTCAGGGGATGCCCCGAATATGCTAAACGCTTTATCTTGCAAGTAGAACATGTAAGGGCTTGGGTTCGATTCTTTTAATTTAGCGTAAGCCAGAAGCGGTGACGGGCAGGGGAGAGAGAATGTGCGTGACGGCACCACCTGAAAAATGTCACCAGCCAAAATATGTTGCTTTAAATCTAGAACGTGGTTGCAGAATTCCTCGTCACTTACGTCAACCTGTGCCTCTTGAAATGTGTGTGACGAAAGTGTCTGTCCACGTTCAGAACCACTTACAGAATCATGCTGAGAGTCTTGGACTGAGCGGTAGCCTTTTAGAACAGGCTTTGCTGGCATATCGTGTAGCTGCTGGTGAATGGCTTCTAAACGTTGGGCAATAGAGAAATACTGTTGTGCAACGTCGTGTCCGCTAAACACACTACCAACTAGGTGGGTTTCGCGCGTTTGGTGGTCGACAGTTATCAGTGTCTCTGCAAGATAAAACACAAAGTCTGGGCAGTCGTTTTCGCCTTCGGCAACATTAGGAAGTTTTTCAAAACCGGCAAGCATGTCGTAGGCAAACACACCGCCCAAAAACACAGCGTGAGGATGCTGACGTATGGGCGTTATTTTGTTTACTACAATGCGTAGGGCGTCCATCACGCTTGCCGCTTTTAATCGACTGTCTTCGTCCAAGTCACTCGCAGCGTCATCGCACTCAAGAATTACATGGCTTTCACTGCTGTCTATGACGTTTAAACCAACGGGACTTTGCGTTGCAAATAAGGGTAAAACTGATGCGCCGTTATCAGTTAATGCCGTAATTTCAACGCGATTACCTCTGCACTCCATGCGCAATGCAGCATCGACCATCAGCAGGCTTTGTAGGTCGTCTTTCGACTCTATTTCTGCCGACTCTAGCAAAAGCGCATTGCTAGAATTTCCACACAGGTGGGCGAAAGCAGCAAGCGGATCATCAATATAATGCCCCGCTTGTTCTATTGTTTCTACTTTACCTGGGGATGTGCCCAGTTCCGCTAAACTCATTTTTGCTTCTCTCCAACTGCAAAAAGATAAAAAAAAGGCCCGTATCAACGGGCCTTTATGTGTTTTCATTCACGCACTATCGTGCACACCGCCCGTTAAATAAGGGAGTGCCACCACCAAGCTGCAACTGTTATTACTATGTGTTTATTTTGCGTATGCATGAATTACTCGTTGTTTGTTCAAACTTCGATAGGATTTGAAGTCGTTAGTACGTATACTTTGTGTATATAGAAGAAAACAAATCGCCTTTTGTGTCAACCATAAATTTGCATAAGACATTGAAAATAGATCTACATAGCCATACAAAATTTTCAGATGGGCATTTAACCCCAGAAGAATTAGTACTTCGTGCACACACCATGCAAGTGAATGTGCTCGCAATTACCGACCATGATACTGTCGCCGGTTTAGATTCAGCGCATAGCGTTCAAGCTAGGCAAAAGCGGGAACTGACAATAATCGACGGGGTAGAAATATCCACGATGTGGCACGGTTTCGATATCCATGTTGTTGGTTTAAATGTTAATCGTCAGTGTCCGGATTTTTTAGAGCGCCTTAACGGTCAAGCACAAGTGCGCGAAGCGCGTGCGGAAAAAATTGCGGAGAAATTAGAAAAGTGCGGCTTTGAAGGCGCACTACCAAGAGCCAAAGCACTTGCAGGAGTAGGGCAAGTAACACGTGCACACTTTGCTCGAGTGCTTGTAAACAATTACGGAGTGCCGACCATGGAAGCGGCGTTTAAAAAATACCTTGGCAAAGGCAAACGAGCTGCAGTGAAAGCCGAGTGGCCGAGCATTGAAACTGCAATTAAGTGGATTCAAGACGCTGGTGGTCAAGCAGTGCTAGCACACCCTGCGCACTACGACATGACAGCCAAATGGCTTCGTCGATTGGTGGCCTTATTTGAAAGTGCCGGCGGTGATGCAATTGAAACTGCGTTTCCTGGCATCAATAAAACAAAGCAAGAGCTTATAAATGAACTTGCGTTAACGCATGGCTTGTTGGCGTCGGCGGGGTCTGATTTTCATTTTCCATCGCGCTGGACAGAGCTTGGTAAAAACTTGGGGATTAGCAGCAAACTTACGCCTATTTGGCACAATTGGACGCAAATTGAAGCATAAGTTTATCATTTTATTGCTCTTGATGGGCGGTGATTGCTACATAGGTGTATGTTGAAAAGGCAAGTGCCGAAGCGATGAGTGCTATATAGGTTAGCGTTAAGGGTTGTGGAATGTATCAATCGTTAATCATTAAACGTGTTAAGACAAAGGAGGCGTCATGAGCCAGTTTTTTTATGTTCATCCAGACAATCCGCAAAAGCGTTTGATTACGCAAGCCTGCGAGCTGATTCGAGACGGTGCAGTTGTGGTTTACCCTACCGATTCGGGTTATGCCATTGGCTGTCAAATTGAAGACAAAAAAGCACTTGAACAACTTTGCCGAATTCGACAAATAGACAAAGAACATAACTTTACGTTGATGTGCAGAGATATGTCTGAGCTATCTATTTACGCTAAGGTGGATAACACGGCATTTCGTCAAATAAAAAACAATACGCCTGGAAGCTATACCTTTGTACTAAAAGCAACTCGAGAAGTGCCAAAGCGTTTACAAAACCCAAAACGCAAAACTATTGGTATCCGCGTGCCTGATAATGCCATTGCTCTGGCATTGTTAGAGGAATTGGGTGAGCCGCTCATGTCTACATCGTTAATTCTTCCAGGAAATACTATGGCCGAGTCCGATCCTGATGTTATTCGCGACAATTTAGAAAAACAGGTTGGGCTAATAATCCATGGCGGCTATATTGGTGAACACCCTACCACGGTGGTAGATTTATCAGAAGACACGCCAGTTATACTGCGTCGTGGAACTGGCGACCCATCACCATTTGAGTAAATAAGAATAATAAGCGCGTGAAGTGCGTAACAAGAATAAAATATTGTGTCGGATATCACAGAGAACAGCATAGAAGAGAAGCGAGTGGAGGACGTTACGCCCATACAGCAACCACTGCCACTTGCATTTATTAACGGTGAAGCGTTAATAGAAAAGCCAGAAGACCTTTTTATTCCACCCGACGCACTAGAGGTAATTTTAGAAACGTTTGAAGGGCCTCTAGACTTACTGTTGTATTTAATTAGAAAACAAAAATTCGATATTACCACCTTACCCATTGCAGACGTCACCAAGCAATACATGGAATATGTTGATGCAATGATGTCTCTTAAGCTCGAGCTCGCGGCCGAATATCTACTTATGGCTGCTATTTTAGCCGAAATAAAATCGCGCCTTTTACTGCCAAAACGAAGTGACGATGTTGACGAAGAGGAAGACCCTCGTGCAGAGCTTATACGAAGGCTAAAAGAATATGAGCTGGTAAAACAGGCTGCAGAAGACTTAGATTTACAGCCTCGATTGGAGCGTGACATATTTAAAACACACGTCGAGACAAGTGAAAGCGTAACGCCCATTCGTATAGAGCCCGATGTAACGTTGGCTGAAATTGTGCTTGCCTTTAGCGCAGCAATGAAACGGGCTGAGGCCTTCGAGCATCACACCATTGAACGGGAGGCGCTTAGCACCAGAGAGCGCATGTCGTTGATATTGTCTGTGCTAAACAATACCGAGTATACGCCTCTTGAGCGCCTTTTTACGGTAGAAGAAGGTAAGGCCGGCGTTGTGGTTTGTTTCCTCGCCATTTTAGAATTAGTAAAAGAACAGCTTATTTTGTGCATTCAGGCAGGTCCTTATGCCAAAATTCATGTAAAATTAGGTGCTCATGAAGAAAATTAACACGGCGCAGCTTAAGCAGTTGGTAGAGGCAGCTATCTTTGTTGCTGATAAACCTATTTCAAGACAACAGCTTAAAGAGACTGTACTGAATGAATTTAGCGTGGCAGATAGAACCTTAAGCAAGGTGCTAAACGAGCTAACGTTAGATTACCAACCCCGCGGTATTCAGTTAGTTGAAGTAGCAAGCGGCTTTCGATTTCAATCGTTAGATGCGCTAAGCCCGTGGTTAAGTAAATTATGGCAAGAAAATGCGCCAAAGTATTCACGAGCCATGCTCGAAACATTGGCGCTAATTGCATACCGTCAACCCATTACGCGCGGCGAGATAGAACAAGTGCGTGGTGTTGCGGTAAGTAGTAACATTATAAAAACACTCACAGAACGAGATTGGATAAAGGTGGTGGGTCATAAAGAAGTGCCGGGGAGACCCGCTCTGTATGCTACTACCAAAGGTTTTTTAGATTACTTTTCAATGACATCATTGGGCGATTTACCCAACGCTGATGCGTTTGAAAATATGGCTGAAAGCATTGCATCCGACTCGCCGCTTAAGGTGTTAAATGAGGCACCGTCTGAATAGACCGTGCGACCGTAAACAAGCAAAAAAGAGTGAAACCATGACTGAAAAGTTGCAAAAAGTACTGGCTAACCAAGGGCTAGGCTCGCGACGAGAAATGGAACGTTGGATAGAAGAGGGACGTGTATCAGTAAATGGCGCAGTAGCGACGCTAGGTGATAGAGTCGACCACACTGCGCAAATTCGCGTAGACGGTCATTTATTGTCTCGTCAAACCGAACAGCCAATTTGCCGCGTGTTGATGTACAACAAACCAGAGGGCGAATTGTGCAGCCGTCACGATCCTGAAGGACGTGATACCGTTTTTGATAGATTACCTGCTATTCGTTTAGGCCGATGGATAACCGTTGGTCGCCTTGATATGAATACCAGTGGTTTATTGCTTTTTACTAATGACGGTGAATTAGCGAACCGCTTAATGCACCCTAAATGTGAAGTTGAACGCGAATACGCAGTGCGTGTTTTTGGAGAGGTAACGGGCAAAACGCTTAATACCCTGCAAAAAGGTGTTGAACTTGAAGACGGCGAAGCAAAGTTCCTGACAATATCTGGTACACCAACACCGCAACATGCTGAAGAAGAGAGCATGAACCGCTGGTTTAATGTAACCTTGAAAGAAGGGCGTAACCGTGAAGTGCGCCGCTTGTGGGAATCGCAAGGCGTTCAAGTAAGTCGACTTATTCGTGTGAAATACGGCCCGATTGAACTCCAAAAACGTTTGCCACAAGGTGCCTGGGTTGAGCTTGGACTTGAAGATGTCAACGCGCTGCGCAGCCATGTTCAACTACCAGATGAAACGCAAACCATGGTAAATGTACGTCAAGGTAAGCTTGATCACGCAAGGCTAAGTCGAATGCGTCGCTCTGTGAAGAAACACAAAGTGCGTAAGCAACAAGGCTTGAATAAGCGCGCTGGACGTCCAGGTAAAAGAAAGTAACTTTAAAAAAAACCGCTCTTTAGAGCGGTTTTTTATGTGTTTATTTGAATAGCGTTATCTTTTTAGGTGACTGGTTTTATTACTCTTGCAGGATTTCCCCCAATAACCACATTGTCGCCAAACGACTTAGTTACAACTGCACCAGATGCAACCACAACATTATTACCTAACGTAACGCCTGGGTTGATAACCGCATTTCCACCAATCCAACAGTTATGTCCTAAAGAAATAGGCTTGGCAAATTCGATACCTGTGGCTCGCTGCTCAGCATTGATAGGGTGAGTGGCCGTGTAAATACCTACTTGGGGTGCAATCATACAATTATCGCCAATTGTTACCTTGGCTGCGTCTAAAATAACGCAGTTAAAGTTAGCGTAAAAATTTTCACCTACATGAATATTATCGCCATAGTCACATTTAAACGATGACTCGATATACAGGCGCTTTCCGGTACTGCCAAATAATGCTTTAAGCAGTTGCGTACGTTTCTTATGTTCAGTCTGGCAGGTTGCATTTAGAATATCGAGTTGCTTACGACACGCTTTGCGCATTGAAGTAAGCTGCTTGTCTGACGGAAAATAAAGCTCTCCCGCCAGCATTTTTTCAAGTTCGGTCATATTACGTAACTTTGATTTTAAAAATCACAAATTACTGTGCGTTTCGGTAGCTTACAACCACTTTTTTCTTAATAGCTTGGTTTTCTATTTCAAGGTTTACTGGGCGCTCTAAAATAATTTCACCATCAACAGATACTGAAGCATCTATGATAAGTGTAGGAGTTGAGTCAGACATCTTGCCCCATGAGCTTTCACTTGCTCTGTAAATAATGTCACCGGCAATATGTGTGTTGTCAGTAAGGGTGATGTCGCCATTTACTGTTTCAATATCACTGCCAATGGTACTGTTTGTAATTGAGATATCACCGTTTACGGTTTCGATATCACCACCCACTTTACTATGCGCTGGGATCAAAATATCACCGTTCACCGATTCAATATCATTAGTTACTGTTAAGTGCGACGTCGCTGTAATATCGCCATTTACAATATCAATGCCCGACACGGTTACGTGGCTCTCCATCTCTAAATTACCGTTAACAATGCTGACATCGTCAGCGCCGGCGTTGTCACTAATTTCCACGTTGCCATTTACAGAGGAAATATCGCCCGCATGTTTACCTTCAGCGATATCTATGTTGCCTAAAATTGAGCTGAAATCGCTGCCATCCATTGCGCTTGCATTGCCAACGTGAACTACGCAGCCAGAAAGTAATGACGAAGTAGTTAATAATATAGCGCCAGCAACAAGAGATTTATTCATTTTTATATCCTTTCAATCTTAATTTATGAACTTATATCTCAAGTTCTTCACTTATTATGCCACTATTGAAATGTTCAATATAATCAATGTTTTATCGCTTTTATTAGGTAGCTTTAAATATAGGTGAAACGCTGAGTTGCCTAGCAGTTAGCAATACTGACTAAATGTTAAGGAAAATAGCTAATACTCAATAAATTAGAACAAAGTACCTACATTAATTAGTAAGTTTACGTGGACAGACACTCAAACATGCAAGCTTATAGCCTTATGTGGACACACACTCAAAATGCTTGCTTACCATTGATTTATTGAGCTCAACTTTAAAATGAAAGGTAAGCAGGCACTTGGTAAAAAAAAGTCTATAAAAGTGTCTGTCCACGTTAGTACACGTTAGTACACGTAAACAAATGCAGTTCAGTTAGAGTGCCTGTCCACGTAATAAAGAGTGGATTGGTGATGAATGTTTGTTGTGGGGAGGTAGTCGGTCTGTTGTTTGCATAGTTTTTCTTTTCTTTGGGAAATATGTGATGCTGGTGATTGGTGGCTTAGTTTGTGGTTTGTAAAGTGGAGAAGGAAATTTTGGATAAACATGCGCAGTTAACACGTGCGAAGCGGCTTGCGTTAGGTTGTCTGATTATTGCAGCTAGTGTATTCGTGTTAACAACTTTGGCTCCTCGATTTTTTCCATCACTATCAGGTGCTTGGTGGCTAGGTTTAACAAAAATGGCGAGTGAAGCGGCGCTAGTTGGAGGCTTGGCAGACTGGTTCGCCGTCACTGCGCTTTTTAAGCCTATCCCTCGCCGTTATCCAATTCCCCACACCAATATCGTCGCAACAAATAAGTCTGTTATCGCAGAAAATCTATCTCTATTTGTAAAAGAAAAGTTCTTCCACCCAGATGCAATAGAAAAGCTTATTGCTAGCAGTAACCCTGCAAAAGGGGCGGGGCGTTGGCTAAGTGTTGATGCTAACTCGGCTAGACTAAGTCGCTTCACGTGTGATGCATTAGCGGGCTTGTTGCGTGTACTCGACGATAAGCCAGTAAAAGAGTTTATATCGCGCACCGCAGAGAAAGGTATTCATCAGTTAGATTTACGTCAGCTAATGTCAACGTCGCTTAACGCTGTAACAAGAGAGCGCCAGCACCAGGTTGTTTTAGATCGTATCCTTGGAAAATTGGCTCACCTGCTCGCTCAGCCAGATACGCAGGTTTACATTGCCGATACTCTGGTTGTTTGGTTAAAAACAGAATATAGCCGAATTGAAAAGTTGCTACCTTCAAGCTGGTTAAGTGAACAAGGGGCACTTATTGCAGTTAAAGCAGTGTCGAGTATTTTAGAAGACATTTATAACGACGAAGAGCACCCAATAAGGCATGCTTTTGATGAGCAAGTACATGAGTTTTTGTACGAATTACAACACAGTCCATTAATGGAAAATAAAGTTAATGGCTACAAAGACAAAATCATTAACGACCCGGCATTGAAAAATTACATCCATCAAAGCTGGGCTAAACTGAGCAATTGGCTTTTATCTTCCCTTGAAGAAAAACAGGGGAAAGCGGAAGCGAAAGTCGCCAAGTTATACAAAGAGCTAGGCACTAATTTGAACAGTGATGGTGAATTGGCTTTGGCCTTTAATAAGCATATTGGCGAAGCTGCCAAGTATATGGCGCCAGAGCTTGCCGATTTTCTTACTCGACATATCAAAGATACGATTAATAGTTGGGATGAAAGGGAAATGGCGCAACAAGTAGAACTAAATATTGGAAGAGATCTTCAAAAGGTAAGGATAAATGGCACCATTGTGGGTGGTCTTATTGGTGCCATTTTATTTGGTATCGAAACTTTAATGGCTTTTTAGAAGCCAGACAAGCTAACTAGCTATTCCCCTTTAAATGGAATACAAGGTTGTCTGCATCTACTTTGCCTTTGAGCTTACCTTCAAGCACCGATCTCTCTAACCTAGTTATGACGTAGGTATCGCCATACAACGACTCGACGGTTGCTTCGTTAACACTAAAAGGCGGGCCGGGCATGCGGCTTTGGTCGTATTCAAAAGAAACAATAAGCTGAGGTGCGCTTTCAGTTATTTCTACAATATGTGATGCGTAAAGAGAGCGCATTGCATCAGGTAGGGCAACTAAAGCTGCTCTGTCGTAAACACCGGTCACCGCACCAATATCATTTGCCGTTAGCTTAAAAATGTCACCTACAAACACAGTAAGGTTTTCTTTGTGGAAAATTTTACCGGTAGGTGTTTGTGATATAGACGGTGCCTCGCCAAGCTCTTCAAAGAGTTGGGTAACAGCAACTTCACTTAACTCTGCACCTACTACCGATGCGCCTTGTGACAATAACCAGGCAATATCTCGCGTTTTTCCACAAAGCGGTACAAAAATACGTGCTGAATTTGGCGTACTACCTAGTAAATGCTGAGCATGTTTTACTAGTAGAGCATTCCCTTTAGGCTCGTGAAATCCAATCTCATTTTTCTGCCATTTACTGTGCCAAAAACTGTGTTCCATTTATCGTCCTTTGTGTTTTAGTGAATCAAAACGCCAACAAATATAGTGTTTGCCAAATGTAGGAAATGAAAAGACTGGGAGATAACAAAAAGGAGTGCAAGCACTCCTTTTTGTTAACTGTCTAGCGGGGTATTAAAGTCTTCAGAAAGTTCAAAATCGCCTTCAACCGACTCAACTTTGTTGTCTACAAAGTGAATAATCATCTGCTTTTGAAAGTCTTCGCCGCGCTTTCTCATTCCGCGCTTCATATCATAAACGTAGTACCACGTATCATCATTAAACGAATCCTGAACTACAGGGTTTCCAAGAACATAAATAACCTGTTCTTTAGTCATGCCGATGCGTAGTTTCTCCACGTCACGTTGATCAAGGAAGTTTCCCTGAGGCACGTCGATTCTGTATATCCAGTTAGAACAAGCGGTTGATGTAAGCGTGATACCAAGTATTACTAGTAGGTGTTGCAACTTCATGCGTTATTAAGTCCAGTATTGCCTTTGTTCGTGTTCGGTCAACAGGATAGTTAATCCGAACTGTTTTAATGCAAGCGCGAAGGCATGCTACATTGACAACTATGACCAATCAACTGCATTTTAGTTCGATGCGGCGCTTTTAAGCAGTTCTTTTGCATTAGCCAACGCAGATTTGGTTATTTTATCACCTGCAAGTAGTCTTGCCAGTTCATCAATTCTGTCTTGCTTGGTTAACGCTAACATTTGTGTTTCTGTACTTTCACCATCAGTAAGCTTCGTCACGAAAAGCTGATTATGCGCTTGCGCTGCAACTTGAGGTAAATGGGTTACGCACATAACCTGCGCTTGACTGCCAAGTCTGCGAAGTAGTGCGCCTACAATCGATGCTGTAGGACCACTAATACCAGTATCTACTTCATCAAAAATCATTGTAGGCGTCGTATGATTGTCACTGGCAATAACTTGAATTGCCAAACCAATTCTTGAAAGCTCACCGCCTGACACCACTTTTTCAAGTTTATCTGCATCCTGGCCAGGGTTGGTAGATACCTTAAACTCTATATTGTCTAAACCTGTGCTTGAGGGCTTTTTAAATTCGTCGTACAACACGTCTATGGCCACTTTTGCATGTGGCATATTCATTTGTTGTATCTGCGCTTCAATGTCTTTTGCTAAATTGACTGCTGCACACGAACGACTTTCAGACAACGCTTTCGTTGCAGCAACATATTGTGCATGCATGTTGTCTACTTCTAACTCAAGGGTGCCCAATAGCGTTTCTTGTTCTCCTAGCGCACTAAATTCGCTTGCTAGCATCTGGTGATGTTGGAACAAGGCTTCTGGCATTACCGCATGCTTTCTGGCAAGTTCCATGGCTTTGGCATAGCGCGCCTCTACTTGCTGCAGTCGAAGTGGGTCAATTTCTAACTGATCGCAGTAGCTGCGAAGCTCACTTGCTGCTTCTTCGACTTGTATAGAGGCTTCGTTTAGAAGGCTTATAATTGGCGTAAGGCTTGCGTCGTGGGCTTCTAGTTCGCCTAATCGCTCAATACTATTTTGAATGACTGCTAGCGCATTTCCCTCGTCGTTTTCATACAGGTTGTAAACGCTGGTTTGAGCTTGTTCAAGTAAGCTTTGCCCATTACTTAGGCGCTTGTGTTCTACTTCAAGCTCTTCAAACTCACCTTCTTCAATAGCAAATTCATCTAGTTCTTGTACTTGATAAGTTAATAGCTGAAGTCTGTCTTCTCGTTGTTGAGCTTGTTCCTTTAACGATTGCAGCATACGCTGCTTTTCTCTCCAGTTTGAATATGCGTGTTTAACGCTATCTATTTGACTGGCGTGTTTTGCGTAGGTATCAAGAAGCGAGCGTTGATGGTCTTCTTTCAATAATTGCAGATGCGTATTTTGGCCATGGATAGCCAGCAAATATTGACCAAGCCCTTTAAGCTGTTGCAGCGAGGCGGGAACACCATTAATAAAGGCTTTTGAGCGGCCCTCTTTTGACACAACGCGTCGAACAAAGCAGCTATTTTCGTCTTCATCTGATGTAAGTTCATGTTCATCCAGGTATGTTTTAGCAGCCGAATTACCTGAAAGCGAAAAGTGCGCAATTATTTCAGCTTTTGCTGCCCCTTTTCTTACAGCATTGGCGTCGGCGCGCTCTCCTAGGCACAGGCTTAAAGCGTCTATTGCAATTGATTTACCGGCACCAGTTTCACCGGTAATGGCCGTTAAACCATTTTCTAGCTGAACAGACAGCTGCTTTACAACGGCAAAGTTAGAAATTGATAAATGCGCCAACATAACTACACCCTCAAAATAAACATGATGATATATACAGTATGTGTAAATATATACAGTATTTTTTGTGTGTAAAGTGAAGATTGAAATTAATAAGAGTTACAAGTGAGGTGATATAGTTAAGTAGCTGATATTAAATGTTTAATATTTTTTAGGTTTAACGTCTGCTGATTAAATTTTTTCGTTTTAAGCAATGACTCGTTAAACAGTACTGTTGAACACTGTACAGTATATTTGTTTCGTTTGGTAAAACGGATTACGTATTTTCTTAAATGGAAAAAACCATAAAAAAGGAGAGGGCAATCCTCTCCTTTTAATCGAATTAATGACCCACAGGCTTTTATTGCTGCAGTTCGCCGTCGCTCGATTCGATGTGTGCACGCACAAACCACTGAAATTGTTCTAAATCAGCTAGCTGACCTGTAATCATGTCCTCAGATACAGCGTCTAATTCGCCAACAGTTTCAATGGCAGCGCGGTGATCGCCGTTCACACCATCATATACTGCATCCAGCGCCTTCAAATGATCCATTACCAAGCCTTTACCAATGCTGTAGTCATCCCAGCTTCGACCTTCTACAATTGCTTTCGGTGTACCTTTTGGCACGCCACCTAATGTTGCAATGCGTTCGGCAATGGTGTCTGTCATATCACGCACCGCATCAACTTGTGGGTCTAACATTTCGTGTACACCGATGAAATTTGGACCCACTACATTCCAGTGAATGTGTTTCAATGTTAGTTGTAAGTCCAGCAATGCAGTTAAACGCTTCTCCAATACCTCAATGGTTTTCGCAGCCGCATCGTTATCCATACCTGGTGCTGTAAATTTGATATTGGTATTACTCATGACATCTCCTGATTATCTAGTGTAAAAGTGTTTAAGCCGCTGTAAACACGACCAAACTCGATATAGAAGATGCTGCAACGCGTGTGCCGATAATACCGTTTTTTATAAGCTCATGAAACGTATGGGAAAAACGCGAAAGGTTAAAAAATCTTTATTTATCAATACGCTAAAGGTGAGTAAAAGGTACAGGGGCATGTAAGAAGTGCAGAGCGCTACCGTCTTTAGTACGTTAAACAACAAACGAAGCGCGTTTCAATTTGAATTAATATAATTTACTGCCCCAGCCCAGCTTTTTACGTAACACATTAAAGTAACTGTAGCCCTTAGGGTGAACAAGGTGCAGCTTGTCGGCGCTTTTGTTTATTCTTATTTCGTCGCCAGGAAGCACTGGAAGGACAATATGGCTGTCGCAGCTCACCTGTAGTGAATCGCTGTTTACTTTAGACACCTTCATCGATACCTGGCTATCGGCATCAACCACAATTGGGCGGCTGCTAAGGGTGTGGGGAAACATAGGTACCAGTGTTAACGCATCTAATTTGGGCATTATAATTGGCCCGCCAGCAGAAAGAGAATAAGCGGTAGAGCCTGTTGGCGTAGCAACAATAAGACCATCGCTACGCTGACTGAAAACAAACTGATCGTCGATGTAAATTTCAAACTCCATCATGTGTGCTACTTTGCCATGATGCAGAACCACTTCGTTCATTGCGGAATTATTACTTTTAAGTTTCTCGTGTCGATACACTTCTACTTCTAGTAAGAAACGCTTTTCTACTACGCAGTCACCGGTGAATATTAAGTCTAATTGTTGAACAATCTCGTCGGGATGAATATCGGTTAGAAAGCCCAGGTTGCCGCGGTTAACACCAACAACGTGAATATCGAAGCGCGCAAGCACGCGTGCTGCTCCCAACATACTTCCGTCGCCACCTACAACAACCGCTAAGTCGGCTTCTTTGCCTATGGTCACTAAGTCGCAGCTTCGAAAGTTGTCTGTTTCGAGTTCTTCTGCAATACATTCTTCTACCAATAATGAACACCCTTTGGCCAGTAGATATTCTGCAAGAATATTTAGACTGTCGTGGGTGGCGGCGTGTTGAGGTTTTCCAATTAAAGCAACGGTTTGATAGGGCATGGAACGCAACTATCCTTTCATTTCCAATGTTCGGACAGTAGCACAGGTTTTTTGCAAAATAAAAGCGTTTAGCGTGCAATTACGCGTATTAATGACGTCTTATTTTCTTTATTTATTTCATTGGCGAGTAAATAAACGATACTGTAACAAGAAATATCAACTGTGCTTTCAGGCGCTAAATTCAAGGAGTTGTTTATGTCACATCATATTTTGCTGCCAAGGATGATGGAAATCGGGAAGGGCGCAAGTGAAAAAGTGTCTGACATACTTGCAAGCCTTCATTGTAGCAAGCCGCTTATTGTCACAGATAAAATGATGGTTGAGCTTGGTTACGCTGAAAAAATAACAGCACAGCTTGCGGACATTGGAATAGTGGCTGATGTTTTTGCTGACACGGTTCCCGAGCCTACAGTGTCTTCAATTGAGTCTGGCGTATCTATGGTGCGGAAAAACGAGTACGACTGCATTGTTGCGCTTGGTGGGGGCAGTCCTATTGATAGCGCTAAAGCGATTTCCATACTCGGGAAATACGGTGGTCAAATGCGTGACTACAAATTTCCAACCGTTACTGATGTTGCTGGATTACCTATTATTGCAATACCTACTACAGCCGGTACTGGGTCAGAAGTTACGCGCTTTACTATTATTACCGATGAAAAAACAAGTGAGAAAATGCTGTGTGTAGGGCGTGGTTTTATGCCAACCGCGGCACTGGTCGATTACACGTTAACGCAAAGTTTACCTCAACGCGTTACTGCCGATACTGGCATAGATGCACTAACACACGCTATTGAGGCGTTTGTAAGCAAAAAAGCAAACCTTTACAGCGACGCACAAGCCTTGTCTGCCATGGCGCTTATAGCCCCAAATTTGCGCACTGTTTTTGTAGATGGAAATAACGAGCAGGCACGAGAAGCGATGATGTTGGGTTCTACTTTAGCGGGTATTGCATTTTCCAACGCATCTGTTGCACTTGTACACGGTATGAGTAGGCCTATTGGTGCAGCGTTTCATGTGCCTCATGGGTTATCAAACGCCATGTTGCTTCCAGCAGTTACCGCGTTTTCGTTGCCAAGTGCAGCAACTCGATATGCAATGTGTGCACGAGCGATGGGTGTTGCTTCTCAAGCCGACACCGACGATGTTGCAAATGAAAAACTGCTGCAAGAGCTAAACGCATTAAATGCGGATCTGCAGGTTCCCACACCTGCAGATTTTGGGATAGATAAGGCTGACTTTTTTGCCATTGTTGATAACATGGCTGAACAAGCGATAGCATCGGGTTCGCCAGGCAATAATCCTCGCGTGCCAACGGCGGATGAAATCGTCTCTATTTACACATCGTTGTGGTGATTAGCGCGCAGTCCAACCACCATCTAGGATCATGGTTTGTCCTGTAATGTTTCTCGCACTGTTTGACATCAAAAACGCTGCCGTATCTGCCAGTTCTTCAACGCTGATAAACTGCTTTTTAGGCATGGGCTCAAGCATTATCTTGTTAACCACATCCTCTTCGGTAAGGTTGTTTTCTTTTGCTTGCGCAGCTATTTGCTGCTCAACTAAGGGCGTTTTCACGTAGGCGGGGCACAGTGTATTAATAGTAACGTCACAGTCGCCCGTTTCTAATGCTACGGTTTTTGCAAAGCCAAGTAGCCCGTGTTTTGCTGCAACGTACGCCGATTTAAAAGGCGATGCTACCACAGAGTGAATGGAGCCTACGTTTATGATCCGCCCAAAATTTTGCGCGCGCATTGCTGGCAAAAATGCTTGAGTAAGAAGGGCAGGGCCAACTAACATAATGTTGATCAGTTGCTGCCATTTTTGTGGGGGAAAGTCCTCTAGCTTGGCAACATGTTGGATACCCGCATTGTTTATAAGAACATCTACGCTAAGCACGCCCAACGCTTCGGGCAACATTGCAACTTGTTCGGCGTCGCAAACGTCAACGGCAATGGCACTGGCCGAGCCTTCAAACTGCGCTAGTTTAGCCGCAGCCTCTTGGGCTGCTTGTTCATTAATATCGGCAATAATTACGTGATGCCCCTGTTTAGCCATGGCTTCTGCAATGCCAAAGCCAATACCACTAGCACCACCAGTAATAAAAACTGTTCTTTTATTCATTATTCGTCTCTTGCCAAATTAATTGGTTTTCTTGTGCGAAAGCGCTGCACTGTCGCTTGCAAGATAATGCACCATGCTTGTTACCGCTTTTACTTGCGACCCTTCTCTGTTGGCGTAGTCGGGTGACGCATATCCCCACCAGTCCCAACAACCTTGAGGGTTAAGCGGCATAAATAAAGACTTTTTCGTTTGCGGATAAAGTACAACTATTGCGTTGTCGTCAGCCCATTCATTAATGCCAGTTTGAGTAACGTAGGCATCTCCAACCGTTTCTGCATACTGGTTGCATCCATGAAAGCTGATGTGTACGCGACATTCGTCTCCCTCAGCGCAAGACGCCGGAACATATACAAACCCTTCACTGGCAAGCGTTTTGGCGCTGTCGCCTGCAATCGCTTGCTGATCAAGTGAATGCACGGTACCGCTAAGTGCATCGTCTGGCGTTTTAAGGCCATCAATTAGATGGTTAAGCATGTCGCCAGCGGCGTCATAATCACAGTTTCCAATAAACGGGCTTTCCGATTTCATACAGTTAACGCCGTTGTTTTGGGTTGGAAATATATGAGCGATGGGTTTGTCGTTTATGTACTTAACATTTTGAGTGTCTGTCCACGTTAGGTATTGTTCGTGGAGCTTGTTGGAAACATCACCAATAACGCGGTTGTCTTGTGTGCCGTGAAATAGCCACACTTTTGCGTTCTTTAAATTATCAAGAGACGCAATTTTGCCTTGTTTTTCGTATTTTTTGGCAGTTTGCGCAAGTTCTGTCGCTGATGTGTCACCTTCTACCTTGTTTACGCATTGGGCAAGTGCTGTTGTGATATCACCTTTTGCACAAAAATACGGGCCAGCCGCAAGTACGCCTGCGCCTTTCACCCAATCGCTGTGTGCCACGTGAAATTGCGTTGCCATGTATCCGCCAGAAGACAGACCTGACACTGTGACGTTGGTTAAATTCAGGTTTAGCGCCCCTTTTTGCTCAGAATTTAACGCCATTTTACTTTCATCATGGCTATCTGCAGTGCAGACGTTCGTGGTTAATAACGCACCAAGTGCAACTACACATGCTGCTGAAAGTCTATTTCGCTTTGTCATAATTAGTCCTTTTCTAAAAACGTTTTGATGGCTGCTGCTTGTGCACTGATATTTGAGACGCCTTCCAGGTGTCCAAGGCTGCCGTCGAGTTCTAGGTAATGTGTATCGTTGCCCTGTTCGTTAAGTTGCTTATGCGCTTCTTGCGATAAGTAGGGCATCAATAGCAAGTCTGAATTAGACGGAATAAAAAGGGTTTTCGCTTTGATGTTCGATAAACCCGCTGTAAGTGAGCCTTGATGACCTGCGATAAAAAGCTGACACGCTCTTACCAAATACAATAAATGATTTGCATCCATTTTTGCGCTTCGCGCTTCGGCGCGTTTTCTTAACCACGCCACGATGGCAGGCTCGTTGTTAATGTGCGCAAGCGCGCTGGTATCTTCAGCTTGAAGCTTACTTCCTTGCAGATTAAAAAAGGCAGGAGTAAGTGCGTTTTGAGTGATCAGCATTAACGATGCCACTAAGCCTGAGGTAGGTGCCGAGGCGTCATAGTAATCACCGCTATTGAAGTGTGTGTCCAGCTTAATAGGCGTTGCCCAATGTTCCAGTGCGCTGGTGGTCCATGCATCACTTTGCGCGCTTCCTATCACTGATATCATGCGCTCCACCCAATCAGGATACGCTGCTGCCCAGTCGATTGCTTGCATTGACCCCATCGATGGGCCCACAACAGCATGAAGTTTGGTTATGCCTAAGCTTTCAAGTAAGGCTTTTTGTACGTTTACAAAATCACGAATGGTGACCACTGGAAAGCTTAACCCATAGGGCTTTCCAGTATCCGGGTTAATGCTAGCAGGGCCTGTCGTAATTACGCGTTCATCAAACGCATTTAAATTCGCCAGTGTATCGACAGACACTACATAAAATTTGTTGGTATCAATGGCTTTTCCTGGCCCTATAATACTGTCCCAATAGCCCGGCGATGCATCATCTGGCGAGTATTTTCCTGCGGCATGCGACGAGCCAGAAAAATAATGGGTAATTAACACCACATTGTCTTTATTGGGAGACATCGTGCCGTAAGATTCCCAACCCACTTTTACTTGCTTGATGGTTTGTCCGCCAAAGGTCGTAAAGCTATCCAAGCTAAATGTACGCTTTTTAACTAGCATGCTGCTATGTTCATTAACTGCTTGGGCGGTAAGTTCAGCCGCTACAAGTTCAGTAGAAGGCGGCAGGCCATCGCTTGCTAGAGCCAACATTGGCTGCCCAAGAACACTCGCAATAAAACCAGCAAGTAATACAGCACACTTCAACGTGCGGTTCTTATTTCTATTAGGGGCTGAGCATTGTTGGGCGTTAAAAGCTCTAATGGACGTCGTCATACATAAAAACCTATTATAATTTAGCATCTTGCATAATCTGCTGTTCAGTATTCATTGGTTTAGCCACTGGTTATAAAATACTAAATAAACCAATGGCCATGGCTAAGCCAATAAGCGGTACAACCACGGTTAATGCGCCCACAGCCCAATATGCAGCCTGATGGGTTTCATGGCAAATGGCGCGAATGGTAGTGACCACATAGCCATTGTGGGGCAATGAATCTAGTGCACCGGATGATATAGAAACTATGCGATGCAGCTGGTCAGGCTCAACGCCTTGATCTAGGTAATGAGGTGCTACTAAGGGCAGAGCAATGGCTTGCCCGCCTGACGCACTTCCAGTCAATCCTGCAATTACACTCACCGCTATTGCTGCGCCAATAAGTTCGTTGCCTGGAATTTGTGTCATCAAGGCTACCGTGCTTTGAAAAGCTTCAGTATTTTTGGCGATTGAACCAAAACCTACCACCGCTGCGGTATTGCCGATAGCAATTAAAGCGCCTGTTGTACCGGCATTTATGGCTAAGGGTAAGCTGTTAAAGTGTTTGAAATTGATTGCCAGCAAACAAAGCACACCGCCGCCAAGTGCCAAAATTAAGGCTAACTGCGCTAGCGATTCGTGGAAGAAAAACGAGATAAGCAAAACCACTACAAGAGGAAGAATTCCAGTCATTGGGTGAGGTAATGCACGTTCTCGTATTTCGGGGTCGCTGTCGCGCGCCTCGAAAACTTCACCATTACTCACGGCTTTACGAATCATTTTAGCAAGCCACCAATAGCCAAATACGGCCATGAATACGGCAACTATTAAGCTTACTTCCCATGCGGCAAAAGGCGATGTGCCCAAATATTTAATAGGGATCCAGTTTTGGATTTCAGGCGAACCCGCCGATGTCATGGTAAACGTCACCGAGCCAAAGGCCATGGCGGCGGGAATAAAACGTCGAGGTAAATTGGCGTCTTTAAATAGGCTAACAGCCATGGGGTACACTGAAAAAGCAACAACAAAAACGCTTACACCACCATATGTTAGCAGGGCGCATGCGATAACAACGGCCAGCACTGCGCGTTTGTAGCCTATTTTGTTAATAATCCAACCCGAAACTGCATCTGCAGCTCCCGTATCTTCCATAAACTTGCCAAACAAAGCGCCAAGTAAAAACATAAAGAACCAAGACGCAATAAAACCCGAAAAGCCACTCATGTAGGTTTCAACAAAGTTTACCTCACCGGTAAACACGGCAATATTATTGGTGAGGGCGACAACAAGCGCACACAAAGGGGCCGCAATAAACAAATTCATACCGCGTATTGTTAAAACAATAAGCAGTACTAATCCACCTACTAAGCCAATCATACTTAACATAGTTATTATCCTTTAAAAATCTGTGACCGCAGATGATCCGGAACAGTTAAGTCGATGAGTAACTGATATGCTATGTAAAAAGAAAAAACGTAAAAGCATATACAAATCAATAAAAAAGCAATTTATAACCAGACGAAGTTTGACGTTACTTTTCCGAAAATCCCATAGTACGATGGTACTACATACTGTTAACAAATAATTAACTAAAGTGATTTGGACCGTAGGCAATACATCCGGCAGTGAAACAAAACCTAGAACAAAAAAGGACTCACTATGTCACTAACAACACACAATGCTTTTAGCACTACAAAAATGAGAGCAGCCATGTCGAAACCTTTATCAATTGGCAGCACGCGCGCAAGCCTATGTGCCATAGCGGTAGCAACTAGCTTGTTTGCACTACCATCCCACGCACAAGACAATGGCGAGGCCGCAGAAAATGAAAAGGGCAAACTAGAGCGTATTGAAGTTACCGCGCGTAGAACCGTTGAGTCTTTACAAGAAACGCCTGTCGCCATTACATCAATAGGTGCAGCAGAGCTTGGCGAAAAGGGCATAGCCGTATTAACCGAAGTTCAGCAGTTCTCTCCAAATACCACACTACAAACTAGCCGTGGTACCAACTCAACGCTTACTGCGTTTATTCGTGGGCTGGGGCAGCAGGATCCGCTTTGGGGCTACGAGCCTGGCGTGGGCATTTATGTTGATGATGTATATATAGCGCGTCCACAAGGCGCGGTTTTAGACTTGCTCGATGTGCAAAGAATTGAGGTGCTGCGCGGCCCTCAGGGTACACTATATGGTAAAAACACCATCGGCGGCGCGGTTAAGTATGTTACTAAAGAGATGTCTGGCGACACTCAAATGAATGTAGAAGCGACGGTAGGTAGTTACAATCAGCGTGATATACGAGTAACCGGTCAAATTCCGTTGGTAGAAGATACGGTTTACTTAGGCGTGGGCTATGCCAACCTTAATCGTGACGGTTTTGGTGAGTATCTAGTAAGTGCTTTGCCAAACCAAGATAGAGAAAACTATAACAAAGACTTATGGGCAGCCCGTGTTTCGTTAGAAATTCATCCAAGTGAAGATTTATTCTTTAGAATTGGCTGGGATAAAACCGAAGATACGTCGAATGCAAAAGGGGGCTACCGTTTGCTTCCAAGCGTCTTAACTGACGCACCAGTGCCAGATTCAGTGTTTGACTCTTACACCAGTCTTCCAACGTGGAACAAAGTTGAGCTTGAAGGCTACAACTGGCTTGCGCGCTACAATGTAAGTGACAAATTAGAGCTCAAATACATAGGCTCGCACCGCGAAAGCTACTCACCAACAAACATCGACTTTGATAATACGCCGTTGCCAATTTTCGACGTGCCTGCAGAGTATGATGACAGCAATGACACGCACGAACTTCAAGCAAACTATTTTGGGGATAACTTCAGCCTAGTTTCTGGTCTGTATTACTATGACGGTGAAAGCTGCGGTAACTTCGATGCCATACTTGGCGTGCTGGGTGTAGCGCTTGGTGCTCCTGGGTTAACGCGTGAAGTAACGGGGTGTAATAACTCAGAAAGCTGGGCGGCTTACACACAGCTGAACTACGATATTAACGACAAGCTATCACTTTCTTTGGGTGCCAGATACACAGACGAAGAAAAGTCGGCCTTCGTAAACAATGGGCTTATTTTCGACAACGTCTACCCGTCTACAGGCTGGATTGACGGTTATGTACGTCCTGATGGTCAGCTTGTTCCACAAGTACTCGGTACTGATACTGACGGCGACGGCGTGCTTGATGCGCCAGCTGTACAAAGCTGGTCACGCTTTACGCCACGCGTAGGTGTTGAGTATCAAATGAACCGCGACACTATGTTCTTTGCCAGTTATTCGCAAGGCTTTAAGTCAGGTACTTTTAACCCAAGAGCGACAGTGAACGAGCCTGGCGTGGCACCAGAGGTGGTTGATAGCTTTGAAGTGGGTATGAAAAGCGATATTAACGACGCGCTTCGTTTAAACGTCACCTTATTCTCTTACGACCACAAAGACCGTCAGTATATTGGTGTTGAAGGTGATTTATCTGATCCAACAGCACTTGATCAACGTTTGCGCAACGCAGCAGAAACAGCGGCGAAAGGTGCTGAACTTGAAATGACATGGGTAGCCACTGACAACCTTCAGTTTGACGTAGCTTATGGTTTCATTGATTTTGAAATTAAGGAAAACAACGCTACTCCGCCATTGATTGGTTTGGCCAGCACACCTGAAAACACCTTTAACGTTAATGCTAACTATTTGCTAGAAACCAGCTTTGGTGACATTACGTTTAACGCCAACTACTACTATCGCGACGACTACCTGTTATTTGAAACGAGCGATCTTATTCAGCAAGATGCCTACGGCATGGTTAATTTAAGTGCTAGATGGGAGAGCTTGGAAGGCGATTGGTACGCGGGTTTACATGTTAAAAACCTTACCGACGAAGAGTACCTTGTAGGTGGTTACGATTTTGTAACGCGTGACGAAGACGGTAACTTTGGACCAGGTCTGGGCGGTGATACCACATTAATTGGTTATTATGGCGACCCACGCACCGTACACCTTACGGTAGGTTATCGTTTCTAATCAAATAAGCGCGTTTGTGTGTTTATATAAAATAAAGCAAACGCGCGCTTCTTCATTACAACCATCATTTTACGCTGCAGCATGGGCAATGGCAGTTTATTTACCTGCGCTGTGGTGTTATGTTCTTTTTAAAGAAGTAACGCTAAATACTGCATGATGCCTGTACATATTCTAATTGCTGATGACCACCCACTTTTTCGCGCTGCAATGTGCCACGCGCTAAGCACCATGGAAGGCACAGAGCTGTGTGAGGCATCATCCTACCCAGAAACTATTGCGACGTTAGAAGCAAACGACAATATCGAGCTTGTATTTTTAGACTTGTCTATGCCAGGGAATGAAGGCCTGCATGGCCTATCAGACCTTCAAGCAAGGTTTCCTGATGTGCTAGTGGTAATTGTTACGGCGCAGGAGTCGCCAAATCTAATTCAAAAAGCGATTTCTCTTGGCGCAAGTGGTTTTATTCCCAAATCGGCGTCAGTAGAAACCATTGTAGATGCGGTTGAACAAGTGTTAGAAGGGGAAACTTGGGTTCCCACAACGCCTGCACCTGAATCGATAAATCAAGATGAACCGGACGACTTTCACGCACGATTGCGACAGCTTACTCCGCATCAACTGAAAGTGCTCAAAATGGTGTCTGATGGCCTGCTTAACAAACAAATTGCCTACGAACTTGCCATTTCAGAATCCACGGTGAAACAGCATGTGTCAGCAGTGCTTAAAAAGCTGGGGGTAATTAATCGCACTAAAGCAGGGATTGCGTTTAAAAATGCCATGCACATCTAGTGAATTACGCACGCTTCAAATAGCCCGATTTCAGAAATCCGTCACAGCATAAAATGCGTAACAACATTACCTTTGTTCGCTTATGTAAATGCTGTGCTGTCTAGAATTTTTAAAAACATTAAAAAGCGTCGTGATAATACAACGGCAGTCCAAGACTCTTCACAACAGGTATCCATATGGCGTGATACCGGGCAAGTGTACTACCTAGAAAATACGATAAAGCTTACTTATCAGTCTAAAGCAGGTGCCGTCACCATTGAGAAGTTATCCATTGACCGCCTTCATGAAGTGGTTAAAGAACTTCAGGCATTAAATGAAAACTCAACACTGGCCCGAGAAGAAGTCGCCAACCAAACAGATGCCTTCAATATTAGTGTGTGCGGTGTTACGTGGCAAAAAAGTGAGGATGGCAAAAGCGTTAGAATTAAAGCATTACCAGAAGCTGCATTATTGCGAAGCCCAACGGCCTGTTTTACGAAGTCTCAAGCGGTGTTTAAACATGCATTTATGCTTGAGCACGATGATTTACTTACTCCTTCAACGTCAGGGAAACCGGGCATACATACGTATAATCGTATTTCCATTAACCAGTTCACCCAGCAATTAGCAAACGCTAATGCGCGCCTAGCTCCCGCTGAGAAAAAGAAAATTACGGTTGGGTTCGATAACTTTTCAACAGCGTTTACTGCGCATGAGCAATCGGTTATTGATGCGCTAATTCAACCTGAAGCTACTGAACTTAAAGAAACCAATTCCGAGAAAAAACTGACATAAGAAACAAGCACCAGCGACATCACTGATGCCAATAAACTTTAACAGTCTGTGTTTAAAATAAGTGATTGTTTAAGCAGTCGCTTCAACGCTGGTGGCTTGGCTGGTTTCGGTAAGTAAGCCATGCCAAGCTCATCCGCTTCTTGGCGAACTTCGTTGCTTCTATTAGCGGTCATAAGCACGCTTAAGGTGAACTGCATTCCTGCTTCGTAAAGAGAGTTTGCTACGTCAGTGCCTTTCTCCCCATGATTGAGGTGGTAGTCTGCAATCAGTACGTCGAAGTCTTCTTGCGAGTAACGCAGTGCTTGTTCTGCACCTTTTACCCACGTTACTGTTGCTCCCCAATCTTGAAGTAAAGCACACATGGCACTGGCTACCTGCTCATCATTTTCTATTAGCAAAAAGGCGCTGTTTTTCAAAAAGGCCGAGCTATTTAACGTACTGCTTTGAATGCTCTTATCAATGCTATTATCACCATTCTCTTCAGTGCCTCCTACAAGAATATTTGCCTCATCAACAGGCTTATTTGCAGAAGCATTATCGGGCACGCCCATTTCAGTGCACACTCGAGGTACAGTAACACTAAAACTGCTGCCGCGATTGGGCACCGACGTTAGCGCAACGTTGTGCCCCAACAGCTTGCAAATTTTATCTACTATGGTCAGGCCCAGCCCAATACCTTCTCCGCTGTGATTGCTCTCAAGCTGATGAAATTCACTAAATATTTCCTGCTGCTGCTCTGGCGCAATACCGCTGCCGGTGTCGTATACAAAAATACTTACGCTAGACGCATGCTTATGATGCGTTAAATGTCGCCTTACACCCACTACAATCTTGCCCGTGTGGGTGTAGCGAACGGCGTTAGAAAGTAAGTTCTGCAGTATTCGTCTAAGTAAATTAATGTCGCTATACACCTTTACTTTAGTGGGTACATAGCGCAGCTCAATGTTTTTCTGTTGCGCAAGAATACTAAACTCTTGTACTAACGATGCCAGCACATCATCTAGGTCAAACGTTACTTTTTGTGGGGTTAAAACGCCAGCATCTAGCTTTGTCATATCAAGCAGCATGGTTAATAAACTTTGGGCGTTGTTAAGTGAATTCACTACACCTTCTGACAAACTCGCTAATTCGCTGCCCTCTGTCTTCTTATTTAACATAGACGCGAACAGCGATGCTGCATTAAAAGGTTGCATTAAGTCATGACCTGCGGCAGCCAGAAAACGTGTTTTACTTTCGTTGGCTTTGTCGGCTTGATGCTTTGCTTCTTCAAGCTCTGCAGTGCGCTGTATTACTCTTGCTTCAAGGTCCGATTTTGCTTCCTCGAGGGCGTTTTGAATGGCAATGTACTCGGTAATATCGCTGTATGTTGTTACGTAACCACCGCCGGGCAAAGGTGCACCATTAAGCTCAATTACGCGCCCATCGGGTTGCTTGCGAATAAATTTATGTCGGCTTCCCGTAAGCATGTAACGAATTCGTTTCTTTATTTCAGCTTCTGACGCCGTATCTGTATTGCTGTTGATGTTGAGTTTGTCAGTATGCGAGCTGAACAGCCCTCGATTGGCATTAAATCGTAATATGTCGGCTATGGGCATGCCCGCTTTCAAGAAGCCTTTAGGGTAGTTAAATAGCTCAATGTATCTGTCGTTCCACGCTAGCAGCTGCAACTTATCATCAAGAACGCTAATGCCTTGCTCTATATTTTGAACCGAAGACTGCAACACTTCGTGATTAAACTGAAAAGATTGAGAGGCTTCTTCAACCCAATCAACCAGCTCTGGTAATGTGTCGCTACCGGTGTCTGCAATTGCACCAAGTAAAATTCGTGCACTTGGCGCTCCTACCTGTGCGGCTAATAGCTTATCGACCCGCTCAATTAAGGCATGGCTGGCGTAACCTCGGGCAAATGCGCGATTAACATCAACAGAAAGTTGCTGGGTGAGACGTTCTTGAGAAGGTTCGTCTAGCACGCGTTTTGTGAGTGAAATCAGATCTTTTACCTTTACCATCAAGCGTGGCGCTTGGGTTGACTGCGCGCCGTCTGTAACAACGGGTTCTGACGCCCTAAAGGTAAGTAAAGCAATAACAAAAAAAGTAATGCAGTTCGCTATAAGCGAATAAATAAAGCCTAAACCTAGGGCTTCGTCGGTTGGTGGAGGATTAAAGTAGTAGCTTGATAAAATACTTGGATAAAGTAAAAAAATTGACCAGCAAACAAAGCCCGCCAGCAGCGCACATATGGCAGCAGCCCGTGTGCTTTTTTTCCAATACAAGCCAAACATCAGTACCGGCATACATTGCCCTAACAGCGCAATAGCAATAACGCCGCTTTTCACCAACGGTGCAGCTTGGCTAATATTTAGGTGATACCACAGCGCGGTCGTCAACACCACTAACACGGTAAGCCGTCGAATTGTAAGGATCCTGCCCGGTTGCATTGACCTGTCAGGCGCTGTTTTTAAGCGTGCTTTTAGCCAAAGAGGCGTAATCACATTGTTCGCAATCATGATCCCCATGGCAAGTGTGGCAACAATAACCATACTGGTTGTGGCTGCCAGTCCGCCAATAAAAGCAAAAGAAGAAAGTGCCAAGTTTTCAGCGTAAAGCGGTATTGCTAGTACATAAGCGTCTGAATTGGTGCTGCTTGGTAGCAGCATTTTACCGGCAAGCGCGATGGGAATAACGAATAGGGTCATTCCTAAGAGGTAAAGGGGAAACAGCCATCGCGCTGTGCGTAGTTCACCTTCACCGTTTTGCTCTACAAAGTTCATATGAAACTGCCGTGGTAATACGAACATTGAGCAAATGCCAAGCGCAACGTGGGTTACGTAAACGCCTATTGCGCTGTCTGCATATATCACCGCTTTCGCTGCTTCATGTGCTGATGCCTTTGCGATTAAATCAAGGACTCCTTCAAATAAGTAAAAACAAACAAAAATGCCAACAGCCCAAAGCGCTAGGAGTTTTATAACCGATTCGAAAGCAATGGTAAGCAAAAGGCCGGGGTGTTTGTCGGTTAAATTAAGCGAACGCGTACCAAAAATAATAGCAAATAGCGCCATAAGACCAGCAACGTAAACACTTACCTGAGGGTTACTCGATTGTGGTGCGTCTGTAATTAAGCTTATGGACTTTGTGATAGCGTCTAATTGAAGCGCTATATAAGGAATAACACCAATAAAACACAACAGCGTAATAAGCGCTGCAATGAGATGAGAGTGACGGTATTTAAGTGAGATGAGGTCGGCAAGTGAACTGATGTTATGTTGTTGACACAGTCGGCTTATGTGTAGCACAACAGGAAAGCCAAAAGCCATGGTTAATATAATACCAAGGTAAGTGGGGATAATAGCCCAGCCATACTGCGCACCTTGTGATGCGGTGCCAAAAAAAGCCCATGACGTACAGTGTACACCCAACCCCAAGCTGTAAAGAACAGGGTGTTGTTGGTTATCTCGTAGGCGTTTGTCACCCCAAAACGCCACGGCAAAAAGCGCAATAAGATACACGCCCACCAACGTGCCCACTGTCCAAATACTCAGCATAAAAGGTCCATATAAAAACAACTGCTTAGCTGAAATTACATTAACACGTTTTTCACATATCGTCGCTCGTTAGAGTAAACGCTGCCGTCGTACTTTAGTACTGAGCTTGAATAACCATCAATCTGTGTTAACTTGAGGTTAACGTGATTATTTAATGAAGCGTTTTTATAGTAGAAATTTGCTATTTAACTAAACATTTTGCAGGAAGCAGTTAGTGTGGATAATGTTTTCACTGTTCCGCCCTCACGTTGATTACAATTTAAAAACCGTCAACCGCTTGGTAGAAGACTTACAAAGAAAAAAGGAGTTTTTATGAGTAAGGCAAAATCCCTCTTGTTATTTACCTTTTTGGGCTTAGCGATTATTCCTGCATCGGTACAAGCCATTCCTAATACACCTGTTTGTGTTGATGAGGACTGCTCTATAGCAAAACTTAACACGTTAAGGGCGTTAGCATCTCGCGGTCACAAACAAACAAGCTTTACGCTTGGTCACATGTTTATGAATCCAGAGTCTGGCTTAAAGACTGACTTAGAAAATGCGTATTACTACTTTAGAAAATCAGCGAAACAAGGTTTTTATCCGGGCTATCGACAGGCTGCAGGCATGGCTGCAAGCGGTATCGGCACCGAGAAAGATATTAATGAAGCTAAAGCTCTAATGAAGAAAGCCGCGGAAAAAGGTGTTGATAGAACGGCGGAAGAGTATGCGGCGTTGGTGTTTTCAGATGAAAACGCTTCGAAAGAGGAAAGAGAAGTAGCGATAGCCTATCTAGAAGCAGAAGTGGAAGAGGGCATGAGCTACTTAGCAAATTACCTTTTAGCATTATTGTATATAAATGGCGAGCACGTGACTAAGGACTACGATCGCGCTATAGCGCTCCTACAATTCCCAGCATCCGGTGAGTATTCCAATTCTGTTGAATTACTTACTCAGTTAAACGGAAACCTAGAGCAAGATGTTATTGAGAACAACGCTGATAAGCCAGCCATTGTAACGTCGAAACTAGATCCCAACATCGAGACAATATCGATTAGGGGGATAAGTGAAAATATGGTCGATTTACATGCGTTAATGTTGAGTGAGCTAAGAAAGTCTCATGGTCAAACAGGTAGCCGTATTCTTGGCAATGGGTGTAAAAAAGGTGATCCAGCATGTGAGATTATTGAAGATGGTAGTATCCGAAGCCACACATTCTGGAATATTGGTGCTCGCTAAAACCTTAAAGTATCCGTTTAACAGCTCGTCATATTTGTTGCACGTGCGAAATAAAGGCACGTGCTAATTAGGGCGGATAACGGTTTCAGCACTATCAAAAATGCGCGAAGGGTTTTGTTTGTTTAACGCCAATGTTTGCTCAGAAGCCGCTTGGCTTATGCTTACAATACCCGTCCACGTATTCCTTCCTGTTATAAAGTTCAGCTTTCTATCTTATTCGCTTTTGTTTCGTTCGCTTAAAAATGCATAGTGCGCACTCTTTTTACTTATTTTAAAAAATCATCCACAAAAATTGTGTGGATACCCTTGATCGCCCCAAAACTAGCCCCATAAATAAGCCCATCAGAAAGATTCCCATAAATTTTAATCATTTTTGGGCAATGCCTAATTAAAAAAACGTTTGGAGGTAGGCATGAGCGACAATCGCGACGTGCAGGCAGAACAAGAGAATACAGTGGACGAAACTGTGCAAGCAGCTGATACACAGGTTGAAGCTGAAGCGGTTGAAGGGGCAGAGGCGCCTCTTGATGAGAACGCGCAACGTATTTATGAACTAGAAACTGCATTATCTGAAGCGCAAGCGACAGTAAAAGAGCAACAAGATAGTGTTCTTCGTGCTCGCGCTGAGGCTGAAAATGCTCGTCGTCGTGCCGAAGGCGAAGTAGAAAAAGCGCGTAAGTTTGCGCTAGAACGCTTTGCTGGCGAGCTGCTTCCGGTTATCGATAACCTAGAGCGTGCTATCGAAATGACCGATGCTGAAAACGAAGCGGTTAAGCCATTGCTGGAAGGCGTGGAAATGACCCACAAAACTTTCCTAAGCACTATTGAGAAATTCGGATTAAGCCTTATTGATCCGCAGGGTGAAACCTTCAACCCTGATTTGCATCAGGCGATGTCGATGCAAGAAAGCGCAGACCACGAGCCAAATACTGTAATGGCCGTGATGCAAAAAGGTTATCAAATTAACGGCCGTTTGCTGCGCCCTGCCATGGTAATGGTATCGCGCGCACCAAGTGGTGGTGTGGACACGCAAGCGTAAATCACGCTTTTTGCGACAAACACACAAAAATGTCAGTTTTTTTACTGACATCTATTGAAAACATTGGGGAATAACCCCACTAAAAGTACAGAATTAAGAAACTTTTTCGGAGACACGAAATGGGTAGAATCATTGGTATCGACTTAGGTACAACGAATTCATGTGTCGCAGTTCTAGACGGCGACAAACCTCGCGTAATTGAAAACGCGGAAGGCGATCGTACAACACCTTCAATCATCGCTTACACAAACGATGGTGAAACACTGGTAGGTCAATCAGCGAAGCGTCAGGCGGTAACAAACCCTGAAAACACTTTATTCGCTATCAAGCGTCTAATTGGTCGTCGCTTCCAAGACAAAGAAGTACAGCGTGACATCGACATTATGCCTTTCAAAATTGTAGGCGCTGATAATGGTGATGCATGGGTAGAAGCGAAAGGCGAGAAAATGGCGCCACCGCAGATTTCTGCTGAAGTACTTAAGAAAATGAAGAAGACTGCTGAAGACTATCTTGGCGAAGAAGTGACTGGCGCAGTTATCACTGTACCTGCTTACTTTAACGATTCTCAGCGTCAAGCTACAAAAGATGCGGGTCGTATCGCAGGTCTTGAGGTTAAGCGTATCATCAACGAACCAACTGCTGCTGCACTTGCGTACGGCATGGACAAAAAGCAAGGCGACAACGTTGTTGCAGTATACGACTTAGGTGGTGGTACGTTCGATATCTCTATCATCGAAATTGATGAAGTCGACGGCGAGCACACGTTTGAAGTACTAGCAACTAACGGTGACACTCACCTTGGTGGTGAAGATTTCGATAACCGTGTTATCAACTACCTAGTTGAAGAATTCAAGAAAGATCAAGGCATCGACCTTCGT
>Ga0213840_1000529_pt1 | contig 51746 bp, 44 predicted proteins | sample SWPATP22_FD_160132 | JGI IMG/M metagenome (GOLD analysis project Ga0213840, IMG submission 160132) | Coastal seawater microbial communities from Marineland, Florida, United States - SWPA TP2 #2 | ecosystem: Environmental > Aquatic > Marine > Coastal | place: USA: Florida | collected 2016-08-14 | reverse complement strand
TAAACCGAAAAAGTACGGTTTAATCGTATGCCGCACCCTCCTTACTTAATGCACCAGGATCCTTAATGACCACAACTGTCGACATGACATTTAAAGACCTCAATTTACCAGAACCTATCTTACAAGCCCTTGAAAAAGTTGGCTACGAGAAGCCGTCTCCAATTCAAGCAGAGAGTATTCCTCTTTTACTTGAAGGGCACGATTTACTCGGTCAGGCACAGACAGGGACAGGAAAAACCGCTGCGTTTGCCCTGCCCATGTTGGCAAATATCGATCCTGAAGAACGTAAGCCGCAATTACTGGTATTGGCCCCAACTCGTGAACTAGCTATTCAAGTTGCAGAGGCGTTTCAGGTTTATGCGAGCTTTAGTCAAAAAATTAAAGTACTTCCAGTATACGGCGGTCAATCGTACGACAACCAAATCCGCCAGCTTAAGCGTGGCGTTCAGGTGGTTGTTGGTACACCAGGCCGTATCATCGACCATATTAAGCGCAAAACGCTAGACTTAAGCGAACTTAAGTTCCTAGTGCTAGACGAAGCCGATGAAATGCTTCGCATGGGCTTTATTGATGACGTAGAGCTTATTCTTAGCCACGCACCAGAAGAACGCCAAACTGCGCTGTTCTCGGCAACAATGCCTGGCCCTATTAAGAAGATTACGCAGCGCTACTTAAAAGATCCTAAGCACGTAAAAATTGCGTCTAAGGTAAGTACCGCAAGTACAATTCGCCAGCGTTACTGTCAAATTGCACCACACCATAAGCTTGAAGCGCTTACGCGTATTATGGAAGTGGAAGCATTCGACGGCATGATCATTTTCGTACGTACTAAAACGGCAACCGTTGAGCTAGCCGACAAGCTATCTGCTCGTGGTTACGATGTAGAGCCGCTAAACGGTGATATTCCTCAGGCCGCTCGTGAGCGCACTGTTGAAAAGCTTAAGCAAGGTCAAATAGACATTCTTGTTGCTACTGACGTAGTAGCCCGTGGTCTTGACGTTGAGCGTGTTAGCCACGTTATTAACTTCGATATTCCATACGATAGCGAGTCGTATGTACACCGTATCGGCCGTACAGGTCGTGCTGGTCGTCAAGGTGATGCAATTCTATTTATTTCTCACCGTGAAAAGCGCTTGTTATTCTCTATCGAGAAAACCACTAAACAGCCAATTGAAGCAATGCCAATTCCTTCAATTAGCGAAATTAATGAAACGCGCCTAAGCCGCTTTAAGCAATCGGTTGCTGAAGCTGCACAAGACGATAGCATTGAAGCACTAATGCCAATCGTTGAGATGATTAAAGAAGAAAACGAAGCGTCTCCTGAAGTATTAATGGCTGCCCTGCTTAAGATTGCGCAAGGCGATGAGCCGCTAATTCTTAAAGAGTCTGACCGACCAGATCTTCACAGCAAGCCACAGCGCGATAGCCGTGATAGAAACTCTCGTGATGGTCGCGAAAGAAAGCCTAAAGTTCCACGCGGTAACCGCAAGCCAGAAGAAGGCATGCAGCGTTTCCGTATTGAAGTGGGTCACGTACACGGTGCGAAACCTGGCAACATTGTTGGTGCTATTGCTAATGAAGCAAACATTAACTCTAAGCACATTGGCGCTATAGAGATTTATGACAACTTCAGTACCGTTGATCTTCCTGAGGGCATGCCGAAGGAAACACGCGACACGCTTCAGGGTACCCGTGTTGCCGGCCAGCGTTTGAACATTCGCGAGTGGTCAGATACGCCACCAGCAAAAGGCCGTGGCGATCGCGGGAACCGTGGCGACAGAGCGCCTCGTGGAAACCGCGAAGACCGTGGCAACCGCGGTAACCGTGAAGATCGTGGTAACCGTGGTGATCGCGAAAACCGTAAGCGTAAGAACTAAATAGCAACACATTCGGCCTTTATATAACTAATAGAAATATAAAGGCTGTTTTCGTTGTTTTCTAATTAAAAAGAATTGGCGCAAAATAGTGTCAGTTCTTTTTTTGTATTTAAAGCTAAGAAAACCTTTATGGATTACTTTCCGTTATTTCTAGATGCCAGAAAACTGCACGTACTTATTGTCGGTGCCGGTGAAGTGGCAGCGCGTAAGCTAGAGCTCATTATGAAGACTCCTGCCACGATTACCGTGGTGGCGCCTTGGGTATGCGATACCGTTAAGCAGCTTGCGCAAAACGAAAAAGTAACGCTTATTGAACGTGAGTTTGAGAACAGCGACCTTACCCATAAAGACATGGTGTTTATCGCTACCGATAAACCCGATGTAAACCAGCATATTCACGATTTAGCGCGTGCAAACAAGGTATTGGTGAATGTGGTAGACAACACACCGCTTTGCCAATTTATTACGCCTTCCATTGTTGACCGCTCGCCTATTGTTATTGCTATGAGCAGCGGTGGCGTAGCACCGGTGTTGCTGCGCTATTTACGTCAGAAATTAGAAACCGTACTGCCCGCGAACCTAAGCCGACTGGGCGCGTTCTCTGAAAAATTCCGCGATAAAGTTAAGCAGGCTTTAAACGGTGTTACCGCAAGACGCTATTTTTGGGAAGATGTTCTAGATGGCGATATTGCTGAAATGGTAGAAAAAGGCCAAGACAAAAAAGCTGATGAGGCCTTTGAACTGGCGCTTCAAGCGGCTGCAAAGGACAAAAAAGTGGAAGGTCAGGTTTATTTGGTTGGTGCAGGCCCGGGCGACCCAGATCTACTCACCTTCCGTGCGCTTCGCCTTATGCAAAAAGCAGATGTCGTGGTCTATGACCGTTTGGTTTCCCCACAAATTCTTGAGCTTGTGCGCCGCGACGCAGAGAAGATTTACGTCGGTAAAGCCATGAGCAATCACACGCTCCCTCAGGACGACATTAACCAGCTTATGGTTGATGAGGCTAAAAAAGGTAACCGTGTGGTGCGCTTAAAAGGCGGCGATCCGTTCATATTTGGACGTGGTGGTGAAGAAATACAAACACTAATTCAGCATGGCATAGACTTTCAAGTTGTACCGGGCATTACTGCTGCCAGCGGTGCATCTAGCTATGCAGGCATCCCGTTAACTCACCGCGACCACGCACAGTCTGTTGTATTTGCCACAGGGCATTTAAAAAATGGCTCAATAGATCTGAATTGGCCCGCACTTGCACAAAAGAATCAAACTGCTGTGTTTTATATGGGGCTTACTGGCTTGCCTATTATTTGCGAAAAAATGATTGAGCATGGGCTTGAACCATCAACACCTATTGCGTTGGTTCAGTCTGCGACAACCGAAAAGCAAGCTGTACTTACCGGCACGCTTGAAAACATTGCGGCAAAGCAAGAAGAAGCAAACCTTAAACCGCCTACACTTATCATAGTGGGAAGCGTAGTAAGCCTTCATGACGAACTAAACTGGTTTCAGCAATAATCTTGAGTTTGTTTTTTGAAATCAGGCGTGCATACTCAGTTCAGTATTAATGAATTACGTATGGTGCACGCTTGTTTTCTAAAAAGGCTTTTCGTAATAACACCGTTATAACGCGTTTTTTGAACTCGCCACTGAATAGAAGCGCTACGCGCGCTGCATCATTCGTACTGTCTTTACTCGCTGTTACTTCTCTTCTTTTAACATCATCGCCGTCATACGGCGAACAGCTAAGCTTCAAAAAAACCAAAAGCGACGATGGTGTAACGCTAAGCTATGTTTGGCTTGATGCCGAAAACACGCGCCAGTCAATTTCATTTACCTTACCCCAAGAGGCTATGAAAGAGGCGCCATCGCGTCAAGCTAACTATAAACCGCACATTGCACAACGCTATATTACTGTTGCGCTTATTAGAGAGGCTCAACGTGTCGACCCTAAAGAGGCAAAGGTAGAGATAACGCCAAGAGAAGGCGCTATTGATATAAGTGTTGCTGGGCCAAATGAGGAAAAAGTAAGTGAGGTTTTGGAGAACCTAAAAGCCATTGAGCAACAAGAGTATACCAACTATTTGCAAGACCACTACTTTACCCGCTTTACAACGCTGTTTAATCAAAAAGCCGTAAAACCTGACCATGTAAGGTATGTAGCAGAGTCGGTGAAACCACTCATTAGCGCGTCGCAAGCTTTTTATGAGAAAGTACAGTCGACGTCAAATTCCCGAGCATATTTTTCATTAATACTTAGCTGGATACAAAGCATTCCTTACGACACACTAGAGGATAGAGTAGTAAGCAATGGTTCCGGTTTCGCGCCTCCAGTTACACTACTAACGCAAAACTTAGGCGACTGTGACAGTAAAGCGGTATTAGCATCGTCCATGGTACGAGCATTTCTGCCTTCAACCAAAATGATCATTGTATTTTTACCTAATCACGCATTACTTGGGGTTGCACTTACACCGAACGATGACGACAGAACCATAGAGCACGATGGCGAAACCTACGTACTCTACGACCCAACGGGCCCTGCGCTAATTCCATTTGGGCAGGTATCCGAAGACACAGAGCGCCACCTTATTACGGGGCGCTATCAAGTTGAACAAATAGAGTAGTGCTGCTACAGGTTTTCTTCAGCAAAACTGGCTAGTCGACTGCGTACTACACCATCTAAATTAACCGTGGCGCTTCCAGAAAAGTCTTTAAACTTCTCGACCAAATACGTCAAGCCTGACGTTACGGCGCTTAAGTAATTACTGTCTATCTGCGCCAAATTACCGCCTAGAATAAGCTTAGTGCCCTCACCACATCGGGTGATAATAGTTTTAAGCTGTGACGCCGTTAAGTTTTGCGACTCATCTAAAATAACAATGGCATTCTGTATGCTTCGACCGCGCATAAAGTTGACCGACTTGTACTGAATATTGGCTTTTTCCATGATGTAGTTCATAGAGCCTTTGGTGTTCTCATCGTGCTTATGCAGCACCTCCAACGAGTCGGTAATGGCTGCTAACCAAGGCAACATTTTTTCTTCTTCTGTGCCGGGCAAAAACCCAATAGATTCTGCAATTTCAGGTGTACTTCGCGTAACAATAATTTTATCGTACATGTTGCGCTCCACCACCATTTCAAGTGCAGCAGCCAGTGCGAGCAAGGTTTTACCACTGCCCGCTGGGCCAGTAAGAATAACCATATCAATGTGCGGGTCGAGCAGTGCGTGAAGCGCCATCGCTTGCCCTATATTTTTTGGTGTTATACCCCATGCATGACGGCTCATTAAGCGCTCGTACCCTAAGTCGAGCACTTCTAATGTATCCTCAGATATATCCTCTATTAACCCGGCAAATTGATTAGTTTCATCTAACAGGAATTCATTAATATAGGCTTCAGGCAGCATAGATTTGGGCACGGTATGAATGGTGTCTCGCCCTTCAGTTCGGCTATCTACACTTTTCACCTTATCCCAGAAGTTTCCTTCAAACGTATGGAAACCACGAGACAGATATTTGATATCGGTGATCAGCTGGTCAGTTCGATAATCTTCAACATGTGCAAGCCCAGCCCCTTTGGCTTTTAGCCGCATATTCAAATCTTTCGTTACCAACACCACCTTTTGCGGCGCAAAGGTTTTTTGCAGATGCAGTGCAACGTTGATAATGCGGTTATCGTTTTCGTTACTGGTAAACACCTGCTGTGCCTCAACCATATTGAGGTCGGCAAAAATTGACAAGCTGCCCGTTGGCGCGGTTTGCCCCGCGCCCAACCCTTTCATAGAAACACCAGCTAGCATGTCGTCAGGTGTGGCATCGTGCAGCAGGTCTTCCATCGACCGAATAGACACTCGGGCGTCTCTGGCAACGTCTTTTTTACTGTCTTTGATGTAGTCGAGTTCTTCCAATACGGTCATTGGAATTACAACATCGTGTTCTTTAAATGAGAGATAAGCGTGAGGTTCGTGAAGCAGTATGTTGGTATCTAGGACGTAAATTTTGGTATCGGTAGAATTTTTTCTTGGCATCCTTCACTCCAGTAAATAAAGCCAAGCTAGTCACACTTAACACATACCTACGTGTGTGAACTAGCAAGCTGCAGTTGCGCTTGCTGGGTGATGCCGCTCGAAACAGGACATCCTCCCTACTCGCGTCGACTGAGAAGCAGTACTACACTTTCTGCCTCGAAGGTTCGTTGTACTTTTTCGCGAACCCTTAATTCCACCTTAATGCAGAATTTCACTTTTAGCACTGTTTTTCTGCTTTTATTTTTATCCAATTTCATTACCTAATTTGTAAACTTAAATAGGCACTGCGAGATAACTGTAGTTGCACAATGCTGACTATGTACAGCGAAACTTGGAGCGATGAGCTTCAAACGGCATGGATGCCGTTCGAGCCCCCCCCCCTTGCTCTACCTTCTCAATAGAATTCGTTTTATAAAGTCATTAATCCAACTAGAGGTTGATGTTCTTTTAGGTGGTATGCAAACGACATGGATGTAGTTTGAGAGCCTCACGGATGTGTTTATGCGTGTCATCGCCTCCAAGCTTCAGCAATTCTCTTTTCTTAGCATCGTTGAGGAATATCTTTAATAGCATTGAAGTTTGCTTACATTTAGAGGGGCGAGAGCCAGCTTGCAACCTTCAAAAGGCATGGATGCCGTTTGGGAGCCACACGGATGTGTTTATGCGTGTCATCGCCTCCATGCTCCACCACACTAACTCCTCATCCACATAGTAAAAACAACAACCAATAGTCTAGTATTAATGACTTATCACAACGCAATGCGTACAATACCGCCCCCGCAAAAAAGGTAGTGTTATATGAGTTCAGATAGTCAATTTTCAGTAGGTCAGCGTTGGTTAAGTAATACCGAAACAGAATTGGGGTTAGGCGCCGTTATTGGGGTCGATTTTCGTTCGGTTGAAGTGCTGTATCCAGCCACAGGTGAAGCGCGCATTTACACCAAACAGGAAGCGCCTTTAACGCGACTTATTTTTGAAATTGGCGACACGGTAAAAAGCCAAGATGGTTGGGAAATGACCGTGGCTGAAAAAGAAGAAAGCCAAGGCGTATATATCTATCACGGCTTGCGTGAAGATACCAAAGCACAAGTTCGTTTGCCTGAAACCATGTTGGACCACCATATTCGCTTAAACCAACCAGAAAAACGTTTGTTCAGCCAGCAGCTTGACCATCCAAAATGGTTTGATTTACGCGAGCGTGCCATTGATTATCAGTACGACTACCTACGCTCAAGCACTATTGGCCTTGCTGGTGCGCGGATTTCACTTATTCCACATCAGCTTCACATTGCGTCTGAAGTAGGTGGACGTCACGCTCCTCGCGTATTGCTCGCCGATGAAGTAGGGCTTGGTAAAACAATTGAGGCCGCGTTAATTATTCACCAGCAGCTTAAAACGGGCCGCGCTGAACGCGTACTTATTTTGGTACCAGACTCACTCGTTCACCAATGGCTGGTTGAAATGCTTCGTCGCGTAAACCTACCTTTTGCGATATATGATGAAAGTCGCTGTGCTGCAATTGAAAAAAGCGAAACATCGGAAGATGGCAGCGTTAACCCGTTTGAAAGCGACCAGCTTGTGCTATGCAGCATCGACTTCTTAAGCCAAAGTGAAAAGCGCCAACAACAAATTCAGGCAGCTAGCTGGGATTTAATGGTAGTTGATGAAGCGCACCACCTTGCTTGGTCACAAAAAGCACCCTCGGCTGAATATAACTGCGTAGAGGCGCTAGCCAACAACACGCCTGGCGTGCTGTTGCTAACGGCAACGCCCGATCAGCTAGGTCACGAGAGTCACTTCGCACGCTTGCGACTGTTAGATCCTGCACGTTTCCATAGCTACGATGCGTTTTTAAACGAAGAATCGAAATACAGCCAGCTTGCTGATGCCGTAGCACCGTTACTTTCAGATGCCGAACCAAACGACAAACAGCGCACTAAACTGGCTGAATTTGCGCCTGATGTTATGGTACACGCTGGCGATTTGACGCAACCTGATGCGCGTCACGCACTGTTACATCAGCTTATTGACTGTCACGGTACAGGTCGCATGTTGTTCAGGAACCGCCGCGCCAATATTGAAGGTTTTCCAGAACGTAAACTCAGTGCATATGAATTGGCGCTACCCGACGTTTACGCCGATGCAATTACAGGCGGCGATCTAACCTATGCGCTTTACCCAGAGCGCATGGCAAGCGTTGTTAACAGCTGGACTAAGCACGACCCTCGAGTAGCTTGGTTACTTGATTTTATGCAGGACGTTAAGCCACAGAAAATCTTGCTAATTTGCGCAAGTGCACGAACTGCGCAAGAGCTAGGTGAAGTTATTCGCACACAAACCGGTATTCGCCATAGCGTATTCCATGAAGGAATGAGCATTGTTGAGCGAGACAAAGCTGCTCATTATTTTGCTGATGAAGAAGAAGGTGCACAAATACTGCTGTGCAGTGAAATAGGCAGTGAGGGGCGTAACTTCCAATTCGCTCACCACTTAGTGTTGTTCGACTTACCAATAACGCCTGATTTACTTGAACAACGTATCGGCCGCTTAGACCGTATTGGTCAAACGCAAACCGTTCAAATTCACGTGCCTTATTTAGCAAAAACAGCACAACACGTATTACTTGATTGGTATCACGAAGGCCTAAATGCCTTTGAGAAAACCTGCCCTACGGGTTCGGGGGTTTTCGATGATGTTAAGCCTCTTTTGATTGGCGCTTGTCTACACCCAGACGATATGGGTGCGCGGGACGAGCTAGTAAACATGAGTGTTACGTTAAACAGCCAGCTTGTTGCGCAACTAGAAGCAGGTCGGGACCGTTTACTAGAACTAAACGCATCAGGTGAAGGACGCGTAGAACAGCTACTAGAAGACATTATTACGCTTGATAGCGAACAAGACTTGTCGCGATTTATGGGTCGCGTTTTCGATGCTATTGGCGTGCAGCAAGATGAAAAGGGCAACGACTGCTTTATTCTTATGCCTACCGAATCAATGGTAAGCCAGCTTCCTGGCTTAGACCCAGAAGGCATGACGGTTACCTATAAACGTCGTGTGGCAACCACACTTGAGAACGTTCAGTTTTTAAGCTGGGACCACCCGCTAGTTCACACTGCTATTGATGTTGTACTTACCGACGTACACGGCAAAAGCAGCATTGGCTTTATTGCAGAACCATCGTTACCAAAGGGCGCTTATTGGCTAGAGGCTTTGTTTGTGCTTCATGCACAAGCCCCCAAAGCACTTCAGCTTGGTCGCTTTTTACCGCAAACACCCATTCGCGTGTGTTTAGACGCACAAGGTAATGCCAGCGAATTAAGTTTTGACGTAAAGCGTAAGGTAGGACGTAAAATCTCCTCTCAGCTTTTAAAGGCGCTTCAACAGCCGCTTGAACTGGCTATAGAGAAAACAAGAAAGCTGGCACACCAGCAAGCTAATCAAAAGCAACACGACGCGTTAACAACAATGCGCAGTACACTAAACGAAGAAATTCAGCGTTTACGCGACCTACAAAAACGCAACCCTTCGGTACGCGATTCTGAAATTGAATACATAGAAACGCAGATGAACGCGCTAGACACGGTTATTCAAAGCGCTGACGTGCAGCTAGATGCACTGCGCATTGTGGTGAATAACCCGTAATGCCAAACCCTGATTTTGTTTACAACCCGCCTATGTCGCCTTATCTTGATTTTGTTTATCAAGATAACGACATTGTTGTGGCACAAAAGCCCAGCGGTTTACTCAGCGTACCAGGGAAAGCGGCAGAGCATAAAGATGCGCTGATCACCCGAGTGAACGTTGTTTACCCTACGGCCACTGTGGTGCATCGTCTTGATATGGCTACGTCAGGGTTAATGGTGCTGGCGCTTAACAAAGACAGCCATCGCAACATATCAAAACAGTTCGAGTTGCGGCAGACAAAAAAGCGTTATTTTGCTCGCGTTTATGGCCACATCGCGGATGAACAAGGGGAGATAAACCTTCCTCTTATTTGTGATTGGCCAAATCGTCCAAAACAAATGGTAGACTTTGAGCGAGGCAAGCGTGCAATTACTCAGTTTCAGGTGGTGTCTCGCGAGGTGGATTCGAAGCAGCGTCCATTTACGCTAGTTGCACTTCACCCTATAACTGGGCGCTCACATCAGCTTCGGGTTCATATGCTTGAGCTTGGCCACCCCATACTTGGCGACCGCCTTTACGCCCATACAGATGCACTTGATATGGCACCACGCCTTCAGCTTCATGCCGAAAGCTTAAGCTTAAAACACCCGCAAACCGGTGATTGGCAGCATTTTCGAAGTGCTATTCCATTTAGTGAACACAGCCCTGAGCCAATATAAACTAGTCTCCTGTGCCAATATAAACTAGCCTCCTGAGCCAATATAAACTAGCCTCCTGTGCCATTATGGATAAGCACCTGAGACATGCTAAGTTAGACGTTTGAGCCTTATAGACAAAGGCTCAATACCAATCTTGCTTGCCAAATAGTATTTAACTGTGGATGAAAACCATTTCAGTTTTTGCCAGAAGCGCCGATACTTCAAGTAGGTCTTAATTTTAATATCAAAGAAGGTGTTTATTCATGTTCAAGCAATACATTGTTTTGCTTTTAACATTAAGCACCCTGCTATTTTCAGCTTCAGTTCACGGTAATTTCTTTGATGACGTAAGCCAAGCCTACATTCCAACTGATATCAATGAAATTATAGTAGGCGATGGCACTGCGCCTATTATAGAAATTGAAGCACATACGCCTTTGCCTCTTGGTGTAGCTGTAATCTTAACAAGTTCATATCCTTCCGGTCTTACGCTTGCACAAGGGCAATCACTAGGTAGTGCATTGGCAGAAAAAGGCTGGAATGTGTTGATAAGCCCGTTGAGTTTGCCAATTGAAAAAATGGCTAGTACCTCAATTGGCACCAATAGCTCGTCTATCAACACTCCGCAAAACACAGACGGTGCTACCGATGCAAGCAGCACAAACAGCAACGACACTGCAGCAGCCAGCATAGACAAAAACAGAATGGCTAGTGATGATATGAATGAGAGTAGTTTGGCTACGGAAGGTCTGCATCCAAGAAGCAGTTTGCTTTTTAATAACCTCGATTTTCAACAAGCAACAACCAACCTCGCTATTCACTTAAATGCATTAAACAACCACCTACAATCACGACCAGGTTATCGACTGTACATTGCACAAGGTATGTCGGCGGCCAGTTATCTTTCTGCAATACAAATACAACCTAATCTTCAGCCAGATAGCTTCATTGCTGTTTCACCTTTCTGGCCTGAAACGTTAATAAACTCTCATATAATCAAAAATATAGCTGAAAGCAGCTACCCTATTCTTGATATTTCTATTGAAGGTTTAAGCGAGTGGGAGCTCAACACTGCTCCAGAGAGAAAGAAACGCTCAAAAAACGAACTAAAACTACATTATAGACAGGTTAAAATTCCAAGAAATTTATTAACCTTTAGTATAAATGAAAATCAAAAAAACCCGCATATTCAATCAGTTGCAAATAGCACTATCGGCTGGACTCGCTATTTAGGCTGGTAAAATCTGCCCTTCCGTTTTACGCTAAATTTAATACAAAAACAGACACCTACAGGGAACCACGCGAAAAGCAGCAAGGAGCTGTAAGCAGGAGAGCAGCAATGAACTATACTTCAAATAGATCGCAAAACTGGTTGGGTGTCTCGTGAACGTTCAAGAGTTTGTAAATACCAAAGCGAAGCAACTGTGTTTTTATTTGAAAGCATTTTGGCAAGGCGAACTTCCTATTGAAGAGTTAGAACTTTTCTTTTGGGACACAATGGAAGAGTGGGGCCAAATTAGTTTCACGTTAACGCAGCCATACACACAACAAGAGCGCGTATTCTGGCATCTTCTTCACCAAGTACATTATTGGAATGAAGAGAAGCTGATGCAGGATAAATATCTACTCGATGAATTAAAAAACTGCGTAAAATATCTGGAAGGCACTGGTCATTGCCCGTTGGACTGTGTTGGCGTTAGACCTTAGTAAAGCGCCTTTTTACAGCGCTTCTCTACTCAAAATAGTGTTCATCGCAAATCAACTTTCTACATCACCTATTGCAGATTAACCATTGCCAAATTAGGTCTAGCATGGCTCAATGTGCGTTTCGACCTCGCGTAAAGGGAAACGCTTTTGCTCAGTGCATTAAACACCTATAAAGATAAGCGCTTTTTAAGTATTTTCTTCTTCGGTATTTCAAGCGGGTTTCCGTGGATAATGATCGGCTCCGTGCTTTCTGCATGGCTTAAAGACGATGGCCTTTCACGTTCGGCCATTGGCCTGTTTGGTGTTATTTTTTCCGCTTACTCATTCAACTTTTTATGGTCTCCATTAATCGACAAATTGAGGCCCCCGTTTTTAGGTCAACGGCGAGGCTGGATCTTATCTATGCAAGCCATTGTTGTGGCACTCTGTATAGCAATGTCTCAGTTCACAACACAAGACAATTTGTTCTTCATAGCCCTCGTTGGTCTTATTATCGCCATTGCATCAGCCACTCAAGATATTGCCATTGATGGTTATAGAATTGACACCATTGATGCTAACGACAAAGACGGAATGTCTGCCGCTTCATCAGTGGCAACAGCAGGTTGGTGGACTGGGTATGGTGGATTAGGTGCACTGCCCTTCTTCTTAGCTGACCTGACAGCATGGTCATGGCCCTCGATATACTTACTGTTAGCTGCCATTATGGGCGTATTGATGCTAGCAACATGCCTAAGTTCAGAACCGCAAATCGACCGAGAGGCGCTGCTTCAAGAAATTCAGGGCACCTTGTCTAGCGGTCAGTCATTGAAAAGTTGGCTTTATAGTACGGTTGTTACTCCCTTCGCTGAATTTTTCAACCGCAACGGGGTGAAGCTTGCAGCCTCTTTTTTACTTTTCATTTTTCTATTCAAAATTGGCGAAGCGTTTCTAGGCCGTATGAGCATTGTGTTTTATAAAGAGGTTGGCTTTTCGAACACAGATATTGCGACCTATTCCAAGTTACTTAACTGGTGGGTAACCATTGTTTTCTCGTTGCTTGGCGGCATTGTAAATATTCGCTTTGGCATATACCGAGGCCTAATGGTGGCGGGTATCGCAATGGCAGCGTCTAACTTACTGTTTGCTGTAATTGCGCAAACAGGGCCTTCTACCTCGTTACTTGCTATTACTGTTATTGTTGATGGATTTACTGGTGCATGGAGCACGGTGGCCATGGTGGCGTTTATTTCGTTGTTGTGTAACCGAGCATTTAGTGCAACTCAATATGCGTTAATGGCCTCGCTAAGTGTAGCTGGACGCACCTTGGTTGCTAGCAGCAGTGGCTTTTTTGTTGACGCCATGGACGGAAACTGGAGCCTGTTTTTTATCCTTACTGCACTTATGGTTATCCCAAGTTTAGGGTTTCTTTATAGCATTCGAGAGAATATAAAAAAGGTCGAATATTCATAATCTTAACTATTTTCTTGAAAGCAATCACGTTTGTTCTAAAGTTAAAGAATACACAGTATTCATTAACCATAAGCCTTTAGCGTAATAAGCCTCGCTTGAGGTGTTAGCGACAAGGGAACACTTTTGAGTCAGCACGTACAAGATCGCGCAGACAATGCGCTTTCACCACTTTTAAAGAAGGCAACTTTTTCTAAAATGACGGTGCTTGCGGCAATTGTTTTTTTTGGCGCGGCAGTGATACTTCTTACGTCTTTGTACCAGCAACAGAAAGTAAGCACAGCGCTTACTGAAAAAAGCGCGCTTGAAGCTACCATCATTGCTTTGGAGCATCGCATTAATCGCTACTATACCTTAGAGCAGCCCAATGAAGTTAACGCATTACGTGACGATATGCGGAAAACTTACACTAGTCTAAAACAATATGTAGTAAATGATATTGATAACGATTTTGTACCAAAGGTATTGCCGGTAGACGAGTTTCGCCAGAAGCAAAGGCAGTTAAGTAAAGATTCGGCTTATCATATCGCACAAGACTCTGTTCACCTTCTACACACCATACTTAACGTCTCAGTAGATGATAGCAAAATACTACTGGGAACAAATTTCACGCTGCTACCTTTAGTTAACGCTATGCAAACCGAAGAGCGTATTCTAATTGATGAAATCGCTATGCTACAGCAGGAAATGATTGTGCTTGTGCTCGTAGCACTAACTATAGCGGCAATATTGGTTGGTATAAGCTGGCTCTTCAAAGACTTTATTCCACACAAACACGCATCGTCATTACATCGTTCTCATCTGCGTTTAGCGCTTATCGATCAAGAAAAAGAGCTGCAAGAAAAAGAGTTTTTACAACTTATCAGTCAAGAGTTTAGAGCACCTATAAGCGCCATTATTAGCGCACTTGAATTAATTCCTAATTTGGAAGACCAGCGTGAAAGGCTTATTCGACAAGCTGAACAGTCTAGCTATCGGTTGCTTAATTTAACCAATAACCTTACCGAAGTGTTGACGAAACATTCGAGTAAAGACTTAGAAATGACTGAGATCGATCTGATAAGTTTACTCGACGAGTGTATTTCTCCTTTTTCGGTACAAATAAAAGATAAGAAAGTCGATTTCAATATGCATTGCAGCCACAGTGTGCCCCATTTCATTGAATCAGACCCCACAGCCATTGCCAAAGTTATCGTGAACGTCATGGACAATGCCGTTAAATTTACTAATAGCGGACTTATCGATATTGCCATGACAACCGAAGTAAAAAACCAAAAGGTTTTTTTAGCGGTCACTATAAGCGACACCGGCATAGGCATAGACGATAAGACGCGTGAGAAAATGTATAACCGTTTCTATCGTGGCGCGCATACTGGCTCTCAACGATTCCCCGGTGCGGGTATTGGTCTGTCTGTGGCCAAACGCAATCTAGATAAACTTGATGGAGCAATAGAAGTAAGCAGTACGGTTGGCGTTGGCTCTGAGTTTAAAATTTATATTCCAGTTAAGCCCATCGAAAGCTTACCAAGTGCTAAAGAGACAGCGACTAATGCTCGTTTCGCTATTGTTGATGATCTTGAGATTTCCCGACTCCACCTGCAATCTATTATTACCAACGAAGGGTATAGCGCACGCACATTCTGTTCTGGTGCAGAGTTAATTAACCTGCACGATGATGTATTACAGTTCACTGCGATAATCGCAGATTTGTATATGCCGGGAATGTCTGGCTTAGAGTTAGTAAGAACACTTCACGCTATTTATGGTGAGCGTATTCCGCCTGTTATTGTGCTATCGGCCACGCCTGATATTGCCAACATCGTGGCTAAAAGTAAGTTACCCACCTACCAAAGCTTTGTGAAACCAATTGATAAGCAGCGCTTTGTCGATGCCATTCGTACCATTGCCGAGCACAAACAGAAAATTATTGAAAGCGAACGCACTGCAAACATCCTCTTGGTTGAAGACGAACCCATTAATGCTGAAATGGTAGAATACATGCTTGAGACCATGGGACACATTGTCACCACGTGTTATACCGGTGAAGACGCAATTCAACACGTGGGCAACAATCAGTTTGATTGCGTGCTGCTTGATATTAACTTACCGGATATAAGCGGGTTAGAAGTGGCTAAAGTAATTCGTGAGCGCTCGCCAACATTGCCCATTGTCGCACTAACGGCTAATGCGCATCGCAGCGATAAAGTGGCGTCACTGGCTGCGGGTATGCGATACCATCTTGTCAAGCCAGTGACGTATCAGGAATTAAAGAACACGCTAAAATTAGCGCTATAGCGTAATAGCCTCGAACACGCGGTACTGATTACGGCCGTTTTCTTTTGCTTCGTACAGCGCTTGATCGGCAAGTTCTAACCACGCCATAGACCCTTTGAAATCACGCTCAAACTGTGCCAAGCCAATACTTATTGTAAATTGAATGGTTTGACCTTCGTGTTCAACTTCTAAGCGCTGCGCTAATTGTCTGATGCGTTCTGCCACTACTGCCGCGCTCTCAACTTTTGAGTCTGTTAAGATTATTGCGAACTCTTCGCCACCATAACGACCGGCAAGATCGGTTTCACGCACGCAACGCTGAATAAGCTGTGCTAACATCCTAATCACTTTATCACCCGCTTGGTGACCGTACGTGTCGTTAATACGCTTAAAGTGGTCGATATCAAGCATCATTGCGGTGCTTGGCTTGTCTCTACGCTTACACAGCTTAAACACATCTTCGAAGCGCTCTTGCCAATAGCGTCTATTATAGAGCCCGGTTAAACCATCAACTCGGCTGGCTATTTTTAGCTCCTCGTTAAGGTGCTCCATACCCAGTTTACCAAGCGCCTGCTCGGTTACATCGTATACCAGCATGCAGAACTTATCGACGTTGCCGTCTTGGCCAACTAGAGGAAACATAGTCACGTTTTGGTACATATGCTTGGCAGCACACGTTACCGGGCGGTTACAGCCGAACTTAAATAAGTAGGGACGCTGCTCCCAAATAATAAACACAGGGCTTTTTAGATTGAAAACAGGATCTACTTTAGAACGCAACCACTGTTCTTCAATGTCGGTAAAATGCGAAAACAACACTTTCCCCGTAACGTCTTCAGCACGGTCGCCACTGTGATTTTCCATAAACTTGTTGAACACCTGAATACGGAAGTCTTTGTCTAAAATGACAATACCTACTTCAATTGAGTTTAGAAGCTCTGTTGGCACCGCTGAATGTTGCGACGGTGTAGAATTTAACATTGAATGCATAGATGTGTTCATACCGCATCCCTATGGTCATCGAGTAAACGCGCATAAACTTGTGTCATAGCGTCACCCGGGAATAGAAGTAGCAAATCAAAAGCGATATTTCGCGCTTTTATTGCGTATCCAATTTCAATAGCCATTAGCTTGCCCCATCGCTGAACGTTGTCGCTTAGCAGTGTGGATAAACCTTTGTGCTGGCCAAGTAATACTGGATGCGTATGACTAAACGCTACCTGTAACTGTTCAGACAAACCGTTAAGACAGGCGCCAATTAGAATGTTAGATACATCCATTAAGGCTTCTAGGGCAAAACCGTCAGACGAGTGACTTTTCGGGTATTTCAACAGCTCAACAATATTCTGCGAGTTTGTATCGTTAAAAATAACCAAAGCCTCTCCGCTAATGCCTTCGCTCACAAACCCTTTTGAGACCGCTGACACGCTGTCGTTGCGATTTATCTCGGCCACCGCCATCGACAGTTCGTTGCTCTCAATAAGGTTTACATTGGGAATAGGTAGATCAATAAACTCACCCAGCAACTGCGCTAAGTTTTCACCCGCTCGCCCCATAGCTACGTTTACCATTTCACGGCACGCGTCCAGTTTGTCTTCTAAACTTATTTCAGGCGCGTTTTTGCGAACCGAACTTAATGGTACAGGGGCTTTATTACTGCCACTTGCATTTTGTGCGACAGCTTTCGCTTCATTCCGTGCCTTTACTTTGCGAAGGTTGGCACCGGTGCTGTGTGAACTGCCGCTATAAATGCCATAAGCGGTTAGTATGCTGGTAAGCTTTTCGTTATCAATTGGCTTGCGAATAAAATCAAGCGCACCGAGGTTTATCATTCGCTCTCGGGCTTGAGGCTGAACATCACCTGATACCACAACAACCAAACAAGGCAAGTCTTCTTGGCGAATAAAATCCATGGTTTGGTAGCCGTCCATTATCGGCATATTCAAATCTAGAAATACAACGTCGCCTTTGCCCTGACGAATATACTCAACTGCCTGTTCGCCATTTTCAGCAAAGGTAATATCAACGTCCCACTCATCGGGTAAACTGCGCGCCATTTGGCGTCTTGCGAACCCTGAATCGTCGCAAATTAATATAGGAGTACTCATTTGTATTTCCTTATATTGCGACAGGCGCTTTTATGTGTGGGTGAGACTGATAGTTTTGCAGTTCAAAGTCTTCGAATTTGAAACCAAAAATATCTTTCACATTCGGGTTTATCGCCATTGTTGGGCGCTCGAATGGTTCTCTGCTTAACTGCAACTCCACTTGTTCTAAGTGGTTTGAATATAGATGCGCATCGCCCAGTGTATGAATAAAGTCGCCTGGCTCTAGGTCACACACCTGCGCCATCATCATGGTAAGCAGTGCATAGCTTGCAATGTTAAACGGTACGCCTAAGAAGATATCGCCGCTTCGTTGATAAAGCTGACAGCTAAGCTTGCCATCAAGCACATAAAACTGGAAAAGTGTGTGACAAGGAGGTAGTGCTTGCTTACCCATTGCCGCATTTTCTTTTGGTGAATAGTTGGTATCTGGTAGAACGGCGGGGTTCCAACCACTAACAATTAAACGTCTAGAGTCTGGATTAGTTTTGATTTGTTCGACTACATCGGCAATTTGGTCGACTGACGTACCGTCGCCTCTATCCCAGCTTCTCCACTGACTACCATAAACTGGGCCTAACTCGCCTTCATCGGTAGCCCACTCATCCCAAATGCTAACGCCATTTTCTTTCAAATAAGCGATATTGGTTTCACCCTTCAGAAACCAAAGCAGTTCGTGAATTATCGACTTAAGGTGACACTTTTTCGTTGTCACCAAAGGGAATCCTTCCTGGAGATTAAAACGCATTTGATACCCGAACACGCTCAGCGTGCCTGTACCAGTTCGATCTTCCTTTTTCACACCCGTATCACGTACATGGCGCATTAGAGCGAGATATTCTTTCATCTTTCTTCTTATAATTTCTTATTCAACACGGTTTTTTCCACGCATGTAAGCGCGGACGATCAATCCTATTCCTAAAGCGATCATAGGTAAACAAAGAAGTTGCCCTTGGCTTAGTCCCATTTGGTATAAGCCAATATGTGCGTCTGGCTCTCTGAAGAACTCCACAATAAAGCGGAAGCTGCCATAACCTAATAAAAACAGACCACTTACGGCACCCACAGGACGTTTCTTCGCAGAGAACAGCCACAATATAATGAACAACAACACGCCTTCCAGTGCAAACTCATAAAGCTGAGACGGATGGCGCGGCACATTTCCAGCGTTTGGAAATATAACGGCCCACGGCACGTCAGTGCTTCTACCCCACAGTTCAGCGTTTAAGAAGTTGCCTATTCTTCCCGCACCCAATCCTATTGGTACAAGCGGTGCGACAAAGTCGCCTAATTGTAAGAATGTGGTGTTCATGCGTTTCGCCTGCCAAAACAATGCAGCTAATACACCTAGCAGCCCACCATGGAACGACATGCCGCCGGCCCATATTTTAAAGAGATAAAGCGGGTTGTCGAGGAACATACCAAACTGATAAAACAGTACATAGCCTATGCGTCCCCCAAGGATAACCCCTACGAAACTCCAAAACAGTAAGTCGCTTAGTTGTTCTTTGCTCCAACTGGTATTAGCCAAACGCTTTTGAGCCAGTAGATAAGCGGCAATAAAGCCCACCAAATACATAAGCCCGTACCAACGGACGCTAAGTGGCCCTACGCTGAAAATTACTGGGTCGATACTAGGGAAAACCAGAAAACTGCTCTGTTCCATTCTATTATTCAATTCCTACAATCATTCTAATACTTACCAGTATTAGCAAACACGCTAACATGGCTTTCAACACTTTCACATTGGCTTTTTGGCCTAATTTAGCACCAGCATTCGCTGTAAATACCGACGTAGTTACGATACCCGCGGTAGCGGGTAAAAACACGTATCCAACACTGTATGGCGGTACATCAGATGCGTTCCAGCCCGCCACAACAAAGCTCGCCGTGCCAAAGAGCGCGATCACTAACCCACTAAATGCTGCACAACCAATGGCAGCCCGAATATTAACTTTAAACCACACCAGAGCCGGCACCAACAGCGCACCGCCACCGATGCCCATTAGGGCGCTGATTATTCCAGTGCCACTACCAACCCCAATTAAGGCAGGTTTCGACGCATCGGTTTGTGACGCTTTCTGCTTTCCAAAAATCATTTGCGCCGCGATAAGTATAACCAGTACCGCGAATACATTTTTAAGCAACTCACCCGAGATATGGCTGGCAACTTGCGCACCCAGCACAGCGCCCACCGCAATGCCAATTGAGGTGTATAACACAATGTTGGGCTGAATATTGCCAAGGCGATAATGCGCAAAGGCAGACGACATTCCTGTAAATATAATGGTAGACAGCGAAGTGGCTATGGCCACCGGCATCACGGTTTCCGTCGTCATGCCTAGGAAGTGTACAAGCAGATAAGACAGCGCCGGCACAATAATTAGCCCGCCACCTATGCCCAACATTCCCGCAAGGATCCCCACTACTGAGCCTAAAAAAAGGCAACACACAACAACGATAACCAAGGGGTCCATTTAATATTCCTTCCTATAATCGGCCACAAGATTATCACACACAGCGCACTATCGCATATGCCCATTTTACTATGACTTTATTAGGCCCCAGCTCTAATTAGACCGCCAAGTCCTTTTGTTTCTAAGTATTCGTTCAAATGAACAAACACCTCTTCTTGACTAGCCGCGGTGAGTGCTAGTGCAAGTAGTTGTTTACACTCATCTAGGGTTACTTTTCTGATCAACCAGTTAATTTTTCGAACGTTAAAACCGTTCATGCTTAAACGTCGGTAACCCATTCCCATCAGTAACAGAGCGCCTGCCGGTTCACCCGCTATTTCACCGCATATTGTTACGGGCACTTGGTTCTGATTTGCTTTTTGAACAACATCATACAGCGCCCCAAGCACAGCGGGATGGTAGCTATTATAAAGCCCTGCTACTCTGGAATTATTGCGGTCTACGGCTAACAAGTATTGGGTTAAATCGTTACTTCCTACCGAAAAGAAATCGACATGTTTGGCAAGCTGGGGAAGCTGATAAAGTACAGACGGAACCTCTAACATAATGCCAAGCTTAGGTTTTTTCAGAGACTGTTGTGTATTAGCAATCTCATCTGAAATTTCAAAAAACGCTTGGTTAATTAGCCTTTTAGCTTCTTGCACTTCTGACACGGTGGAAATCATGGGCAACATAATTTGCAAGTTGCTCAAGCCCACACTGGCACGCAGCATAGCGCGAATTTGTACCAAAAAGATTTCTGGGTGGTCGAGTGTTAGGCGAATGCCTCGCCAACCAAGGAAAGGGTTTTCTTCGTTTATCGGAAAGTACGGCAGCGGCTTATCGCCACCCACGTCTAGGGTGCGCATAGTAATAGGCAGTTCAGGAGCTGCTTCTAGTACTCTCCGGTACAACATTACCTGCTCTTGTTCCGACGGGAAGCGTTCGCGCAGCATAAACGGTATTTCTGTACGATAAAGTCCAATACCGGCGCCCATTTGCTCGGCGTTAAGTTCTATTTCTGCTGATAAACCGGCGTTAATGTACAAAGACATTCTACAGCCATCTACGCTTTCGCAAGGTTTATCCGCCTCAGCGTCAATCTTCTCTGCGATGGCCGATTCTTCTTCAATAAGCTGAATAAATTCAGCTTTAATGTTTCGCTCAGGCGAAATAATGACTTCACCTGAATAGCCGTCTAACAGTATTTCTTTGTCTTCAAGCAGTGCGGGCGACACACTTTGGCAGCCCATCACAGCAGGCACCCCCATAGCTCGCGCTAAAATAGCGGCATGAGAGTTGTTAGAACCTCGCACTGAAATAATGCCTTTCAGTTTGTCACGAGGAAACTCTGCGAGCATAGGCGCAGATACTTCGTTTGCTACGAGTATACTGTCGTCAACCACCACTTTCTCAGCCACTTTATGGCCGTTAGCTTCATGCAATATATTGGCAAGTATGCGGTCTGAAAGATCCACAATATCAATGGCGCGCTCCTGCATGTAAGGGTCTTCCATGGCTTGGAAGCGCGCAGCATAGTTTTCCACTACCATTTTAAGCGACGACGCCGCGTCCCAGCCTTCCCGTATTTTTTCTTCTACTTCACGGCCTAAGCTATTTGCATCAAGTAAATGGTGATAAAGCTGGAAGATAGACTTAACGTCTTCTGGCAAGCCGTCATCTAAGCGTTGAGATAAGTCATTTACGTGCTCGCGGGTAACTTCTACCCCTTTGCGATATAGCTGAATTTGGTCAAGTGGCGACTGAGTGCGTCTTACTACCCAGTTCTTTAAGTTTATTGACTTATCGGGAGAGACCCCTTTACCAATAGCAAGCCCCGGAGAACCTGCTATACCGCGCACGTTTTTCTGTTGCGCTACGGTATCGTTTGACGACGATAAAGTTAGCGCTCCGCGAATATCTGCATTAGTAATTTCAAGGGCTAGCTGCGCAGCAAGGGTAACAAGAAAGGCTTCTTCGTCTTCACTAAATCTGCGCATTTGCGACTGCTGAAGGGTAATTACGCCCAACACTCGACGCTGATTTATTATTGGCGTGCCTAAAAACGCGTTGTAGTTATCTTCTTTAACTTCGGGGTAATGCTTAAAACGAGGATGTTGGTGAGCATTTACAATGTTGAGCGGCTCTTCACGCTGCCCTACAAGACCAATTAAGCCTTCAGAAAAACCAATGCGTACATGCTCAACCGCATCAGGGTGCAGACCATCGGTGGCTTTTAAAATAAAATGCTGGGCTTCATAGTCGGCAAGGTAGATAGAGCAAGAGTCGACATTTAGGGTTTGCTTAACGCGCGAGGCAAGGCGGAATAACGCCGTGTCTAGCGCAGGAATGCGATTCATTTCCTGCACTATTCGTTTCAGTGTTGCCAGCATGGTGCCGGGGTTACTTTGCGCGCTCAACAGCTATTCCTTTGTGATTACCCCCGCCTACGCTTTTTACCACGTTTATGTGGTGCTGCGTTGGGGCGTTGCTGGGCTCGATGCTGTGCCGCCATGACAACCGGCGAGAACTCTTTCATTACTCTGCGGTATACATCGCGTTTAAAAGACACAACGTTTCGTATAGGGTACCAATAGCTTACCCATCGCCAGTCATCAAACTCCGGATGACTTGTCTTAAGCACATTAACATCCCTCTCGTTACAATCGAGTTGCAACAAGAACCATTTTTGTTTTTGCCCTATACAGACAGGGTTACTTCCTTGGCGAATAAGTCGCTTCGGTAGTTTGTATCTAAGCCAGTTTCGAGTTACACCTAAAATGGTGACATCTTTCGGTGTCAATCCCACTTCTTCATTAAGCTCGCGGTACATAGCTTGTTCGGCAGATTCCCCTTCATCAATTCCGCCTTGAGGGAACTGCCATGAATGTTGACCATAACGCCTTGCCCAAAATACTTGACCCATTTTGTTGCAAATCACTATGCCCACATTCGCACGGAATCCATCGGCATCTATCACATAGACTCCCGGGCACACTAAACTGTTATATGTTTTCATTCTTCCACAAACTATGCTCCAATCATAGTTTTATTGTTCACTGTTAATTGTCAGCCAGGAAAAAAGCCACGCTTATGCAGCCACCGCAGTCTCCTCCTTGTTCACCTGAAGCTTTATTGTCACGCTGCCACGCCATTGCAGGATTAACGCTAGGCGAGCTTGCAGATATGGCAAATGTGGCCATTCCCGCCAACTTACAGCGTCATAAAGGGTGGCCGGGTATGCTAATTGAAAAGTGGCTGGGGGCGAGTGCAGGTTCAAAGCCGCAGCAAGATTTTCCTGAACTCGGTATAGAACTTAAGACCATACCGATTGATGCACAGTTTGCACCGCTTGAAACCACTTATGTGTGCTTTACACCGCTGCTTATGCAGCCGGGTATCACCTGGGAAACCAGTAATGTGCGCAACAAACTTCAACAAGTATTATGGCTACCTATTGAGGGCGACCGAGAAATTCCCCTAGCTCACCGACGTGTAGCAACTGGCTTTTTCTGGCGTCCGTCGCCAAATGAAAATGAGATACTGCGTAATGACTGGGAAGAATTAACCGAGCAAATCATCACCGGCAACGTAGAGTCGATAACATCAAGGCAAGGCGAAGCACTGCATATTCGCCCCAAAGCCGCAAATGGAAAGGTACTGACTGATGCGCTGGGCCCCGAAGGTCAGCGAATTAAAACCAGACCCCGCGGGTTCTATTTAAGAAAAACATTTACCCATCACATCTTAATTAATGCGTTTAGCTAAAGCGTTTGGCGAGCGTCATTTTTAGAGGGTTTTTAACATGCTGTGCATTTCTTTGCGTAGGGCTTATTTTTAAACGCTAGGTTGCTTTTGGGCTTAAATATTGACTCAAGTAGCCGCTTAAGAATTTTTCCGACTCAATGCCCATAGCATTTGCGCGTGACGCCAAAGAGGTATCTGCTGGTAGTAGCTCGTTTTTAACGTACTCAAGGCGGTAGTGAAAAATAAAACGCTGGAATGTTTTCCTTTCATTTACCTGAAGTGCAATAGCAAACAGCGTAGGCTCAAGATGTGCGCCCTCGCAAAATGACTGCAAGGTAAGAAATGGCTTTTTAAATGCTTTTGAAGTGACCACATAACGCTCTGCTTTCGACATCATACTGCTAATTTCATAGGGCGATGCTTTACCGTGATCTAGTTGTGCGTAATCGATAGGCGACGGCAACGTGCTTCTTACAAACGTTAGGCTAAATAACACCAGTACCAGTGAAGCCCCCAACATTAAATGATGAAAGCTCTCCCAAAACGGCACTTTTAAAAAACCAAACATCACTGCGGTAACCAGTAAGATGCTAACAAACGCAATGCCAACCACACTCCCCATCACCGCCGCTAAACGTGGCACTTTTAATGGTTTCGTATCCACTGCCTGTAGCGGTAAGTAACGATGATAATGCTGAATATGCTCGGTAATAAGAATGCCAATAAGCAAAACACTGAAGCTGGTTAACAAAGACGGTAAATAAGCAGGCCACAGGTATAGCGGTTCACCCACCGGTGAGGCGGCAAACCATGCTTGCCTGTCTTGAGGAGATATAAAAAGAATAGAAAGCTGCAGCACGCCTGTTACCGCCACTGGCCACCACAAACGCTTTCGTGCAGAGGGCGTTGCAATTAGCATTGGCTTTATGGCGCGATAGCAACAGGTAATCGCCACTACCGCAAATACCTCAGATAAGCCGTAAATTGGCGCCCACTGCGTGGCATTACTAAGCCGTAGCCATTCATCTGTCATATAAAGCGGCCAGCATGCAAATGCGCCAAATAGCCAGCGTAGGCTATGTAAATTGACTTTTTGGATAAACAAACGCACAAAACCAATGACGAAAAACGCCGCTAGTGTAAATAACAAATAGCCATATACAGATGACGTCATTTACTTTCTCCATCCATGGGTTGCGATACGTCCTTTGATACCAAAGCTGGCAATAACAAAACTGACAATGATAAGACTACCAATAAATGTCGCGTTGCATGGCCACTTTCCTAGTGCGCTCCATTACACGAATAAGCGTAGTGAGTTTCTCTGCCGTCCACTTACGTAGTTCGGCATCTGAATCAACATCAGCATCTACAACAGACTCTTTCAACATCAGTAGTGCATTCAACTCGTCAATGCCCGTAAGTAAATCTAACCAAGGCGCTCTAAAATTACCGCGTTCTTCTACAAACAAATCACCTAATAGAAAACCGCTCCAAAGAGTCTGGCGAAGCACGACTTCCACAGATGAATAATTAGCCGGCCCCATGGTTTTATTTAATGGCATGCTTTGTTGCACCGTTTGCCAGCCTTGCGACAACCACCCTTTAGCGTGATCTAACACGCTATGGTCGAAGCCTGGTGTTGCCTGCTGCCACGGTTTGTTCTGTATTAGGCGAATAGCATGAATTTTAATGTCGGTAGCTTGGTTGTCGAAAAACAGTTTTTCAGGTTCATGGGCATGCAGTAGCCCAGCCTGACGGCCCTGTAAATAGCTTACGATAGCGGCATGCTTGCTGAGCGTTTTATTAAACAAGCTCTTCTTCGACAATAAGTAACGAAGGCTTTGTAAGTCATCCTGCCATGTCCACTGCTGCGCATGGGCCACCAGCTTTTTGTGAAGAGCAAGTAATTCTGGGCACTGTAGCACAGGCAAATATAACGATACGCTTTGCAAAAGTAGTCGAATACTTTTGGCCACTTCGCCCAGCATTTTTATGGCACCACTTTCTACAAACATATGCTCGTGATATTGCCAATGTGCTAGCGCAGTTTGTACGGCAAGACAAAAGGCTTCTTCGGTTGTGGTGGTATCTTCAAGGGCCAAAAAGTCAGGAAGTGGACGTATTTTTGCGTTAAAGCCATGCAGCAGTTGATAGCCTTGTGCTGCTTTCGATACGTCGCTTAAGCGCACTTGCATGTGGTCGTTAATTAGCGTGGCTAATACAAACAAGCTGTTTATATCGCCGCTCACTAATTCAAGCTCTATTTCATTAATGGGTGAACTGGCTTTATCGGTGCTTGCTTCGCCGCAGTCCAACACCACTTCAACCACGCTATTTTCCCACTCCACTACATAGGCATGGCGCGTAAAGTGTGTACTAAACTGTTTGGTTAACCTGTCATTTTTTGTTTGTACATCGAAGTCTTCAGGCCAAACCAACTCATCAAAAAGCGTGAGATCAGGCTGAGAGTTGTTCAAATCGATATTATACTCTGAGCGCTTGTGAAGACCGCCACTTACCACGCCATTGGTTTTAAGCGTTTGCTCGTAACGACCATCATTGCCACGCACTCGAAAACCCATTTTTCTCTGTTGAAAATCGAGCTTATCGGTATCGTAATAATCGTTTTCTAAACGCATGGTGTTATGCGAGACAACGCGAATGTTGTTTTTCTCAAAAAGCGGTAGCACGCTTTGGGTGAACGCGTCGTGAGCGTCAACGCCGGTAACAAATTTTAGTTCTATTTCTGACATGGTTGCGCTGGGCAGCTTGTAATGCTGACACCTTACCTTTGTCTTGGTGTTTTCGCAATGTTAGTGCTTTACCTAAATTAGACAAAAGTGGAACAAACTTGCCTTTATCGCGGTCAACCAATACCATCATCTTGTTTTAACATTCGGAATTGGACTTCATATGATTCGAAAGTGGTTTGCGGCAGCGCTTGTTGTATGCTCTTTTCAAGCATTTTCGCTACAGGATATCGCTGAGTTAGACGCATCTTCATCTCATTACATTAGAGATGATTTGTTTGTATTCATGCACGCGGGAGCTGGTAGAAACTATCGCATTTTGGGGTCGATAGAAGCGGGCACGCCTATTACCGTTATCGACAGAGATAACGACGCGGAGTTTACACAAATTACCGACGATGAAGGCCGTACAGGCTGGGTAGAAAGTCGCTTTGTGTCAAACACGATGTCGCAGGCCGAGCAGCTGCCTATTATTAGTGAACGCTTAGCCGAGAGCCAAACAGCACTGCAAAGTGCGCAGGCTGAAAATGCACGTCTTCGTCAACAGCTCAATGACGCTCGTCAGCAAGTTTCAACGCTGACTACCACCAACGACGAACAAGCCACACAAATTACTCGCCTGTCGGCAAAAGTAGAAAGCGCCAATAAAGACGAGTTAGTAATGTGGTTTACACGCGGCGGTATGGTAGCGGGCGCAGGCATTTTGCTGGGCGTATTGCTAACCTATATGCCTAAGCGTAAACGCAGAAACAGCGAGTGGATGTAAACAAGCCCCTCAATATAAACAAAAAGCCAGCTATATAGCTGGCTTTTTCATTATGCTTTCAAGCTCTCTTCGAAGCTTATTCGTCATCTTCTACTAAGGTCATTAGCGATGTGTTACCGCCCGATGCCGTAGTATCGATACTGATGGTTTTCTCCGTCATCAGACGCTGAATAAGGCTGTCGTTATATTCAGCCGTAATTACCGGCAAAATAGCGCCTTCACGAGAAGACAACATAGCGGTTATACGCGCAGTACGCTCTGTATTCGAGTCTACCACCACGCCCGATAAGTCTTCGTCCATTAACAGGGTATCTAAGTGAGCAAGTCGTGCCACCTGGAACAGCCCTTTTGGTGCACCCGTTGACTCAAACTTATTCTGAATTTCTACTGCTTCATCGTAGAAAATTTCAGACACCACTGACACCACAGGGTTACCCGTAGATAACGCAGTTACAATAGACAGTAACCAGTATTCGAAGGTTACTTCTTTATCGGCGAAACACACCAAGATGCCGCGTGGCTCTAGGTAAAGCTTGTTAGACTCACCCGTTGGTCCTGGCAGCGTCATTGGCTTAGCAAGCTTGCGCTCAACGCTGGTTAGCTGCTGTCTAGCGGTAGCTAGGGTACGGTTTAAGTCATCGGCTAGCTCGTCAACAATATCCACTTTCGCTATTTTCGCTAACAGCTGACGTACCATTGAAATGCGGTCGTTAAGCGCTGTATGACGCCACTGCGACTCTACCGCCTTCGCTTTGTCCATCATGACATGAGCACGCTCAGCAATTTTATCATCGCCTACTAACGCCGAGTCGGTAGCGTCTACGTCGTCGATATGCGAAGGCTTAGGCGTGGCACGTTCCATCATTAAACGCGTCAAGTAGTTCGGGCCACCGGCTTTAGGACCAGTACCTGAAAGGCCACGGCCACCGAACGGCTGCACGCCAACAATAGCACCAATCATATTGCGGTTAATGTATACGTTACCTGCGCGGCTTTTCGCAGCAAGTTCGTTCGCGCGTTCTTCAATGCGCGAGTGAATACCCATGGTTAGGCCGTAACCTGTACCGTTTATTTGCTCTAGTACATTTTCAATGTCTTTCGACTTAAAACGCACCATGTGAACAACCGGGCCAAACACCTCTTTTTCTAGCACGTCGATGTTTTCAATTTCATACAGCGTAGGCGCGAAGAATGTACCGTTTTCAAAACCTTCAGGCATGTCATTGCGATACAGCAACTTGGCCTTGCCTTCCATGTTTTGCTGATGGTCAGTTAAGGTTTTCAGTGCCTTTTCATCAATAACAGGGCCAACATCGGTAGCAAGTTGAGTTGGGTCGCCGACCGTTAGCTCTTTCATTGCACCAATTAGCATTTCAGTTAAATCGTCGGCAATTTCTTCTTGAACAAACAGCACGCGAAGTGCCGAGCAGCGCTGACCTGCACTTTGGAAACCTGAATGAATAACATCATCAACCACTTGCTCTGGAAGTGCAGTTGAGTCAACGATCATACAGTTTTGACCGCCGGTTTCGGCAATAAGTGGTACCTGTTCACCGCCGCGCTCTGCCAATACTTGAGAGATAAGCGTGCCGGTTTGCGTAGAGCCTGTGAACATCACTGCTTTTATTCGCTCATCTGGAAGTAAGGTTTCACCCACTTCTTTACCCGGCGATACAATAAGTTTAAGTGCATCTTCAGGTAAGCCTACCGACTGCATAATTTCTACCGCACGCTGCGCGATAATGCTAGTTTGCTCAGCAGGTTTAGCAACCACTGTATTTCCTGTTACCAGTGCAGCAGCAACTTGGCCTAAGAAAATAGCCAGCGGGAAGTTCCACGGGCTAATACAAAGCACAACACCACGCGGTAAAAGACGCTGATCTTCCGCTAGCTCTTCGGCACGTACCGCATAGTAACGGCAGAAATCCACGGCCTCACGCACTTCATCAATACTGTCTTGCGCTACTTTGCCCGCCTCACGCATACAAATAGCAATAAGCTCAGCCATGTGGCGCTCTAATGCATCAGCCGTTCTATTTAATATTTCAGCGCGCTCTTGTACATCGCGCTTCGACCACGCTTCAAAACCCGCTTCAACATCATCAAGAGCCTTACGCATCTGCTCAGGTGTTGCGTAGTGATGATAGCCTACAATGTCGTTGTGGTTAGTTGGACTGACCACAGGTGTTGCACCTTCAGGCACTTCAGACATTACCTTGTAGTAATCCTGCCAGCGCTCTAATTCGTGTTTAAGTGCCATTACCGCATTAGTGTCGGTGAGGTCTAAGCCACGAGAGTTGTCGCGTTCAGGTGCGTAAAGGCCACGTGGTGTCTTAATTTGCTTGTTGTAACGCACTTTTAAGCGCTGCGTCTTTTCAACAGGATCTTCAAGCAGTGACTCAACAGGCTTTTCATCATCGACAATGGCATTAACGAACGATGAGTTTGCACCATTTTCTAATAAGCGACGCACAAGGTAGGCAAGTAAGTCTTCGTGTTCACCCACCGGCGCATATACGCGGCACTGAATTTTGTCTTGCGATACCACTTGGTCGTACAGCGTATCACCCATGCCATGCAGGCATTGGAATTCAAAACCTTCTTTGTCATCGCCAGCCAGCTCAACAATCACCGACGCGGTGTAGGCGTTGTGGGTAGCAAACTGCGGGTAAATGGTGTCGCGATACTCTAGCAAACGGTTAGCACACGCATGGTACGACACGTCGGTAGACGACTTACGTGTGAATACAGGGAATTCCTCAAGACCGCCCTGTTGTGTAAGCTTAATTTCAGTATCCCAGTAAGCCCCTTTTACCAAACGCACCATTAAAGGACGTCCTACTTCAAGGGTAAGTTCGCGAAGGTGCTCAATAACGTGGATAGCACGTTTTTGATAGGCTTGAACCGCCAAGCCGAATCCCGTCCAACCATTTAAGTCTTCATCGCGAAATACTGCTTCAATAATATCTAGCGATAGCTCCAAACGATCTGCTTCTTCTGCATCAACCGTTAGGCCTATGTCATACTCTTTGGCCATCATACATAGCGCTTTTAAACGTGGCGGAATATCTGCCATTGCGCGCTCGCGGTGTGAGAATTCAAAACGCGGATGAATTGCCGACAGCTTCACTGAAATACCCGGTGAGCGCTTAGGTCCGCGGCCATTTGCCGCTTTACCGATAACTTTAATGGCTTTTACGTATGAGTCGTAGTAGCGGTCGGCGTCGCGCATTGTACGCGCTCCCTCACCAAGCATATCGTATGAATATACGTAACCTTTCGTCTCTTTGTCTTTAGCACGTTCAACAGCGTCTTCAATGGTTTCGCCCATAACGAACTGACGCCCCATTACGCGCATGGCAATGTTCATTGCACGGCGAATAACAGGCTCGCCCAAGCGGCCAAGGGTTTTCTTTAACAGGCCAAACTGCTCTTTTTTGCGCTTGTCGGCATAGTTCACCATGTTTCCGGTAAACAATAAGCCCCACGCAGACGCATTTACAAACAGTGAATCAGAATTACCTAAGTGCGGCGTCCACTGCCCTTTCGACAGCTTATCGCGAATAAGCTCGTCTTGAGTTGCTCTATCTGGCACACGAAGTAGGGCTTCGGCCAAACACATCAATACCACGCCTTCCGCGGTAGATAGTGAATATTCATTTAATAACGCATCAACACCACCGTGTCCTTCCTGCTCGCGGCGAATTTGAAGCACCATTTTTCGCGCACGTTCCCATGCACGACTTCGCGCACGTGGGTTTACCTCGGCAATAGGCAAAATTTGGTCAACGGCTACCGACTCGCTAATGCGGTAGTAATCTCTAATGCGCTGACGCAGCGATGATGTTGTATGAAGTGTGTCGTTAATGAGCATTGCAACCCTTTCATAGAAATAGCTGTAATAAAAAAGCGTTCCCGCCGTGATTGATGCGCCACGGTGTCATGGAAGCGGCTAAAAAACAAGCGAAGTCGAAACTTCGCAATTTCGCATCAGTCTTCTTTTTAACTTTATACTTTTGGATGAAGATCACGATGACGCCAAATTCGCGCGGATGGTAGCACACAAAAAACTCCTGCCAAGCTCTTACCAGCAAAGTTTTTGCAAACAAGTCTATGTAGGCAGTCCACTCACGTTTACACGATGTCTAAGTGATTTGACGACTGTGAATTTCCCCTATAAAAAACGGCAACTTACAAGTCTTAATCCATCGTCACCACAGTCACACCAGCCTGATTATGTTCATTCATTGACGCAAGCGCATGTGGTGCCTCTTCAAGCGTAATGGTTGAACCAATTAAATCTTGAGGATTCAATTTTTTAGCCGCAATCATGGCAAACATATCCTCGTAGCGATACGCTTGCATTCCATGGCTACCTATCACTTCTAATTCGTGTGCGACCACAGCGTCCATAGGAATGGGGGGCGTAGATTGTTCTGCTAGTAGTAAGCCAACTTGAACGTGTTTACCGCGTTTTCTTAAACTGTTCACTGAATTTACACAAGTTACTGGGTTACCCAACGCGTCAATAGAAACATGCGCCCCTCCAGAAGAGAGTGTTTTAACCTTTGCCGCTACATCGCTTTCGTCGAGGGCGTTGATCGCAATATCTGCCCCGAGTTTTTTCGCAAGCGCTAAAGCACTTGGAGAGATATCAATAGCAATAACATTTGCCCCTATTGCCGATGCGATCATAATGGCCGATAGCCCAACACCTCCGCAACCATGAACCGCTACCCATTGGCCTGCTTGTACTTTCCCCTGATCGACAACCGCTCGAAACGAAGTAGCAAACCGACAACCAAGACTGGCTGCGGTAACATAGTTTATCCCTTCAGGGATATGCACCAAGTTGACATCACCAAAATCTACTTCCACATATTCTGCAAATGAGCCCCAGTGTGTAAAGCCTGGTTGTGTTTGGTTGCCACACACTTGGTGATTTCCTGACGCGCACTCCCCACAGCGACCGCACGCACTTATGAACGGAACAGTAACACTATCGCCAACAGCAAAGCGTGTTACGTCCTTACCCACCGACTCAACTATGCCTGCAAATTCGTGTCCAGGCACATGAGGCAAAACTATGCCATCATCGTGTCCCATCCAACCGTGCCAATCACTTCGACACACTCCTGTTGCCTTCACTTTGATTACAACACCGTGAGACTTCGGCGTTGGTTTAGGCACATTCTGAATTTGAAGTGCACCGCCGAATTCGTTAAATACAACTGCTTTCATAGTGTTAGCCCTCGTCAATGTTTGAGCTATTAATAGTAGTGTGCAGCGAAGAAATTACCTTGCTTTTTTTCTTACCGACACGAACAATATTGAAAGAATCTTTTAGCCAATAGGCCCATAATAAAAGAATCACCCACAAAAGAGATTTAAAGGCATGGATAAGACCGATTTTTCTATATTGTCGTTACTGCAAGATGACGGCAAGCTCTCTAACGCTAAGCTTGCTGAGAAGTTAAATTTAAGTGAAACACCGTGCTGGCGACGTGTTAAACGATTAGAAGCAGAGGGCTATATTGACAGTTATCAAGCGAACTTGAATAAACGTAAACTTGGCTTTGGCGTAATGGCATTTGTTCAGCTGACTTACATCGCTCACGACAATAAGACGACTGAGAACTTTGAGGCGCTGATTGCAGGGTGTGACAACGTACTAAGCTGTCACAACACCACCGGTAATGCTGACTTCCTTCTACAAGTGGTAGCTAGAGACCTTGATGACTATAGCCAATTTGTTGATAACGTATTGAGAAAGCTTCCCGGCATATCAGATATCTCTTCGAGTATATCATTGCGTGAATTGAAATCGTCTAGTCGCTTACCGCTTAATACAATAGAGAAAACATAGGATAGGTTGTACACGTTTACACATATTCATCTCTCAATTGGTGTGGACTCAAAAAAAGCGTCTACACTTAGTGAAAAATAAGAATCATGTTGAATAGGTATGTGTTTATGTGGTTACGGAACTTCAGCCTTATCCAGAGGTTAGGAATTATCATTGTCCTGATCACTCTGTTATTCGTGGTGCTTACAGGCCTAGTTTTAAATAGGCATTTCGAAGCACTGAAGCATAAGTCTTACGAAGAGAATAAGCATCTGGTAGAGGTTGTACATACCATGCTTGGGAGCTTTGCTGCACGCAGTGACATTGATGAAGAGAATGCAAAACAACAAGCACTTAACGCAGTTAAAGCACTGCGCTACGACGGTAGTAACTATTTTTGGGTTCAAGATAGAACGCCTTCAATGGTTATGCACCCCCTCAAACCAGCGCTAGATGGACAAGACCTACGCTCGTTTAAAGATGAAAATGGCAAAGCATTATTTGTTGAAATGGCGCAGCAGGTAAAAGCCAACGGTGAAGGCTTTGTCGACTACGTGTGGCCGCTACCTGGAGAGACAAGCCCCACCGACAAAATCTCTTTCGTGAAGGAGTTTAAACCTTGGGGCTGGACGGTGGGTTCGGGTATATATTTGACCAATTTGGAAAAAGAATACGCCAGCTTACGCAATTTAATTGTGATTTTCAGCGTGGTGAGTATCGTCCTTGTCGTCCTACTAATCTATGTTATCGGCGGTAGTATTGTTAAACCTGTGCAGGAAGTTACCGAGCGTATGAAAGACATTTCGCAAGGTGAGGGTGACCTGACACGGTCATTACCAGAAACGGGACAAGACGAAATTACGCGTCTGGCACGCTACTTCAATCAGTATACCGAGAAAATGCGTCAGTCGTTGTTAGGCATTAGAGAGAACATCAGCTCGCTTAATCAACAGGCTGAGCTGGTTGAAAGATCAAGCAAAAACAGTAACCAGCAAGCGCAGGACCAAAACGAGAATATGCTGCAAGTGGCTGCTGCCATGGAACAAATGACCACACAAATTAATGAAGTCAGTAACAATGCCGACACAGCGGAAAAAAGTACGGGCAGTGCTAGAGCTAACGTTCAAAACGGTGTGGCTGTAGTAGACGGCACGGTAACGGATATTCGTTCACTTACCTCTGACATTGAAAGCGTAAGTACCGTAGTAACCGAGCTTGCTGCACAAACCGACAGCATTGGGGCAGTATTAGATGTTATTCGGGGTATTGCAGAACAAACTAACCTACTTGCATTAAATGCAGCCATTGAAGCGGCTCGCGCCGGTGAACAAGGAAGAGGCTTTGCCGTAGTAGCTGATGAAGTAAGAACGCTGGCTAGCAGAACCGGGCAAAGCACCGACGAAATTCAAGCCATGATAGAAAAGCTGCAAAGTAACGCCAAAGCAGCGGTTGATGCCGTAAAAGTGAGTCAGTCGGCATCGACAAGAACGGTTGACAACGCCATTCAGGCCAATCAAAGCTTACAAGAAGCTGACCGATTAATGACCGAGATTTCAAATAAAAGTAGTGAAATCGCTCGCGCTACCGAGCAGCAAGCGGAGGCCGCGACTGAGGCCAATATGCGTATTAACGCGCTATCCGGCGCCGCAGACAACAGCTTACGAACCGCCGATGAGTTAGCGTCGGCAAGTGAAGCGCTGCGTGCTAGCTGTCTTGCCATCATGGATATTGCGAATCGCTTTAAGCTTTAGCATTCATTATTCACGTTCAACCGACAACAAAGGGGCTGTGGCCCCTTTTTTATTTTCTTTACATAAACTAGCGATTTTGCACGTGGAAGATTGGTATTGAGTGCATTACACTGGCAAAAGTAAAACGATGCGATCCAGAGACTCAGATAAGCAAAGCATACTTAAATGCGAGCATGTGATCTCTCAACGCTTATCACTAAGTAGAAATCAACTAAGTAGAAGTTAGCTAAGTAAAAGTTAGCGCAAGTAAAAATGGGTACAAGGAGTACGACATGAGTAGCGGTTCAGCGGGTAAGTCAATATTAAAGTGGGTAGCAGGCTTTTTTGTGCTGCTCTTTGTTGTGTATTTCGTTTTTGCAAACAGCATCATAAAAGCGGTGCTTGAATCGAAACTCGGTGAGTCCTATGGCGCCGAAGTAAATATAAACGACTTCGACCATACACTCTTCCCTACAACGGTAACCATTACTGGTATTTCGCTAACAAACCCCACTAAACCCTCACACAACCAAGTTTTTGTGGGAACCGCAAATGCTGACGTTGAGCTTGCCCCGCTTTTAAAAGACCAAGTTATTGTAAACAACTTAAACTTGCTTGAAGTGCAGTTTGACACCGAACGCGCGAGCCCGGGGGAAGTATATCGTGTACCAGAACGTTCGCTTTCATTCGATGAAATAAAGGCCAAAGCAAAAGACGCAGTACCTTCGGTAGACGAGCTGTTAGCGCGTAACCCACTAAAAACCACAGCCGCCGTAGAGCAAGCACGAGCAACTTACGAAACCTACGGTGAAGGTTTAAAAGCAGACTATGAAGCACTGCCTGATAAGTCTCGCATCGACTATTACAAAACGCAGGTTGAGCAGTTAAAAAATACCGATTTTAAAGATCCTCAAGCCCTTGTTCAGGCTAAATCGGCCTTCGATAAGTTAAAAGAAGAAATGATGGCCGACAAAGCCATGATTAGCGATTTTACTGAAAAAGCGTCGACAGCTAAAACAGCATTAAGCGAGAGTGTACAAGCACTTAAAAACGCCCCTAAGGAAGATTATGCGTTATTAAAAGGTGTCATTGCCGGTGACCAAGCCGCCCTATCACAAGTAACCTATTTCGTATTTGGCGATAAAGCAGCCGAATATACCGAATACCTTATGGCAGCGATGCAAATTGTAATGCCACTTATTCAGGGCGAGGAAAAGAGTGAAGCGCCAGCAGACATTCCTTCTATTTTGGTAAAAGAAGCTAATGTATCGGTTCTTTGGCAGAACGAATCGATTACCAGCAAATGGAATAATATCACCAATGTACACGAGGTATTTGGTAATCCAACCACCTTCACCATTGAAGCTGCCGGTAACATGCTTAAAGAGTTTACTTCAAGCGGTGAGTTTTGGATTGACGGTAACGGTGTAGACGCAAGCCAAGTATGGCAGTTAGCCGGTGTAAACATGCAGAACATTCCGTTCAGTGGTAATGAAGCATTAAACGCCGTGCTTAAAACCGCATTAATGAAAACCAACGGTTCTATGAAGGTTACCGACAACATGCTGTCTGGCACAGGCGAAGTAGACTTGCAGCAGCTAGTAATGGAAGCCACCGGCACAAGCGATATTACCAGCGCTATCGCTAGCGCTCTACAAACCTTAACCAGCTTAAACATGACTATGCTGCTTGACGGTACGCTGTCTAACCCGGGTTTTAATTTAAAATCGGATTTAGATAACAAGCTTGCAAAAGCGGCTTTAGGCCAGCTTACTGCGTCTCAACAAGACAAGCTTGACGAGCTGAACAGTAAATTAAACAGTATGATTAGCAATCAACAATCTTTACTATCGGGTGAATTAGTTGATGTAAACAGCATGATTAGCGCTGCACAAGGTGACAGTGCAGCGTTACAAGAATTGTTACAAGCACAACTGAACAACGTGGTTGAACAACAGAAAAACAAACTGTTCGACAAATTAAAGAGTAAATTGGGGCAAGGTGAGTAAAGCTCCTTTGACTCAGCGCTGCTTCGCGGCATAATACAGAAGTGTAGAGGCCATGACGTTTCTGCACCTCTTTATTTATGCTTAACCAAAGGTCAGGTGAATCTGTGTTGCAAGGTAAATGGCTTCCCATCATATTGCTAGTGCTGTTAGGGCTACTGCAGTACCGACTATGGTTCGGCAAAAATAGCATTCCTGATTATTTTAGCCGTCAGCAAGAAGTGCAAACGCAAGCGCTTCAAAATGCTAACCTTGCGCAGCGTAACGCATTACTTCAAGCCGATATTAGTGACCTAAAAATTGGGTTAGAAGCTATAGAAGAACGAGCACGTAACGAGCTTGGACTAATTAAACAGGGTGAAACCTTTTACCGTATTTTACCTGCAGAAACTAAGTGAAAACCATGACCACGCCTCGTGTAATTGCGGTAATACCCGCAGCGGGAGTGGGCAGTCGCATGCAAGCAGACCGCCCAAAGCAATATCTAAGCATTGCAAACAAAACCATTCTTGAACACACCATTGATGCCCTCATTGAGCACCCTCTCATTGACGATGTAATTGTTGCGATAAGCAAAGGCGACGCTTACTTCGACGCACTTGGATTACGTGCAAAGCCTATAACGGTTGTTAATGGCGGCAAAGAACGTGCAGATAGCGTTTTAAGTGGCATCATGGCGTTAAATGATGACGATTGGGCATTGGTGCATGACGCGGCAAGACCCTGCGTAGACAGTGATGACATTACCAATTTGATGAAGGTTATGCATGATAGCAGCGCATCAGGCGGTATTCTTGCTACGCCTGTTCGAGACACCATGAAGCGTGCTCATGCAAAAGATCATGCAAATAGCATTGAGAATAGCAGCAGCGCCTACAGCGTTGTTTCACATACAGAAGACAGAGAAAACCTGTGGCATGCGCTAACCCCACAGCTTTTTCCAGCAGCACTACTTAAAACAGCTTTACAGCAAGGTATTGAGCAAGGATTACCCATTACCGATGAAGCGTCTGCCATGGAATTTGCAGGGCATAGCGTAGCAATGATTAACGGCAGTCCGGCAAATATAAAAGTAACCCACCCTGCCGACCTGCCACTTGCTGAATTTTATCTACAGCAGCGATTAGCTACTGCTACAAAAAACACTGACAATTTAGAAAACGCACAGACAAAAAAGGCACACATGTAATGCGAATAGGACATGGATTCGACGTACACAAGTTTGGCGGCGACGGCCCCATTGTTATTGGTGGCGTAAGCATTGATTACGAGCAAGGCTTGGTTGCACATTCCGACGGCGATGTTCTGTTACATGCACTGTGCGACGCGCTATTAGGCGCAGCAGCATTGGGCGATATAGGCAAGCACTTCCCAGACACTGACGATGCTTATGCGGGAGCAGATAGCCGCGTACTGTTGCGTCATGTTATTAACGTGGTAAAGCAAAAAGGCTACAAGCTGAGTAATGCTGATATGACGATTGTGGCGCAAGCCCCTAAAATGGCAGCACATATTCAGGCCATGCGCGATATTATTGCCAAAGACTGTGACGTTGAAGTGGACGATATTAATGTAAAAGCCACTACCACAGAAAAACTGGGCTATACCGGACGTAAGGAAGGTATTGCCGCTCATGCTGTTGTACTACTGGAAAAGCTATGAAGCCATTAAACACTGATCACTGGGAGTACTATTACGCCAAGCCGGTATCTACCGGAATTTTTAAGTTTCAAGCCGACGATTTTCAAGTGGTGGAAGACTTAGGTTACGAACCTTGTGGTGAAGGTGAGCATCAATTTATTTTTGTGGAAAAAACCAATAACAATACCGCGTTTGTTGCCGAGCAAATTGCGCGTTTTGTTAAACTTCCACTTAGACAAGTTACCTACGCGGGCAGAAAAGACAAGTACGCCGTTACGCAACAGTGGTTTGGCATTCATGCCCCAGGTAAACCCGATTTCGATTTCAGTACCTTTGAATTAGAAGGCGTACGCGTATTAAAGCAAGTACGTCACAATAAAAAACTGCGCACGGGTCAGCTTAAAGGCAATCACTTTACCATTACACTGCGTCAGGTTATGCACCCTGAAGCCATTGAAGAGCGCTTAGAAGAAATAGCGCAACACGGTGTACCTAACTACTACGGTGAACAGCGCTTCGGTGTAATGCGCCTTAACGAAATGGGTGAAGTGCAGCGCGGCGGCAACTTAATGATGGCCGAGCGCATGGTAAACGGTGAAACCATTAGGCATCGCAATAAACGTTCTATGGCTATGTCTGCGCTACGAAGCTGGCTGTTTAATGAAATGTTGTCTACTCGTTTGCAAAAAACTCAGTTTGATACCGTGCTGTCTGGCGACGCCATGGTGCTCTCGGGCTCAAATAGCTTTTTTATAGCTAACAATGACGACAGTACCAGTTTGAATGACGTGCAGCACCGCTACGACAACAAAGACGTTTGTCCTTCTGCACCGCTATGGGGTAAAGGTACGCTTGCTACCCAGGCTGACGCTTTAGCGCTAGAGCAAGAAGTAGCTGCCAACAGTACTGAAGTTATCGACTTTTTAAGTCAGTGTGGCTTTGAGCAAGAGCGTCGGGCAATAAAAATTTGGCCATCCGAGCTTGAATGGCAAAGTAAGGGTGATACATTTACTATCTCGTTCGCGTTGCCCACAGGATGCTTTGCAACGTCAGTATTGCGTGAATGCGTAGAAACCTTATCGCCTATTAATAGAGTTTAAGCCGCTCTACATAAGTAATACAGAAAGGCATATAAGGGCATTTTATTTCGTGTTGCTAGCTGTGGCGCCCACTTTCATGCTATAGCTAGTGCTGCGTATTATTTGATTATCATAATTAATCAGAATACTTGCAGACCGCAGCTATGATGCGCGGCGGCAATACATCTTCAATTTTAGTAAAAGCGTGGCTCGCAATTTTATTTTTCGCGTGGCTGTAAATAAGAATAAAGGAAAGTACGCAACATCATGAGAGCTTCTAGAAAAGGAGACGCGTTAGCACAACTGCTTTATGACGAAGGAATACGTTCACAAGCGGTTTTAAACGCCATTGCGGGTACGCCTAGAGAAGGCTTCTTACCTGATACGTTAAAACATAAAGCTTATCAAAATACGGCATTGCCTATTGGTCAGGGCCAAACCATTTCGCAACCTTATATTGTGGCGAAAATGACCGAGCTTCTTTTAGATAGCCCCAATAAACCAGAAAAGGTGTTGGAGATAGGCACGGGTTCTGGTTATCAAACCGCTATTCTTGCGCAACTCTTTTCAAAAGTGTTTAGCGTTGAGCGCATAAAATCGCTGCAGTTTCAGGCTAAGCGCCGAATGAACCAGTTAGATCTTCACAATATTGCCATGAAACACGGCGATGGTTGGAAAGGCTGGGAGTCGAAAGGGCCGTATGACGCCATTATTGTTACTGCAGCGGCAGCAACGCTGCCTCAAGACTTGTGCGATCAATTAAAAGAAGGCGGCCGACTGATTATTCCCGTAGGCAACGAGCAGCAGTCTTTACTGTGTATAGACAGAGTAGAGGGTGAACTTAAAACATCAACCATTGAGTCGGTGAGGTTTGTGCCTCTTGTTGCAGGAGAGATAATGTGAGGTTGTTCGAGTCATGCTACGACATGGCACTTCGTTGGGCGAAGCACCGCCACGCCACAAAATATTTAAGCGGACTAAGTTTTTCTGAGTCTGTTTTCTTTCCTATACCCCCTGACGTTATGCTTGCGCCAATGGCACTGTCTCAGCCTGATAAAGCATGGCGACTAGCCTTTATTACTACACTGGCTTCTATTTTAGGTGGTGTTGCAGGGTATTGTTTGGGTTACTTTGCATTTGATGCATGGCTTGCTCCTATCATTGCCGAATGGGGCTATGGTGACAAAATTGCAAAAGCCATGGAGTGGTTTGAAACCTACGGCGTATGGGTGGTGTTTTTGGCCGGTTTCTCTCCAATTCCATACAAAATATTTACCGTAAGTGCGGGCTTCTTACAAATGGCCCTGATTCCGTTTCTTTTAGCTTCAGCCATTGGCCGCGGCGCACGTTTCTTTCTTGTTGCAGGCCTTATGCGATGGGGTGGTGCCGCTATGGAGCAGAAGCTTCGGCAGTATGTTGAAGTCATTGGCTGGTCTGTCGTGGTTTTGGCTATCGTAGCCTATCTACTATTGCGGTAACATGTGTTCGACTAAGGTTTGCATTACCTCAGTTATTCTTTCTCTTTTCTTGTTACACGGATGTGCGGGGCGAACAGCCCCTGCCCCCGTTATCTTATTAAATAGCCAAGTTACCGATGGCAGCGAAGAATTCACACAAGACACCTACAAAGTTCAAAAAGGCGACACCTTATTTGCGGTAGCATGGTATACCGGAAACGACTACCGAGATTTAGCAAAATATAACAAATTATCAGAACCTTACACGATCTTTCCAGGGCAGATCCTGAGCGTTACACCACCTAAAAACACCGCTACAACCCGCACTATACCTAAGGCGAAGACCAAACGGTCAACAGATCCGACCACGTTAAATAAAAGTAAAAAGGTTGTTGACCGCAAAAAAACAGAAGCGTATGTTGAAGATGAAAAAGTTGTTAGCCCACAAAAAGTTACAACTGTCAAGAACTTGTCACCTAGCGTCAAAAAAACTGCTCCGACAAGTTTCCCAGACAAAGTTAAACGGTGGGTGTGGCCTGCAAACGGAAAATTAGTTGGGACGTTTAGCAAGGCTGAGTCGGGCAACAAAGGAATTGATATCGCCGGTGCTAGAGGCAGTAATGTAGTAGCAGCGGCAGACGGAAAAGTGGTTTACTCAGGCAACGCGCTTCGAGGTTACGGTAATTTAGTCATAATAAAACACACCGATACCTTCCTTAGTGCGTATGCATACAACGACACCATTGTAGTAAAAGAAAGAGAATGGGTGTCGGCAGGTCAGAAAATTGCGACCATGGGTAATAGCGGAACAGATTCGGTTAAGCTTCATTTTGAAGTAAGGTACAGAGGGAAGTCGTTAAACCCTATGACGTATCTGCCAAAAATAAAACAATAACAATAAATAATAATAAAAAAAGAAATAAAGGAGAAACGTCATAAGGTAAACCTTGTAGCAGGAGATTCACCATGGGTAAGTCAAATAAAGCCTTGGAATCAAAGAACGATGAACTAGACGTCATCGAAATGCCAGCTGACTTGAAAGCTGACGACACCTTAGAAAACGACGCCGAACTGGAAAGCGATGACGCTATCTTCAGTCAAGACGACCAACCAAAAAATTTGGATGCAACGCAGCTTTATCTTGGTGAGATTGGCTTTTCGCCACTGCTTACCGCAGAAGAAGAAGTGTACTTTGCACGCCGCTCACTGAAAGGCTGTGAAGCCTCGCGTAAGCGTATGATTGTGAGCAATCTTCGCCTTGTGGTGAAAATTGCACGCCGTTATAACAATCGTGGTTTAGCGCTGTTAGACCTAATTGAAGAAGGAAATTTAGGTTTAATACGTGCGGTTGAAAAATTTGATCCGGAACGCGGTTTCAGGTTCTCAACCTACGCAACTTGGTGGATTCGACAAACCATCGAACGTGCCATCATGAATCAAACACGCACTATCCGCCTGCCTATTCACGTAGTGAAAGAACTGAATGTGTATTTACGCGCTTCGCGTGAACTATCACAAAAGCTCGATCACGAACCAACTGCAGAAGAAATTGCTGCGGCGCTTGATAAGCCGGTAGAAGATGTAACCAAAATGCTTCGCTTAAACGAACGCATTACGTCTGTAGACACACCAATTGGTGGTGAAAACGATAAAGCACTGTTAGATATTATCGCTGATGAAAAAGAGTTTAGCCCTGAAGAGAGCTTGCAAGACTCTGACATCAAATCCAATATCGTAACGTGGCTTCAAGAGTTAAACCCAAAACAACGCGAAGTGCTTGCACGCCGCTTTGGGCTGATGGGTTACGAACCATCAACACTTGAAGACGTGGGTGCTGAAATTGGCTTAACTCGAGAGCGAGTTCGCCAAATACAAGTTGAAGCACTACGCCGATTACGTGATATGTTAGGTCATCAGGGCCTTTCGCTTGAAAACCTCTTCGAACAAATGAAGTAGTTTTCGCTAATAAAAATGCAAAACGCCAGCGTCTGCTGGCGTTTTTTTTATGTACTTGAAAGTATGCGCTAGAAAACTAGATGTTACTACACATAACCCCTTTATTATCGTTTCTACTTATTAAGCTCGCTCTAGCGTAACAAAGCTATAAGCGTGTTTATTTTTCTCATCCGGTGAAAATGCCTCGCGCTGTATTTCGTTCCATTTCGCGGCAGCATTGTAATCAGGGAATTGCGTATCGCCTTCAACGTCTAAGTCGATAAACGTTAGGTATAGCGTGTTTGCCATATCAAGGAACAATTGATAAATAGTGCCACCACCAATTACCATGATTTCATCGGTTTCACCTAGTGCCTTAGCCACTTCTAATGCAGATTCAGGCGAGTCCACCACCGTAGCATCAGCAAGGCTATATTCACTGTTGCCCGTTATCACTATATTTAAACGCCCTGGTAGCGCCTTACCAATAGACTCATAGGTTTTACGCCCCATGATGACAGGTTTACCGAGCGTGACAGCTTTAAAGTGCTTTAAATCCGCAGGTAAATGCCAAGGCATATCATTGTCTGCGCCGATAATACGGTTATTCGCCATTGCGGCAATCATGGCTACTTTCATTTACTACTCACCTTTTCTAACGTTTCTTTCTATCAGTGCTGAATACCAGCGCGCTTATAGACTGTACATACATCATACCGCATCTCGCCATTGTATAACCTAGATAGCTAATAATTTTCTGCTTTATTTTTAAATGTCTTCCAACTTAAGAGGCGTGTAACTACCCCCTACACAAACAATAATAATTATCATTTGCAAATAGAGCGAGATTCACCTACTGTAATTATGGGAGGACCATATTATGCAGATACAATTCCTTTGCGAGAAACACGCTGACTGGGTATATAGCCATCCAGAACATGCCCTGCATGTTATGGCTAGAGATGAAATGCAGGGCAGTTTAATGATGCACAGCGGTCAGTATAGTAATGCTGTTCCGTATTTAGGATGCGCTTACGATATAGCGGTTATCTTGCTTGAAGTAGATGGTGGGGAAAATACAGCGTTGGCACATAAAATAAAATGCTTAAGTGCAATGCTGGAAGAGATCTATTATTACTTGCGTTTACCTCAGCACCGAAACGCAATTGTTGATAGAACGCATACGGTAATTGATGCGAGCAGTAGCGCAGTAAAACACAGTAAAAGTATTACATTTCGCGTATAAAAACACGACTTCGTAGTTAGTACATTAAGTACGTTTTACGTGTGTCGTGTTTTTTGTAAGTTTGATTTTTGCTTCGATTTTTTCGCCGCTACTAATTTTTTAGCGGCTGTTTCTCAGCGATTGTTCCTAAGCGGCGATACTCAACTTCCACGTCGTAGTCGTCACTTGCCACCCTCACACTTACAACCACTATGAAAAGTGAGATAAGCCTATAAAATCAATATACACAGGCACTTAATCCAGTTCTCAAAGAAATTTAGTAAAAAGGTGAGAATACACGTAGCGAGTAATTCAAAATTCTCACTTTTTTATCTCTACATGCTACTCAACCTTGAGAACATACTAACCTGACTGAAGCTATATCGCAAAGCTCAGCAGGCAGCGACTATAAAACTGAACAAATGAATCGACAAGTTGATACGCAGTGCTTTCTCTGGTTGGTGGTGTTGATAAGTATGAGTCTGAGTTACTAGCAATGGCATCGTTACCATGAATTAGCAATACAATGTGGCAATGGTTTTCCTGTGAATCTACTAATTAATGGTGTACTGAATGCATAGCTTTAAGATCCGAGATACGTACTCTTCCGTCAATTAATTGCAAATAATTGAACGGCAGCCTCTGGCCCGGTAGAGATGTTTACAGAAGACCAAGATGAAGCTTGTGACATTTTCATCAAAATTCTTGAGTGCTTCTCTTAATTTGGTTAATGAGTATAGAGCGAATTGGTTCCCAAGCGAGGTCAATAGAGCTCCTCGAAAAAACGAAAGCGCATACTGAAACGACTTTGCAAACACTTGATAATCTCAGTCCCATCAAATATCAAGGCATGAAATCAACACTAATAACGTTTGGCGTGCTGCACATCTCGTATACTATATGCAACATCATGATTTATATATAAAAAAACTATCATCCAAATACGTTTAAATGGCAAAAATAGTATCTTTGGCGTATTATTTGATGTGTCTGTAGTTAAACATTGAAAGATATTTACGCTACTTGCTCAAAAAGCGACACCAAAACAAAATCAAAGTTGGTGAAAGAGAAGTTAATGTCTGAAAGAATATTTTTATTGTCTCAATACCCTGAAATAGCCCTAATTTTTTGGGATTTTAATATAGACGAAATTGAAGAGAGTGTACTTTTCTTCTACATTCGCAAAAGAATGAAATACCTTCATCAAGATTTGCTCAGTGACGAAGAAGTCGGGCTCATTAACGAACTTTCTGAAAAGTATAATGAAGGTATTTCTCTCCTTGAGTAGCGGTAATAACTAATGAAAACGAACTGCGTTGCTCGAAGGGTACGTCTAAAGTTTGTCCAATCAGCTGTTGTAAAAACAATAGACTCGATACTAATTCGCTCCAGATTGAGTCAGACGCTATCTATAAAATCACGCTGCATTATGCTTCGCAAAAAATTTTAAAGCGGTTGGCGCCTGTAAGATAAAAGAAGAGTAATAGGGGCTATTGGCTCATAGTAATTTTTAGTTATAACGAAAGAGCTCTTGAACCTGAAGTCACATTGACAAATACGATGTGTTGCGTCATTTCAATATAAATTAAATTGAATGAAGTCGGGTTAACGTGACGGTTCGTTAAGTGAAACTTGCTCTATAGGTCATGTATTTAAGTTTAAATGATAGGACATTAACATGTGCAAAAAAGACTTGATTTCGGTCGCACCCAACGCAGTGAGCCTTTATCAGCTATGTGGCGATGAGGCTGATAGTAACAAAACACAATCAGCCCCCGTGATTCTTCAAATGGATATCTCAGCTACGCACCCCACACTGCAGCCTATGAGATTATCGGCATCACAGGTGTCGGTAAAAATCCCTTCCGAATCTTTTGATGTGATAGCGCAGGATTGGTGCAAAAAGCGTGAAATAAACACAAATAAATATACGCTTGAAGAGATTCTTAATAAGTGCAATTTTCAAAGGCCGATTGACGAGAAAGCACTTATTGACGGATTAGATGAGTGGATTGAAGACTCATCACTAGCTACGAAGGTCAACGAACGTGAGTATCAGGATGAAAAAGAGGTTGTTCTTCACCTCGATAATATATTTGACGTTATCACTGACGATGAAGATTCGGCAAGAACCATGGAAAAAAATGCTAACGAGCTATTACAACTTCGAGAAATGGGACAGCGCCTCCAGAGCACTTTCCCTATTTTGAGCGTTATACGTAACGAACTTGAACATAAGAGAGCCCTGGGTACCATGGAAATGCTATTAGAAGACTACGACAGTAATCTATTGCTGATAGATGCGCTGAGCTGCGCCATTGCTCGATATGAGCAAAGATAAACAAAATGACCTAAAAAGTACCGGATTTAAATTTGGGAGCTTGTTGATAACCATACCTAGAAACTATCACTTGCCAGCTAAACACTCGGGACAGGTATTCGATAATGAAACTTTAAAAAGAAAGAGGCTTACGATTTCCAAAGCTACTATATAGTTAAGAATTAACCGTCAGTACCCAAGGGATTTCAGATCGTGCTCAACGCTGGATGAAAATTTCGAATATAATCCTATATGGCAAAAGGCCTCTGGAATTCTGCCAAACTAGAGAGCGTATAATCATGATGAAAAACAAGGCTCTGCAACTCGAGTACGGCGTGGTGATTTAGTGGAAAAACTCTCGTAGTCAGATTAATCAACATAGAATTTGATTTCAAGACAGCCATGTTATTGAGAAATGAAAATTTAACCAAGAGAGAGGTATAAATGTCTCCTCAACTAATAAATGCACTGAAACAAAAGTCGCTTCATATTGCGAGTGACATTACAGGTAAATTTTACATCAGCGGCTATGGTGGCATGGGTATGGAATGCATATCACCAGCCACAGAAGATTCTGAAATAATCATTCTTTCGTTAATCGAAGAAGGAAAATTGTCACAAAAAGAGAGAGTTAGGTACTCTCCTGAGCTCGACTTAAATTTGACTTATTATGAATACGAAAATGTGTAGGTGTTTTAGCAAATCATCGTCAGTACAAGTGTCTTTTACTCAGGGTGTGGACAATGAAAAATATTGAACATGAAATTGATATCGAAATTATCAAATCAGAAAGTTCGAAATTTGCCGGGACCGAGGTTGGCGTACAAGTGACCCATATAGAAACTGGACTGACGGCTTCGAGCACTTCTAATTCATCTCAATATCAAAACAAGTTGGAAGCGTTAGAACTTCTGAGAGAAAAACTTGCTACTTTTTATCCCTGACATCTCGACATTTTAGCCAAAGCGCGTTGATATGTAGACTAGTTCGCCTTTTTTACATGAAACTCTCTGGGACGCGGGCTTTATTTGGTTTATTGACCTTTCTCCTGAATTAGCACCACTTCTTCGATGACGTTTTTCATCTTATGAATACCTACATTAAACATAAAGCAGAGTGGTAAACATCAGATTGTAAAAGTCAGCATAGTCATCTAGAGATTGCATTTATGACTGTGAAAAATACGACAGGTTTTCGACGTAGACGGTAAAAAGGTCGATTAGATTGAATACGATATGTAGCGTACGTGTGAAGTGTTCATCCAAAGGCCCATAAGATTTTGAGCGTAAGAGACTGATTATGAGAGAAACAAAGCACCCTGGTGAGTTTTTACATCAATACCTAATAGAGAGAAAAAGAGCTACAGTAGAAAGCGTTGCCGCGACAATGAATCTAGAAACCTTTTCACTTCAGGCTTTTATCGATGGCCGCTTTCGTGTAGATGCCGACTTTGCTAGAAAACTTCATTCTGCTACTGGTGTGTCTGAAGCGTTTTGGTTAAATATGCAGTCTAAGTATGACAAGAGTCGAGAGAGCCGGTAATTAAGATAAGAGTTACAGACATAGAATGTGCTATAATAAAGCTATAAATAACTGGGATAGTCGAAATGACCTTAATATTTGAAAGCGGTCCAAAAGTTTACTGAGCCCTTCTCCTTCAGAATAAGCAATCACTAGTTTTTCTAAGAGCTCGACATTCACTGCTTACCGAGCAATGGAGTTAAAATTGTTTATATGTAGTAGCTCACGTCTAAACTTGCAGTTTAGATGAATAGTCTTAGATTTAATCTGACGGGCAGCGAAGTACTTGAAACATCCGTTCGCATATATAATTTAGAACGGATGTAGAGAGCGAGTAGCAGTCGCTATTGAACTATTAAAATGAATAAGTCTTAACTTGATCTGTCAGATTCGAATAATAGAACTCAATCAAATCTGACAGTCTCAAATGTGCCAGAATCGGACTGAAAGAGCGACTCTAATGAGACGCTCAAAAACGGTTAATGACAATGTATGTTGATTCTTCTTCCAAGCACAAATATTAAAGCTAGCGCAAACATTCCTATGATCGCAGGCGAGTTTACTGGTTTTGCACTTTGCGTTATTGCTGAAATGTTTGGGGAGCCAGTGTAAAAAGTTTCGAAATTACCATCGATGGTACTTAGAGTTCTTATCGTGCTTCTATCAAAGTTGTAACCTGTAAATTGGAATAGCGACTGGAATTCGGGTAAGAATGAAAGTGTTCCAGTAAAAGAATCAGCAGCCTGATTGTTTGGTCTAGAACATACAAAATTAGTATTACTATAATTGCAGAGAAAATTATCACCCGTAAGTTCAAGTTTTTCTAAGTCGTCTCTACTTTGAAGTTGAAATAATATACTTGTCATATCAAAGACATCAGAGAATCCGAGAGAAAATTCAAGTCTATCTGAGTACAGTTGATAGGTATACGTTCCTCCGTTATCTCCCTGAAGAGTTCGCGACTCTATAAGTGCTGCATTTACGTTGGCACAAAAAAGTAAGGCTATGAAGCCTGTGGCAAGTTTTAGTAAGGATAGGTTTTTTGTCTTCAAAATTAACATCCTTTTAAAAAAGTAAGAACAATCTAAATGCTTAAAAGTGTAAAATAGAATGACAGTAAAGATAAGATTTTGAGTCTATTATGAGCCAATACTACTTAATGTCCGCTTCACGCTCGTAGGAGTCTGTCTTGCCGGATTCAATTCTACCGACAAGATTTAACAGGGTGATTGATTTTATGTGAGAGAGTGTGTGCTTGGAATACTTTAAAATTAATTATCATCGGCGTCCACACCGATTAGAGGCGTTCGATAATTATAGTTTTTGACTTCCGTTGTTTTTATTTCATACGTTACATTCATTTAACACCTATCAATATATACACTCCCCATACTGTGTACATTAACAGGTGTTCTCACTTTTTCAAATGTGTATGGTTACTCTTTGGTATAGTAAACGTTTGGGTGTTCGTCCCAGTCGTCATCATCTAAATCGTCGTCTTCAAACTCGTCGTGAGCTTCAAGGGTATTCTTGTGGTACGTATCCCACTTGAATTCCACTTCTTTCTTCTCTTCTTCGGCTTCAAGATCGTTAGGTAACGTTTCAATGAAATCCATGATGTCGTTACAAAGCGGATCTAGGTTCATTTTTTGGAATGCTGAAATTTGATATACCGGACCGTCCCATTCAAGGGCATCGATGATATGCTGACAGCGCTCTTCTGCTTCTTCTTCTAACAGAAGGTCTACCTTGTTGAATACTAACCAGCGCGGCTTTTCTGCCAGTTTAGGACTGTACTTTTCCAGCTCCTCAACTATGGCTTTTGCATTTTCTGCTGGGTCGCTTTCATCAACAGGGAAAATATCTACAACGTGCAGTAATATACGACAACGTTCAAGGTGCTTCAAAAAGCGAATGCCTAAACCAGCGCCGTCGGCAGCACCTTCAATAAGCCCTGGAATATCCGCTACCACAAAGCTACGCTGTGAGTCTTGACGCACTACGCCTAAGTTTGGCACAAGCGTGGTAAATGGATAGTCGGCTACTTTTGGCTTCGCCGCAGAAACCGAGCGAATGAAGGTAGATTTGCCCGCATTTGGCATGCCCAACAAACCCACATCAGCAAGCAGCATTAGCTCTAACTTCAGGTTGCGAATTTCGCCCGGTGTACCATTCGTTTTTTGACGTGGTGCACGGTTAGTACTGCTTTTAAAACGTGCGTTACCAAGACCGTGGAAACCACCCTGTGCCACTTTTAGCTTTTGCCCGTGACGAGTAAGGTCGCCCAGTACTTCACCGGTATCGCAATCGGTAGCGCGCGTACCCACTGGCACCATTACGGTAAGATCTTTACCCTTTTTACCGATACAGTTACCGCCTTGGCCGTTTTGGCCGCGCTCTGCTCGGTGAAAACGTTCGAAGCGATAGTCGATCAATGTATTCAGGTTTTCATCGGCTTGTAAAAATACACTGCCGCCGTCACCGCCGTCGCCACCATCTGGGCCACCTTTAGGTACGTATTTTTCCCTTCTAAAGCCAATGGTACCGTTGCCGCCGTCACCGGCTTCAACGCGAATTTCAGCTTCATCTACAAATTTCATTTATCACTCCGGGCATAAATGCCGTGGGTTATTAGGTTATTGCTGTGAACCCTAAGTTTACACCAAATCGGGTATAAACGCGTAACTACACGCATCGAGTTCCAAAAAGAAAGAAACGTTTTACGGTATTTGTTAAGCACAATGACTTACTTAAAAAACACCTTCTAGGTTTCATAAAACAAAAAACCCCGCTTGCGCGGGGTTTTTCTAAGCCTGTTCGGCGAGAAGCTTTCGCGCTTACTCAGCTACGATGCTTACAAACTTACGGTTCTTCGGTCCTTTAACGTCGAACTGAACTTTACCGTCTTTTAGTGCAAACAACGTGTGGTCTTTACCGATACCCATGTTGTCACCAGCGTGGAAACGTGTACCACGTTGACGAACAATGATGTTACCAGCAAGAACAGATTCACCACCAAAGCGCTTAACACCTAGGCGTTTACTTTCTGAATCACGACCGTTTTTGGTACTACCACCAGCTTTTTTGTGTGCCATGTGTTCGTGCTCCTATTATGCGTTGATACCAGTGATTTTCACTTCTGTGAACCACTGACGGTGACCCGCTTGCTTACGAGAGTGCTTACGACGACGGAACTTAACGATTTTTACTTTATCGCCACGACCGTGTGTAACAACCTCAGCAGTCACCTTACCACCAGCAACGATTGGTGTGCCGATTTTTACGTCGTCACCGTTGCTTACCATTAAAACTTTGTCAAATTCAACCGTTTCGCCTGGGGCTACTTCGATTTTTTCAAGACGAACGGTTTGGCCTTCGGCCACACGGTGTTGTTTACCGCCACTTTGGAAAACCGCGTACATAGTTAACTCCGCTCTGCGTCCACTGACGCTTCAATTCAAAAAACAGGGCGCGAATTGTACGTGAAACATCCGTAAATCACAA
>Ga0213840_1000525_pt1 | contig 51950 bp, 50 predicted proteins | sample SWPATP22_FD_160132 | JGI IMG/M metagenome (GOLD analysis project Ga0213840, IMG submission 160132) | Coastal seawater microbial communities from Marineland, Florida, United States - SWPA TP2 #2 | ecosystem: Environmental > Aquatic > Marine > Coastal | place: USA: Florida | collected 2016-08-14 | reverse complement strand
GCGCTATCTGACGGTGCATCGGCTATGCTACTTATGTCAGCAGACCGTGCGAAAGAGCTTGGCCTAACGCCGCGTGCGAAAATTCGCTCGATGGCAGTGGCTGGTTGTGATGCGGCAATTATGGGTTACGGCCCAGTTCCGGCTACACAAAAAGCCCTTAAGCGTGCTGGCCTTACTATGGACGACATTGAGCTTGCTGAGTTTAACGAAGCGTTCGCAGCTCAGGCACTATCGTGCATTAAGCAACTAGGTTGGATGGACCACCTAGATACTAAGATTAACCTTAATGGTGGTGCAATTGCACTTGGTCACCCACTAGGTTGTTCTGGTTCGCGTATCTCGGGTACGCTTATCAACCTAATGGAATCACAAGACGTAAGCCTAGGCTTAGCGACTATGTGTATTGGTTTAGGCCAAGGTATTGCTACCGTATTTGAACGTGTATAAGCGTTTAACTGCTTAGTTTTTAAAGGGGCCTTCGGGCCCTTTTTTGTTAGTCTGGAGTTGTTTCTAGCATCTATTTCACTGGCTAACGCTCCATATTACTTCAATACTCGGGATAACGGACTAACGACACCTTGCGCCCCTTGCTGTAATACATGGGTGTAAATTTGGGTAGTTTTCACGTCTGAGTGCCCTAACTGGGTTTGCACTGTTCTAATATCTGCGCCTGCTTGCAGAAGATGTGTTGCAAAAGAATGGCGCAATGTATGAGGCGTCACTTTCTTTTTAATGTCACACTCTTTGGCCGTATTTCGTATGGCTTTTTGAATACTCGATTCATCAATATGATGTCGACGAACACTTTTATCTTCAGGATCTACTGATAAGCGAGGAGAGGGAAACAAATAGTGCCAGCCTAATTCTCTAGGGGCATTTTGATATTTCTCTCGTAATCTATAAGGTAAATAAACGCCGGCGTATTTCGGATTCTCTAAGTCGGCTGCCAAGTAATTTTCAACTAAAGCTATTTGTCGAATAAGGCCCGGCTTGAGCTCTGCCGCCAAAGTAACAATGCGATTTTTTCCGCCCTTACCATCCCATATCCGAATGGCGTTATAGTCAAAATCGATATCTTTAACGCGCAGCCTTACTGCCTCCATCAACCGCAGTCCGCTTCCGTATAGTAAAGAAATAGGAAGCTTCAATTGCGCTGGTAATTGCTCGAAGAGCGAAACAACCTCGTCTTGTGTAAGTACTACAGGTAACTTAGCTTGCCTGCGACTAGAAACAAAATTGAGCTCGAGCGAGAGTGGGCGCTCAATAACGTCGCGATAAAGAAAAGCTAGCGCGTTTAACGCACTAGCTTGCGTAGCTGGCGCTACGTTTTTTTCGTTGACTAAGTAGGACAGAAAAGCCGCTACCTCACTATCTCCCATCTCTGCTGGGTGCTTATTTTTATGAAAGCGAATGTAGCTAATAATCCAACCACTATAAAGTTCAATGGTGCGCTTCGCATAGCGCCGATCCCTCATTTGTTTCACTACCATTTCCATGAACATCGATTTCATTTTTTAGCACCACATTAACTGTATATAAAAACAGCATTTCAGTTTTTTGGTGCCCCGTAAAATAAAAAAGAATTATTCCGTACTTAAGTTCAGTGTTTTCACATACAAAGTGCAGGATATTGATATAGATGAATTTACGTGAGAAAGTGAAACAATTATTTCAGTGATATATGGAAATAGTCCGCGTTGCAAAAAGGATTTTTTCCGTACACTAAATTGTTATAAGCCCAGAGAGTTTGATGAAACTTTTAATTTTTCCGTTATTAGTATTGTTAACCAGCTGCACTTCTACGAACGTAGACTTTGATTGGGAGCCATTGGAGACAGGTTGTCAGAATAAAGCTCTATTTTGGCCTGCTTTAACCGAATACAGTGAAATCTCCTTGTCTAGCGTAAGATTTGGTTATCAACCAGATACAGGACGTGGCCCTGCATTTTTGGTTACTATAGACTCTGGGGCAAATCATATGGAACAAACTGATGAATCGTTCTTCCTAGCAGCCTATGGTGATTATGAGAAATCTTGCGCTATTAAAATGCCATTGGATGAATGCCCAGAAGCGGGCGTACTTCTCGAAGAGCTAGCAAAAGTGCAACTGCCTCTAGTTTATGCTTTTGATAATCCTGAGGGCATACTTCTGATGCATGGCACCAATTACTATTTGAGCTCTAATGATGGATTGGGTAATTTTAATACTTGGTCGTTTTATGGTTATGGGCATCCAATGATCGAGATAATAGAACAATCTAAACAAAAAATTGAACATTGTACTAGCAAAGCTCTTTCAATGTATGAGGGCTTATAACAAGCCAATCAAGTCGGACGTATAACAGTTGGCTGCGTTCACTTCGTTCACAATTATAGCCAACTATTATCCGCCGCTTATTGGGGCGTTATACACTTTGATGAAACCTAAACATTGGAAGCTAATAAGAAAGCTATCAATTGCTTATTTAGCAGTAGTTGTAGCTTTACTATTAATTGAAATATTCGTATTCACATTCGTGGACTACGGCCATAAACCATCTACGTTTGTAGGTTGTTACGCCTATGACGCTATGCTTGTAGGGTTTAAATGTGTTGGGTTACCAGCGTCTGAGTTCTTTTCTTTCGCTTTAAACTTTCCGCTTTATCACGTGTACATGCCATTCTTCGTTTTATGGAATCCGCTTTTAGCTTTTGCGGCTATTGCAATGTATTCGCCAGTAGTTATGCTGCTTGTATCCAGTAACAAGGTTTAATCGGCACGTGTATAACAAAAAAATAAAGTCACTCACTTCGTTCGCTGGGACGCATACACGTGGGCTGCTTCGCATTATAGCCCACGCGCCTGCGCCCCTTATTTAAAAGTTATGCGCCATTTCCGCGCCCACTGAGACTTGCGGCTTGGTCGATTATTGAAATGGAGTCACTTACTTGTGAAAAGGAATTCTAAAAAGATGTCGTCCTCAGGATCTAAATTCTATTTACTGTTCTCACTTTTCATAACTTTCGTGGTTATCGGTGGTTTTGCTCTTCATTGGAGTTTCAACCCGTCCGCTTTGGATAGAGTCACAATGTGGATAGGCTTACACGGGGCCTTTAGCACCGCATGGTATCTGTTACTTATCAATCAAATTAGATTATCAAGCATCGGAAAGTATTCTGCACATAAAGCTCTAGGGAAATTTAGCGTTTTTATTGTTATCGGAATTTTAGTCACAGGTTCTGTAATGGTTTTCGAATTCTATCATCGTATGGCAGGATTCGGAGTGTTCAATCCCGAAGATGCCCAAGCAAGGATTCGTGCAGGTAGTTTCCTTGGCGGCGTTTTTCTTCAATGGTTAATTTTTTTAATCCTTTATGTTCTGGGTATTTTAAATATAAAGAATCAAGCGCATCATAAACGATTCATGATTGCGGCAGCGATTCAAATGATGCCTGAAGGGCTTAATCGCGCTGTACATATTTTAACTCTACCAAATTATTCGATGTATATTTTCATGTCTTTAATATACGCCGTGCTAATTGTGTATGATTTGAAAGCTAAGAAACGTTTATACGTAAGTACATTTTCGTCAGTCGTATTGTTTTGCGTATTAGTATTGGCTATGAATACTCTCTTTAAATCGCAAGCCTGGGGAGATTTTGCTGTAAAGGTAATCACTGGTTTATAGTGAATAGCGCATAACAATCACATTAAGCCGCTCGCAGGCTCGCTGGGACGCTAACACGTGGGCTGACTCACTTCGCTCGGATTTTAGCACACTTGTTACTGCCCCTTATGTGGGTGTTATACGCAATTGGTCATAATAACTTTTTAACATCGCGGTAAAAGTTTTCATGAGAACCAAGAGCTATCAATTCAAGTATCACAGTGCCATCCTCGTAGCTGTAACCTAGTAAGGTTAACTGCTTAACCATCTTGAACTTGTACACGCGAAGAAAAGCTAGGTCGCCTTTTTTCTGTTCTCCTAAAAGAGGATCGTCAATCAGTTCCTTTACAGCTTTATCCAAGTCTTTTTTCTGATTCTTATGTAACTTCTTTACTGTTCTCTTAAAATTGGCTGTCTGTAAAACACTCGTAATCTTAGCCAAAATCGTAAGGCTCCAATTTTCCTGCCTCTTTTTCCGCTTTGGAAATAATTGCCTGTTTCACGAATTCGTATGGTAAATCAGGATTATCTTCCATCATTTCACCTATTTTTGCCCAATGCTCAATCTGTTTTGGCATAGTTCGATTTAGTGCTTTGCCCATAATGGTAGCTTTCTCAACTAGATCTTGGTCTAGTCTTACGCTCGTGGTTGCCATAATATGTCTCCAGTTAGTTCATAAACACATTGTAGCAATGCGCTACAAATGTGGCAATTTGCGCACAACAAGCGCATTAACACTCGCTATGCTCGCTAGGGACAAAAACACGTAGGCTCCCTGCGCTTAGCTTGGTATTGTAGCCCACAAGCTAGCGCCCCTTATTAGAAAGTTATATTCCAGTTATAACGAAGCCTATTGCATCTATCAGCAGTTCTCTGGATTGCTCCAGCGATCCAATGCGATCCTTGAGCACGTCTTCGGGTATTGAACTAAGCTGTTGTGGTAGAAATAAGTACGTTGTGCCCTCAAATTCTATCTCCGGCGTCAGCTTCTTCATGTAAAAACTGTTTCTAGTGTTGCTAGTTGTTAACGGTACAACCAACCTTGTTGCCAATTGATCAATTACAGAGTTTTGAACATCAACAAGAAAAGGGTAAGCTTCCTGAGTCTTCTTGCTTGGGTTTCTGTAAACATCAAATTGCGCCATTAGAAGTTCCTTTACTCATCACCTAAACAACCGTTCTCAGCAACGAACTCGTTGTATGCAGCTATGGCAGCTTTGTTTTCTTTTTTCCATTTCTCTGCTTCAATACTTTTTAGCTTGTCTATAAGTGCTTGCTCTAATGTCGCAGACAGATTAACTTTTAAACTTCTAGCTTTTTGCAATAAGTCGCTATTTAAGCTTAGATTTGTCGCTTTCTTGGGTGCATTGATGTCACATAAATCTTGCATTAATCACTCCAATTAATTTTAACACCAAGCACACGTATACAGATGCGCATTGCAAAGCATGGTTGGAATATAACGAACGCATTAACACTCGCTGTGTTCGCTGAACCGCATACACGCAGGGCCGCTTTGCTATTATGCCCTACGCGTTATCGCCCATTTTTGAAAAGTTATGTGCTAAAGGGAATTTTATGCAATCTATTAACAATCAAACTTTAAAAATAATTTCATCGATAATCTTAGTCCAAGGAGGTATTTTATTTTTTTGGTTTTTTACATCTGAAAATTTTATTGCCTCGTTAGGCTTCTCAACATTAACAAATGCGAGTGCTTTGGATTGGTGTACCGCTGCTTTGGTCGTCGTTATATATGTGTGGGGTGCAGCTAGTATCTCAAATGTACGCGAGCATATGTTTAAGTTTAATAAACTAAAATTTTTGGCTTTAACAGGAGCGCTGGTATCTGGCGTCTTTGAAGAGTTAGTATTTCGAAAATTATTAATGGATTATCTTCAAGAAGAAGGCTTTGGCAATTTCATACAAATCATTATTTCGGGTTTAGCATTTGGGCTAGCTCATTTAGTCTGGGGTGGTAAGGCTTTATCAGCAGCTATTAATGCCACTTTTTACACTTTTTTCTTGGGTGCTGGACTTGCTCTTGTCTACATAATCAGTGATAGAAACTTAGCTCTTTGCATTGTTGCGCATGCAATAGTAACTGGATTAATAGAACCTGGGTTAATAAAGTCAGCGTTATTAGATAAGCTGGGATATTTTAAGGAACGCACATAGCACTAAACAAACGCTATATCGGGGTCGCAACACCCCATACTTGAACTACTCCGTGTTTTTTAATAGGTGAAATGCGCACCTTAAGCTGAGGTAACTTGCCTTGTGCTTATTATTAATTTGTTTATCAAAAGGATTGATATGCTGTACATAATATTCACTGCCCTTCTTTGCTTTCTGGGTATTTTTACATTTATCCCTAAATTCAAAAGCGTTATCGAACGTCATGATGTCGGCATAAACTTTTTTCTCACTCTTATTGCAACGTTGGTTGGCGTTCTGTTAGCCATCTCCTTTACCAATTACGAAGCCGAACAGAAAGAAAAGCATGATGTTATTAAGCTTTTAAATTCATCAATTTCGTCAGTAAAAACATGTTATGAATACAGCGAAGAATTAACAGAGTTTTTTAACTCGTTGCCAGAAGAAGACAGCTTAAGGGATGAGTTCTATATAAAAAATCCACCACCATACCCAGATTATTTAGACACCTTCTTAATGCAAAATATCGTAAGTAAAAACTTGTCAGGAACCACATTAAGTGAGCTGAATGAATACTTAATTAATCTCAAAAGAAGTCGAACTTTTAATGCACCTTTATATCTCAAGGTATTAGAACAAACATTGAAACTTTTAGAGCTAGAAGTCGCCTTCCAAAAGGATATTATAAGCGAAGTTCAACTGGATGCAGAGATAAGTGAATTGAACGACATCTTAACCTCAAGTTATTAACCTGCAGCTTTGATGTTACTCACTAACTGAACGAGTCCGAGTTTTATGGAAAAATATGAAAACTAAAATATTTACTACACTATTAATATGCGCATTCTTAAATGGATGTGCCGCAACCGCTAATAAAGCTGCAAACGATTTTCTTGATGGGGCCAGTTCCAGCGCTGAATCAAGGCGTCAAAAACAATCAAATTTCCCACACCAAGGAAGGTCTGACCCAGACAATGAATTCATTGAAGACACAATGTCTGGCGTGCTTACTGCACTTTTTCGAGGTATGTTTGGTTCTGATGATGACAACGATTAGTAAAAACCCGACTAACGAATACTTGTTTTCGATAACAAATTATCCCTTTTAAAGTTAAATCATGGAGGATTAAAAATGAACTTAAACGCAACACTAATAGGGCAAATTGCTTTTGCCTTAAGTATTTTATGTGCTGTTGCTGGCTACTTACTTGGCAAAAGAAAAACCAACAACCCAAAACTCATGGCTGTATTAGGCTTCATCTTTGGCTTTATACCGCCGCTAGGACCTATCTTCATTTTAGTTTTAGCATTAAAGAAAGATGTATCTAAAGCTGATGAAAGCGTTGCTGTTGGTAACAAAGCATAAACAACAACGTTGATTTTTCTGCATTGTGCAGTGTATTAATAGAAACCACAGAAACGTTTTTTCACGTTAACAATCAACAAAGGCAGTCAATATAATGCCCTTTAAAAAACTAGCGCTGATTATTGTCTCTCATGTGGTTATCGCCTTTGTTGGCTTTGCTATAGGTATTTATAGCTTACCCTTACTCACAGCTCCCGCTTCACCTTCAAACGAAGCTCTGGTAAAAGCAAGTAATAGCGCTACGTTTACCACCCATTTTGTTGAAGATCTAGAAGACAGTGACTTTTTGCACTGGGGTGAAGGTATCGTGTATATCTCTGATAAACAGATTGCGTTTCGAGGAAAACTAGCACCTGGGCCAGATTACAAACTGTATTTGTCACCAGAATTTGTTGAGACCGAAGATGCCTTTCTTCGCCTAAAACATCGCATGGTAAAAGTGGGTAATGTAGACACATTTAACCACTTTATGGTGCCTGTTCCTAACACTGTAAACCCACAGCAATACTCAAGTGTTATTGTGTGGTGCGAATCTTTTGGACAGTTTATTACATCGGCCCGTTACCAGTAGAAAAAATTCACACTCGCTTAAAAAATGTTTACTTTGGCGCTGCGCTCTTGCACTCTACGTTTAGTTTTTTTAAACGTTTGCTAACTATATTATTTATAGGGAAATAAATATGAAATACCTCTTAATATTGCTTGCGGTTGCACTCACTGGCTGTAGTAGCACACAGGTAACTTCAAACAATACCCAAAGCACCAACTCGCCGTCAGGCTATTCTGACACTATGGAAATCATTCGCGCCGCCGCAGCTGCAGCGCCAGAAAAAGTAGAGGGCGAATACACTTTAAAAATAAAAGCTGCAGGCTCACAAAGACGTCATCTATTTTTGAATACCGAAAACGACTATCGTGACCAGCGCAATGTAACTATAGCGTTATCTCCAAGTGTAATATCAGATTTATCAAAACAATACGGATTAGACCTTGAACGTTTTTTTGTTAATAAAACACTGAAGGTAAAAGGCGAAGCACAACGAGTGAAGATTTATTTTATGCGTGCTCCTGGAGTACCTAGCACTAAATATTACTATCAAACACACATTCCAATTACCAACATATCGCAGCTACAAGTAATTTAGATAAACTGCGCACACACAGAGAGCAAAAACCTACTAGACAAAGGTTTAGTACCGAACATCACTGATAGTTGCGATGATAAAAGAATAACAAACACTCTGATGGATTTTGTGGAGTGTTAGGCTTAGTTACTAAATGAGCCTAGGTTATATAAAAAAACAATAAATAATGAAAAGGAAACAGCAATGAAGAAACTTTACCAACTTGCCTTTGTCTGTATGGCCGTTGTGATGGGAGGCTGTGCAAGCTTACCGTCGCCAGAGGAAATGCGTGCAGCAACAGCAAACTTTACCGTACCGCAATTGCCTGAAGAGGGCAAAGCCATGGTATACGTAGTTCGCCCTTCTTCGCTAGGTGGATTAATTCGTTTCAACGTTTTCGTTGACGATAAAGAAGCTGAATCTGAAATGGGTTATACGCGTGCATCGCAGTATGTTTATTTCAACGTAGAGCCGGGCGACCACCAAATTCTTTCAAAAGCCGAGAACTGGGCCGAAGCAAATGTAACAGTAAAGGCGGGTGACGTAGTTTTTCTACAGCAAGAGCCATCTATGGGCATTTTGATGGCGCGCAACAGCCTATTTAAATTGCAAGACTACGAAGGAAAGTACCACGTAAAAACACTTAGCGAAGGCACTATTATTAAAACCAACAAATAGTTGCTTTGCGTTTTAAGATTCTAGCGGGCGCCATATGGTAGCCCGCTTTTTTATGATGATTCGTAACATTTCATTACAGTTCACAAATTGAACAACACACCTCAAGCGCATATGCTTAACTAAATACCAATGGATTTTCGTGTAAAAGGATAAGGTATGAAATGCGATAAACTAACCACTAAGATGAGCTTATGTTGGGGCGCAGCCATTATTTGTGCCGCAATGTTTGATGCACCTGAATTTTTCACCTTAATACTACTACCAATACTTGCGTTCACTTCAATAGCGAACGTTAAGAAATAGAGTTACGGCAGCTATTTTCAAAACACGCCCGCTGTGGTTTGTATTTATAAAGATGTTTAAGCACGACACAGGCTGGTATACTTCCCGCTTTACTATGTCGTTGTTTAAGGTTTGTTATGTCGTTACCTCCATGCCCACACTGCCAGTCTGAATATGTTTATGAAGACCAGTCTTTATTGATATGCCCTGAGTGCGGCCACGAGTGGAACCCTAATGACGTTGAAGAAGAAACTTCAGCAAACGATGCGAACGGCACGCCGCTTGTTGCTGGCGACAAAATTACACTAGCGAAAGATCTAAAAGTAAAAGGCAGTTCGCTAATTCTGAAAATTGGTACAAAAGCCGTTATTCGCCACGTGAAAGAGGGTAAAGACCACCAGCTTGACTGTAAAGTAGACGGTGCTGGCGAGATGATGCTAACGGCACAATTCGTAAAAAAAGCCTAACAGCTTAGAAATTGGCTACTTCGCTCACGATAGTGTCGGCTAACAAGCTTATGGCTTTTGACGACACTTTTTGAGGATTCACCAAACACACCCCCATATGCCCTAATTCAGGTAGTTCTGCCGAACTTGGCAATATGTGTAGCCCCGGTGGCACCGAGCTTTTTGCTAGTACTGTAATTCCCAACCCTTCGTTTATAGCCGTTTGAATACCGTTAAGGTCAGCAATGGTGTACACCACCTGCCATGGCTTTTTACTTGCGTTAAGCAGATGAATAGCACGCTTTCTATACGTACAAGGGTTAGGTGCAGCAATAAGCGGTAGCTTGCTGGGAATGCTATTTACAAAGCGCTGACTGCCTACCCATACAAGCTGGTCGGTTGTGATATAACCGTCTTGCTTAGGGTCCGGTGTTTCTTGTAACGATAATATTAAATCGAACTGGCTTTTTAACGGCTCACTAAGTAAATCTTTACTTAACGCACAATGCACTTCCAATGAAATTTCAGGGTAGGTTTGCGTAAACTGCCGAATAATTTTTGGCATTAAGATGGTAGAAAATTCGCTGGGGATCCCAAGTTTTATGTTGCCCGTTACCTGCGGTTTACCAAATTCAGCCATGGCTTGGTCGTTTAGCGCTACTATTTTTTCGCCATAGGCTAACAACTTGCTGCCAGCCACCGTAAGCGACAGCTTATTTTTGTCACGAGAAAACAGCTTTTCTCCTACCATTTCTTCTAACTTTTTTATTTGCAAACTGATGGCTGGCTGGGTTCGCTGAAGTTGCTCTGCACATTGCGTATAGCTTCCGGTTTGCGCAATGATCACAAAAGAACGAAGGAAGTCGATAGACAAGTTTTTCATAACCACCACATCAATTTAGTTATCAGTTTAGTTAAAACGCAAGGCAAACTTAACGCCAACCGCATAGTTTATGCAGCTGCTTTAATTACACAGCAATCTCATTTAATAAAGTTATGATGCCATATTTTTTATTAATTTTATTTATTCTTTTTTCAGTTCTACCATCAACCCATTCAAAGCGCGTGCAAAATAAGACAGATAAGGAGCAAGCATGAACAGCCTTAACAACAACCTACACCAAATAGACCCCGATATTGCAGAGTTTATCGAGCAAGAAAATGTTCGACAGGAGCATCATATCGAGCTAATTGCTTCAGAAAACTACGCCAGCAAAGCAGTGATGCAGGCACAGGGTAGCCAGCTGACTAACAAGTACGCCGAGGGATACCCCACAAAGCGTTACTATGGTGGTTGTGAGGCGGTAGATAAGGTTGAGCAGCTTGCTATTGACCGCGCAAAGGCGCTTTTTGAAGCCGACTATGTAAACGTTCAGCCGCACTCTGGTTCGCAGGCCAATACTGCCGTTTATATGGCACTTCTTAGCCCGGGCGACACAATTTTGGGTTTAAGCCTTGATCATGGCGGGCACTTAACTCATGGTGCAAAACCTAATTTTTCGGGCAAACTATACAACGCTATTCAATATGGTCTGAATACCGAAACCGGTGAAATTGACTACGAACAGGTGCAGCAATTAGCTGAAACACATCGCCCTAAAATGATTGTGGCAGGGTTTTCTGCTTATTCTCGTGTAGTGGACTGGCAGCGTTTTAGAAACATTGCAGATAGTGTGGGCGCCTACTTGCTTGTTGATATGGCCCATGTAGCGGGGCTAGTTGCAGCGGGAGTTTATCCATCTCCTATTAATGCTGCGCATGTGGTAACTACCACTACCCACAAAACCCTTCGCGGCCCACGCGGCGGATTGATTATGTGTAAAGCTAACCCCGAGCTTGAGAAAAAGTTTAACTCGCTTATTTTTCCAGGCATTCAAGGTGGCCCATTGATGCACGTTATTGCGGCAAAAGCGGTGGCGTTTAAAGAAGCAATGAGCGCTGAGTTTAGAGCCTATCAAGCCCAAGTAGTCAAAAACGCGCAAGCAATGGCAACAGTATTTATGCAGCGTGGTTTCGACGTAGTGTCGAATGGTACCGATAACCACATGTTCTTGCTTAGCTTGATTAAGCAAAATATGACGGGTAAACAAGCCGACGCCATTCTTAATAGTGTAAACATTACCGTGAATAAGAATACGGTACCAAACGACCCACAGTCGCCATTTGTAACCAGTGGGATAAGAATTGGTACGCCTGCTGTCACCTCACGTAACTTTGATGAGAGTGATTGTACACTGTTAGCAGGCTGGATTTGTGACGTGTTACTTTCACCGGAAGATGAAAGCGTTGTGGCTAGGGTAAAAGACAGTGTAGCCACGCTAACCGCAGCACGCCCGGTTTACACTAAGTAAAACTTTCCACCGTTAAGGCAAGGCATGCACGCCCAACCGCATGCTTTGCCTTGTGGTTTCTATTACTTTTATTTCCTGTTACTTGTATTTTAGCAAGCTCTCGAACTTAATTTAGGTAGTGCCAAAACCTTGCTATAGGGAGCGAATATGACCGTTGCATGTTGCTACCATTACTCGCCATACTAACTTGGCACGTTCATTAAACTCTCGAACAGGCACACCCCACGCTTTTTCCATTGCGTTCTGCCATACGCTGCACTGCGCTATATCGTTTGAGTGTATTGGCGCAAGAGACAAGCTAATTCGCAACGCTTCTAACCAATCGTTAAACACCACATCACGCTTGCCCTGCTCGCGCAGCTGGCTTAATTGTAATGAAGCTTGTTGCTTAATGCTCTGTAGCCTGCGGTAAATAACGCGAGGGTCTTCCTCTTGCCCAAGTAGATAAAGCTCGCGTTCTATATCGAATGCATTATGCCAACGCATGGCTTGCTCTTTTTCTTGTCCGCAGCCAAGTAGGGTTAGTAACACGGTAATAAGAAGAAAAGGCTTTAACAAAGCCGCCATATGAAAGCCAATTGCGTGATTTTTATTAAAGCGCACCAAACGGCAACCTCAAAAAATATAGGTGGTTTTATTATAGGAGAGGTTAAATGAATCGAACTAAGATTGAACTCATTAATTAGTTTAATTAGCGCTAATAAAACCACTTCCACCAGATAAACACGAAAAGAAAACCAAATAGATAGATAAGGCCAATAATGCTTAAAATCTTCACCGCTTTATTAGGTGCTGCGTCGGGATGCAGTTCGGTTTTCTGCACTAACTTATGATTAAGCCATGCAAACACTGGCGTGGTTATAAATGCCAACGTCATAGCAAACCCTAACATGGCAAGTAATGCCGACTTGAAGAACATAACAATGGTAAAACTTACCGCAGCCATAACCAGCAGTACTGGGGTAACGAGTTTATCGCGCCACGCTTTGCCGCGATTCGCCAGCAAGCTAATACCTTCAGCCACTACGCGGGCATAGCCGTCGTACACCGTTAGTGCCGAGCCAAAAATACATAGAAATGCGACCATAGCAATAAGCCAATGAGACCAGCTGCCAATGGTACTTGAGTACATACTTATAAGCTGATGGGAAAAGCCAATACCACTAGTACTAAGCGTTTCTCCACTGCCATAAACAATAAGCGCGCCTAACCCTAAAAACAGCAGCGCCAATAGCGCAGTAACACCGTAGCCTAAATTGAAGTCGAACAACGCCGTTTTTGCCGTAACTGCACGGTGTTGGCATTGTCGTTTTAACCACAAAGACGTAATAGATGAAATTTCAATAGGTGCCGGCATCCAGCCCATGGTTACTACCAAAAAACCGAGCGTTGCCAGTGTATAAGGAGAAGGAGGGTTAGCAGGCGTTTGCGCAGGATTGTAATTCGACAGCGCAACAAAAAATACTGCAACGGTGGCTATTACCAGTACGCCCATTATCAGTTTGGCAATGTTGTCTAGCCCTTCGAAATGCCCAGCAAGAATAATAAGTAAAATAAGCGCAAGCACTATGGCAGCAGACAGCGAAATAGCAATATCGAAAGGAATAAAATACGACAGCAAACTTGCAGCGAATAGCAGCAGTGCAGCGGCGTTTACCACGCTTGCCACACTGTTAAGCGCAAGTGCCATAACAAGGTAGCGTTTGCCCATGGTCGCATAGCCTTGTTGCAGCGTTTGCTTGGTGCTGATGGTATAGCTTACCCCTGCCCTAAAGAAAGGGTATTTCAATACGTTTACCGCAAGGATAAGTAGCGCAAGCTGCCAGCCAAATTTGGCTCCGGCTTGGGTAGACGCTACCAAATGGCTGCCACCAACAGCTGCTGTGGCCATTAACACGCCGGGCCCTAATAACTTTAACAGTGCTACACAACGAGCAAACAACGATAAGTGGGCAGTGGACGACAAGGCAACCTCTTGATTTCAGTTTAATTTTAATAAAGCCTTGGCGTACCTTAACAGGTTAATTGGGCATGGAAAAGCTAGAAGGAATACATTGCGCCAGTGAATAAGAACGCGCTGTTATCGCTATAATCGCCACGTTCAAACCCTTCACCTTTAAACAAATAAGCACCACCTAACGACAAGCGCAATTCAGGGTACAGCCAATAGCGCCAGCGTGCTTCCACCTGATGACCAATAAAACTGTCTACCGCTTCAGGGGCTTTTTGATACCAATAGGCTTTATACCCAAGCATGATGTTGTGCTGACGAGTTGGCTTACTAACGCTACGAAGACCAAAGGTTTTAAGGTTGCGACGTTGGAAACCTTGATATACATCGGTTGGGCCAAAGTCGAAGCGACGAACACCATACAGGCTATCAAAGTCTGAAATAGTATTGTCGGTGTTATCATTGTCACCGCTGATGTAATCAACTTCTGCGCGTAAGAACGTGTTGTCGGTAATTTGCTTACCTAAATAGCCAAACAGCATATAAGCACGCACGTCTTTTTCATCAACGTCGTTAGGCGACGCACTTTCGTGGGCACTACCAATTTGCCCAATTATTTCTGCGTTCGCTTTCCAGCCTTGCCCTAGCGGTTTGGTGTAATCAAGCGACAGGGTATACAAATCACGGTTTCGGGTAGCCAGATCAGCGCTGTCTTTTTCTTTCAACCAATAGCTTTGAATGCGCGTGTTTTTGCTGGGCGACTGGGCGTAAAAACCGAAGAATTTGCGCTCGCTAAAGCTTTTATCAATGCCACGTGAATTGGCGTCTATGCTGTCGCGATCGTTAGGAAAGCGAGACACCGGAAGTAAATACACACCGTTCACTAGCCAGTCATTAAACTCGCCTTCTACAACAAGACCATCGTAGCTGTTGGTCGCGTTTCGATAAATCGCCTTTGCCAGTAGTCGCCTGCTGCCATAATCTAATTCCATGCGGCCAAATTTAATCGCATTGATACCTTCAATACTCTCTGGTTTGTAGCTAACAAATAACTGTACAGGCTCTAATGTATTAACTTGGTTTGAACCAAGTGTAGGGTCGTTTTCATCTAAAAACGCGCGAGAGTCTCTGATATCTAATGTAGCGCTAACGTTGTTATAGTTAAGCGTGGTCTTAAAGATTATGCGGGTAGATATGCGCTGGTTACTTTGTTCACGACTTTCTGCAGACGTTGGAAATATGGGGTTATTTAGCGCTTCATAGCGCACACGATAAGAGCCTGAGAAATCGACGGTAAGCTGGTCTTTCGCTTGATTGCTATCGCCAATCGCTGAGGTAGCGTAGGCCGGTGTTATTACATAAATAACGCCTATAAAAAGTGCGCTTAACGAACTAACTACCCTAAATCTTCTCTTCAGCATTGTGCCTTTTAACGCCTTGCGTGCAAGCACACGAATAGAAGAAGCTAAGCCGTACATGTAAAACACCTAAAAAATGAGTAGAACTGGCTGAAGTATATAGCTTATTTAGAATTACGCATTAACCTTCTTCATATCAAACGCAAGCTATTGTGGTTAATAAGTAACGGTTAATCAGCAATGGTTAGCAGATAATGGCTAACAAATATGAGAATTCGCTATGCAAAACCAAACACCTATTGCATGCCAACTGTACGACTATATTGAAATTGCCTGCATGTATAACCTGCACGTGATGGTTACGCTTAAAAACGATGCTGTGTCGTTGTCTTGGCTGTCTAGTGAAGATAAACACGGCGAAAAGAAACCTGTGAAAGGCCCGCATACAGAAAAAGCCAATGCAATAGACATTACAGGCGTTGCGAAAACCACAAAAATGCTAACCACTGATATGGGAAAAATTGAGTGCGTAGCGCTTCTACCACTTAGCAACGTAGCGCAAAGCGACGTATCCAAAAGCGATGTAACGGCAGATAAAGAACAGAAGGAAATGATAATGATAGCCCTTACCGACGTTGTGTCGCTTACCGCCATCACTAAAAACCCGCATTTTAGCGTAGTTCACTTCTAATTTTTAAAGGGCTGCGCTACAGTGCGCCAGAATTACAAACGTATTAGTGCGTTAAACGAAGCTAGTTCAATGCCTCTCTAGCTAAGTACAGGGCTAGATACAGGGCTAAATACAGAGGTAATTCATTTACGCTGTTTTCACCGCCAGGCAGCGCCGCAATTCAATAAAACACAATACAATTCAACATAAAACCTGAACCATTAAGACCAATTTCATGAACCGACATCTTTCTGCCGTCACTTTCTTTGTTGACGATTACGAACCTGCCATTCGCTATTTCACAACAGTTTTAGGCTTCGCCGTTACCGAAGATAAAGTAACCGGTGAGGACTCTCGCTTTGTATTGATAACACCGCCAAATTCAAGCATGAGCTTATTATTATCGAAAGCTAAGACTAGCGAAGAACGTGCACTTATTGGCAAACAGGCGGCTAACAAAGTATTCCTTATTTTGCACACCGATGACTTTTATCGCGACTACGAACATATGCTGGCAAATGCTGTAGAGTTTTTAGAGGCACCAAGGGAAGAGCCTTACGGCGTTGTTGCCATTTTCAAAGACTGTTACGGTAATAAATGGGATTTGATACAAACCGCATAAAACACGTAAAAGAAGATAGATAGTTAAATGCACATGTATTAGAAACAGTTGTAGTAAGAGGAGTACCCACCGTGCAAGCCATGAAACGTTCAATTATTGCTGATGTTGTTGCTATAGCGGCAATTGCACTGTTAATTACCGTAACGTTTTACTGGATAGAAGCACGCCGCGAAGTCATCATTTTATGCGACAACTTTACGCCCGGCGTGTCTAAAAGAAGTGTAGAGCGCCAGCTCGACACGGCTGACTTACTTATTTGGGATACCACCTTTGTTGCCAATGGCAGCACAATTGAAGCATACAGCCCGCTGCACTTTGGCATTATGCAGTGCAGCGTAGAATTTAATAAACAAGATATAGTGGTGTTCTCTATTGTTGAGTAAAAAGCACCCACTGTGCATCATTTAAAATCCTAAAACCTACCCCTTTTGGTGCAACGTTTACATGTGCGCAACACCCTGTTCACTGGTGTGCTAAAAGTCGTAAAGGCAAACTTACCAAGCCCATTCTTTGTGCAATGTTTAACTTGGCGTGTTGCTGTAACCCATTGTGATGTAAACGTATAATTACGCTGTGTCTTCTTAGCTTTTTTTCTTAGGTAATTGGCTTTTATGCAAAAAACAAATCACAGTGTTGTCGAGGATGTCTTCGCCCTAGTAAGCGCCGGCTTGTTTGTTGCCTTTGGTGTTTTTCTTTTTCAATCGCAAGACCTAATGGTAGGTGGTGCGGCTGGTCTAGCGCTTCTTGGTACGTATGCGTTCGAGATGAACTTTGGCCTGTTATTCTTTCTTATTAACTTACCATTCTACGCCCTTGCGTGGACGCAAATTAGCAAGCGTTTTACCATAAACACATTCATTTCTGTTACCACGGTGTCAGTGCTAACTGAACAAATTCCCGCGTTTGTTGATATTAGCCATGTAAACCCGTTTTTTGCAGCTGTGTTCGGCGGCATTTTAATAGGTGTGGGCATGCTTATTATGTTTAGGCACAGCTCTAGCCTTGGTGGTATCGGTATTATGGCGTTTTATCTACAGCAGCGTTTTAACCTTCGCGCGGGCTACTTCCAGTTAACGGTAGATACCCTAATTCTGTCGTGCGCATTGATGTTTATTGCATGGCATTTAGTGCTTATTTCAATTCTTGCGGCGTTTTGCTTGAACATGGTTATTTCACTTAACCACCGCCCAGAGCGCTATTCGCCAGCAAAACCTGATGGCCATACAGAAATCAACAGTGCTGCGAATGCTGTTAGCGACTCAGATACCGTTAGCGCTTCAAGAGCCTTTAGCGCACCGGAAGAAGAGCACGTTGAAGATATGCTAGACGGTGATCTGCACCCTCAAAACGGTTAACGTGTTATTGAGCGTAAGCCATTGAACGCCTGCTGATAACAAATGCGTAGAACATAAAAAAGCCCGATGTATTTTGTATACACCGGGCTTTCTTGTATCTGTACTGCTAAATTCGCGCTAACTAATTCGAAGGTTTTGTTTCGTTTTAGATCAACGCTGCGTTGTTTATTTGTATCTTAAGAAAAGCCTGCGACCTTACTGCTTCTTTTGTACCGGTCTTGACGCTCGACTTACTACTCCACGATTCACTCTAGGACGAGAATACGAAGTACGCATACAAACCTCACTTATGAGTTAATGTCTGCTGCAGTTGTAGGTGAAAAGCTCACCTCAATCCCACATACCGACTACATCAGTATAAACCCAAACTGGTGGCAAACTACTCATTCTTTTGTTGAATAGTACTTCATAGACGTTGATATAATGGTAGGCGCGCTAATAAAAAAGCAGCTTACATGGCAGTATTAAAGATATTTTACGATGCGCGGCACGCGTTGAGACACGCGAGTCATTAATTCATAGTCGATAGTGCCTGCGCATCGTGCAACCTCGTGTATAGAAATATGTTCTCCCCATAGCTCTACCATGTCGCCCATGCTGACATCTGCAATGTCGGTAACGTCAATAGTGATCATATCCATAGACACCCGCCCCACTAATGGTGCTCGCTTACCGCGCACCATCACAGGCGTGCCGTTAGGGCAGTGCCTTGGATAACCATCGGCATAACCTATGCCCACCGTTGCAATTTTACTCGGCCTGCTGGCAACCCATGTTTGCCCGTAGCCCACGCCCTCGCCTACAGGTACATCGCGAATAGCTAGAATACTCGAACGTAAAGTCATCGCAGGCATAAGCGACAAACCGGTATTACTTTGAGTAGATACTCGCCCGCCATATACACCTAAGCCCAAACGGTTCCATTTGGCGCGGCTTGACGGCCAGTTTGCCGCTGCGGGTGAATTGGCTAAGCTCAGCGGCAATTTTTGAAGTGAGTCTACTTGTGCAACAACGGCTTCAAACGCACTTAGCTGCGCTTGAGTAAATGGGTTATTGGTATCATCCGCACTGGCAAAATGAGTAGCAAGCACAGTTTCATCGCTTAGCAGCGACCCATACTCATTCACAATACGCGGCAGTTCATTAAGTGGAAAACCCAAACGGTGCATGCCACTGTCTGCTTTAAGCCATATATGCGGGCGCTTGTCTGCGGGGCATGCGTTTAGCCATTTTAGCTGCGCCTCACAATGCATTACCAAAATACAATTGTGCTGAAATGCCATTTGGCATTCTTTGGCCTGGTGAGCCCCTTCAAGCACCACGATTGGCGCGGTAATGCCAGCGTCACGCAGCGCTACCGCTTCTTCCATAATAGCTACCGCAAAACGTGAAGAAACGTGTTGTAAAATGCGCGCTATATTAACTGCACCGTGTCCGTAAGCATCGGCTTTTATAACCGCCATAGAACCGCTTTGCGGTGCCATGGCCGCCAGCTGCTTAAAATTTTGCAGCACTGCGTCGGCGTGAATAATAGCTTGCGTTTGTCGACTCACAAAAACACGGTCCTTGATTAGGGGTTACCAAAAAATAAGAGCGAAATTGTATCATGAGTTTATACAAAACGGGCTGTTGAATAATAGACAAAGCGCGCACTACTATTTCCCCTTAAGCTAAATGCCGTTATCCTTCCCACTGTTTACTTACCGCTACAGTAAAGGTTAATTAATGTCTTCAGAAAAAATGGGGCTTCACGCACTAGCTAAATCGCTTAATAACATCGTTTCAGAAGGAAGAAACACCCAGTCTAAAGATATTGATACCTTGTCTACCACTGGCATTTTAACGCGCATTAATAATGAGGACGCTACCGTCGCTAATGCAGTAGCAAGCCAAATTGATAACATTGCCCGCGTGGTTGATGCGGCCACAGTAAGTATAAAAAACAACGGCCGACTCATTTATATTGGAGCAGGTACTAGCGGCAGATTAGGCATTTTAGATGCAGCAGAATGCAGGCCAACATTCAGTGTTCCAGATGGCGTTGTAGTAGGCGTGATTGCAGGCGGAGAAACCGCCATTCAGCATGCTGTTGAGGGTGCCGAAGATAATACCGAAGCAGGCAAAACCGACTTACAACAGTTAGCGCTTAATGAGAAAGACACCGTGGTAGGTATTTCGGCAAGCGGGCGCACGCCTTATGTGAGTAGTGCACTTAAGTACGCTTCATCAATGGGCTGCACCACAGGCGCTATTGCATGTAGCCCGAACGCCGCCATTTTTGAACCTGCCGACATCGCAATTTGCCCAGTTGTAGGGCCAGAGGTGCTAACAGGCAGCACACGTATGAAGTCGGGTACTGCGCAAAAACTGATTTTAAACATGATAAGCACGGCGACCATGGTGAAGTTGGGTAAAACCTACGAAAACTTGATGGTTGATGTTAATGCCACTAATGACAAACTAAAGGCAAGAGCGCTTCGCATTGTGATGCAGGCAACAGACTGCGACGAAAGTACGGCTGAGGCTGCACTGAACGCCAGTAACAACAGCGCTAAAACCGCAATTTTGATGGTGTTAACGGGCGCAAGCGCAGAACAGGCCACCAAGCAACTGGCCGAAAACAGTGGTTTTTTACGTAAAGCGCTGAATGCTGGCACTAATGAATGAGCTGACTTTACAAAAGCGTAAGTTGAATAAAGCTCTGAAAGCACTCCGTCGAATAAAGCAGATCAGGTAAAAGCATGCAGTTTATGAACAACCAAGGTTATAACACGCTTATAGAAGGTTGCAGAACACACGGTAATCGTACAGCTATAACTCGTGTCATCCGCTTTCTTAGCGTTGTATTATTGCTTGGGGTAGCATTCGGGTGCACTTCAACATTAAAGCCAACCTCATCTTCACCTACAGCAGTTTCTTCAAGCCTTGATGATTCCCCTGTTGAGCAGCTTGATGCAGCAAATTTGAGGGTAGGCGCCGAGCGATTTCAACAATACCTTCATTTACTCGATGGAAAACGTGTTGGCTTAGTGGTAAATCAAAGCGCGCGGGTTCGCACAAATTCATTAAATAATATTGGCACCAATACGCTGGCAACATCTGACGAAGCAGACACACATTTACTTGATGCATTGTTAGCGCAGAAGGTAGATGTAAAGGCAGTATTTTCGCCAGAGCATGGCTTTCGCGGAAACAAAGGGGCTGGAGAAAAAATAACAAGCAGCGTTGATGCGAAAACGGGCCTTCCTATTCATTCACTTTACGGCAAAACGAAAAAGCCCTCGCCGAAGATGTTAGAAAATATTGATGTGCTGGTGTTTGATATTCAAGATGTGGGCGTGCGTTTTTATACGTACCTAAGTACGCTGCACTATGTAATAGAAGCGGCGTTTGAACACAACATTGACGTAGTGGTTTTAGACCGACCCAACCCCAATGGAAAACACGTTGATGGCCCTATTCTAGAAAGCGCTTTCTCATCTTTTGTGGGTATGCACCCTATTCCTGTGCTACACGGTATGACCTTAGGTGAGCTTGCAAAAATGATGGTGGGTGAAAACTGGGTGACGTACCCAACAGCGACAACATCGCAGCTTACTGTTGTACCCATTTCTCATTACAAGCGCGGTTCTCATTATAGACGAACAATGCATTATTCACTTCCTGTTGCGCCAAGCCCTAACTTACCTAATGACTTAGCAGTTGCCATGTACCCAACCCTGTGCTTTTTTGAGGGCACTGACGTAAGTGTAGGTCGTGGCACTGACTTTCCTTTTCAGCTTATTGGGCACCCTTCAATAGAACTTGGTGATAACAAAATAACAGTTAAAGCCAATGCGGCAGCGCCTTACCCTAAACATGAAGATCAGGTTTTATTTTCTACTGTATTTGAAACGCGTGATGCGCTGACAACGAAGAATACAGAAAGCGGTATTGATGTGCAGTTGCTCATAAACACTTATCAGGCTTTTCAACAAGCAAAAAATGATAAATCAGCATCTGTTTTATTTTTCACTCGCCCAGAATTTTTCGATAAGTTAGCAGGCACTAACACATTAAGAGAGATGATAAAAAATGGAAAAAGTGCCCAGGAAATTAAGCAAAGTTGGGCTGCAGATTTGCAAAAATTTAAAGCGCAGCGTCGCCCTTACTTACTGTATCCAGATATAGAAAACACTGAGTAAGTGAACACTTACACACAGTAAAATTTGTTCTTACGCTGTTGGTAGAATTGCTCGTTGAACACGTATCACTGCAAAGGCAGTGAAGCGAAAAAGTAAATACTCACATACTTTTAAACCCAGTTAATTAAAAGCATTAAATTTACCATCTAATCAGCAGGTTTTGCATTATTTTGTTCAAGCAGTGTTGAAAGCTGCAGCTCTAAATTGGTTTTTCGTTGCTTCAATGTGTCTTTTTGCTCGCCGCTCGACTCGCTAATTTGCACATCTATTTCTGCAATTTCTTGTACCAGTAGGGCTTTATTATTTTCGTGCTGCTCGGCATGCTCTGCCTTATCAAAAATAACATCTTCTGGCGATGGCGTTTTACTCCCATCATTGTTTTCACTATGGTGATTGCTATTTACTTTCTCGCTATTTTCAACCGGCGATTTAGCCATCATTTTTAAACCGCCGGGTTGTGGCCGCTGATTTATAAAACCTGGCGATACTATTTCAATGTCTGCGTTGTGAAGTGAATCGAGCACGGCTTTGTGTAAACGAGAGCGAGCCGACAGTAGGCTTTTCACTTCCAGTAATAACCCAGATACACGATAGCTAACAGAGAAATCACCAAGCCCAATAACCTGCACAAAAGGCTCGGTTAGGTTGGCATTGTCAGCTGCCTGCAAAAGGTACTTCTCAATGACACTATGATGAATGTCGTAGCCTAAACTTACATCCACACTCACTATTGCTCCCGACGCGCGGGTAACCGTTACAGGCGAATTCACCATTAACGTATTTGAAAATGCAATAAGCTCACGACTCTCGGTTTGTATTTCAGTATCTAACAAACCCATTTCAGCAACGCGGCCGCTATAACCTTCAACCTTCACAAAGTCGCCCACTTTGAACGGGCGGTTAACTCTAAGCACAATACCTGCCATTAAGTTACCAACGATGGTGGTGGACGAAAAAGCGATCACACCAGATATGAGTACGCCAATTAGTGCAATAACTTGATTACGTGTACTTTCGCTAACGGGAAGTGACATGGCGATAATGACCGCCCCAATTATAGTAAGCACTAACATACTTACTTGACGCGGTAATTTTTGTTCGCTGCTAAGGTGGCTTTGCTTTCTTAGCAGCAAATAATGCATGGTGGTAAGCACGGCAACCACAAATACAATGGCAATGATCAACGGTAGGAAAGGGTCAACAAGCTGCTGTACCCATTGCAAAGCCTTTGATGGTTCCACACTAATGTCCTTCTTTTAGTAGCGAACGGTTTGGTTTTATATCTACGTTAACCGGTGAGCGCCCGTGCGCTTCGGTGTTGCCCATCAGCACATCGGTAAACGCCTGAAGTACGTGACTGGTCGCTTTAACTGCCGCATCTTTATCGGGGTTTACGTTAACTACATAACTAAATGTTGCAATGATAATATCAGACGCTTCTGCCATTTCTTGTGCTACATACGGCATACGCATTGGCGCAAAAACCACACGCTTACCCTGCCCTTTTGCATAGTGCATTACATCTTTCATAAACGCATGGATAGTAGAAAGCGGCGCACGCTGCTTCATTACATCGGCATTATCTAAACCGCCTAACTCGTAGTTGGCATGTCTTGGGCTTATGTCACCTACAATAATAGCATCGGTGTCGTTTATTAAGCGTTTTACTAAAGCCTGTTTTGGTAATGTGAGTAAGGGCAAACAAACAAATTGAAGCGATTCACTCTGCAGGGCGTTTTGTTCGTTTACGGCTTTTATACTGCTAAAGGCTTTTTTAGCGCTAGCAGAAAGCGCGTGCTCTAACGCTAAACAACGTGCACTGTCTGGCATAAATGCAACATAGCGCGTTGCGCGCACCGGCAAGTTTTGCTTGCCATGAAGCACCGTTACAGCCGCTTCAGAAAGCGCTTTCTGAAGTTGCACTCCCTTTTTCATCATACCGTTCCCGTGCTGCTTATCGTTAATTTCAGCGGCTTCGCTTAACCACCACGATGCAGGTTTGGCTACAAATTTATGCAGTTCAAATTGCTGCTTTGCACTGGCAATCCTATTATTGGAACGCTGAACTTTTGCATAAAGCTGCTCGTCTTTCGCTACTGCGTTACTCACATTACTCAGCAATTTTTCAAAGTTAGCTATGTCGTTAGGGGTGCGAATAGTAAATGGCATTAGCGCAATATCAGCCCCCGCTTTAAATGCATTTACCATGGCGTCTTCAGGAGTAAAAAACTGTGCAATGCCTGCCATATCTAATGCATCGGTAACGACAAGCCCCTGATAGCCAAGCTGCGTTCTTAATAGGTCGGTTAAAATACGTGTAGATAATGTGGCAGGCACTATCTGTGCGTTACCGTTTTTATCGATAAGCGTTGAACTATCAAGCGATGGGTACTGAATGTGCGCACTCATTATCATAGCCGGTGGCGTGTTGCTGTTAATAATGTTGGCAAATGGCAGAATGTCGGTAGCTAGCGCATGTGTTTTTGAATGAGCCACGTTGGGCAATCCGCTATGACTGTCTACATGCGTATCACCATGGCCTGGAAAGTGTTTTATTGCGCTTATAACACCACTTCGCTGCATGGCTGATACAAAGGCTTCGCCTAATGCAGCCACTTGCTGTGGATACTGTGAAAAACTACGCACATTAATAACTGGGTTTTTAGGTTCGCTATTAACGTCTACCGATGGTGCGAAATTGGTATTAATGCCAAGAGGCAATAACGTTTGGCCAATATGCTCTGCAACGTTAGTAGAAAACGCGGTACCGTGTTTGTGAAAACTGGCGCCAATTGCCATGTTACCCGCAAACGGTGCCAGTATACTGTATGGAAGGCGTGATACTCGCCCACCTTCTTGGTCTACAGCAATGAAAAGCGGCGCTTTGCCGTGTTGGGTCATGTGTTGCTGCATAGTGTGATTAAGCGTTATTAACTGCGGCGCACTTTCTATGTTTTCTGCAAAAAGAATAACACCACCAATATTGTTGCGACTAAGTACTTGAAGCAATGCATCTGGAATACTTGTCATTGGCGTTCTGCACGCTTTTGACGCTGTGCCGTCGTGACAGAAATACCGAAAGTCGAGAATAATCTTTTGCCCGACCATGGCTTTTGTCTTTGCTAGTTTATCACTGGCACTAGGCGCATAAGTAGGCACATTAGTAGGTGTGTTAGCAGGTGCATTAGTTGACGATTGAACGGCAGCGAACGCGCTAGCTGAGCCAACAGCACATACCGCGGTAATAGCATTGATGAAGATAAAAAGTAGTAGGTTTCTAAAAACCTTGGAGAATGCGAAGACTTGCAATGTTGATCTTATCCTTGGTAACACAGCACACAATACGGTACGCTACCACAAATTAGCGGTTTCGCCGATGGTGAACTGCCCAGATAGCCTTGAAATGCGCTCTGTTGCTGAACCTGTTTTTACACATTCGTACTTGAGTATACGGCGCAACCTTACAAGCTTGTATAAATACCGTTAAGCACATTGCTTAAAAATAAGATTGGAAAGAAGTATGGATTGGATGTCGGTCATCCCCCCTCTTGTAGCGATTATCGTTGTTTTTTGGAAAAAAGAAGTCATTCTTGCGCTTGCACTCGCCGTGCTATGTGCTGAAGCGCTTATTCTATTTAATGCCGATGTTACCACCAGCTATCTAGCGCCTATTAATGCCATAGAACGTGTAGTAGATACCGCAGCCAGCCCAGGCAATACGAGGGTACTTATTTTTTCTGTTTTAGTGGGTGCGTTACTCGCCTTCATTCGGGATTCCGGCGGCGTAACGGCCACCGTGAACTACTTAGTGAATAAAGGCGTTGCCAAAAATCGTAAGCAAGTAGGTGGGCTTACCATGTTTACCGGCGTTGCCGTGTTCATAGAATCGAATTTAAGCGTGCTGACCGCAGGTATTTTTGCACGCGGCCTTTTTGACAGATTCGGTATGAGTCGCGCGCGTTTGGCTTATATTATCGACTCTACCAGTGCGCCTGTTTGTATTCTTATTTTATTAAATGGTTGGGGCGCATTTATTTTGAGCTTGTTAGATTCGTACGAGCTGCCCGCGTCTTCTGCCTCTATTTTGTGGGGCAGCGTGTTTTTTAACTTCTATGCTATTTTCACGTTGCTTATTGTGGCTTACACCATTTCAGCCGACATAGTGCACGGCCCTATGGCGGAAGAAGAAAAGCTACTGTCGAGCACCTCTGAAACACAACATACAGAGCCCGCTACCAAAGCCCGCTTTATGTTAGTACCACTTCTGGTAATGGTACTTAGCATGGTGGGCTTTATGTTTTGGACAGGAAACGGTGTACTTTCGCAGGGCAGTGGTAGCAAAAGCGTGTTGTATGCAACGGCGCTTGCTACAGCCATTGCCTACGGTTTGTTGCTAGTGCACAAACGTTTTACGCACCAGCAAGCGGTAGAAATTGGCTTTAAAGGCATGGGAGAACTGCTGCCTCTGGTTACCATCGTACTGCTGTCGCTTACTTTAGGTAATAGCTTAAAGGTGCTAGGCACAGGCGTATTTGTTGCGGGTATAGTGGGTGAGTATTTGCCGATGGTGTTAATTGTACCCATGCTGTTTATTGCAGGTGCTGTAATGTCGTTTACCACCGGCACATCGTGGGGCACTTTCGCTATTCTTATTCCTATTGGCGTGCCGCTAATTCAAAGTTTAGGTTTGCCGCCTTCATTGGTTATTGGTGCTATTTTGGGTGGTGGTATCTTTGGCGATCACTGTTCACCTATTTCCGACACGACGGCTGTGTCGTCATTGGCCGCAGGCTGTGATGTGCTAACCCATGTTAAAACCCAGTTTCCTTATGCGCTTCTGGCAGGCGGTTTAACGTTAGTTGCCTACTTCATTGCCAGCTTAGTAATGCTTGGCTAATTCACCTTTAAATAATGAACTGACTTTTTTGGTAAAGCTTCTTCTCTAGATGCAAAAACGAGAAAGTAGAAAAAGGCTTAGGAAAAATAGAATACACAAGGATATTGCATTGATGAAATGGACGATTAATACACCGATAAACACCACCGCTTGGCGCCACAGCTCTAGAGGCGTGAGAAAAGCCATTGCTGCAATTGCCAGTGCATTATTGGCAACGAGTATTCTATCGGCCTGTAGCCCAAATAAAAGCAATGAAACCAGTGTACAAGCAACGGATACCACTTCTTCTGCGCATTCGATAAATTCAGCACAGTCACAACACGCTGTAGCAATGCCAGACAGCTACAGCGCCGATGCTGCAATGCAGGTACTAAAAGAAGGCGGTAATGCTATAGATGCAGCCATTACAGCGCAATTTGTATTAGCGGTTACGCTACCAGAGGCTGGAAATGTAGGCGGCGGTGGCTTTATGACGATAAAGTTTGAAGATACCACAGACTTTCTAGACTACCGCGAAATGGCACCTAAAAGTGCACACCGCGATATGTACTTAGACGATGAAGGCAATGTAAAAGCGCATGAGTTGTTGTTTGGCGCTAAAGCTTCCGGCATTCCGGGCACCGTAGCAGGTATGTGGGCCGCCCATCAAAAGTACGGCACGTTAGAGTGGTCGCGTTTGCTTGAACCCGCCGTAACACTTGCTGAAGGCGGCTTTATTGTGCATGAAAAGCTGGCCAACAATGTTACTCGCTACATCTCTAGACAAGAAGCTAAACAAGCCGCTAGACAAGAAACTCAAGACACAAACAAGCCAGTAAAAAGTAACTTCGCAGACTACTTTGCTAATGCTAAAGCCAACACCCTGTTTAAGCAGCCTGAACTTGCCAATACGTTAAAAGCCATTCAGCAAAATGGCAAAGACGGTTTTTACAAAGGTAAGGTGGCAGATTTGATAGTTAATTTCATGCAGCAAAACGGCGGGCTTATTACCCACGACGACTTGCTTGCATACAAAGCAGTATTCAGAGAGCCACTGCACTTACCGTGGCAAGGTTACCAGCTGGTAACTGCGCCGCCGCCAAGCTCGGGCGGCGTTGCTGTAGCGCAGTGGATTGGTATGCTTGAAGCGTATACTGCAACAAACGATTTACCCGCTCATAATAGCGTTGAGTATATTCATGTTATGTCTGAAATTGGTAAGCGTGTTTTCGCCGATCGCGCCGAATACATGGGCGATCCAGACTTTATTGACGTGCCTGTAGCAGCGCTAACCCAAGCCGATTACATTACCGCGCGGGCCAAAGAAATAAATAGTACAACCATTTCTGAAACGGCCAATGTAACGCCAGGGATTAAAGAAAGTGAAGACACCACGCACTTTTCTGTACTCGATAAATGGGGAAATGCCGTAGCCAATACCACTACTATTAACCTTACCTTTGGCAGTGGCGTAGTGGTAACAGGGGCAGGCTTCTTATTAAATGATGAGATGGACGATTTTAGTGCCAAGCCAGGCGTACCAAACTTCTTTGGCGCAGTAGGCGGTGAAGCTAACGCCATTGCGCCCTATAAACGCATGTTGTCTTCTATGACACCAACGCTGGTCACAAAAAACAATGAAGTGGTACTGGTAACAGGTTCACCGGGCGGCACCACCATTATTTCATCGGTGGCCCAGTCGCTGTTAAATGCGTTGTTGTTTAATATGAGCGCAGAAGAAGCCGTAAATTCACCGCGCTTTCACCACCAGCTTCTGCCCAAAGATAAAATACGCATGCATGATGGCTTTTGCCCTGAAAAATTAAAAGCACTAGAAGCCATGGGCTACACCCTCGATAACCGTAGGTTTGGCGATGTACACCTTATCAAGCGAATGGGTGATAAGGTTGAAGCAGCAAGCGAAAAAAGTGGCAGAGGCAAAAGCATCGTTGAAGCCGTAGCTAACTAAAAATGCCTTATAAATTTTGAAAACAAGCACTAAGCTCAACACCAAAATGCAATGCAACGCTTCGTAACAAAAGAAGAATTAACTGCGACAGGGCAAGTTTAGTGGCTACGAAAGCAGAGCCTTTATAGAAGCAATGCAGCATCGATAGCAACATAATGCGATGCTGCTTTTTGTAAGCTTTCTGCGGTTAATGATGGTACGCCATAAACCGTTACGGTTTTTCCTCTACGTTTAAGCGCGTTAACCAAAATATCAAAATCACCGTCGCCCGACACAAGTACAACTTCATCTACATCGCTTGTGTGCTCAAGCGCATCAACCGTAATACCTACATCCCAGTCACCTTTAGCCGAACCATCGCTTCGTTGAATAAAAGGCTTTAGTTTTACGTCAAAACCAATAGCGCGCAAAATATTCTGAAACTCGCGCTGCTTGGTGTCGTTACGTGCAATAGCATAGGCAAAGGCTTTTTCTATATGGCTACACTGCTGTATTTGTTGCCAAAATGCATTGTAATTGAAGTTACGCTTATAAGCCTGACGACACGTGTAATACACGTTTTGTACGTCTACGAGTATTAATGTTTTGTGCACGTAGTTGCCCTTCTCATAGTGTAAAGCGTCTTTGAAACGCATAATGTAACGTCGGCTACATTAACACGAACAGCGTTTAATAGTTGCGTATTCGCTGTCATTCTGCTTCTATAAACTAATAACTATAATAACAATGCTAATAAAAATAGAACTGACACTATGCACAAGTTTATGCGCGCGCTACATAACTACTTGGGCCTTATTTTGTTTATTCAAATAGGTCTTTGGTTTTTAAGTGGATTGGTAATGGCCTACCTCCCCATAGAAGAGGTTCGTGGTAGCCATTTACGACAGCGCGTTAACACGCCGTGGCAGCAAGCCACCGTTAGTCCACAACAAGTGTTATCAACGTTTGATGACAATGCAACGCTTCGCTTAACGCATCGACTTCAGACTACGCCCTCAGCCCTTCTTAGTACTCCGGTTTATCAAGTGAACAGTAACGACACCCTGTTTCGTTTTAATGCTGTAAACGGTGAGGCGTTATTACCGCTAGAAAAGAGCACTATTGCCTCGTTGGCTGAAGCTCAATACCAAGGTGAAGGCGCTATTGTAGATTCCGTATTGCTTTCTACATTGCCGCAAGAAGTGCAGAACTTGTCGGCACCGCTTTGGCAAGTGACCTTTGATGATGATTTAGAAACACGATTTTACATCGACCCCAACACGGGCGCAGTAACACGTGTTCGTACCAACACATGGCGCCTGTTCGACTTTATGTGGATGCTGCACATTATGGACTATAAGGACAGGAGCAATTTTAATAGCCCGCTGTTAATTGCATTTTCTGCAAGTGCGTTTTTATTTACCTTAACCGGCGTGGTGTTGCTGTATAGACGATTTAAACCCCGCCGCCGTCGCAGCATTTTCAAAGGCCAGTCATTTTAAGAAGCGCGCCAACGCTAGATAACAAAAAGCGCAGCGTATTGAAGGTTACCTAGGTAGCAAACAGCTGATTGATATCAGCAAAGGCCTTAAATTCAAGAGCATTGCCGAACGGGTCGTTAAAGAACATGGTGGCCTGCTCACCGGGCTGACCTTTAAAGCGTACATAAGGCGCAATAACAAAGTGAGTACCTGCCGCTTCAAGCTTTTTCGCTAACGCTTGCCAGGTTTCCATATCTAGCACCACACCGAAGTGCGGCACGGGAACAGCGTGATTGTCTACGCCGTTGTGCGCAGGCGCCGAAGGCATTTCAGCCACACAGTGGGTTACCAATTGGTGACCAAAGAAGTTCCAATCTATCCACTGCGTATCGCTTCTTCCTTTCTCACAACCTAACAGTTCGCCGTAAAACGCATCAGCATCGGCCAAATTAGTAACGGGAATGGCTAAATGAAAAGGCTGCGGCATAACGTTTCCTTTATAAAAACTTTTTCAACAAAGACAATTTAAGCTTAGAAAACGGAGCGTACCTAAATGGAACATCTAGGGCAAACGAACGTTTCATTACTGTTTTTAGGTGACTAAACGTATCGAAGCCATGGCGACCGTGATAGCTGCCCATGCCGCTATTGCCAACACCACCAAACGGCAGTTCTGGGTTTGTCATAAACATCATAGTGTCGTTTGTGCACACGCTGCCAGAGCTAGTGCGGCTGATAATATGGTCAAGCACTTCATCGCTATCGCTAAAGGCATATAGTGCTAGCGGTTTTGCGCGGTCGTTCACAAATGCAATGCCTTCATCCATATTGTTTACGGTAATGATGGGTAGAATAGGGCCGAAAATCTCTTCTTTCATAATAGGGCTGTCTAGTGACGGCTCTAGTACCAACGTTGGCGCCATAGCGGGTCGTGTTTCATCCATTTCACCGCCGTACACCACATTCACTCTATCAAGGTAACTTTCTAAACGCTTGAAGTGACGATGATTGATAATATTGCCGTAATCGCGCGACATTAGCGCCGACTTGCCATATTGCTTTTTAAGCTCTTTTTTTACCGCATCGATAAACTTATGCTCGAAGCCTTTTTCGACAATGACATAGTCGGGTGCAATACAGGTTTGCCCTGCATTCATCCACTTACCCCACACCAAACGTCTGGCTGTTACTTTAAGGTTGGTATTTTTATCGACAAAGCATGGGCTTTTACCGCCGAGCTCTAACGTAACAGGAGTTAGATGGCGTGCTGCAGCGCTCATTACAATTTTGCCTACTGCTTCACCGCCTGTGTAGAAGATATGATCCCACTTGCACGCCAGAAGCGCCGTAGACTCTTCTTTTCCGCCCTCTATAACCTCAACACATGATACATCCATATATTGCGGAATAAGCCTGGCCACTAACGATGAGGTCTCTTCGGCTAGTTCAGATGGCTTTAATACGGCGCAGTTACCCGCAGCTAGCGCTGCAATATAAGGAGCAAGTAAAAGCTGAAGCGGGTAGTTCCAAGCGCCAATAATCAGTACCGTACCTAGCGGTTCTGGTTGCTGAAAGCTTTTACCGGGCCACGCCACAATAGGCGTAGACACCTTGCGTGGTTTCACCCACTTATCTAAATGTTTAAGCGTATGATCGATATCAGAAAGTAAGAAGCCCTGCTCAGCTACCATCGCCTCGGTTTCACATTTGCCTAAATCTTTCTTCAATGCCTGAAGGATGTCGTGCTGATTTTCTTCCAGCATTCGCTTTAGCGCTAGCAGCTGTGTTTTACGCCACTCTAGAGATTGGGTTTTACCGGTGATGTAGCTGTTATTCAGCTTTTGCACAGTATCAACATAACAAATACCCGATTCCACTGCATGAAGAGAAGGTCTATTTGGCATAAGAAGGCTCCGATAGCGTTTTGGTAACGCGAAACATTAATCTCGATATCTTATATTAATAGGGATGTTCGTGTTCAACGCAACTAAATTGTTAATTAATGTTTAACGCGCGTGGAAAAACATGCAGATATAAAAAAGCCCAGCATGTGCTGGGCTTTTCAAACAATTCACTATTTATTACGCATCGTAAGGATTACGTAGCACAATAGTTTCGTTTCTGTCTGGGCCTGTTGATACGATATCAATAGGTACACCAGTAAGCTCTTCAAGACGCTTGATGTAGTTTTTAGCCGCTTGTGGAAGCGCGTCAAACTCGGTTACGCCAAATGTGTTGTCAGTCCAGCCCGGCATTTCTTCATACACTGGCGTTACTTGTTCGTAACCGTCAGCCGCCATAGGTGGTACATCTTTCACGTTGCCGTCAGCGTCTTTATAACCAACGCAAATTTGCAGGCTTTCAAGACCGTCTAGTACGTCTAGCTTAGTTAAGCAGAAACCTGTCACAGAGTTAATCTGTACTGCACGCTTCATTGCGACGGCGTCAAACCAACCAGTACGACGTTTACGACCTGTGGTAGCACCAAACTCGTGACCTTTAACACCTAGGTGTTGACCCACTTCACATTCAAGTTCAGTTGGGAAAGGACCAGAACCAACACGGGTGGTGTACGCTTTAACGATACCTAGTACGTAATCTAGCTTAAGCGGGCCAAAGCCTGCGCCTGTTGCTACACCACCAACGGTAGTGTTAGACGACGTTACATAAGGGTATGTACCGTGGTCGATATCTAGAAGCGTACCTTGCGCGCCTTCAAACATGATAGGCAAACCAGCGTTGTGCGCTTTATCTAACTCGTCGGTTACATCAACCACCATCGCCTTAAGAATGTCAGCAACTTCCATCGCGCATTTTAAGGTTTCATCGTAGTCCACTGCTTCTTCGCCGTAGTACTGTGTAAGCGTAAAGTTGTGTACGTCTAGTACTTCTTTAAGCTTTGCTGCGAAGTCTTCAGCGTTGAAAAGGTCGCCTACGCGTAAACCGCGGCGCGCTACTTTATCTTCGTAAGCCGGACCAATGCCACGACCTGTTGTACCAATTGCTTTTGCGCCACGTGCTTTTTCACGCGCCACATCAAGGGCAATGTGATAAGGAAGAATAAGCGGGCATGCTTCACTTATTTTCAATCGCTCACGCACTGGAACGCCACGCTCTTCAAGCATAGTCATTTCTTTCATTAGTGCGTCAGGGCTAAGTACCACACCGTTACCGATAATACAGGTAACATTGTCGCGTAGGATGCCTGATGGGATTAAGTGAAGAACGGTTTTTTCACCGTCAATTACTAGAGTGTGACCTGCATTGTGCCCGCCTTGGTAGCGAACAACATATTTTGCGCGATCTGTGAGTAGGTCTACGACCTTGCCTTTACCCTCGTCACCCCATTGAGTGCCGAGTACCACAACGTTCTTTGCCATGAATCATATGTGTAAGAAAATTAGGCGGGGATTCTACAAAATTCTAGAGCAAGGATCACCCCCTTTTCGAACAAAAATACAACGAAATTATTTTACACGTTAAGCAAAGTGCTGTTTTTTTGAAAGCCTACTTTTCCCCGAATAATGGCTACGTGCCAGTAACACCTTAATTTGAAAGGTATAACGCAAGAGGTGGCATAAGAAAACTGAACAGATGGTCGAGCTACTAGAAAAGGCTAGCTAAAATACAATAAAAGTAGCGTACCGATAATCACCAGCACTCCGCCCATTTGTCGAAGCTGATTACTGGGCTGTTGACTTACCTGTAGTAGATAATTTCGCCACTTGTTAGGGAATAGCAAAGGGCCAATGCCTTCAACAATCAGCACAAGCGCAAGCGCTGGTAGTAGCCAATCCATTATTTATTTACCTTTCTATTTTACAAGAGCTTATGCTACAAGCCGCTAATGGCACTTAGGTCCATGTAATCTTTGGTGTGGTAAAGCCCAAAACCGAAACGCAGTCGGTTACCACGAGAGTCAGTAAGGATACCTTGTTCTTTTAATGCAGCAGATAGCTGTTGGGTAATATCAGCGCTTTCTAATTCAAACGTTAAGAAATGCCCCCGCTCAGATGCGTCTTCTACCACAAGGTTTGATGCATTAAGCATGGGGTGCTGCTGAGCACTCAGCTGTTCTAAAAAGTGCTGCTGCATTTGCATCACATAATCGTTAACCGTAGTAATGCTAATGTTATTTTCTTCAAACATATTTAGCACGGCGCGCAGCCTGTACAAAGCCGTAAAGTCCATAGTTGCGCCGGCGAAGCGCATGCCGTCTTGGCTATACTGCACTGCCGCCTTGCCGTCTATTTGGCGAGGCTTATCTAAATCGCCAAACTCGGCAAACCAGCCTGTATACGCGGGGCGTAGCGCACACCCTGTTGGTACATGTGCAAAGCATGCTCCTTCGCCTGCCTGTGCGTATTTATAGCTGCCCGCTAAATAAAAGGCACGATGAGCGATAGCGCTTAAATCGGTGGGTTTTGCCATAAAGCCGTGGTAGCCGTCTATAACAACAAGCGTGTCGTCGTTTGTCACACTATTCACGATGTCATTTACATCGTTAACTACATAGCCCGAATTAAAAAACACTTGGCTAAAGAACACCAGTTCAGGGTTATGTTGTGCAATGGCAGCTTTAAAGCGTTCAGAGAACGTTGCAAATGGTTGGGTTGGCACAGTAATAAGTTCTATGCTGCCTTGTTCTTGCAAGCGGCTGGCTTGGCGCTGGAAACTGTGGAACTCGCTGTCGGTAGATACCACTTTAAATGGCTTAGTGCTGTCGAAACAGCTCATTATGCGATACAGCAGTTCATGGGTATTAGGTGCAAACACAATTTGCTGAGGCGCTGATGTATTTAATATGTCGCTTATTTTCGTTTGCAGCTGGGGGACCAGCGTTTCGAAAAAGTAACCCCATTTGTGGTCAACGTATTTCGCACTGTCGTCCCAGTACTGCAACATGGCATCTCGCGTACAGTCTGGCCAAAAGTAATGGCTATGACACGCATAATGCTGATTGTGAGTGTTTGCAGAGAGAAAACCTTGATAAAACTGCTGATACGACATAACACCGATACTCTAATATAAAACCGCCTAAACCCTACCAAAAATAGCGGTACATAGCATGGGTGAGCACGCTAACGAATTACAATTAGTTACAATTAAGTGTAAATAGTTTTGCCCATTATTTAAGTGTTAACTTGTGGCTCGCACAACAAGAGTATATTTTTTTATACCTATTGATGCTGCAATTTACTTAAAGTCTGCTATAAACTGTTAATTAGTGTATGACTATACATACGCGCTCTACTGGTAGGGTTCACTATGCGCTTCCCAAAATACGGAAATTACTCTTTGGATATCTCGGGCAATGTGCTTGAGGTGTTTGCTACAGGTGCGTGGAATTTAAGAACGACCGAACTATTTGTTGAGGAAATGCACGACCTTATTAGTAAGTTCGACGACAAACCCTGGGCCGCACTGATGGATGGCCGTAGATGGGTACTCTCAACCCCTGAATGCCAAACCTGTTTGGCCGATGCCATTAAAACCAATATATCCCGTGGTTTGTGCCGCAGTGCTTATGTGCTAGATAGCGGCATGGTGAAACGTGCACAGCTTGAGCGAACCCACCCTGCAAAACATCGAGACGTTGAATTTCCTCAATACGAGCGTGAATATTTTGAGAAATATTTTTCTGCGCTCAACTGGCTTCATACCGAAGGGTATTCGCCCTTAAACACGAAGTAACCAAATAGCGCACAAGCGGTATAACGAATTTAAAGATAAAGAAAAGCCGGCACTCGCCGGCTTTTTAGCATGACATCGAATAACGTACGCGCAGCAATAGCAGTACTAATATAAAAGGCTGTAAACCTTACGACGATATTCTGATTTTAGCGGGTCGCCATCTGGCAGCGCGTTCATCATGTCCATCATCAGCTTTCTCGCATCACCAAACCCGAGTTCTTTCTTTAACACACCATAAAGCAGCTCTAATGCATCTTGCGCTTTATTCGCCTGTTGCAACTGCACCGCTAAGTCAACCTTCAGCTGTAGGTCGTCAGGGTTTTCCTGTACAGCAGCCGTAAGCTGTCTAATTTCAGGCGTGTCTGCCGCTTGTTCAGCAAGCTCTATTTTGCCTGCAAGCGACTTATAGCGAGAGTCTTGATCGACTAGCTTAATCTCTTCAAGAAGCGTTTTCGCAACGTCAATCGACCCCGTTTCAATGAAGCAGTCGATAAGCATGTATTTGGCGTTCACGTTATCAGGGCTTAACTCAAGCGCCTCTTTAGCAGCAGGTAGCGCAGTGGCGTAATCGCCCTGCTGAATTGCTTTACCGGCTGTGGCAAGTAAGTCATCTTCCGGGTTAGGTAAATACTTTGCCAGCATTTCTCTTATTTGCTGCTCTGGCTGAACGCCAGCAAAGCCGTCTACTGGTTGTCCGTTTTGCACTACCATTACGGTAGGTAAGCTACGAATACCAAACTGCGCCGCTACTTCTTGCTGTGCCTCGCAGTCGACTTTTGCCAAAATTAAATGCTGACTGTACTCGCCCGCTAACTTTTCTAAAATGGGCATCAAGTCTTTACAAGGCTCACACCAGTCTGCCCAAAAGTCTATGAGAACCAGCTTTTCTTGCGATGCCTCTACGATAACTTGCTGAAAATTCTCTACGGTAATATCAACAATGGTTGCTTGATGATTAGCAACTAAATTTTCCATAACTCGCGCCTTTACACTTTGCTGTATGCCTTGGAATATGGGGTACATCTTCAAAAAATACAAGGGCTTCACGAAGGCTTACCTAGCTTGAACAAGGCCTAGGCAGTGCTATTCCCCTCAAACTGTCAAATTGACGACATTTAAGCTAACGCAAAGGTGTTAACGTATTGTTAACGACGCAGTAATATAAGAAGCAATTTCATAAGATGAAATTCGAGGATAACCTATGACAACAGAAGCTAAGTCAACAGAAGAAAAGGCAACGCAAGCCAAGCCCGCAAGTCCGTTTACTTCATTCAGTCAGTTTTATCCGTATTATTTAGCTGAACACAGCGACCCAACCTGTCGAACTTTACACTTTGTGGGCTCTTGGTTGGTATTAGGTGTTATTGCAATGGCCGTTTATACCACTAACTGGGCGCTGTTGTGGTTAATTCCTGTCATCGGTTACGGCTTTGCATGGGTGGGCCATTTTTTCTTTGAAAAAAATAAACCGGCGACATTCAAACATCCTTTTTACAGTTTGCTTGGCGACTGGGTTATGTTCAAAGATATCCTTGTGGGCAAAGTAAGTTTAAAGCGCGAATAAACTAAAAGAGCGATTTGTTATCGCGTTCCACCTGCACATCACCGCATACTGTCTACACGTTGAAAAATAAAGCGATATGGTGAACACCTTACCCTATTACGCTGTAAGTAATAACAACGAAAAATAATAAAGGACTTTTATATGCTCGCGTCTACTTTACTCAACCGACAGCGCTTGAGTGCACCTGCAGCTGCCCTTGCTTTACTTTTTACTGCCAATACAGCGTTCGCGCTACAAAGCGAACCGAGTAACACTGAAGAAAAAGCAGCCGTATCACCGCTTAAGTACGAAGACACGTTTAACCTTGAATTTGTTGCTAGCCCGCAGTTTATTAGCAGTGATACGGTTATCTATAGTCGCCAAAGCATGGATATTATGACCGACAGTCGTCAAAGCAGGCTGTGGCAGGTAAATATCAAGTCGGGTGAACACCGCCCATTCATTAGCGATGATGTAAATCTGTCGCAGGCAACGCTTTCACCTAACGGCAAATATATTGCTTACACAAAAGCGGTGAAAGGGCGCGCCCAGCTTCATCTTTATTACGTTGACAGTAAACAGTCAGTCCGACTGACTAACTTAAGCGAAACACCGCGCCAAATAACATGGTCGAACGACAGCAAAACCTTAGCGTTTACGCTGTTTACACCTGAAAAGCAAAAACCACTGTTCACCGGCATGCCTGCTAAGCCTAAAGGGGCAAAATGGGCAGAAACGGCGAAATACATCGATTCAACCCAGTATCGCGGCGACGGTCGTGGCTACTTGCGCGAAGGCTATAATCAAATTTATGTGCTTCCTGTAGAAGGTGGTACGCCGCGTCAGCTAACCTCGGGTAAATTTCCAAGCGGTGGCACGCTTTCTTTCTCACCAGATAATGACTGGATTTACTTTGCAACACCACATCGCGAAGACTACGCACTTAACCCGCTGTTTAGCGATATCTACAAAGTAAGCGTAAATACAGGAGAGCTTGTTCAAGTTACCGATATGGATGGTCCAGAAAGCAGGCCAACGTTAAGTCCTAATGGTAAATACCTTGCTTTTAGCCAGCTAAACGACAGAAAGCTTTCGTATCAAAATAGTGATTTAGTAGTGATGAAGCTGGAGTCGGGTGACATTACGCGATTAACGTCATCGCTTGATAGATCGTTAGGTAAGTTTGTTTGGCGTCAAGATAGCCGTGGCTTGGTGTTTTCGTACCTTGATAAAGGTGAAACAAAGCTAGCCGCCGTTAACTTAAAAGGCGATGTTAAGCCCATTGACGTGGCTATTGGTGGGCAAGCACTTGGACGCCCATATACATCGGGCGACTTTGCACTTAGTAAAAAGGGCGATATTGTTTTTACCACGGCTTCGCGCACTACTCCAGGCGACTTGGCGCTATTTCGCAAAGGCAAATCACCTACGCTTCTAACCCAACTCAATACCGATGCACTAGGGCATAAAACCTTAGCAGAAGTGAAAGATGTTAACGTTAAAAGCTCGGTGGACCAGCGCGACATTGGCGCTTGGGTAGCTTTGCCGCCAGGCTTTGATAGTACGAAAAAATACCCGCTTATTTTAGAAATCCACGGCGGACCTCACGCGGCTTACGGCCCGCACTTTGCCATGGAAATTCAGTTAATGGCCGCGCAAGGTTATGTGGTGGTATGGGCCAACCCTAGAGGCAGTAGCTCTTACGGTGAAGATTTTGGTAACACCATTCACCATAACTATCCGTCTGAAGACTACAATGACCTGATGGACGTAGTGGATGCAGTAATTGCCAAAGGCTATGTAGATACTGACAACCTATTTATTACGGGGGGTTCTGGCGGTGGCGTGCTTACCGCATGGTCTATTGGCAAGACAGACCGCTTTGGCGCTGCTGTAGTGGCAAAACCCGTAATTAACTGGGTAAGCTTTGCGTTAACCGCAGATGCCTATCCGTACTTCAGCCAATACTGGATGGCAGATATGCCGTGGAACATTGCTGATAAACTTTGGAAGCGCAGTCCGCTGTCGCTAGTGGGTAACGTAAAAACTCCTACAATGCTACTTACCGGTGAAGCTGATTACCGCACGCCAATTAGTGAGTCAGAGCAGTATTACCAAGCATTGAAACTACAAAATGTTGATGCCGCCATGGTAAGAATTCCTGGCGCATCGCACGGTATTGCCAGTCGCCCTTCACGCTTAATTCAAAAAGTAGGCAACATAATAGCGTGGTTTGAGCGATACAAAACCAAGCCAGAAGAGAGCGAATAGCTCTTAAAGGAAGCATTCATTCAGGTACAAAAAAAGCCGAGCTCTGTTAATTGCTCGGCTTTTTGCATTTAGCTTTATTGCTTCTGACAATAAATTTAACGCAACACGTTATTTAGACAGTTTCACAACCTTGCCGTTAGTCGCGTCGGTTAAAAGATAAATAGAGCCATCAGGCGCCACTTCAACGTCACGAATACGCGCCTGCATATCGCGAACATATTCAAATTGCTCGGCAGGTTTACCGTCTTCAACACTTACGCGACGAAGATGTGTAAACTTCAAGCTACCTACTAGAATGTCGCCCTGCCACTCTTTAAACATATCGCCGGTGTAGAAAGTAAGGCCGCTTGGCGCAATTGACGGGTCCCAGTACAACCACGGTTGTTCCATGCCTTCCATATGGGTTTTATCACTGATGATTTCACCGCTGTAATCAATTCCGTAGGTAATAACTGGCCAACCATAGTTAGCGCCCGCTTTAATTTCATTGATTTCGTCACCGCCTTTCGGACCATGCTCCATAGCCCAAACGTCACCGGTTTCAGGATGAAGCGTAACGCCTTGCACATTGCGATGACCGTAGCTGAACACTTCAGGCGCATCACCGTCTACGAATGGATTGCTTTTCGGTACGCTGCCGTCGCGATTAATGCGAACAATTTTACCGTAGTGGTTATTCGTGTTTTGCGCCTCTTGCATATACTTATAGCGGTCGCCCATTGTGATATATAGATGCTTGTCGGCGTCGAAGACTAGACGACAGCCAAAGTGAAAGCCATTATCAACAATTGAATCAGCGCTAAAAATGACGTTTACGTTGTCTAGCCAGTTGTCGGTAAGCGTTGCTTTAGCAACGCTACTGCTGCTTCCACTTTTGCCTTCTACATCAGTTTCTCTGCTGTAACAAAAATAGATAGTGTTGTTGGTAGCAAAGTCTGGGTCGATGGTAATATCTAACATACCGCCCTGATTTTGCGCCACTACCTCAGGCACGTTGGCCAAGCGCCCAGATAACTTACCGTCTTTAGATAAACGCTGAATGCCACCCGCACGCTCGGTTACAAGCAAATCGCCGTTTGGTAAAAAGGCCATTCCCCATGGATGCTCTAAGCCTTCTGCTAAAATGGTTACCTTAATGTCGGAATGTGAGCCGTCGTCGTGATGTCCGCCATGCGCAACGGCATTTTGATTAAGTGCTGCGGTAAGCGCTGCAGCGCTGAGTAACAGGGTGGTCTTAGTTGTCATTGGTAGCCTCAACGTGTGTTATGCAACGATGGTTCGTTACACCAATCCATGCTTATTGGGTTTAAATAGCTGATTACCTATAAATAATAGCCAGCATTTAAGAATTGTAATACACACGAGTATACAAAAAAGGGCACAGCAGTGCTGTACCCTTTAAGACAGGTTACCCATTAGGTACGCTAAACGCTTTTATTTTGGAAGCGTAGCGCGCAGCATCCATGCGGTTTTTTCATGCACACGCATGCGATCGCCAATTAGGGCTGCTGAAGACTCATCATCTGCGTCTTGTGCTAACTTAAGTGACGCGCGACAGGTTTTAACTACCTGCTCGTGACCGTGCGTAAGCAGCCTTACCATTTCAATGGCCTCTGGCACACCTTCCACTTCTTCAATTGAACTTAATGCAGCAAAAGATTTATACGTACCCGGCGCGGCAACACCTAGTGTGCGAATGCGCTCGGCTATTTCATCAACTGCCGTAGCAAGTTCGGTGTAGTGCTCTTCAAACATCAAGTGAAGCTCACGGAACTGCGGCCCTTCAACATTCCAATGAAAATTGTGCGTTTGAAGGTAAAGGGTATACGAATCGGCCAGCAGTTTTTTCAATCCTTCTGCTACTGCGTTACGATCACTCTCAGAAATACCAATATCAATCTTGCTCATGTCAAACTCCCTTATCTAATCCAGATGTCTTTAAATTCACCAAAAGAATTAAAAACCAAATTTCTAATCTAAATAAATGATATACACATTCGCGCAGAAAAGCTGTCGCAATAAATTGATTAGGTTCATCGACTAGCTCAATGAACCCTGATTAACGCAACGTTATCTTTAGCATGCTAATTACAACGAAAACCTTTTAATATTAGTTCATAAACGTTTTGATTATAGAGTCTGTTAACCTTTTCTATGCAATTTTGCAGCGGTTTGTGCTTCGTTTATACAATGCAGAGCGACTGCGGTGTAGTTGACCTACATAAAGAAGCGATAAAGCAGTAGAAATGAAGCACAAGCACTCAAAATAGTCGTTTGTGAAATGCATTTTATATTAATACTGGTCTTTGTATTAATGATGGTCTTTGTGATGATGGTGGTTTTCTTCACCGTCTTTTTTTACTGGCAATACTATTTCCAATTCGATTTCCATAGTTTCGCCTTCTTTAAAATGCAGTGTAAGCGGCACTTCACTACCTTCTTCAAGCCCTTTGCTAAGCCCTAGCAACATGACATGGTAACCACCAGGCTTAAACATAACCTTCTCGTTTGGTTTTACCACAACACCTTCAGACACTTCGCGCATTTGCATCATCTCGTCTTGCATTACCGTGGTATGAATTTGGGCTTCGTCGGCTACGCTGCTATCAACGTCTACGCCTGTAAGCGTAACTGGGCTAGTGCTGCTGTTGTGTAAGGTAAAATACACCGCGCCGGTTTTGGCTAACGCAAAGGTAGCGCGCGCGTACCCATCCATAACCATAATTGTTTGATGGTTGTCGTGCGGTTTGTGCTGCTGGTGCTGCTCGTGTTGATGCTGTTCGTGGAGATGTGCAAGGGCGGTACTAGTAGAACCTAGTGCCAATACGCTGCTGAGTAATAATGACTTTAAATAACGCGATGAAGAGAAAAACATACTTACGCTCCGTTGTAGTAAACGAAGCTAGTGTACGTAATATCGCTTTTAGAAAAAAGAGAAATGGTGCCGACTGCCGGAATCGAACTGGCGACCTACTGATTACAAGTCAGTTGCTCTACCAACTGAGCTAAGTCGGCACACTAAGTACAACCGCTGCCTAGACAGCGGATGCGTATTCTAGCGATAAACGCGTTGGTGTCAACCTTTTAATCGCGTTGCTTCACCAACTAATTTTGGAAAGTACTCAAGGGGCAAGTATTGGCTAAGCGCCATCAGCTTTTCACCCAAGCTTTCATAACTATTAGTGGTAACATTGATATGCCCCATCTTGCGCTTTTCTCGTACAGACTTTCCGTACCAATGCAGATGACTTCCATCGATGCTAAGCAAGTCACGAGAAAAACTACTGCAACCAATGATGTTCACCATAGCACTGGGCCCAATAGCCGTTGTGTCGCCTAACGGTAAACCGCATACAGCGCGAAGGTGATTTTCGAACTGACTGGTCACCGCGCCTGACTGACTCCAGTGGCCAGAATTGTGCACGCGAGGTGCCAATTCATTAACAAGTAGCTTATCACCTACTTGGAACAGCTCTACAGCAAGTACCCCAACATAATCCATGCCTTCAGCAAGCTTGGTGAATATGTCGTGTGCCTGAGCTTGGAGTGCATCATCAACCTGTGTGGCGGGTGCTACAGATACATGTAGCTGGCCTTGATGGTGTAAGTTCTCAGCTAATGGATAAGTGCGAATATCACCCTTGGCGTTTCTCACACCAATCAGTGAAAGCTCTCTGTCAAACGCCACCATTTTTTCCACAACTAACGGTACATTTTCCAAATCTAAGCCATTTAATGCACTTTTTAGCGCAGGTAATTCCGCTTCGTCAGCTAATCGCCATTGGCCATAACCGTCGTAACCGTCACGGCTGGCTTTTAAAATTAGCTTATTGCCTAGCGATGCGACACAGTCATCAAGCTGATCTAGATGAGTAACGATACGATGCTCACAGTTCGCTACGCCCATCTTCTCAAGTAGCTTCTTCTCTCTAACGCGATCTGCACCTACAAGAATACTGTCGATGTTAGGCATTAGCTTGTTCGTTTGCGCAGCTTGCTCAAGTAAACGCTCTGGAACATGCTCAAACTCAACAGTTAGTGCATCAGCAGCTTCAAGGGCTTGCTCTAACGTTGTCTCTAACGGTGTTTTGCTGACGGGATGTACAACGCTGTCGTTGTTTACGTCAACAGCTTGTACGTCGATACCAAGTGGGCTGCCCGCAAGGTACATCATTTGTGCAAGTTGGCCTGCGCCGTAAACTACAACTCTCATTCATCTAGCTCCAGTGTGTTGCTTGAAGCCAATACCGTGTCGGTTTGAGATTTTCTAAAGGCGATAACAGCGTCACGCACCTTCTCGTCTTGAAGGGCAACAACCTGCGCCGCTAGAAGGCCGGCATTCGCGGCACCTGCTTCACCTATGGCTAGCGTGCCAACGGCAACACCTTTTGGCATTTGCACAATCGATAATAGTGAATCTAAACCATTTAACGCTTTTGATTTAACCGGGCAACCGAATACGGGAAGATGTGTGTGTGCGGCAATCATTCCTGGCAAGTGCGCTGCACCACCAGCACCAGCGATAATAGCGCTAAAGCCTTCATCGGCAGCTTGTTCTGCAAACTCTACTAGCAAGTTAGGTGTACGGTGTGCCGACACCACCTTCGCTTCAAATTCAACACCAAACGACTTCAGCATTTTTGCGGCCTGCTGCATAGTAGGCCAGTCTGAAGTTGAACCCATTACAATCGCGACTTTTGCCATCTAGAGATCCTCGGGGTAGGTAAAGTGGACAACCTTGGAAAGGCCGCGATTGTAGCTTAAAACGGTTCAAAATCCCACCGCAAAAACCTACTTATATATTGCTTCACGCCGCTAAGCTCACGAGTGATGCTTGTGATCTTTGCCACGCGAAATAGCCGTATGAACTAAAATTAATATTCTTTTTTTATCAAACGCAGCGTTTATTGTTTAAGCATACACACCAAGATACAGGGGTGGTCCAAAGATAATAAATCAGTGGTTTAAAGCCGCTATGGATAATGGCTGAAAAACAACGGACACAGGAGATAATCATGACGCAAAAACACGAGCCCGATGTTATTGATGAAGTTATTGAAGAGGTTCATGATGTTGTTTCAGACTTTCTCAATCGTCAGGCCGCGCCGGGCATATTACTTATGGCAGCAACTGTATTGGCGCTTGTTATTGCTAATTCGCCGTTAGATACTTTGTATGACCAATTAATCACTATGCCAGTGCAAATATCTGCGGGTACATGGGCCATCGACAAGCCGCTGCTGCTATGGATTAATGATGGCTTGATGGCCATTTTCTTCTTTCATGTGGGATTAGAGTTAAAGCGTGAAGTTTGTGAAGGCGAATTAACTAACCCTAGTAATATTGTTTTGCCTACCGCGGGTGCCGTTGGCGGTATGGCTGTACCGGCGCTTATATATGTGGGTATAAACTGGGACAATCCGGTAGCGGTTGCTGGTTGGGCCATCCCCGCTGCCACTGACATTGCTTTTGCATTAGGTGTGCTAGCGCTACTTGGCAGCCGTGTCCCTACTAGTTTGAAAGTGTTCTTAGTTACTCTTGCCATTATTGATGACATTGGCGCCATTGTAATTATTGCGCTGTTTTATACTGATAACATTACCGCTGGCGCGCTTTATATCGCCGCTACCTGCTTATTGCTGTTATGGCAAATGAATAAGCGCAATGTGGTAGATATTCCCGCTTACGTGTTGGTTGGTATAGTGCTATGGGTAGCCATGCTCAAATCAGGCGTTCACGCTACGCTGGCCGGCGTAGTGTTAGCTGGGTTTATTCCTATGCGTGACCCAAACGACAACACGTACTCACCTGTCACTCGCTTGGAGCACGGATTAAATGGCTCGGTAAGTTTCGCTATACTTCCTATATTTGCGTTCGCGAACGCCGGTATTAGCTTTGGCAATATTAGCCCTGAAGGTATTTTCCACCCCGTCACTTTTGGTATCTTTTTAGGGCTGGTAGTAGGTAAACAATTGGGTGTCTTTTGTTTTTGCCTTTTGATGGTGAAACTGAAATTTGCCACGCTGCCACGTGATTTAAATCTAAAACACATTTATGGCTGTGCGTTACTGTGCGGCGTGGGCTTCACGATGAGTTTGTTTATTGGCGGTCTTGCGTTTGAGCAAACGGGCATTAATCAAATTTTTGATGAACGCGTTGGAATCTTAGCGGGTTCGCTAGTATCAGCTTGCTTAGGTTATGTGGTACTGCGACTTGTCAGTGACGGCAAAAATAATGACAGCGGTGTGGCGCTAAATGCGACCAAGTTCACGGGCAATACAATTAAATAATACCTTTTTGCGAATGGGCTTACTTAAATGAGCATTCATGCCTGCTTCTACGCAGGCATGCTTATCTTCGGTAAACGCATTAGCGGTGAGCGCAATTATCTTAATACTGTCTTTGTTTTTCCCTTCTTTACGAATAATTGAAGATGCTGTAAAGCCATCCATGACCGGCATCTGACAGTCCATCAGTATTACGTCGAAATTGTACCGTCTCTCTGCTTCAACGGTATCTTTTCCATTCTTCGTTCTAATACAGGTGATATTTTCTGACGAAAACATTTCAATGACGATTTCAGCGTTAATGTCATTATCTTCGGCCAGTAAAACACGAAGGTTGCTAGGCAAGGTTACGATAGGCTCATCAGGCATTGATGCGTCGTTATCACCGAGGGAACAAGGAATATGAAAGCCAAACGTAGTGCCTTGCCCTACTTCGCTTTCAACATGTAAATCTCCGCCCAATAACTCCACTAATCCCTTTGAAATTGCAAGCCCAAGGCCAGTACCACCAAAATGGCGCGTTGTGGATGCATCTGCCTGTTCAAACTTTTCAAAAATTTTACCTAGCTTATCTTGCTCTATGCCAATTCCCGTGTCGGCAACCGATAACCTAAGTATACCGTCGTCATAATCAGTAACTACTCTCACGCTACCTTCGTGGGTAAATTTAATGGCATTGCTGAGCAGGTTATTCACTACCTGACTTATTTTCCCAGCGTCAACGCGTAAATACGAAGGAACGTTGTCTGATATAACCGTGCTTATCTGGATCCCTTTGGCTTCAGACATATAGCGATAAAGCTCGCAAGATGCATTGATAAGCTCGCGAATATCTGTGCTTTCAATGTCTACAAGCATTTTGCCCGACTCTATTTTTGACCAGTCAAGAATGCTATCCAAAATCATTAATAAATTGGTTGCTGAACGGGAGATGGTTTTAGCGCGGGCCTCTATATGAGAAGGTAATTCATGTTCAAGCATTAACTCACACGAACCAATAATCCCGTTCATCGGCGTTCGAATTTCATGACTCATATTCGCCAAAAACTGCGTTTTCGCAATATTCGCAGCTTCCGCTTCTTTTAAGGCACTAGCTAAATGATACGTTTTTTCTTCTATTCGCTGCTCAAGCGACTGGTTAAGCGTACTTAACTCATAGTTTAAGTTTTGCTCCGTCTCGCGAGCAGTTTCTAAATCATCGAAGGCCTCTGTTAAACGACGCTCTAAGCTCATAAACTCGTCGCTTAACGACGACAACTCTTGAATGTGCAGCGTTCGCTGTGAAAGCTTCATTGTGTCTTTTTGTTTAGGGTTGAACTCTGCAATATAACGCACCAGCCTGCGTATAGGTGCCCCGACCATTTTCGCAACCACGTAGCCAGTGAAGGTACCAAACAATGAGAGTACCAATAGAAGCAGAAGGTCTTTGAGGAGGTAACTACTCATCAACACCATAACAAGGCGCTTATCGAAATAGTAACTTACCGTCCAATTAGCAACGGCTAGGGGTTCAGCGAAACGTAGCCATGTTATCTCGCCATTAGGTTGGTTGACTTCAACGGGGCACTGCGGTTCACAGCCGTAGAAAGGGGCTTTAGTTAACGCCTTCATCCCAAGACGTTCAGAGGCATAAACCACTTCACCTTTTTGGTCTTCAATAAGCATGGAAAAACCACCCAAGCTTAAGGTATCGATAGCAGCAAAACTTTTTAGAGACAATGAACCTTCAACAATGCCACTAGGCAAGCCGTTCTCATCTAAAATAGGAGCAGAAAGTGCAATAATTGGGTCGTTGCCGAAACCACGCCCTTGAAAGACGTTCGATAAAAATGGCTCGCCACTTTGCATCACTTCATAAAAGTAGGGACGATAAGCGACATTTGGCATACCGTTATCCCTCGCTTTTTCTAACATTGTTGGCGGGTAAGCTTGAGTAATATCGCCTTTTTCATCGGCGATTAGGAACGTCAAAAACTCCGGGTAATGTGATGCTAAGATGGTTAATTGGGTGTCTGCTGCTTCGTTTCTATTTTCTTTGACTACATTACTTGAAAGCATCTGAGCTGCACTTGAAACAGCATCTTGATGTCGGCGAATAAAGTCGGATAACTGGAACTCAAGGACTTTCACTCGTTGTTTCATGTAACTGTGAATTTGTCGCTCTTGCTGATCCTGAAACAAGCTCACTGACAAATAAATCACCGCCATAGAGGCGACAAAAAAGCAGCCTGAGAAAAAATACCCAAACAAAAAGTGAAGTGTCACACGCTCTGATTTTGCCGATGTCTGACGCTTCAGACCGTGGATTGCCAAATAAGCGAAGTGGCCTGTTATAAGCCCAAATACGCCACTAACCCAGGTAACCAATACACCTGAAAACAACATATTGACGTTGTCGCTGTCATCTAAAGAATGTTCAAGTAACAAAATGGGCAAGAAGACAATAGACCAAAAACCCGCGCCCACCTTTATCACTTGTTTAAGTGATTTTTGGTAACCGAAAAGGCTAAGTACTATAGGCAATAAGGTGAGGCTTTCTTTTCCTACGATGCTGCCTTCGTTTAGCCATAGCGGAATGCTAATAATTAAGGCAAGAGGTACCGACAAAACGGGGTGAAAGCGCATAGCTGCGTAGACCGCAGCACTTACGCCAAATATGGCAATACCGGTGCTATCAAACGGTGCGTCGAGTGAGTTTAGCCCCACGCCGAGTAAGCACGTAATAATGGCTTGAAAAGCTAATAGCCACGAAAACGAGAAAGAAGTACTGCCTAATTTCAAAATAATTACCTAGCCCTTATATAACTCACGGGCTTACCGTTAAGCTTAGTGTAAAGCCTAATGCTGAGCCATATAGTCTAGCGTAAAGTTGGTCAGTAGTTTTACACCAAGCTTCATACCTGCATCATCTACATAGAATTCAGGTGTGTGGTGAGCGGGGCTATCCTCTTCACTCACATCAAGTGGCTTGCCACCAACCCACACATAAAGACCCGGGACTTTTTCTTGGAAGAACGAAAAGTCTTCTGCACCTGTTACTGGTTTTGACAGAAGCGTTTTATCAACACCAGCCGTGCGCTGCATGGTTGGCAGCATAGCTTGCGTGAGCTCAGGGTCATTGTAGGTAATAGGATAGTAATAATCGAGTGGTAGCGTTAGCTCTGCGTCAGCCCCCATACTTTCGGCAATCGCTTTTACTTTACGTGGAAGTGACTCGTAAATATGCTCGCGTGCGGCTTTGTTTAGCGTACGAATCGTGCCTACCATCTCTACTTCATTAGGAATAATGTTAGAGCGATTTCCACCGTGAATTGAGCCTATAGACACAACGGCGGCATCGTCGATAAGCTTTAGCTCACGGCTAACAATGGTTTGGATAGACATGATCATCTGTGCTGCTGTTACCACGGGGTCTACACTTTTCCACGGATACGCGCCATGCGCCTGCTTGCCATGGATCACAATTTTAAACGGGTCAACCGCCGCCATGGTGCCACCTGCGTTATAACGTACCGAACCCACGTCGGTGTTAGCGTTAATGTGCAGACCGAATATAGCATCAACGTCTGGATTCTTAAGTACGCCCTCTTGCACCATTACCTCAGCGCCACCTTTTTCACCTGCCGGCGCCCCTTCTTCTGCGGGCTGGAAGATAAATTTAACTTTGCCTTTCAATTCGCTTTTTATGTCGGTAAGAATTTTGGCTGCTCCCATAAGCATTGCCATGTGCGTATCGTGACCACATGCATGCATAACAGGAACTTGATTACCGTTGTATTCACCCATTTGTGTTGAGCGATAAGGCAGGTTGTTTTGTTCTTTTACTGGTAGTCCATCCATATCGGCGCGAAGCGCTACTACAGGGCCAGCCTTGCCAGAGTCTAATATGGCAACAACACCCGTCTTAGCCACACCGGTTTGTACTTCAAGCCCTAAGCTATTGAGGTAATCAGCAATATAGGCGGCAGTTTTAAACTCGCGATTTGAAAGCTCCGGAAACTCGTGGAAGTGATGTCGCCATTTAATTACATCTGGCTCAACATTTGTTGCCAGTGCATCGACATCTACATTGGCAGCCGTTGTATTACCAACAAAACCAACAAGCGTCGCTGCGGCTAGCATGCATGCCATTTTCTTAGTGTAGAGATTACGAAACATAGTTACCTTCCTTATTGCTGCGCACAGAGTAAAGCATTTTTGGCGTGATAACTCTGCAACACAAAACGCCGATAGCAGAAAATACCCCATCCAAACCATAGTAGATATTAAACTAAAGTATAGGACCAGAGCACGTTTGGTAACAATAAAACAAAAAAGGCACCAATTGGTGCCTTTTATAATAATTTCAAAAGATTATTTAGCTCTTTTGTCTACGCATGGCATCGAAGAACTCATCGTTAGTTTTCGTCATTGAAAGCTTGCTGATAAGGAATTCCATGGCGTCAATTTCTGACATTTCGTGAACAATTTTGCGAAGGATCCACATTTTTTGTAGTTCATCTTGAGCCGTAAGTAGCTCTTCACGACGGGTACCAGAACGGTTGAAGTCGATAGCTGGGAACACACGCTTTTCTGCAATTTTGCGGTTAAGGTGTAATTCCATGTTACCTGTACCTTTAAACTCTTCGTAGATAACTTCATCCATTTTAGAGCCGGTATCGATAAGCGCCGTTGCGATGATAGTTAAGCTACCACCTTCTTCAACGTTACGGGCTGCACCGAAGAAGCGCTTAGGCTTGTGTAATGCGTTAGCATCTACACCACCGGTAAGTACTTTACCTGATGATGGGATAACGGTGTTGTATGCACGGGCTAGACGCGTAATTGAGTCAAGCAAGATAACCACGTCTTTTTTGTGTTCAACAAGACGCTTTGCTTTCTCGATAACCATTTCAGCAACCTGAACGTGGCGGCTTGCAGGCTCGTCGAAGGTTGATGCAACAACTTCACCTTGTACAAGGCGGTGCATTTCAGTTACTTCTTCAGGACGCTCGTCGATAAGCAATACCATTAACTCACACTCAGGGTGGTTAGCGGCAATTGACTGCGCAATATTTTGAAGAAGCAATGTTTTACCCGCTTTAGGTGGAGCTACGATAAGACCGCGTTGGCCTTTACCGATTGGCGACGCCAAGTCGAGTACACGTGCAGTAATATCTTCAGTAGAACCATTACCACGTTCCATGCGAAGACGGTCGGCTGCGTGAAGCGGCGTAAGGTTTTCGAAAAGAATTTTATTACGTGAGTTTTCTGGCTTGTCGAAGTTTACTTCGCGAATTTTTAACAGAGCGAAATAACGTTCGCTGTCTTTCGGCGGGCGAATCTTCCCGGCGATGGTGTCACCTGTGCGAAGGTTGAAACGTCGAATCTGACTTGGAGAGACATAAATATCGTCTGGACCAGCAAGATACGAAGAATCAGCTGAACGCAAAAAGCCGAAACCGTCCTGTAAAATTTCTAGTACCCCATCACCAAAGATATCTTCACCGCTTTTTGCGTGTGTCTTTAGGATTGAGAAAATGATGTCTTGTTTTCTGGCTCGCGCCATGTTTTCCAGGCCCATTTCCTCGGCCAGGGCAACCAACTCGCTTATTGGTTTGTTCTTTAATTCAGTTAAATTCATACTGGTGGGTCTTTGTGCTTGAACTTCGCTTACAG
>Ga0213840_1000498_pt1 | contig 55443 bp, 50 predicted proteins | sample SWPATP22_FD_160132 | JGI IMG/M metagenome (GOLD analysis project Ga0213840, IMG submission 160132) | Coastal seawater microbial communities from Marineland, Florida, United States - SWPA TP2 #2 | ecosystem: Environmental > Aquatic > Marine > Coastal | place: USA: Florida | collected 2016-08-14 | reverse complement strand
TTCTGTGTGCGGCGCAGGTCGCTCTGGCTGCCGAGGTGGTCTGGTGGGTGGACGATCCCAAGGAGGCTGCCGCGGTACAGCAGGCCCTCGACGAGGTCTGGCCTGCACACGCCGAGCGGGTCGAGCTGGCCATCGAGGCGGGGCCCCACCGCATCCGGGTGGACGCCCGAGATGGCGTGCTGGTGCTCCAGGTGCCCGGTCATCCCGAGCGACGGGCCGCCGCCGCCGACCCCTGGTCCCAGGCCGCCCTGCTCCGTTCCTGGGTGGCGGAAGGACTGCCGGAGCCCGTGCGGGTCGCCGCCCCGGCCGACTCCTTCGACAGCGACCCGCTCCCCGACCTGCCCCCCGCCTTGCCCCCTCCGAGCTGGGATGCATCGGCCGAACGACGGGGTCCACTGCGGGTGGAGGCCGCCCTCGGCTGGAGCTTCGATGGCTGGCGCGAGCCCCACACCGCCACGTCCATCGCGGGCGGTGCCGTCTTCGAGAACAGCGTCGCCACCTTTGTCTTCGCGGACATCGATGCCGGCGGCTCCACCCCGGGAGACCGCTATGATGCCCGCTCGCTCGGACGCCGCGCCATCGTGGCCGAGGCCCGCTACCTGCCGGTGGTGAAGGAGGCCTGGGCCATCGGACCCACGGTCTTTGCCGGCGTGGAGCAGGTGCGCTGGCTGTCCTACAGCGCGGTGGTCAACGAGGACACGGCCCGCGGACCCCGCCTCGGAGCGGGGGTCGTCGTGCATCGCTGGGGCAACCGGGCCGTCGCGCCTTTGCTGCGAGCCGACTGGATCTGGGGACGGGCCGCCACGATGGATGGCTCGACGGTCCCCGGGGCCGGCCACCTGCGCGTTCAGGCGGGCGTGGTCTTCGGACCCTCGGAGCGCACATGAGCACCGACCCCCTCGTGAAGGCCCTCCAGCGCGGCGATCTCGGTGCCATCGAGTCGCTCTACGACGCCCACGCCGACGACGTGCTCCGGTGGGTCGTGCGCCTGGGTGGCCCCCACCTGTCCGCCGAAGATGTCGCCCACGAGGTGTTCGTGCAGGCCATCCGGTCGGCCTGTCGCTTCCGCGGGGAGTCCTCGGTGCGCACCTGGCTGTTCGGCATCACCCGCGGCACGGTGGCCAACGCCCGCCGCCGGTCGGCCCTGCGTCGCTTCGTGGGCCTCGACCGGGTGCCCGAACCCCACGGCACCGACCGGCCCGCCGACCACCTCGCCATCGCCGCCCAGGAGCGGCGCCTGCTGCAGTCCTGCCTCGACGAGCTCACCACCCGACAGCGCGAGGTGCTGGTGCTGGTCGACCTGGAGGAGCTGTCCACCCAGGCCGCGGCCGAGATGCTGAAGATTCCCGCCGGCACGGTCTACTCGCGCCTCCACGGTGCCCGCAAGGCGCTCCGCCGGGCCCTCGATGCCCGGGGGTGGTCGCCGGCCGGCTCCGCCGAGAATGTCGTGCTGCTGCGGAGGCCCCGGTGAGCGAGCCCGTCGACCCCCGCATCGCCCAGCTGCTCCAGCCCACGCCCGCTGAGCGCGCCCCAGTGCTCGAAGACCGAGAGCTGTCGGCCATGCGGGTGCGTCTGCAGCCCACCACGATGGAGCGCCGGAGCCTGCGTCCCCGTCGGCTTCCTCGGCGTCGCTGGCCGGTGATGGCGGTGGCGGCGGTCGCCCTGCTGGCGCTTGGCCTCGCATGGTCCCAGCGCCCCATCGACCTGCCGTCTGTCGGTGAGATTGCCGTGCTGTCCACTGTAGACGGGCAGGTGCTCACCCCTGCGGCGGTCGCGACCGGGGCGGGCACCCTGGTGGTGGAGGCGCGGTCGGAGCGGGGAGCCCGGGTGCGCCTGGACGAGGGGCGGGCCGTCTTCGAGGTGGACCCGCGCGGGGAGGGGCGGGCGCTCGTGGTGGTGGCCGGCGAGGTGGAGGTGTCGGTCACGGGCACGCGCTTCTCGGTGGCCCGGGATGGCGAGCAGGTGCATGTGCGGGTGGAGCGGGGGGCGGTGGCGGTCCAGTGGCCGGGGGGCGCGCGAAACCTGCGGGCGGGCGAGCGGTGGTCGGGTCCTGTGCCAGCGGTCTCCGTGGTGGAAGCGGTGCCTGCGCCTGAGGTCGCGTCTCGGGAGCCAGCAGCGGTCGAGGCCGTCCCCCTGAAGCCCGTCCCCCCGAAGACCGTCCCCCCGAAGACCGGCTCCGCGAAGACCGGCTCCGCGGAGCCCCGGCCTGACCCAACGACGGCCCGCTCGGCTGCACGCGCCTGGGCCCGCGTGCTCGACGGGGTGGACAGCGGGGTGGCACCGGAGCGCACGGTGTCCGCGGTGGACGCCTTTCTCGCTGCCCACGCCACCAGCCCGCTGCACTTCGAGGCCCGGTGGCTGCGGGCCCGCACGCGGGTGGAGGCCATGGGGGACTGCACCGGAGCGGCGGAGGACATCGCGGTGCTTCGGTCGGCCGGTGGGCGGTGGAAGGCGCAGGTGGACTCGCTGAAGATGGCCTGTGACAGGCCGCTTTGACGGCTTCGTCGGCCGGTTTCAGAGGTCGGTGTGCAGCGCGGTCGCCACCATCATGCGGGTGCCGTCGGGTCGAGTGACCACTCCCGGGTCGAAGCGCATGGGGAGCAGGACAGGGGGCTCCAGCTTCCAGTCGACCCCGTCGGCGGAGGTGGCGGACACCACCCCTTGCCGCCCGCTGGCGAAGAAGCGCAGGTGGTCGGCCTCGGACTGGACCGACCCCAGCATCAGGGCGTCGAGCTGCACGGGGTCGAGCAGCGTGAAGGAGAGCCCATCGGTGGACACCGCGTGCACCGCGGGTGCCGGCGACGCTGGATCGTAGCCTCCCGGGGAATACAGGTGCCATCGACCGTCGTGGAGGGCGACGCTGGCGTCTCGCACCTCGGCACCGGGCAACATCACGCGCGGGCCCGGGTCGTAGGTGTAGGGTCCGGTGAGTTGGCTTGCGGTTGCGGAGGCGATGTGCACGGTCGCTTCGGGACCCCTCCACGAGAAATAGAGCCTGAACCGACCATCGGCCAGCTCAACCAGGGTGGGGTCCACCGGTCGGTCGAAGGCGGCGGGCAGTGCCTCCACCTCGAGTCGCACGGGCGGCTCCCAGTGCGCACCGTGGTCGTGGGACACCTGCACCTGCATCACGTCGAATGCGCTGGGGTCGGTGGTGGAGTAGTGCTGGAAGGCCACCGCCGTCCGGCCATCGGATGTGCTGAGTATGGTGGGCACATCGGCGTTGTGGGCGAACACCCCGAGCTCGTGGAGGGCCCCGTCCTCATCGGCGCAGGCCAGCACGACGCGGTCTCGCCAAGGCCCTTCACCGCCGGGAAGCCAGCTCGCATCGGGGTCGTGGGGCACCTCGGCAGGCAGTCCACAGGACGGCAAGGGGTCGTTCGGCTCGCCCGTGTCCACACGGTCCACGGCGCCACAGGCCGACAGTGCACAGACGCACGTCGCCCACCACATTGCATGATGCACACACACCTCTTGTTGGCCCCTTGGGTTGGGCCACGCTTCGCCAGCGCCATGCGCTCAGAGGCGGTGTTCCATCTTGTCTTGTGTCATGACTCTGCAAGTTGGCGAAAAGGTGGGCCGCCGGCGGTTCAGGTCGCACCTCCTCAGCAGCTGCGGCTCCGACCGCCCTGCAGTACGGTTCACCCGCAGAGTCTCCCCCCCGATTCGACCCCTGAGCTGCCGATGCGTGTCGCCCCACCCGTCATCCGTCGCTGCCTCACCACCGGGCGCGGTCTGCGGGTGCCGTCCTTCTTCGGCTCGGCATGGGCGGGTTGAGTCCCATGCCAGAGCGTCTCGTTGTGCTCGGTGCAGGCGCCATCGGGGCCGGGCTCGGCGGGCTGCTCCATGCGTCCGGGCTGCCGGTGCTGCTGGTGGCCCGTGGAGAGCATGGTCGGCGACTCGCTCGAGATGGCCTTGACCTGCGTCTTCCCGGAGATTCTCTGCGCCTGCGGGTCCCCAATGTGCCGCGCCTCGACCCCACGCTCCTTCGACCCGGCGATGTGGTGGCGGTCTGCGTGATGGGGCAACACACCGCCGAAGCCGTGGCCGGGCTGCCCGTCGATGTGCCCGTGGTCAGCCTCCAGAACGGGTCTCGACCCCTCGATGTGCTGTTGGACCGGGGCCACCCCACCACGGCGGGGATGGTGTATGTGCCCGCCGAGCGACGCAAGCCGGGAACGGTGGTGTTGGCGGGTGTTCCCACGCCGGGAGCCGTGCTGCTCGGCGGCTGGGGGCGGACCGGCGAAGACCCCATCGCAGCGTGGCTGGCGCAGCACCTGGTGGCGGCGGGCTTTCGGGCCGAGGTGGAGGCCGAGGTCGCGCCGTGGATTCGGGCGAAGCTGCTGGCGAACCTGGCTGGCGTGGTGGTTGCCCTGTGCGATGAGATCCCCGACGACGTGGTTCTCGCCGCGCGTGCGGAGGCGGAGGCGGTGTGGAAGGCGGCGGGGCTCGCCTATCGGTCGCTTCAGGAGCTGGGGGACCGGGTCGGACCTCTGCGGACGGCGGCAGTGGACGGGCTTCCGAGGGTTGGTGGCTCCACCCGCCATGCTCTTGCCCGAGGGGCGGATCTGGAGACGGCCACGCTGCACCATCCCATCCGCAAGCTGGGGGCCAGGCTGGGCGTGCCCACCCCCGTGAATGACGCGCTGGTCGCCATTGCCGAGGCCGGCGGTCGGCGCCCGGGGGCGATGTCTGCGGCGGACTTGCGGTCTGCGGTCGGCCTGTAGACCGGCTTTGGGTCAGTCGGCGGATGTGCTGTCGCCGGCGGGCGGCAGCCGCTTGAGCCAGGTGGGCTGTCCCTTCGCGCGGTCCTGGTTCATCTGCACCTGACAGCGGGGCCACATCCGGCCATCCCCCGCGTCGTTGAGGTGCTCTCGCACGGTGTTGCCCAGGTTGGCGGGGAGGGGGTCTCTCCAGAGCGCGCTGGGGGACAGGTCGGTTGGAAGGGTGCCCAGCACGGTGGCCAACACGAGGAGGACCGCGGCCGGTAGCCGCCACGGCAGGCGCGACCGTCCCGTGCGTCCAGTGCCGGCCAGCACGGCGAGTCCGACGCCGATGAGGAGCGGGATGAACACCATGCCGTTGCCGAGAAAGCGCAGGTTGGCGAAGCGCATGTCCACCGCCCCCCGCAGCACGGCCACAAAGGGCACGCAGGTCCCCAGGAGCAGCAGCAGGCGCGCCGGATGTCGCCACAAGCCAATGGCTGCGACCACCCCGGACGCCGCCACCCAGCCCAGGTAGGGCTCCAGCCAGGCCTCCTTGCCCCGCTGGGTGAGCGCGCTGTGTCGAATCTCGTCGGGGACGCGCTGGGACTGGGCATGCAGAAAGCGCAGCGTGTCGGGCACATTCCACAGGCTGGAGCGGCCCCAGATGTAGCCACGCTCCGCGGTCATGGGCACGTTGGGATCCGACAGCACCCGCACATGCGTCTCCCAGCCCTTGGTGGGGTCTCCGAGCTCCTCGAGGGTGGTGGTCTGAGGCAGGTAGGCGCGGTCGGCCTCCGCCCAGGCGAGCCACACCGGCAGGCCGACGGCGGCGAGTCCAAGGGCGAGGCGGGACAGTCCCCGCTTCCAGTTCCGGTCGATGGCCTGCACCAGCACGGCCAGCAGCAGCATTCCGCCCAGCGACAGTCCCCACAGCAGCCCGCGGGGGTCGACCAGCAGGCACAGCGCCACACCCGCACCGCCGAGCAGGAAGGTGGGGGGCCTCGGCCACCGCCAGGCCACGGCCACGAGCCCGGTGCCGAGGGTGAGAAAGCCCACCAGCACAGGGTAGTAGGTGAGGGTGCGTCCCAACACGGCCAGGGGGACCACCGTGGCGGCCAGCAGTGCGGCGGCGAGCCCGGCGGCGCGGGAGTGAATGGCCCGTCCCCACAGGTACAGGCCGGCACCGGTGAGGAATTGGCCCACCAGAGCACCCACCAGCAGGCCATCTACGACGCCAAGCCACGGCGAGAGCAAGATGGCGGGCCCGCCCGCGAGGGTGGACCGATTGGAGCTCCAGCGCCACCACTCGCCGTGGATGTAGTGGGCGACACTGCCGCAATACTCGGCGAAGTCGGGAGTGCTGATGACGCCTGGGGCTTCGGGGAGGAAGAAGGCGGAGGTCCACAGCCCGCCGACCCCCGCGAGGCCCAGCCCCGCTCCGCACGCGAGCAGGACCTCCACCCACGGCCGGGCATCCGCGCGGGCGGCCGGCAGCAGGCGGAGCCCGAGGGCACTGGCGGCGACGAGCAGCAGGCCGGCGGGGAGGGTGGAGGCGGACATGGGGCGATGCTTCAGGCGGCGGCGCGCGCGGGCCGGGTGGTGGAGGCCCCACGGTAGCGGAGCGCGACGGGGGCGGATGGTGGGGGGAGGCCCGTTTGGGAGACAGGTCTGGATGCCACCGGGGTTGCACCGTCCGTCGCTGAAGGCGTGATGAGCTGGGCGACTTGCGGCTCGTAGGGGTGGGCTACGAGGGGCCACTCGCTGGGCGGCCACTTCACCTTGCTCGACCCGCTCCGCTTCGCACCGGATGACAGCATCTTTGCCACCATGGCGGCCGGTCCGTCGATCTGGTGGGGCGAAGGCGCGCTCCTCGCCGACGAGCGGGCGCCGACGCGACGCTCATTGCCGGGCCCCGCGTCCAGGTGCGGCTCCGACATCCCGGCATGAGTGAGGATGGGTGTGGCTGAGAGTGCCCTTGCTGATGTTGTTCTCGATGACATGTCTCGCCTGCCTCGCGGTGGACCGCTTGTCCGTGCTGGCGGCGCGAAGACACTGGCGCCGTTCGCTTCTGCCCATGAGGTCCTCATGTCGTCTCCCCTCTTCACCCCCTTGTCGCTCGGCCAGCTCACCCTCCCCAACCGGGTGGTGATGGCGCCCATGACCCGCTCTCGGGCGGTCGAGAACAACGCTGCCAACGCGCTCATGGCCGAGTACTACGCCCAGCGCGCCGATGCGGGCCTGCTCATCACCGAGGGGGTGGCGCCCAGTCCCAACGGCCTCGGCTACGCCCGCATCCCCGGCCTGTACTCCGAGGCCCAGGTGGCGGGCTGGAAGCTGGTGGCCGATGCCGTACACGACCGTGGCGGGCGCATCTTCGCCCAGCTCATGCACACTGGCCGCATCGGTCACCCCGCCAACATGCCCGAAGGTGCCGAGCTCGTGGCCCCCAGCGCCATCACCGCGCCGGGGCAGATGTACACCGACGCTCAGGGTCCCCAGGACCACCCCGAGCCCCGGCAGATGACCGCCGACGACCTCGCCCAGGCGCGGGACGAGTATGTGCATGCCGCACGGAATGCGGTCGCTGCAGGCCTCGATGGCGTCGAGCTGCATGCCGCCAACGGCTACCTGCTCGACCAGTTCCTCCAGCCCGCCGCAAACCAGCGCACCGATGCCTACGGCGGCTCGGCCGACAACCGCAACCGCTTCGTGCTGGAGGTGGCCGAAGCGGTGGCCGACGCCATCGGACCCGACAAGGTGGGCATCCGGGTGTCGCCGGGCGGGGTGTTCAATGCGGTGGGTCCCTTTGAAGGACAGGACGCCCAGTTCGCGGCGCTGGCGGAGGGACTCGGCAAGCTGGGCCTGGCCTTCCTGCATGTGGTCGACCACTCCGCGATGGGGGCGCCCCCGGTGTCCGACGCGCTGAAGGCCCGGCTCAAGGCGGCTTTCGGCGGCCCCTTCATCCTGGTGGGGGGCTACGACCGGGCCCGCGGAGACGCCGACCTCGCTGCAGGCAAGGCCGACCTCATCGCCTTCGGCCGGCCCTACCTGGCCAACCCGGATCTGGTCACCCGCCTGGAGCGGAATGCGCCCCTCAACTCCCCGCGCATGGACCTCTTCTACACGCCGGGTGCCGAGGGCTACACCGACTACCCCACGCTGGACGCCGACTGAGCGGCACCTTTTTCCGGCCCCGCTGTAAGCGCGGTGCGCCGGCTCCGTTGAAGGCCCGACCGCGCCGGGACCCTCCCCCGGCCGCCGCCTTCGGAGTCCTCATGCGTGCCTCGCTGTCCCTCGCCCTGCTCTTGTCTGTCGCCGGCTGCTTTCCCAAGGTGGAGCCGGTCGACCCGGTCGATGTCCCCGACACGCCAGACGCGACCGGTACGCCGGATGCGACGGGCACCGAGGTGAGCGAGACGGTGGCTTTCCGGTGGACGGAGGACCTCGGAGAACTCGATCTCGACGGTGATCTCGCGGGACAGCCCATGCGGTCCACCGAAGTGGCGGGGTGGGAGTCCCGCACGATGCGGGCGATGAACCGGGGTGGGCGTGGACCGACGGGCGGAGGCGGCTATCGGGGCGATGTCCTCGAAGACTCGCTTGGTCTGGACGACTACGACGCAGCGCCGATGGCGGTTTCGGGCACGGCCTCCGTGCGCAAGGGGGGCGCTCGACGCACTGCCCGTGAGGCCGCCCCTCCGGTGCCCGCCGCTGCCGAGGAGCTCATGGCCCTCGGGTATGTCGAGGCCGGGGATGTCGGTGGGGGTGGGTCGACGGGCCGCATCTCCGACCGCCGCGTCCCGATGCCGGTCGCCCAGCCATCCCTGAAGGCCGGCACCACCGACGACAACGCCGACTTCGACGGCTGGCTCGGCTACGTGGCCGACTGGGGGGCCCGCTCCGACATCGCTGGCTGGGCCGACACCCTCGACGTCACCGGGCGCCGCTTCGTGCAGGTGCTCGACGACGCCGGACGGCCGATTCCCGATGCCCGGGTGAGCGTGCTCGACCCGGCGACCGAGACCGTGGTGTGGGCGGGCCGGGCGTATGGCGACGGCCGCGTGCCCCTCTACCCCCAACTCAAGGTGCCCGGACGCGACCTCCCCATCGCCGGTGATGCCCCGGAAGGTGGCTGGCTCGTGCAGGCCGCGACCGCCGATGGTGCGGTGCAGACCGTGCGCTGGGACGGCGAAAGCGAGGAGCTCGACCTCGGTGTGGACTCCCGCGGCCTCGAGGCCGGTGCCCCGGTGCCCGTCGACGTCTGCTTCATCATCGACACCACAGGCTCCATGGGCGACGAGATCGATCGCATCAAGGGCACTCTGCTCAGCGTCACCGACAAGCTGCGCGCCGATGCCTCCCAGGGCGTCGACCTGCGCTACGGCGCCGTGCTCTACCGCGACATCGGCGATGAGTACGTCACCCGCAAGCACGCCTTCACGACCGACCTCCACGGCTTCGACCAGGCCCTCCAGACCATCTCGGCGGGTGGTGGTGGCGATGGTCCCGAGTCCTTGAACCAGGGCCTCGCAGTGGGTGTGGCCGGCATGGACTGGCGGGAGGGCGCGGCGCGTGTGGCCTTCGTCATCGCCGATGCCCAGCCCCACATGGACTACCAGGAGGACGTCACCTACGGCCGGGCCGCCGCTGCTGCCGCCCATCGCGGAATTCGCGTACACACCGTGGCCGCCAGTGGTCTCGACGACCGTGGCAGCTACGCCTTCCGCCAGATCGCCCAGCTCACCCGCGGCCAGTTCATCTACATCGAGTACGGCTCGGCAGCGGCCTCCGCGGCGGACCACGGCGTGACCGGTCCCACGAAGTCGAACAACCTCGACGACATCGTCTATGGCCGGGTGCGCGCTGAGATTGATGGCTGGGGCAAGGACGGCACGATGAAAGTGGCCCGGCGCTGACCCGCCCGCGTTCAGCCTTCCAGGAGGTCCTTCAGCTTCGCGTAGTCCTTGCGCACACTGCCCTTCACCATCCCGCTCAGCCACTTCATCCACCCGGTGGGCTGACCACGCACATGGGCCGTCACCCGGCAGGCGCCGTCGCCGAGGGGCTCGACCGAGCGGGTGACCTGGATGGGGAAGGTGCTCTTGGTGGAGTTGATCTCGATGCTGCGACCGGGATCCACCGCCACCACCTCGAACTCGGTGATGATGGGGCGACCGAGAAAGCGCGCCTCCTGGGCGTAGGTGGAGCCCACCTGGCCGGTGTTCTCGCTCGTCCACCGACAGGCGACCATGCCGCCCTGCCACCTGGGGTTGTTGGCGAAGTCGGCGACGAAGGCGAACACCTCGTCGGCGGGTCGCGCAATCTCGACGCTGTGTTGGAAGTCGACGCTCATGTGGCCTCCAGCGGAGCTGCAGCATAGTCGGTACAGGTATCGAGACAATGGCTCCAGGTTGGAACGGATTGTCCTGATATTGGAACAGTGTGGCCATGGTCAGCCTCGACGACATGCGCATCTTTGCCGCCCTCGCCCGCACGCAGAGCTTCACGGAGGCTGCGCAGGCGCTGGGCGTGTCCAAGCAGACGGTGAGTCGCCGGCTCTCGGTGCTCGAAGACAGCCTGCGGGTGGAGCTTGTGCGCCGCACCACACGCACGGTCCACCTCACCGACATCGGCCGCGGCTATGCGGAGCGTTGTGCAGCCATGGTTCGGCTGGCCGATGAAGCCAACCACGCCGTGACCGCCCGCACCGCCGAGGTGGCGGGCACGGTGCGGGTGTCTGCCGACCACACCGTGGGCGAGCACTTTCTGCGGGACATCGTGGCGGGCTTTCTCGCCGACCACCCCGAGGTGGAGGTGGAGGTGCTGCTCACCTCCGCCAAGGTCGACCTGCTGCGGGACGGCATCGATGTCGCCATCCGGGTGGGACCACCCCCTGACGTCCACCACCTCGCCGCGCGTCGCCTGCGGTCGGCCGACCTCTGGACCGTCGCCAGTCCCGCCTACCTCGCCCGCATGGGCTGTCCCCAGAGTCTGGATGCGCTTGGCGAACACGACCTGCTGGCGGCCGTTCCCGATCTCAAGCGCACCGTGTGGCCGCTGTGGTTGGAGGGGGGACTGCGGTTGTGGCCGGTGCGTGCCCGGCTGCGGGCGAACGATGTGCCGATGGTGAGGGCGGCGGCGCTGGCAGGGCTCGGGCTCGCCCATCTCCCGTCACTGGCGGTCGCCGAGGATGTCGAGAAAGGTCGACTCGTGCGTGTCTTGGGCGATCACAGTCCCGAAGTGGGAGGCGTTCATGTGGTCTACCCCCACGGTCGCTTGTTGGCGCCTCGGGTGCGGGCGTTTGTGGAGCGGGTGGTCCGGGAGGTCGGCTGAGGCGGCGCCAGCGGGCTACCGTCTGGCCGCCCAACGGAGGTTCCGTGCAAGAAGGCTCGATCTACGACACCTACGTCGACTGGTACCCGCTCCTCGACCCCCGCGAAGACCACGCCGAGGAGTGCGCTGAGTTCGTGTCCCACTTCGACAGCGTGCTGGGGGGCGCTCCGGCGACCCTGCTGGAGCTGGGCGGGGGCGCGGGCAACAACGCCACCTTCATGAAGCTCCGCTTCGACACCACGGTGACCGACCTGTCCCCGAAGATGCTGGCGCTGTCCGAAGAAGCCAACCCCGACTGCACCCACGTCGTGGGCGACATGCGCACGATGCGCCTGGAGCGCACCTTCGACGCCGTCCTCATCCACGACGCCATCGGGCACATCACCACCCGCGCAGATGTGCTCGCGGCCCTGACCACCGCGCGGGTCCACCTGCAGGAGGGTGGGGTGCTGCTCCTGGTGCCCGACTGCGTGCGCGAGTCCTTCGAAGAGTCCACCGACGACGACGCCAGCGAAGCCGACGGCCTCGGGCTGCAGTTCATCGTGCGCTGCTGGGACCCCGACCCCGACGACGACATGTTCCGCACCGACTACGCCTTCCTGCTGCGCGATGGCGGCGGCGTGCACGCGGTCCACATGTCCCACGAGGAGAGCTTGTTGTCGGTGGACACCTGGCGCCAGCTGCTGGAGGCGGCTGGATTCGCGCCCACCCCGGTCCCCCGGACGCTGCCCGAAGACGCCTGCGACGGGCCCTACTGGGACCACATGTGGCTGTGTCGGGCGGTCTGAGCGAAGGCGCGGTCGACCGACCTGCTACCTCGCTTCCGCGGCGGCCTTGAGGTCGGCCACGAGCTGGTCGAAGCTCGGCTGCAGGTCGGGGATGGACTTGCTGATGGGGCCCGAGAACAGCCCGCTGAAGGCTTCTTCCATCCTCACCTCCACCTGGCCCTCGCCCTTGTCTGTGACGGTGTAGGTGCGCTTTCCCTTGAAGATGAAGTTGCCCTGGCTCCACACCATGTGGCGGGGGGGCTCGAACTCCGACACCTTGAGCTTGAAGGTGCGGCTGGGGTCGACCTTGCTCACCACGGCGATCTTCTCGCCCTTTGCGATGGTGCCGTCGATCGACACGATGGTGCTGTTCCAGTCGGTCATGGAGCTGGCGTCGGTGAGCAGCGACCACACCGTGTCGGGGCTGGCCTGGATGAGGACGGCGGCGGCGTAGAGCTTGGCGGACATTCAGGACTCCGAGGGGAGGTGGGCGGCGAAGGCGTCGAGCACATGGCGCCATGCGCTGGTGAAGATGCGCGCGGTGCGGACCCAGTCGGGCAGCGCGTGGGGACCCTCGACGTGAACGACCTCCACGAGGGTGGTGTCGTGTTCTTCGGTGAAGCGGATGGTGGCCAGCGTGGGGGCCGTGGGCGGGGCTCCGAGGCGCCAGGAGAAGGCGAGCCGACCGGGGGGCTCCCAGGTGACGACCTCGCCCAGCTGGTGGACCTCTCCGGACGCACTCCGCTCGACGAGCTGGCCGCCTTCGCCGGGTGCGAGGGTGAGGGTGGACTCCGGGAAGCGCCGGTGACTCTCCGGCCACCAGCCGTCGACCTGCTGGGTGAAGATGGCGAAAGCCCTCGCTGCGGGGACGCGCACGCGAATCGACTGCCGCACGGGTTCTGCAAGGCTCATGGGGTGGGCTCCTCGACCGCCTGCTCCACGAGCGCGGCGAAGCGGTCGAGGGCGGTCATCCAGAAGGTCTCCAGCCACGACCGCGCCGACAGGAAGCCGGTGGGGTCGATGCGGTAGATGCGCCGGGTGCCGTCTTTGTGGTGCTGCACCAGCGCGGCCTCCTCAAGCACCCGCAGGTGTTGGCTGACCGCGGGACGGGACACCGGAAGTGCAGCCGCCAGCTCGCCGACCGCCTGCGGACGCCGGGCCAGCAGCGACACGATGGTGCGTCGGGTGTGGTGGCCCAGTGCGTCGAGCGCCCGGGCTTCGGGGGTGGCGAGGGCGCCCATCGGCTTCTCCGTAAGTTCATACTTACTGTAAGTCAGCACTTACGGAGTGACAAGTCGCCCCGTGCTGAGATCGGCTACGGGGCCGGCAGCCGAGGAGCCCCCGTGTCCACCGAACAGCCCGCCAACCCCTTGCATGGGGTCACCCTCAAGGCCCTGCTGGAGGAGCTTGTCGATCGATATGGCTTCGATGGCCTGGCCGACCGCTTCGGCTGGCGGTGCTTCAGCCACGACCCGAGCATCAAGTCGAGCCTGAAGTTCCTGCGGAAGACGCCCTGGGCCCGGGCCAAGGTGGAGCGCCTGTATGTGGCCGACCTGCGGGTGCGGGAGAAGAAGCGCAAGCGCAACGCGATGCGGGCGGCGAGGCGGGCCTACAAGGCGAAGGTGGAGGCCGGCGAGGAGTAGACGGGCCCGCCCTTGGCGACGCGTTCAGAGGAGCACCGCCCGCACCCGCGCCTTCTTCACCCGACCGCGCCGCAGGTACCGGACCGCCGCCTGGGCATGGGGGGCTTCGATGGCCACGGCGCAGGTGGTCTGACGAAGGGTGATGGTGCCGATGGCCGCCGGGGGAATGCCGCCGTCCTTCACGAGAGCGCCCAGCAGGTCCCCCTTGCGAAGCTTCCTGGACCGGCCGCCCAGCACCAGCACCGTGCGGTAGCGGGGCGTGGCGAAGTCGGGGAGTGAGGCCGGCAGGGGCGGGTGGGGGGCGATGCGTGTGCCCAGGTGGGCTTCGATCCGGGCGAGGCGATGGGCCTCCCGGTCGCCGGCCACCAGGCTCACAGCGAGGCCGCGCCTTCCCGCCCGCGCGGTGCGCCCGATGCGGTGGATGTGGCTGGCGGGGTCGGGGGACAGCTCGGCGATGACGACCAGCGTCAGGGCGTCGAGGTCGAGCCCACGGGCGGCGACGTTGGTGGCGACCACCACCTGCACGCTCTGGTTGGCGAGCTGCACCCAGGTGTCGTCCCGGTCGCGCTGCTCCATGTTGCCGTGCATGGCGAGGGCAGCCGCCCCCTGGCTCTGCAGAAAGTCGGTGAGGCGCTCACAGTCGCCGCGGGTCTCGCAGAACACCAGAGCGGAGTCGGGTTGGTGGTGCCGCAGGAGGCGGGCCACGGTCTCCCAGCGGCGATTGGCAGGACAGTGCAGGATGTGCTGATGGAGCACATCATCGGCGACCTGGCTGTCCACCCGCACCACCACGGGGTCGCGCAGGACCTCTCCTCCAAGCGTGGCGACGGCCTCCGGGTAGGTGGCCGAGAACAGCATCGTCTGGCGCGTTCTCGGCGTGCGGGCCACCACCTCACCCACCTCGTCGGCGAAGCCCATGTCGAGGAGACGGTCGGCCTCGTCGAGCACCAGCACCTTCAGCTCGGCGGGGTCGAGATCCCCGCGCCGGAGGTGGTCGACCACGCGACCGGGGGTGCCCACCACGACCTGGGTCCCGCGAGACAAGGCCTGTCGCTGCAGGCGCAGGGGCCGTCCCCCAGAGAGGACCGTGATGCGGGTGTTGGACAGCCTCTTCGCGAGCTGCCGCAAGGCACCGGCCACCTGCTCGGCCAGCTCCCGCGTGGGACACAGCACGAGCGCCTGGGGATGCAGCTGCTGGGGGGCGATGCGCTGCAGTAGAGCGAGGCCGAATGCGACCGTCTTGCCGCTGCCGGTGCAGGCCTGGGCGAGAACATCCGCGCCGTCGAGCAGCGAGGGCAGAGCGGCGGCCTGGATCGCGGTGGGGGCATCAAAGCCGGCCACCGCCTCGAGCAGGGCGTCGGACAGGGGCAGGTCGGCGAAGGCATTGGACATGCGGCTGCGTAGCGCCCCGAGTGGGGTCAACGCTCGTCGGCGCCCACGTCGGGTGCGCCATCCTCCCGGGCATCTCCGTCGATGTCGTCGTGGGGCGCGTCGTCGGAGAGGTCGTCCCCGGCGTCGATGGCCGGGCTGTCCGGGGCGAGGTGGAGGTCGTGGCCTGCGGCATCCACGAAGTCGGTGGCAGAGGCGCTGTCGAGGTTGCCGGCCTCGGTCACCACGGCGCCGGGTCGGGCCTTCATGGCGTGGCTGACGAGGTTGTTGCCCACAAGCGCCCGCTGGGTCCCCTCATAGCGCCACTCGATCGACGAGAATGGCGCGCTGGTGCTGTAGACGGTGTTGTGGGCGACCGTGGCTCCGCAGGCGCTGGTGAGGGCGATGCCGGTGTCGAAGCCGCTGGCGGAGGCGAAGAGGCGGTCGTCGTCGGCGAGGATGCTGTTGTTCACGATGACGGCGTCGTAGTCCTCCACGAAGGCCTCCACGTCGTCGCAGGAGGTGCCTTCGAACACCCGCGGGGAGCTGGCCGACTCCACGAGTCCCACTCCGATGCCCCGGGCGCAGTTCACGATGGTGTTGCGCTCGATGCGGGTGTCGGCATTGAACTGCCAGAAGTGGATGCCGTGCTCGGACAGGCCCGAGTCGCACCAGAAGCCCGAGATGTGGTTGTCGTGGACGTGCCAGCCGCGGGTGCGGTGGGCGTCGATGCCACCGGTGTAGCAGTTGTCTCGGATCTGCGGACGGCCGGCGTCGGTGAGCTTGATCTCCGAGCAGCGGATGGTGCCCTCGTCGGCGTACCAGGTGCCGGACTGGTTGACCTTGATGCCCTGCTGGCCGGGGTCTTCGACGACGATGTCGTGGATGACCGTGCCGGTGACGTGGCCGTCGGCCGGATTGACATGCACGGCGTGGGTGTAGGCGCGGCGGATGGTCAGGTCGGCGATGGTGACGTCGCTGGCCTTCACCGAGATGACCTGGGTGGTGGTGTAGCCCCCGTCGAGAACGACCGCGGCGGGGTCGCCGGAGACGCCCCGCAAGGAGACGCCGGGAACGTCGACCCACAGGTATTCGCCGTTGAGCGCGTAGGTGCCGGCTGCGAAGCGGATGGTGGTGCCGGGCTCTGCACCCGAGACGATGGACCTCAGGTTGCCCACGTCGTCGACAGTGACGTCGACCACGGTGCCTTCGGGCTCGGGCAGGGGGGCGCAGCGGTCCACGGGACCCGGATCCGCGGTGTCGCTGGTGTCTGCGCCGTCGTCGCCAGACCCATCATCACCAGACCCACCATCGCCGGCCCCATCGTCGCCGGTCCCGCCGTCGCCGCTTCCATCATCGCCCGTCCCTTCGTCTTCGCCGCCGTCCTCCGCAGAGCCCGAGTCTGGATCGGTGGACTTGTCCCCCACACATCCAACGAGAACACCGGCTGCAAGCACCCACCCGAACGTCGACCGAGACATCTGGACCTCCACGGACGTGGCCACGATAGCAGCGGCCCGTCCCCCGATTCCTGTCACCGTGTCACAAGGAGTCCCGATGGCACGCTCGTCCTACCTGACGCTCTCGGAGCTGTCTGCGGCCCTCGATGCGCTGGCCCACCGGCATCCGGAGTGGGTGCAGGTGGACAGCATCGGCCTGTCTGCACAAGGCCGTCCCATCTGGCTCGTGAGCCTCGGCCACGTCGATGCCGACCGGGACCGTCGCCCGGCCTTCTGGCTCGATGGCGGCACCCACTGTGCCGAGTGGGCGGGGGTGATGGGGGCCCTCGACGCACTCGAGCGGTGGGCGAGCCGTGCGGCGCAGGATGCCCGCTTCGCCGACTGGCTCGGCCGTCACACCATCTACGTCGTGCCGTGCATCAGCCCCGATGGCTATGCGGCGATGCTCGACGGCGCCCCCTACATCCGCAGTACACTGCGTCCGCCCCCCGAGGGCAGCGTGCGCACGGGCTGGTCTCCCGAGGACATGGACGGTGACGGGGTGGTGCGTCTCATGCGGTGGAGGCACCCCGCCGGGGCCTTCGTGATCGACGAGACGCACCCGCTCCACATGCGCTTTCGCACCCCCGACGACGACCCCGACGACGCCTTCTTCGTGGCGGAGGAGGGCCGCTTCGTGGCGTGGGATGGGGTGCGCTGGACCGGGGCCACGCGGGAGTTCGGCCTCGACCTCAACCGCAACTTTCCCGGCGGCTGGCGCCCCTTCAGCATGTTCGGGATGGACGCCGGGGCCTTTCCTGGCAGCGCACCGGAGTCGCGGGCGGTCATCGACGCCCTGCACGCCCGGCCAAACGTCTCCGCTGCGGTCAGCCTCCACACCTTCACTGGGGCCCTGCTCACGCCCCCCTACCGGGCCGACACGCCGCTGGGCCGAGACGACGTGGCGCTCATGCGCTCGCTGGGCCGCGACTGCGTCCAAGACACCGACTACGCCGCCATTGCGGTCCATCCTGACTTCACCTACGACGCGGCCAATCCCATCGGCGGCGTGTGGGCGGACACCCTCGCCACGGTGTTCGGCGTGGCGGGCTACACCCTGGAGATCTGGGACCCCTTCGCGGCTGCCGGGGTGACCACCAGGAGCGTGGCGCAGTTCTTCCGAGACCCTGAGCCCGAGGTGCTTCAGGGGCTTGTTGCCTGGTTCTCCGACCAGCCGGGCACACGCGCCTGGACGCCTCTGGAGCACCCCCAGCTCGGGGCCGTGGAGGTGGGAGGCATCGAGATGCAGCGCACAGTGCGCAACCCGCCCGATGCCATGCTGGCCCGCGAGCTCGACACGGTGTTCGCCATCGTGGAGCGGGCCCGCCGGGTGCTGCCGGAGGTGCGCTGCACGGTGAGCGTGGAGGCCCGGGGAACGGCGGCGGCCGACCTGCTGATTGTGGTCGAGAATATGGGCTACCTGGGTACTTCGGGACTGGAGCAGGCGGCCCGCATCGGCCGGGTGCCCGGTGTGCGGGTGACGGTGTCCGAGGGTGAGTCGGTGCTGGCCACCCACGACCTCGGGCAGCTCGACGGCTGGGGGCAGACCCGCTCGGGAAGCGGTGCGATGCCCCTGCTGCCTGCGCTTCCGGCGCGTGGGCACCGGGCCCATGTGCGGGTGCCGGTGACGGGGGACGGGCCCTGGACGGTGTCCTGGCACACCACCCGGGCGGGGCGTGGTTCGTTGGAAGTGGCCCGCTGAACAGCGTCTTCGGACAGGGCTCAGGTGGCGCGCACCCAGGTGGGGTGGGTGGCTCCGGTCTGCTGCTCGAAGCCGAGGGAGGCGTAGAAGGGGCCGGCATCGCGGGTGCGCAGGCCCACCGATTGACAGCTGCGCAGGGCAGGATGGTCGAGCAGCACCTCCATCACGGCCCGTCCGATGCCGCGGCCTCGGTGGTCTGCGGCCACGGCCACGTCGAGCACCCAGGCGAAGCGGGCGCCATCCGAGACGGCGCGGGCGGTGGCAATGAGCTGGCCATCGGCATCCTCGGCGCCCACCCAGGCGGTCGACCCCCGCTGCTGGGCCTCCAGCTGGGCGTTGGAGCGGTGCGTGGTCCAGTAGTGACCCACCAGCAGAGCAGCGGCTTCCGGGGCACGGTTGTCGTCGGGAAGGATGATGCTGAGGCCGTCTTGGGGGCTGTCCCACGGGCTGAGCGCCCAGGCCTCGGCCAGCTCGCGCACCCCGTCCACCTGACCCAGGCGCCAGAGCCCGCGGAGGGCCCGTCGCTTCCACTCCACGGGCTTGCTGCTGCCGAGCCCCGCCTTGGCCACGACCTTGTCGGGCACGATGTGCCATACCCGCACGCCGTCGATGGAGGCCGTGTAGAAGGGATCTTCGGCGGTGATGGGACGGTAGCCGCCCTGGGGTTGGTGGCGCTGCATCAAGGCCTGCAGTGCAGGGGCCTTGTCGGCGGGGTGGGTGAGCTCGCGGACGGTGCCGTGGAGCATCGCGCTGCGGAAGAAGGTGGTGGCTGGACACGCCCGCTCGGCGTGCGTGAAGTGGGATGGAATCTCGGCCACCACCCGCTCGGCACAGACGACCACCCGCCCGCTCAGAGCCTCGACCTTGTCTCCCAGGCGCGCGCCGTGGAGCACGAGGCCGCCATCGTGTCGCGCCACATGAATGGCCCGCATCAGCGGACGGCCGTCGGCGGTGACCGCGGCGAGGTGGACGTAGGGCGCGGCCAGCAGAAGTGACCAGGCTTCGGCTTCGGGGCGGAGCTTGTCTTTGCGTCTCATGGACCTTCGATATCTTGGACTGGTATGATGACTGAAACCAGTTTGGACAAGATGGAGATACCGGTTCTATGCGCAGCGACTACGTTCCCAGGCTGCCCCGACAGTCGGCCGGGGCCGCCGAGCTGGCACGCTCCATCACCTCCGACATCCGGTCTGGGCGGCTTCGGGCAGGGGTGCGCCTGCCGGGGTCGCGCTCGCTGGCAGAGCGGCTGGGCGTGAGCCGGAGCACCGTGGTGCGGGCCTATGCGGAGCTGGTGGCGGAGGGCTGGCTGGCGTCCCGACCGGGCAGCGGGATGGTCGTGGTGGAGGTGGAGGACGCCCCCCTCCGCCATGGCAGGACACCTTCGGGCACGGGGTTTTCGCTTCCCCCGCTGCCCCACCGCACGCCCTTGCAGGCCCCGGTGCCGGACTGTCGCTACCGGATGGAAGGCGGCACCCCCGACCTTCGGCTGCTGCCCCTGGAGGAGCTGGCCCGGGCCTATCGGCGGGTGCTGCGTGGGCGTGGCCGGCGGCTGGTCGACTATGGGGACCCCGCGGGGGAGCCTCGCCTGCGGCAGGTGCTGTCGACCTGGCTTGCAGAGACGCGGGGGCTGGCGGACGAACCGGACCGGCTCATCGCGCTTCGGGGCAGCCAGATGTGCTTGTCTCTGGTGGCCCGTGCGGTGGTGCGGCCGGGGGACAAGGTGGGAGTGGAGGCGCTCGGCTATGCGCCGGCCTGGGGTGCCCTCGAAGCCGCGGGGGCCCGGCTGGTGGGGGTGCCTGTCGACGAGGATGGCCTCCGGGTGGACCTTCTGCCCGACGACCTGCGCGCGGTCTACGTGACGCCGCACCATCAGTACCCCACCACCGCTCTGATGAGCGCCCCCCGGCGAATGGCTCTGCTGCGGTGGGCGGCCGAGCGCCGCGTGCCCGTGCTGGAGGACGACTACGACCACGAGTTCCACTTCGGGGGCCGGCCGGTGTTGCCGCTGGCGAGCATGGACCGGGCTGGGGTGGTGGTCTACATCGGCACCTTGTCCAAGGCCTTCGCGCCGGGCCTTCGGCTGGGCTGGGTGGTCGGTCCCCCTGCGCTGGTCGAGCGACTCGCGGCATTGCGCCGTCTGGTCGACCGCCAAGGAGACCGGGTGGTGGAGCTGGCCGTCGCAGACTTGCTGGAGGACGGCACCATCCCCCGCCACATCCGGCGGATGCGCCGGGAGTACGCCACCCGAAGGGCCCACCTGCTGGGCCTCCTCGAGGGCTCTCCCCTGCGACCGCGTCCCACCTCGGGCGGTCTCGCCCTGTGGTGCCACAGTGCCCTCGACCCGGAAGCATGGAGCCGAGCGGCCCTCCGCAAGGGTGTGTTCGTGCGCACGGAGCGCGCCTTCCGCCTCGACGCCCGCCCGGGCCCCCACCTGCGCCTCGGCTACGCCGGCCTCGACACCACCGAGCTCACCGATGCCATCGGTCGCCTCCGAAGTGTTGAGCGCGGCGTCAGGATCCATTTGTTGCACTGACTGCCCCACCTCCCCAGTTGTTGCGCGCGGCGTCAGGTGGGCCGAGTTGCATCTGTAGCCGAGAACGGCGTGAGATGGAGACTTCCGGCGCGGTTGCACGACCCTGCGCGCCTCACGCGGCCGGGTTGTGCAACCGCGGAAACCTGGCACCCTGCGCAACCGCAGTCGATGTCGAGCGGTTTGTGCAACTCGCGACTCCTGACGCCGTGCTCGCCGTGCTCAACAGTGGGTCATTGGCGGGACCAGTCGAGCTCGCGGAGGGGGGCCTGGAGGGGGAGCTCGGGGGTGGTCTCGGTGCAGGTGGGACGGCCACGGAGCCAGCGTCGCGCGGTCTGGAGGTAGCAGGTGCCCAGCCGCGGGTCGGATGCGAGCAGCAGGGCCAGGCCCTGCGCGCCCTCGAAGGGTGTGCCGTCGAGGTGCCCGCTGTCGTCGATGGGCAGGCCATGGTCGTGATCTCGCCAGTGGCCGAGCTGGTCGTAGTGCTCGAAGGCGAAGCCCAGTGGGTCGATGTGTTCGTGGCAGGCCGCGCAGGCGGGGTCTGAGGCGTGCTGATCGACCTGCTGGCGCGTGGTCTGACTGGGATCGACCTCGGGTGCGGAGGTGTCGATGCCGCTTGGCGGTGGGGGCAGAGGCTCGCACAGCAGCAGCTCCCGCACCATCACGCCCCGCTGCACCGGACCCGAGCCTTCGGGCACGCCATGTGTGGTGAGCAGGGCGGGATCCACGAGCAGGCCCGCTCGCAGCAGGTCGCTGGGGGTGCCGTCTGTCATCGCCTGCACGCGTTCCCGGATGCCGGCGCGAAGGTCCGCCCGGGCCTCTTGCGTGAGATCGATGCGACTCACGGTGTCGAGCTGGCCGAGGTGCAGCCAGGCTTCGACGAGGTCCGTGAGGTGAGCGTCGACGCGGGGGTCTTCGAGCATGCGCTCCAGCTCCTGCGCGAGGCCGTCGTCCGTGCGGAGCCTCCCGGTGGCGGCGGCGTCGAGCAGAGCTTCGTCCGGGGTGGTGCCCCAGATCTGGAAGGACAGCGCCGTCGCTTTCTCCCAGTCGTCGAGAATGTAGATTCCGTCGCTGTCTTCGATGCCGACCTCGGAGCGGTACAGGAAGTGGGGCGACTGGAGCAGCGCCGCGAGCATCCACCGCAGGCCGTGCTCTCGGGTGCCACCGAGGGTGAGCTCGACCGCCAGGGTGGTCAGCTCGTCGTGCTCCTCGGCGTTCAGGGGGCGTCGCCACACCGAGCGGGCCAGGGCGCTGATCGTGGCGTCGAGGCAGTCGGGGTCCTCCAGGCTGCAGTCACGCCACGGCGACAGGTCGGCGGACAGGGCGACCGCCTCGGCCAGGCTTCGGTACTGGTCTGCCAGCAAGGCGCCCACCCGCAGGGCCTCCGCGTCGTTGTCGAAGCCGTCTACGGTGGGGTCTGCGGCGAGGCTGCCGTACATCGCCACGTCGACGTCGAACAGGTCCGCCATGGCGTGCCGGTATTCTCGGTGGGACAGGCGTCGAAGTCGCCGCGGCAGCGGGGCGGGCGGGCAGGACTCGATGTCGTCCATAACGCCGGTGTCGAAGGTGTCCTGCTGTCTTTCCGAGGGGTCGGCCACCTCGGCGCAGGCCAGGGCGGCGAGGGCGAGGGCGGCGGAGAGGCGGGTCATCGCAGCACCTCCAACGCGCCGGCCGTGCCCCGTCCGAAGCGGGTGTCCTCCAGACCGAGGTGTTGGCAGAGCGTGGTGAGCACGGCGTCCTGGGTGGCACCCACCAGGTCCACCAGGCGACCGGTCGACAGGCCTCCGCCGGCGAGCACCCAGGGCACGCCCTCGCAGGTGTGCGCCCGTCCGTCCCCCAGCTCCTTCGCCCACAGCACGAGGGTGCGGTCCAACAGGCGCTGCCCGGTCTCGGGGTCGATGCGGGCGGCCAGTCCGTCGAGGGCCCGGCCGACCTGGGCGGCGAACCACCGCTCGGCTTGCACGAAGGCTTCCACGCTGAGCGGATCGTGGGTGTTGGCGTGCGACAGCGTGTGGTGGCCCTGGGTGTGTCCGAGCCAGGTCATCGTCACGGGGCTCACCGTGTGGGACATCTGCACCGCGGCCACCGGTGTGCTCCCGCAGGCCAGAGCGGTGATGGCCAGGTCGATCTGGGCAGCGCAGGTGTCGGGGAAGTGGTCGTTGTTCCAGGGGTCGAAGCCGGCGGGGGACAAGGTGGGGCTGCAGGCGTCGGTGCCGAACAAGGCGCGCTCCACGTCCCTCAGGGCGTCGAGGTGGTCGTCGAGACGGGCCCTCTCTGCGACAGGCAGGCCCCGCTTGAGTCCGTCGAGCTCGCGGGCGAGGTGGTCGAGCACGCTGCGCCTGCGCAGGTCGAGCGAGGGGTCCTCCACCTCACCGAACAGCCGCGACCACACATGCAAGGGGTCGTCGTCGGGCGTCACCATCGCGCCGTCTCGATAGGACATGCGGGTCTGCACGTTGCCGCCCCAGGCGCTGGTCTGCACGCCAAGCACGAGGCTCTCGAAGCGGTGCTCGGCGCCGAGGGCCCGCGCGACATGCTGGTCGAAGCTCGTGTCGCCACCCGCGGTGAGCATGTCTGCCATGCCGCCCTCGTGGTTGTCCCCCAGGAGGAAGTCCAGCCCGTCGAGCACCAGCAGGTCGTCGGCGTGGGCCGCCAGGGGTTCCAGGATGCTGCCCGCCGGGAAGCTCAGCTCGGGTCCGCCAGGTCGCCAGTGGTCGTGAAAGGTGCCGTTGGGGGAGAACAGCACCAGCAGGCGCAGCCCGGGGTCGTCGTCGGCGTGGGCCGGCCGGCGGAGCAGGGAGCAGAAGGGAGCGGCGACGAGGGCGGCGCCGGTGCGGCTGAAGAGGGTGCGTCGGGACAGCATGGAGGGCCTCCGTGTGCCCGTGCATGCGGTGGCCGCGGCGCGGTCTGTCGCGGATGCTGGCCTCGTGACAAGCGGAGACGTCTCGCTCAGCGCAGGAGCCTGCGCTGGGCCTCTGCACCGACCGCGGTGCCATCATAGAGGTCGACAGTCTCGTTGAGAATGGCCTCTGCGCGGTCGTGTTCGCCAAGTTCAATGTGGGCGTCGGCCAGGCGGAGCCGGGCTTCTCCAGCGAGTGGATGGGGCGTCCGCAGGAAGGGGGTGAGCAGCTCCACCACCCGCCGAGGGCGCGACTCCAGCAGCCGGGCGGCTTCGTAGCGGGCGGACTGCGCATCGGCGGGGGGGGCGTGGGCGACGATGTGGAGCAGGGCGTCGACGGCGGCATCGGTTCGGCCGGCCCGGGTCTCGAGGCGGGCGAGCAGGCGCCAGGAGGACACATCGGCGGGGTCGTCGGTCAACCTTCGTTCGAGCAGAGGACGGGCCTCGTCGAAGCGTCCGTCGAGCACCAACTGCTGGAGGTCGGCGAGGGGGGGACTGGGGGGCGGGCGCTGCTTGACGCGGCGGTGTAGCTGTCCATCCGCGAACCACTCCCCTGCCCCGACCTGCCAGCGTCGGTCGTCGGCCGGTCGCTCCACCGACACCACGCCCTCGCGGACCCGCACCTCGAAGGGACTGTGCTGCACGGTGAAGCGGGTGCCGATGACCCGCACCGCGTAGTCGCCGGTCGTGATGGTGAAGGACTCGCCCGCTGCCCGCGGAGCGACCTGGGCATCGACCTGTCCGCGGTCGAGCTGAAGGCGGGTGGTGGGACCGGTGGACAACGCGAGCACGGCGCTGTCGTCGGCCACGATGAGCTGGTCGTCGGCGATGCGGTGGGTGCCGGGGGACAGGGGTGGCAGGCTGGCCACCGGGACCGGGACGGTGGGAGTCCAGGTCCAGCCGGGGGGCGACTCCAGGGGGAGCATCAGCCAGAAGACGGCGAGGGCAGCCATCGCGAGGCCGACGGACAGCCCCACCCGGCGGACGCTGGCCTGCCTGCGGTGCTGTCGGGCCCGGCGCACGAAGGCCTCGACCTCGGCCGGCGAGGGCGGAGAGGCGGACCTCTGAAGGCCCCAGTCCCGGAGGTCGTCCTGCCAGCTCATCGCAGCGCCTCCATGGCCCGTCGCGCGCGGTACAGTCGCGTGGACACGGCGTTCTCGCTGATCTCCAGCGCGCAGGCCACCTCGGGGATGTCGAGGCCCTCGAGGTGGTGGAGCACCAGCACCTCCCGTTGGGCGTCGGGCAGGCTGGCGAGGGCGGCCTGGATGGCTTGACGGGCCTCCATGCGGGCATCCACGGGAGCCTGGGCGTAGGCGACGCCGGCGGGGCCCCAGCGCTCGAGCAGGCGAAAGCGGGACCACCACCGTCGGCGATGGCTGCGGCAGTGGCGGGAGGTGATGCCCAGCAGCCAGGCCCTCAGACGGTGCTGCTCACGGTAGCGGGGGAGGGTGTCGAGGAAGGTCAGGAACACCGCCTGGCAGATGTCATCGGCAGCCGCCTCGGAGCGCCGGTGGTCGAGCCGCATGGCCAGTCGGCGCACATCGGCGCAATAGCGGGCGTAGAGGACCCCGAGCGCGTCGAGGTCACCGGACCGGAGGCGCACCACGAGCTCGGCGTCGGGGGTGGAATCGGCAGGCTGCACGTCCCCCATGTCCTCGGCGGCACTGGATCTGACGCGCTCGCTGAGATTTCTCAGGCGGGACGGCTCAATCACGGGAGGCGGGGGTCCACAACAGCTCAGCGGACAGCTCGGCGCGGCCACTGTCAAAGCGGAGCTGCTCGGCGTCATAGACGACATCACGGATGGGAAGCACCGCGACCGAGGCACCGACGGTGAGTCCGCTGCGCGCGGTGTGCTGCAGGCCGGTCCACAGCTCGGGACGCGCTTGCCAGCCCCAGGGATGCCACGCCAGGGCAAGGTCGCTGCCGGCCGTCCACCAGCCGCGTCTCAGGCGCAGTCCGGGCGACAGCCACACGCCCGGACGGCCCACCTCCACGGCCATGTGGGGGCCGATTCGGTCGAGCGGACCCAGCTGCCAGCCTGTGGCTGCGAGTGGGCCTGCCCTGGAAAGGCCCGTGGCCGACAGGCTGGACACCACACCCATGCTGTCCACGCGGCCTGGCCTGCCTGGGGAACCGGGGTCGGGTGCAGGGGGGACGGGGGTGTCGGCGAGCCGGGCCGACAGCTGCTCTCGAACGGCGAGTGCAAGGTGAGCCGCGGCATTGTCGCTGGGTGGGACGGCCACGACCCGCACCTCGGAGCGGCCGTCTCTCACCACTGCCACCGACGCCCGGAGCTGTCCGGAGCTCGAAGGGGACAGCCAGACGGCGGTCTGTCCGGGGGGCAGCAGAGGGACGAGGGCGTCGAGCTGCGCAGTGGCCGGGGACTCGTGGAAGCCCGGGGGACCGTTCACCAAGACCACATCCTCCACGAGCAGGCGCAGCTCGGTCTGGAAGCGGTCCTCCTCTGGGGCCTGGCCGAGGTCGAGCACCGCCACGGGTGCCGCCAGAGCCGGTCTCAGTAGCAGGAGTAGCGGTAGTGGTCCCAGAGTGTGTCCTCAGGGCAGGCGAGGGGCGCGTCGAGGGCGTCTTCGATGGCCCGCACGATGGGCAGGCCGGTGTGGGTGAAGCCGAGGTCGTGGTGGTGGGCGTGGGCGGCGGCGCGGACAGCCGGCCAGTCGGCGTGGGGCCACATCGGCTGCAACCCGTCGATGAAAGCGTCGAGCTCCTCGGTGTCGATGGGCAGGTCGTAGCAGTCGGCTTCGCTGAGGCTGGCCCGCTTGTGGGCGATGCCCTGCAGGTGGTGTCCGAGGGATCCGTCGGCGCAGGCGGCCAGGTCGTCGGCGCAGGACTGCCAGGCGTGGGCGGCGGTGGCCGACCAGGGACCCTCTACGTGGAAGAAGGCGGCGAGCTGCTCGGCGGCCTCGGGGTCTTCGGCGGCCTCGAGCCAGGCGTCGGGGTGGGTGCCGTCGACGCGCCGGAGCAGCAGGTGTCCGGCGTAGGCGGCCTGTGCCAGGGCGACGGAGGCCTGCTCGGGGCGGTCACCACGCACGCGATCCGGCCAGCCGTCGGAGGGGAACTGCTCGGGAAACAAGCGCTCCAGCTCCGCCCAGTGGGTGACGGCCGCAAGGGCGTAGCAGCCGCCCTCGTCGGTGGCGGCCTCCGTGGACCAGGGCTGGCCGTAGCCCCCGCAGGAAAAGCTGCTGGACTGCCAGGCGCTGGCCAGGAACCACGATGGAGACAGCTGCAGTGCATTGCCGTGGGGCTGGGTGAGCCGGCGGCTGGCGAACAGCACGCTGAGGGCCCAGCGACTGCTCGGGATTCGAAAGCCGCTCCGCTCGCCAGGCAGGCAGGTGGAGGGGACGGGCTCCGCGGGGGCGGTCCTCTGGCCAGTGTCTTCGAGAGTGGCTTTGTGGACGTTGTGTTGGGTGTGGCCAAGCTGTGTGGTGCGGGTGCAGCCGAGGGCCGGTAGCAGGACCCAGCAGTGGCGGCGGATGGACAGCGGTGGGGTCCTGGACGGAGGCAACGGGCTGGGACCAGCCTACCGACGGGGCTTCTCCGGGTGGTCGGGGTGGCCGTGAATGCGACCAGAAGTGACAGGCGGAGCCGGCGGGCTTGTGTCGGGTGACCACCGCACCTGGGACTGCGCCGGGTGTTGGTCAGGCGAGCGATGGGTGCGATAGGTGGCCCCGAGTCGTGGAGGACCGGATGAAGCGGGGATCGTGGGGCGCGCTGGCGCTGCTGTGTGCGTGCGGAGTCGGCTCCGAAAAGGTCGATGAGGACACTGTTCCAAACCCGTCCGACACCTCCGACACCTCCGACACCTCCGACACCTCCGACACCTCCGACACCGGAGCCGAGGAGCTGCCGTGGGGCGACGGTCCCCACACCGTGTCGGGCGCGGCCTACTTCTTCGACATGCCGGAGCTGCCGAACATCGTGCAGATCCACGATGTCGAGGGCGCCGTGGTCTACGTCCGAGAGGCGCCGGAGCTGCGTGTGGAGCTGAGCGCCGGTGACAGCCACGCCTTCTCCATCGCCGGCATCCCCGACGGTGCCCGCTTCACCCTCGCCATCGAGCACCCCGACTACGTCCCCACGCTGACCGGCGTGCTGGTGGCCGACGGCGACATATCGGGCGTCACCTTCCAGCACATGAGCGACAACATCGGCACTCTGGCCGCCGGCTACCTGGGCGCCGATCTCGACGACCCCAGCGTCTGTCACATGGCCACGACGGTGAGCGCAGCCGGCGCAGACGATGTGTGGGCACCCGGAGAGCCGGATGCGACGGTGACCCTGTCCCCCGAGGTCCCTTCCGAAGCGGGCCCCTGGTACTTCAACACCCAGGTGCTGCCCGACATGACCTTGTCCGAGACCACCACCGACGGCGGGGTCATCGTGGTCGGCGTGGAGCCGGGCACCTACACCTGGACGGGGCACAAGGAGGGCGTGGACTTCGTCGATCTGGAGATGGCCTGCGTCGGCGGCTGGCTCACCAACGCCTCGCCTCCCTACGGCCTCGATGTGGCGCCGGAGGGTTGAGCCGTCCGGCAGCACCCGTCGTGCCGTGAGCGATACTGCGGCCCCCCGCTGTCCCGAGGCGCCTGTGCGTGCACCCGTCCCCGTGTGGAAGAAGCTGCTGATGTCGGTGCTCAGCGTCGTGTTCACGCTGGCTCTGGTGGAAGGTGGCGCGCGTCTGTGGTCCTTTGCGCAGTACGGCGTGCGCCAGGTGGATGGGCAACCCCAGGGCCTGTACATCTCGGCACCAGGGGAGGCGCCGCGTCTGCGTCCGGGCGTCCACCTCAAGGGGCTGCTCTACGAGGTCTCCGTCAACTCCATCGGCACCCGCGGACCCGAGCTACTCGCCACAAAGCCCCCCAATGGCCTGCGGGTGTGGTGCATCGGGGGGTCCACCACCTTCGACATCTACGCCCCCGACGACGCCCACACCTGGCCTGCGGTCGCCCAGACCCACCTGCAGGAGGCCTTTCCCGACAAGGTGGTGGAGGTGATCAACGCGGGTGTGCCCGGCGAGATCCTCGAGGGCAGCGCCAACGCCCTCCACGCGCATGGCCGGCGGCTCGGCATCGACGTGGTGGTGCTCTACCACGGCGCAAACGACCTCCGCGCCATCTCGATGCAGGAGCAGGGACCCCCACCCGGAGGCTTCGGACCGCCGCTGCTGCGGAGCATGGAGCTGCTGTCGGTGTGGATGCAGCGCCGGGGCATCGGGGTGGACGCCATGCCCGACCGTCCCACCTCACAGCACCACCTGCGCCAGCTCGAACAGCGACTGCAGCGCATGGAGCGGGAGGTGAGCGGCCTGGGTGCCGTTCCCATCTACGCCACCCACGCCCACCGCATCGCCGACGACGCCACCGGAGCCGCCTTGAACCGTCAGTCCGGTGAGCTGGGCATTCTGCTCGGCATGTCGCCGACGTCCTCGCGGGACTGGTTCGCGATGTACAACGGCCTGGTGCAGCGCCGTGCCCAGCAGACGCGCCAGCCGCTCGCCGATGTGCGGGCCGCCGTGGGCTCCGACCCCGCCTTGTGGGGCGATGCCACGCACTTTTCCGCCGAGGGCTCGGCCATTGCTGGAAAGGTGGTCGCTGACGCCATCATCAAGAAGCTGAGGCGCTGAGCGACCGCCGGTCTCGGGTGTGGCGGGCGAGGGTGCGCAGCAGCACCTCGCGGGCGATGGGCTTGGTGAGGAAGTCGTCCATCCCGGCCTCGAGGCAGCGGCGTCGGTCCTCCTCGAAGGCGTTGGCGGTGAGCGCGATGATGGGCACGTCGACGCCCATCTCTCGCAGCCGCTTCGCTGCGGTGATGCCGTCCATCACGGGCATCTGCTGGTCCATCAGCACGAGGTCCACCGTCTCGTCGAAGCGTTCCAGCGCCTCCTCTCCGTTTTGTGCGGTGCAGCTGTCGCAGCCGAGGAAGCGCAGCTGGGACTCCACCACCAGTCGGTTGATCCGGTCGTCCTCCACGATGAGCACCCGCAGGCCGGCCACCTGTCCAGGCTCGACCGGTTCGGGGTCCCCCTGTCGGCTGGCCGCGTTGGCGGTGAAGGTGAGTCGGAACAGCGAGCCCACGCCCTCCTCGGAGCGCACCAAGGTGAGCCTGCCGCCGAACAGCTGCGCGATGCGAGCGGAGATGGCGAGTCCGAGTCCACTCCCGCCGTAGGCCCGGTCCCGTCCCTCGTCGGCCTGGGCGAAGGCCTCGAACACCCGGTCGCGGGCCTCTTCGGGAATGCCCACCCCGGTATCGGCGACCTCCAGTACGACCTGCACCAGGCCACCGTCCTCCTCGTGGGCCTCTGCGCGCAGCACGACCTCGCCCTCGGGGGTGAATTTGAGCGCGTTGCCGACCAGGTTCACGAGCACCTGTCGCAGGCGGATGGGGTCGCAGTGAACCCACCCGAGCGGACGGGATGCCTCGAAGCGGAGCTGACAGCGTCCGCCTTCGGCCTGGGGGGCCAAGGCCTCGACAACGGCCTCGCACAGGGCATTGAGGTCGGTGGGACGCTGGTCGAGGGTGAGCTGCCCGGACTCCACCCGGCTGAGGTCGAGAACGTCGTTGAGCAGGTCGAGGAGCAGCCCCCCTGACCGCTGGATCTGCCGCACACGGGCGACGTCCTCTGCCGGCAAGGGGCGCTCCCCCAGCATCTCGGCGAGTCCGATGACGGCATTGAGCGGGGTGCGGATCTCGTGGGACATGGTGGCGAGGAAGGTACTCTTCGCCGTGGACGCCGCCTCGGCGGCCTTCTGCTCGCTGCGCAGCGCCACATTGGTGGCCCGGAGGCGCTCGGCCTGGCTCTCGGTGACGGAGCGGAACGCGAGGGTGATGGCCGCGGTACACAGGGTGGCGGCCAGAGCAGTGGCAGCAAGGGAGATCTCGACGCCGCCGAGGGTGGGCGTGCAGGCGACCCCGACCCCGAGCACCGCGACGCTGATGGCGAGCCAGACCCGGCCACTGCGGGGACCGCCGGTGAGGGTGCCCAGCGGCGAGCTCATCACGAGCAGGGGCAGCATGGTGGTGGCGAGTCCGTGCACCCACACCGAGGTCAGGGTGGCGAGCGCGACGAGCCCGAGCAGCAGGTGTCCCACCAGAGCGAGCTTTCGGGTGCGCCACTCCAGCAGAGCGAGGCCCACACTGCCCACGCCCAGCACGAGTGCCCGGAGGATGGCGGCGGCCTCGTCGGTCGTGAGGGCGAAGACCACCGCGAGAACGAGGGCGAAGGCGCCCACCCCGGCGAGCACCCGCCGCAGCGCGAGGCCGAAGTCGGTCTGGCCCTTGGCATCCATGTCCGGTGCATCGGCATCGCGGGTGGCGAATGCGAGGACATCGGGCACGAATGGTGACTGGATCGATGGGGGGCTGCCCTGGTGGGCTGTCCCTACATCGACAGGCCTGCGACCGTGCCCTCCACCGGCGCCTGCGGACCGCGCCAGCCTTCCACCGTCACCTCCCACAGGGCGCGTGCGTAGCCCGCTGTGACGTGCACATGCTCGCGGTAGACGCGCTTGCGCATCAGGTGTGCGTGCAGCTCGGGCAGGTGGTGCAGAGGCACGCTGGGGTGGAAGTGGTGCTCGGAGTGGAACCACACGGGCTGGTTCACGATGAACACCCGATCGAGCAGCGATGGAAGCACGGTGCGGGAGCGGGTGCCCACGGGGAGATCGGCGTGAATGCCGTAGTGCTCGACGATGGCGCGCAGTCGCAGCAAGGTGGGCGCCCAGGTGCAGAACGGGAGGACCCAGAACAGGAGCACAGGAGGCCAGGCGTCGAGAATGGTCACTGCCACTGCGGAAATGGCGAGGAAGACCAGCCGACCGACCTTGAAGGCGGTGGGGGTGGGGGCCGAGGTGCGCAGCCGACGGGCGATGGCGAGCACCCGCACCTGGGCGAGTCCGATGGCGTCGGTGGCAAGCCACCAGCCGAGGGAGCGGGCGGGCATCGGAAAGGTCCACGACGGGCCGGTCTTGCCCACGAGGTCGGGGTCGGCGGTGGTGTTGAGGTGCCGGTGATGGGCCCAGTGGTTGGCGCGGTAGCCGTGGGTGCTCACCATCACGAAGGGCCAGGCGCAGAACAGCTCGCTGATCCAGTCGTTGAGGCTGCGCTTCTTCGTGAGGCGGTGATGGGCGGCGTCGTGCATGATCACGAGCAGGTCGTGCTGGCGGGCGCCGATGAACAGCACCGCGAGCAGCACGGTGACAGGGTGCCACCAGTGCCAGGCTGCGGCGGCGACCACGAGGATGGACAGCCAGGTGCCGCCGATGGCGAGGGCGGTGCGGCGTCCGTCGACCTTGCTGAGGCGCCGCAGAACCTGGGGCTCCACCTTGGACCAGGCGGGACGCACATCGGGGCGGTCACCGCTGACGGGCTTGTCTGCAATGGGCTGGGTCATCTGGCGGCCTTGTCGTGTGGGAACCGCTCCACGCGTTCGGTGGGCGGAGTGCGCCAGCTCCGAACGATGCGGACCCGGCTTTCGCATCCCGTCTCCCGTGCCTCGGTGCTGTCCTCAGGGGTTCTTCAGGATGGACCCGGGCAGGTTGCCGCGGGGTGCGAAAGGAGAATGTCAACGGAGTGACGAACCGAATTGAATGGTCCAGGCTCCGGCATGGCCGTGGCGAACCCGCTGACCCGTGGAGGGCCCATGCGACTGCACCACATCTGTCTTCTGTTCCTGGCCGCATGTGCATCCGGACCTGTGAAGTCCGACGGGACCGACGACGGCTCCGGTGAGGGCAACTTCGAGCAGGACACCGGCGAGGTCGACGACACCGGCCAGGACGACGACACCGGGGACACGGGCGACACCGGCGAGCCAGAGCCGTCCATCGAGGACTGGGAAGGCGACTGGTTGGGCGCGCTGGCGGTCTACAGCGTGGGCGACGACCAGTACGGATGGGACGACTGCGAAGGCAGCCTGGAGCTCGACTTCGACGATGATGGTGAGGTCGACGGAGATGGGGTCTGCGTGGGTCTCGAGTCGGACTGGGGAGACCCCGAGTCCTACGAGGTGGAGTTCGAGGGCGCGGTCGACGCCGAAGGCGTGGTGACGGGCCTGCTGGTGGTGGAGGCTGGCAGCTGGGGAGACGTGGAGATGCAGATCGACACCCAGGCGACCGAGGACGGCATCGAAGGGGGCGGCAACGGCGAGGTGGTGTGGGATGCCTGGGGCACCGAGTACACCCTGAGCCTTCAAGCCGAATTCGAGCTCGAGCGCGAATAGGTGGCAGGACGCCCCACGAGTGGACGGATCGGTTGATGATACCGGCGGCTGCGGGCATGTGGTTGTGGCTGTGGCCGTGCGTCTCTGCGGCGGCTGCAGGTGTGCCCGTGGTGCTGCCGCGTGGGGAGCTGGAAGAAGACTGGGTGGAACCGCTGGCCCTCGCGGGCCTGGAGCCGGGGCCTCCTCGGGATGGTCCTTGGATCATCGTCGCCGAGACCGACGGGCGCTGGTGGATGGTTGTCCGGTCGGCACAAGGCGCTGTCGTGCGCACCGAGGTCGACCCTCCTACATCCCCGGCAGCCCGCGAGGAGCTGGCCTTCCTCGCGGCCAGCCTGCTGCGCACGGTGGCACCCGCCGTCGCGGCATCTGTTCCCGAAGAAGACGTGGGCGAGGTCATTGTCGCGCCTCCTGTGCGCATGGACCCACCGCCGCCGCAGCCGGTGGTCCCGGAGCCTGCGCCGGCGCCTGTCGTTGCAGACGGCCCTGTAGCGCCTGGTCCACAAGCGCCCGACAACCTCGGCTGGACCGTTCATGTGGGCGGGGTGGGCGGGCTGGGCACCGAGCCCACCGTGGCGGCCGGAGCCTCCGTCGCCGCCTGGACCCCCCTTGGCCTGAACGTCGGCCTCAACGTCGATCACGCCACCGAGTCCCCTCTGCGGGTGGATGAGCCGGGCAGCTTCGACCTGTCTCGGTGGGAGCTCGGTGGCTTTGTGGGGGGGCCGGGTCCGCAGGCCTCCTGGTGGGCGGTGGGGGTCAGCGCGTCCTGGCGGATCCTGCAGACCCCCGTGGACGGCTCGATGCGCAGCGTCATTCCCCAGGCCCGCACCCAGTTCGTGCTGCCCCTGCAGGTGGTGCGCGGCCCCACACTCGCCTTGCTCGGGCTGGGTGGCCTCGACCTGAGGGCGACCGAGGTGTGGCTGGACATGGACGGCCTCACGCGACTTCCAGGGTGGACCGCGGGCCTTGCCGTCGGACTCACCCAGCGCACGACCGCCCCCTGGAGCCGGCCATGACGGCTTCGCGCACCGAGGTGCTGGAGGTGGCTGCCGACATCGCCTGGGCGGAGGTGCAGCGGCGGGAGCGTGTGGCCCTCGACGGCTTCTGCCGGCACTGGATGCCCACCGTGCTGCAGTGGTGCAGGCGGCTGGGGGGACCCAGGGTGGATGCCGAGGCGGCCGCACAGGAGGTCTTCATCGTGTTGCTCGACCGCCTGGAGCGCATCGAGGGTCCCGAGGTGGTGCGCAGCTGGCTGTTCAGCACCACCCGACGCGTGCTCGCCCAGCATCGTCGCCGCGCCTGGTTCCGCCGCTGGCTTCCCGGAGCCCCCGTCGACCGTGCCAGCGCCGACCCTGGCCCCGAGCGCCGCACGAGCGCCCGGAGCACCCTCGATGAGGTGCAGGACATCGTGTCCGGTCTTCCGCCGCGGCTCGCCGAGGTGTGGGTGCTGGTGCAGATCGAGTCCCGCACCGTGCCCGAGGTCGTCGAGATCACGGGACTGCCCGAGGGCACCTTGCGCACCCGCTTGCGCCGCGCCCGACAGCTGTTCATGGCCGAAGCCCGCAGCCGCGGACTGGTCGATGCCCCCACCGGGGAGGCCCCATGAAGTCCACCGAAGACACCCTGCACCGCCTGCTGCGCGACGGCACCGAAGCCACTGCGGAGGAGGCCGACCGGCTCGTCGATGCGCTGGGTCCCCACCTGGACGAGGCGGGCCATGGCGCCCCAGCCCGGCGACCGGTCTTGCGGGGGACAGCCATCGCCGCGGTCGCCTTGGCCGCTGGTGCGCTGGTGGTGGTGTGGCCCGGCGCGCCGCCCGAGGCGGTTCCCCTGGCAGCGAGCTGGAGCCCCGACGGCGACAGTGCCGTGGTCCATCCGGTCGAGGGCGTGACCCTCACCATCGATGGGCATGGACGCCTGGCCGGCACATCGCGTCATCCCGCCGTAGAGTGGAGCCGAGGGCGCATCGGCGTGTCGGTGGAGCCCGGCAGCCTCGATGGCCTCACGGTCGAGACCCGGGAAGCGCGCGTGGACATCACCGGCACAGTGTTCGAGGTCTCCCGCGATGCGCTGGGGACGCGGGTTTCGGTGAGCCGAGGGTCGGTCACGGTCACCTGTGGAGAGGCCCCGGTGCGGGCGGTGCAGAGCGGTGATGCCGAAGCCTGGTGTCTGCCGACCACGGCGGGTGGACTGCTCGGTCGCGCACAGGCCCTCTACGACGCCGAAGCGCCGGCCGACAGCGTGCTCCACAGCCTCGATGCAGCCCGTGCGTTGGAGCCTGCGAACACCCTGCTGGTGGAGATTCTCGGCACTCGGGTGCAGACCCTTCAGCGCGCCGGCGACCTGGACTCGGCCTGGGAGACCGTGGGCGAGGCGCTGCCCCTGGCCTCAGGCTTTCGGCGGGATGAGTTCCGTCGGTTGGCCCTCAGCCTGGCCACCGAGCGAGGCGACTGTGCGGCAGTGGCCTCCCATCTCGACGCGGTCCCGCCCGAAGATGAGCGGATGCGCCTGGCCGTCGAAGCCTGCCCGGAGCTGCCCCGTTGAGCAGGGTCGCGCACCGGTGGGGACCCGTGATCGGGCTCGTCGGGACGGCGGCCTGCAGCCCCTGGCGCGTCGATCTGCGCAGCGAGGACTCCGCCGGGGTGGAGGTGGACACGGCGTCGGCTCCCGACACTGCGGCAGAGCCCGATGCCTCCTGCGACGGCGGGGAGCTGGTGCAGGGCACCGCCGTGATCAGCTTCGAGGCCTACGACTCCATCTGTCCGTGGATGTACGACGACAACCTGTACCCGATGTCGGGTCGGGCCACCGCGCGCGTCGAGCAGCAGGAGTGGGTGCCCATTCCCGACGGCGCTCGCCTGTGTGGACTCACGCTGACCGGCGTGGGCTGGGAGACCGAGAGTCCGCCGTTTGACGACCACTTCCTGCTCACCGTGGCGGATGTGGTGGTGGCCTCGAGCTCGGCCGAGCTTGTGCAGCCGCTGGTGGGGTCCGATGGACTGCCCCGCTACAGCTGGTCGGTGCTGGCGGGGGTGGAGTTCGACCCCGGCGTGGGCGCCGCGTGGTGTCTGTCGCAGGGACCCGACGGGGCCTGTGAGATCCCGTCGGCCGACGCGCCGGGCCCGTTGGTGGCCGCCCTCGACGACCTGGCGGTGCAGGCCCTGCAGCCAGAGGTCAGCGCGCCGCTGGGGGTCGGGCTCGTGGTGGTGGGGGACAACGACATCTCCGGCGACTGCACGCACGCGCAGCTCGACGTCACAGTGGGCTGGCAGGTGACCCTGAACCAAGGCTCCCGGTAGAGGTCGCTGGCCGGCGCAGGACCGAAACTGCGATAGTGCCGAGTCCGGCCTTCTCTGGAGTCTGCTGATGGGACGACTGCGACAGCTCTACCTCACCTGCGTGAGTGAGGTCTCTTGGCGGATCCCCAACCGTCCGGCGCAGTTTCTGGCCCAGTTCTCCCAGGCCGAGCGTGGCAGCGCCTACGACATGCTCGCGGCGGCCGAGCTCACCGAGCGGCGGGAGCTGCGCCGCAAGTACCTCGAGCACGCCCTCGACGAGGCGGCCCACTCGCGCATCTTCCGCGACCGGGCCCAGGCGCTCGGCATGGGACGGGAGGCCTCGGCGCTCATCGACATCGGCTACCTGCACGAGCACGGCATCGTGGGCGGCCAGACCCTCTTCGAGCGCCTCGGCGAGCTCGACTTTCTGGCCTTCATCTATGTGGCCGAGGGGCAGGCGCTGGAGCAGTTCGAGGTCTACAAGCGCCGCGACCTCGTCGATCCCGTGACCCAGGCCCAGCTCGATGGCATCCGCAAGGACGAGCTGTTCCACATGACCTACAGCGGGGCCGAGCTGGAGGGCTACCGCAAGGCCGGCCGACACGGGGAGGTCCGCCGAGCGATCTGGGGCGTCCACTGGCGCCGGCTCAAGGAGAAGTGGCTGCGCTTGTCTCGGCGGGTGGGCGACGTGGTGAGCGGTGTGTGGCTGCTGTTGATGTACACCTTCGTGGTGGGTCCCTTCCGGCTGCTCGCGCGTCCCGAGGATGCGGGCTGGCAGGCGCGAGAGCATTCCGCCACCGACCTGTCCACCGCCCGCGCCCAATTCTGAGTCCGCCTCGGCGTGCATGGGAGAGGCCCGATGGCCTGCTGGATCCTGGGCATCTCCGCCCTGTACCACGACTCCGCAGCCGTGCTCCTGCGCGACGGCGAGGTGTTCGCTGCGGCCCAGGAGGAGCGCTTCACGCGCATCAAGCACGACTCCTCCCTGCCCATCCGCGCGGTGCGCTGGCTGCTCGACGAGGCCGGCATCACCGCCCAGGACCTCGACCACCTCGTCTTCTACGAAAAGCCCCTGCGCAAGTTCGAGCGCATCCTCAGCACGTCGGTGGCCTGGTTTCCGGCCTCCTGGCGCCTGTTCCCCCTTCAGATGCGGGCGTGGTTGGGGGACAAGATCTGGCTGCGGGACAAGCTGGCCTCCGAGTTCGGGGTGGCCCCCGACCGCCTGTTGTTCTCCGAGCACCACCTGAGCCACGCCGCGAGCGCCTTCTACGCCTCCCCCCACGCGTCTGCGGCCGTGCTCACCATCGACGGCGTGGGAGAGTGGGCCACCACGGCCTTGTGGAGGGCGGAGGGCGGCCGGGTGGAGCCGGTCTCCGAGATTCGCTACCCCCACTCCCTCGGCCTGTTCTACTCGGCGGTCACGGCGCACCTCGGCTTTGTCGTGAACAACGGTGAGTACAAGGTGATGGGCATGGCCTCCTACGGGCGGCCCCGCTTCATCGAGCAGATGCGCAAGCTGGTCACCGTGAAGGACGGCGGCTTCGAGCTCGACCTCACCTACTTCTGCCACCACCTGCACCCCCAGCGCGCCACCACCCCCGCCTTCGAGGCTCTGCTGGGTCCCCCCCGTCACCCCTCGGAGCCCTTCGAGCTCGACAGCGACGACCCGGCCATCCAGGCGGCCAGCCAGAGGTGGGCCGACCTCGCCGCAAGTGCGCAGCTGCTGCTCGAAGAGGTGCTGCGGGAGCTGGTCGCCCATGCCCACCAGCAGGTCCCGGAAGCCGCGCTCTGTCTCGCGGGCGGTGTCGCCCTCAACGCCGTGGCCAACCAGAAGCTCGCTGAAGACAGTCCCTTCGAGCACATCTGGGTGCAGCCGGCCGCTGGGGATGCCGGTGGAGCCCTCGGCGCCGCTCTGTGGGCCTGGCACATGGTGCTGGGCAACCCGCGCATCCCGAAGCCGGCCTTTCCGGTCGCGCTCGGCAAGGCGTGGCCGCGCAGCAAGGTGGTCGAGTACCTCGACGACTTCAAGATGACCTGGACCGACACCGGCCAGGACTGTGCCGCCCGCGTCGCCGAGGACCTCGCCGAGGGCCGCATCGTGGCGTGGATGCAGGAGGGCTTCGAGTGGGGACCCCGTGCCCTCGGCCATCGGTCCATCCTCGCCGATCCGCGCGACGAGCAGATGAAGGAGCGCCTGAACCGGTGCGTGAAGTTTCGGGAGCCCTTCCGACCCTTTGCGCCCGTCACTCTGGCCGCCGAGGTCGACGCCTGGTTCGAGGTGCCGGCCGCCGCCCGTCAGATGCTTCCCTACATGGTGTGCACCGTAGATGTGCGCCCGGAGGCCAGAGCGCGCATCCCCGCGGTCACCCATGTCGACGGCACCGCCCGGGTGCAGACCGTTTGCGCGCAGCACAACCCGCTCCTCGCCCGGGTCATCGAGCACTTCGCCGAGCACACCGAGGTGCCCGTGCTCATCAACACCTCCTTCAACGTGAAGGGCGACCCCATCGTGAACTCGCCCGTCGACGCGGTGGCCACCTTCCTGCAGTCTGAGATGGACTGCCTCTACATCGGCACCGTGCGCGTGCAGCAGCCCAAGCGCAAGCGCTTCCACTCCACCCGGACCTCGTGATGAACGACCGCCAGGACACCCCGCCCACGGCTCCCGCAAAGGCTCCTGCCCGGTCGCTGGGCGCCTTCGACAAGTTCCTCCTGCGGCTTGGAGTCATCGGCGAGCTGCTGCGCCTGTTCTCCACCGGCAAGAGGTGGATGGATGGCGCCCCTGGTTCTCTTCCTCGGCGTCTTCGGGCTGTTGCTCGCGCTGCTCAACAGCCTCGAGGTGGTGGCCCCCTTCATCTACATGGCGTTCTGAGCGGTCGCGCGTGGGTCGCGCTCAGGGCATCGGTCAGCGCCAGCCCTGCTGCTTGAGGAAGGCGGCCACCTGTTCGGAAAAGACGACGAAGCCTGCGGCATCGGGGTGGGCCCCGTCGAACATGAGGGGCTCGGCGTGGTCGGGGTGTGCGTCGAGCCACGCCACCACGTCGTCGGCGAGGTGCAAGGGGTCGGCGGGAGTGGCCTCCAGCAGCACCTTCTTGTCCGACACCCGCACCACCTTCTGGGTGTTCTTGGTGGTCTCCAGCACCACGCCCTGACCGCTCTGAGCGACTGCAGCCTGTGGGATGGCTGCCCGGAAGGCCGGGGTGAGGTCGAGCCAGGGTACGTCGCGCATGCGCTGCTCGAGCTGCTGAAGCTCCTGCTGGCGGTGGTTGTTGCCACGGGGGTCGAAGGTGCTGATGGGGGGGAGGATGAGGGCGATGGGGGTGGGGTGGACGGTCTGCTTGGAGCTGTGGATGGCCTGGAAGTAGTCGCGCCAGGGGTCTGGGCTCATCCAATTGGGACGTGCTGTGAACAGGATGAGGTCGGCGTCGATGCTCTTGGCGTGAAAGCCGAGCCACTTCGCCATCTGGCTGGGTCGCATCGCGGGGATACCCGCGTTGATGACCTCCACGTCGAGTTCTTCGGCGAGCCGCGCGGGGTAGGCCTCCTCGACGCGCACCCCCCATCCAAAGGTGACCGACTCGCCGACACACAGGATGCGGAAGTCCTTCTTGGGACCGAGCTCCGGGTTGCGCAGGCCCTGCGAGTTGGTGGAGACCTCGAACACGCGGCGCCGCTCGATCTTCGCCATCAGCTCAGGATTGCGGGCCTCTTCGGGATCGTGGGGACGGTCTGGCGTGACGATGCGCGCCCGGTCGAGGTTGGGGATGAGCTCATGACCGCCGGGCCCGAGCTGGTCGGCCTGCTGGAAGAAGGGGTCGGACTCGGTGGGAAGCTGCCGGCTGAGGGGCTTTGCCACCAGCACCCACACGGTCGCGATGGCCACGACGGGGATGAGCAGCAGGCTGAGGAGCGAGACTTTGGCTTTCCAGTTCATGGCACCCACGGTCGTTCCGGCCACCTAATGAACCTGGTGCGGCTGCCAAGGCGGAAAATCTGATATCGGAGATCCTGACCCCCGCCTGGGAGGCGTGATGCATCGCTCGGCCTGGCTGCTCGTCCTCCTGGTGGGATGTGCGGATGAAGACGACCCCAAAAAGGCCGCCGCCGTCGATGACTCCGGCGTGCTGGAGGACGGCCTCGACAGCTCGGACACCGCCGACACCGCCGACACCGCCGACTCGGGAGAGCCCGAGGAGACCGACGCGGACGGCGATGGCTTCACGGTGGAGGCGGGCGACTGCGACGACGCCGACCCGGAGCGGCATCCCGATGCCACTGAGGTGTGCGACGGCGTGGACAACGACTGCGACGCGCTCATCGACGACGCAGACGACTCCATCGACCCCGCCACGCAGACCGAGTGGCATGCTGATGCGGATGGCGACGGCTTCGGGGCGGTCGAGGGGGTGCTGGCCTGCGAGTCACCCGATCCAGACGCCATCCTCGACGACTCCGACTGCGACGACGCCAACCCCGCCGTGCATCCCGACGCCGAGGAGGTGTGCGACGACGGCATCGACAACGACTGCAGCAGCCACATCGACGATGGCTGCCTCCCCGACGGGCTCGAAGACGCCGTGGTGCAGGTCGCGGGCGACGGAAACGGCTTCGGACACAGCGTGGCGGGGGGCGACGTCACGGGCGATGGCATCGACGACCTGCTCGTCGGCGCCTACATCGCGGGCAGCGGCTACGAAGGCTCGGCCCTCGTGTTCGCCGGCCCTCTGAGCGCGTCTGTCGTGGCCTCGGATGCGGTGGGCACCATCTCGGGCACCGTGGCGGAGGGGGCCCTCGGGTGGCAGGTGGACATCACCGAAGATGTCGATGGCGACGGTGTTCAGGACATGTTCATCGGCGCGATGGGCCTCGGTGGCTCCGCGGCCCGCAGCCCGGGCACCGGCTACCTCATCACCGACTCTCCGGTGGGTGGACTGAGCCTTCCCGCTGACGCAGCGGCCACCTTCACGGGAGCCGCGCAGGGCGCCAACGCGGGCAGCTTCTGCCTCGACGTCGGGGACATCGACGGCGACGGTGTGATCGACCTTGCGGTTGGCGCACAACAAGCCTGGGACCTCTGGGGCGCCACCGGTCAGGTCTACCTGATGCTGGGTCCCGTGTCCGGCGACCACGATCTCGGCACCGACGCCGATGTCACCTTCTACGGCGCCACGGCGGCCGGCGGCATGGGCGACTGGATGTCGGCCGGCGACCTCACCGGAGACGGGGTGTCCGACCTCGTGCTGCCATCCAACACCGCCAGCACCGTCGGCATCGTCAACGGGACGGTCTACATCGTCTCCAACCCCGAAAGTGGCGTGGTAGACGTCGAAAGCGACGCCTACGCCCAGGTCGACGGCACCACCTACACGGGCTTCGGACAGGTCAGCGCCGTCGCGGACCTCACGGGCGACGGCTACCTCGACCTCGTGGCGAGTGATGGCACGCTTCCGGGCGCGGTCTACGTGATGGCGGGTCCGCTGTCGGGCACGAGCGACGTCTCCACGGCCCATGCCACCTTCCACGGCGCGGGCGTCGCCTACTTCGACAACTTCGGGATGGCCCTCACCACAGTCGATCTCGACCACGACGGGGCCGACGACCTCGTCATCGGGGCGCCCCACATCGAGACCACCATGGCCGGCGCCGGCGCCGTGCACGTCTACCTGGGCAACCTGTCCACCGGCAGCCACACCGTGGCCGACGCCGACACCAGCCTCGACGGCACCGCCCCCGACGCCCTCGGCATCGCGGTGGCCGCGGTCGGCGACACCACCGGCGACGGACTGGAGGAGCTGGCCGTCACGAGCCAGTACCGCAACGAAGGGGCGGGGCAGGTCTGGCTGTTCCAGTGAAGGCTCAGCTGCAGGTGGTGCGTCCGGCGGGGCAGTTGATGCTCGTGTTGCTGTCGCCGGTGTAGCTGCTGCCCCCATCGCGGGCGTAGTCGTCGGGCGCGTTGCCACCCGAGAAGTCGATGCCGGAGCCCCGAAGGCTGCTGTACTCGGTGACCGCGAGCGCGCCTCCTTGTCGCCCGGCCGAGTTGTCCGAGAAGGCCGAGTTGAACACGTTCATCTGGCTGCTGCCCGTTCCCGCGGCATCGTAGGAGGCCAGGGCCCCGCCGTACCAGGAGGCGGAGTTGCCCGTGAAGGTGCTGTCCGTCACGGCCATCGTGGAGCTGTAGATGCGTGCGGCCCCGCCCCACTGGCGGCTCGAGTTGCGGTCGAAGACCGCCTGGTCCACCGAGATGTCGGAGTAGAAGTTCGAGGCGATGCCGCCGCCAGCGCCGTAGGCGGCGTTGCGAACGAAGGCGGTGCCCTCGATGGACAGGTCGGTGTTGGACAGCCAGATGGCCCCGCCATCCTCTGCGGCATTGCGGTTGAACTCGCCGCCGATGATGGTGACCGAGGCAATGGTGTCCAGGCCCAGGCCACCCCCCTCGTAGCCCTCGTTGTTGGTCAGCTCGACGTCGGTGAGCGACACCGTGTCGGCGTCCATGGCCCAGATTGCGCCGCCGCCGGACGGGCCCACGTTGCTGTCGAACAGCACGCCGGTCAGGGTGAGGCTGCCGCCTTCGAGGTGGATGCCGCCGCCGTACTCGGCTGCCTCATTTCCTTCGAAGACAACGTCCACGAGGCTGGCTTCGCAGCCGTCCGCCAGTCCCATGCCCGCCCCGGACGCGCCCTGGTTGTCGACGAAGCTCGTGTCGGTGATGGTGAGCTGGGCGGTGGTGTGGCAGTGCAGGCCGCCCCCCCGGTTGACCGCAGCCGAGCCGGTGGTGCCACCGGTGATGGTGACCCCGGACAACGACACAGCCGTGGCCCCGGCGGCCACCTCCACCACGGTGGCCTCTCCACCGCCATCCAGGGTGACCGCGTGGCCGTCCAGTGCCTGGATGTCGACGTCGGCGGTGACCACCAGGCTCAGAGCGTGGACCCCCTCGCACAAGCTCAGCGTGCCGGCCGCGTCGAGGTCGAGCTCGGTGAGCTCCCCGGGGGAGGCTGGGGTGAGGTCGGTGGCCGTGCTGCCCGACAGCCAGGTGATGCGGCCCGCGTCGTCGGTGGACGCGTCGCAGTCGTTGTCCACCCCGTCGCAGAGCTCGATGGCCCCGGGGGTGCGGCTGGCGTCGGCGTCGTCGCAGTCCTCCTCGGCGGGGGATCCGTCGCCATCTTCATCGACAACCACAGGTTGTTCGAGGGTGGTGGACTGTTTTGGCTCGTTGCTGCCACAGCCGATGGGGACGAGCAGTAGACAGAGCAGCGCGATGCCGCCACGGTTGTGGGTGGTCATTGGATCTCCGGGTGGGGGGGTCGCCACGGATGCCCCGACCTGGCCGAACGATAGCTCAAGTGAGCTGGTTGCGCTGCTTGGGGGGCACCGGCCCCCGTCGCACCCGGGCGGTAGGATGTCGGCATGCGCGCTCCCCTGCTCCTCGTCGTCCTCCTCGGCTGCACCGGCAAGTCCTCCGACTCCGCCGGGGACACCGAGGTCCCCCGTCCACCCAATCCCCACACCCTCGACGATGTGTTGACGTGGGCCGACCTGCAGGTGCTGGGCACCCACAACTCCACCCACATCCAGCCAGAAGCCCCCGTCCACGACAGCCACTACTACACCCATCCGCCGCTCGACGAGCAGCTCGAGCAGCACGGCGTGCGGGCCTTCGAGCTCGACATCCACCTGCATGCAGAGGCGGGCTGGCAGGTCTTCCACCTGCCCGGCGTCGATGCCGAGACCACCTGTCTGCAGCTCGCCGACTGTCTGCAGACCTTGAAGGACTGGTCCGATGCCCACCCCTGGCACCTGCCGCTGATGGTGTGGTTCGAGCCCAAAGACGGCGACCTCGACCTCGCCTTCGAGGAGCTGCTGCAGTTCGTCGACTTCCACGATGACTTTGAAGATGCCGTGCTCGACGTCATTCCCCGCGACCGCATCTTCACGCCCGACGACCTTCGCGGCGAGCACGCCACCCTGCCGGAGGCCCTTGCCGCCGAGGGTCCACCCACGCTCGACCGGTTGCGCGACCGCTTCATCTTCTCGATGCTGGACAGCTCCGAGCACCGCGATGCCTACGTGGCGGACAGCGATGTGCTCGAAGGGCGGCTGATGTTCGCCAATGGTGCCGAGACCGACCCCTGGGCTGCCGTCATCAAGATCAACGATGGGGGCGGAAATGCCGAGCGGGTGGCCGCTCTGGCGCAGGCTGGCTTTCTCGTCAGCAGCAATGTGTCCGACGGTCCCGAGCACAGCCGGGCCGATGCAGAGGCTCACCTCAGCGCCACCCTCGCAGCGGGCACCCACTTTCTGAAGGTCGACCGGGCCGCACCCATGGATGGCTGGACGTCTGAGATTCCCGGAGGCACCCCCGCGCGCTGCAATCCCGTCACCGCACCAGCGGAGTGCACCGCAGCCGAGCTGGAGTCCTTGTAGGCCCGCTCATCCAAGGCCGAGCCCATGCTCTTTCAGCAGGTCCTCCACCATCTCGGCCTTGGCCGGCTCCCCTCTGCGACGGGCGTGGGCGGCGGCGAGGCGAAGGTCGGCCACCAGCTCGGCGGTGGTGACCCGCGTGAGGCGAAGCAGGTGGGTGAGGCGTCCGAAGGTGGCGTCCCAGGCGGTGTCTTCGCCCGATGAGGCGAGCAACAGCAGGCTGCAGGCCTGGCAGAAGGCCTGGGTCTGCACGAGCAGGTGGTCCTCTGCGAAGGCCGTGGCCTGCTCCACCAGCTTGCGGGCGCCGTGGAAGTCGCCGCTGGCGAGGCGCACCCGGGCCACCCCCAACAGGACCGGCGCCTCATCGCGTCCGGGGTAGGCGAGCTCGGGGCGACGGGCCTGACCGTACAGGTGCAGCGCCTCGTCGAGCTCCCCGCGGGAGTGGGCGACCTGGGCGAGCCCCACCAGAGCGTCGGCTTCGCCCCGGGGGTAGGCGTTTGCGCGGCTGAGGTCGAGCAGGCTCCAGAAGGCGCGTTGGGCGTCGTCGAGGCGCTGGAGGCGCAGCCAGGCGGTCGCGAGGCGCAGCTTGGCCTGGAAGTACAGCGGCAGGCTGCTGCCCGCGTCGTAGGTCTCCACGGCGGCTTCGAGAAGGACGGCCCCCCGGGCGTCTTCACCCATCTCCAGCAGGGTGCTGCCGTGGAGGCTGAGCGAGCGCCCGAGCTCCTGGGACCAGCCATGAGCGCGGGCCTTGGCCTGCAGAGCCGTCGCGAGGCGCAGGGTCTCGAAGGTGTCTCCGCGGTTGTTCGCCATCGTGAGCTGAAAGCCCAGCAGGCGGCCGATCTAGGGGGAGTCCGGGCCGTGCCCGGCGGCCTCGGCCGCTCCGAAGGCGAGGTCGAGGAGGTCGTGCGCCCGGGCCCATTCGAAGCGCATGGCCCGGCTGATGAGGGCCTCCTTCAGCACCGGAAGTGCGAGGGAGGGCGCGCCGGCGTCGACATGCAGACGGCCCAGGCGCTCGGAGCGGGTCATCGACGGGGGGCGGCGAGCGACCACCTCTGCGGCGAGGCGGGCGGCCTCCGACCACACTCCCTGGTCTCGGGCCCGGCGCTCCAGCACCTGGGACAAGGCCGGGTGGGCCGCCCGGAGGCGCTGGTCGGGCTGTCGGTGGGCGAGGCCGGCCGCCACCAGTCGGGCAGGAAGGTCTCCAAAGGTGCCGGCGCCGGCTTCGCCCAGCAGGATGCCCCGCTCCCCCTCGATGGCACCGCGTCCGAGTGCGGTGGTGAGGATGAGCTTCCACTCGGTGTTCTCGGGGTCGGACTCCGCGCGGAGGAAGGCGTCGAGTCGGGTCTCCCACACCGCCCGGATGCCCCTGGGCAAGGTGAGCTCGGTGCCCTGGCGCAGGCCGAGCCGGCCGTCCCGCAGCACGAGCTGGTCGTCGCGGATGAGGGTGGCCACCGCGCGCACCATGAAGCCCGGGTTGCCTTCCGCCCGCTCGAGCACCTGTCCGGTGAGGCTGGGGTGCAGGCCGATGACCCGGGAGAGCAGGTCCCTGGCCTGGGTGTCTTCGAGGGGACCGAGGGACAGGACCTGCTGAGGGGCGCCGGCGCGAAGGTCTGTGCCGTCACGCGCAGAGGCAACCACGCACAGGGGCGGCGGTTGACTGCTGGCGAGGGAGGCCAGGGCGGACAGTCGGTCGAAGAGGCGCTGACCCGAAGGGTCCTGGGCGATGTCATCCAAGGTGACCAACACCGGACGGTCCTGGGACAGGCGGCGCACAAGGCGCACCAGGGCGTCCACCTCGTCCCCCCGTCCTCCCAGGACCTCGCGCAGCTGGTCGGTCAGGGCGTCGTCCACCACCCCGAGGGCGGCCAACCGGGCCTGCACCTGCCGGGACAGCCACGGGCCCGACAGCCCCCACGCGCGCAGGAATCCCTCCAGAAAGACGCGTACACCGTCTTCTTGAAGGTGGACCCCAAAGCGCAGCGACAGCACGTCGGCCGCCCCCAGCTCCGAGACCGCGGTCGCCAGCCAGCGCAACACGCGAGAGCGTCCCGAGCCCCGGGGACCCCGCACCACCACGGCCTGGGGGGCCTGCAGCACCAGGGCCCTCAAGGTGGCGTTCCACAGGGCATCCTGGACGTCCTGCCGACCGGTGACCGGCAGCGAGCGTCGGTGGAACAGGGCGGCCCCCACCCCAGCCAGCATCGGGAGGGGAGGACGCGCCTGGGCCCGTCGCCAGGTGCGGGGGAGGGGGGGACGGCGCACGCTCCTGTGGCTGCTTCTGCCCGTGAGGGAGGGGCTGGGTCGCTCCAGCTCGGGCTGGATGGCGCTGCCGGGAGTCGTGTCGCGCTGGGTGGACAGCTCGGTGTACAGGCCCACCCAGGTCTCCACGAAGTCCGCGCGCTCGGCGGGTGTGGGGACGAAGGAAGCCGGGCCGCTCACCGCGCCCATTCCCAGCAAGGAAAGGGCTGCCACTGCAGCACTCGGAGGACGCCGCAGCGGGTTGAGCTCCAGCAGCTCGGCAAGCCAGGAGTGCAGCTCGGGGGGCACCGCGAAGGTGGGGGTGAAGGGGTGAAGCTCCTCGCCGGAGCCGTCGCGCCCGACCTTGCGCGGAAGGCCTCCGGTCACGAGCTTCCAGGCGAGGCAGCCCACGCCGTAGAGGTCGGTCTGGGGACCCTGGGCGCGCCACCGGCCGCTTCGGTGCTCGGGGGCCATGTAGTGGGGGGTGCCGACCACGAGGTGACGGCGACCCTCCCGGCGGCCGCGAAAGGCCACGGCGGCGCCGAAGTCGGCGAGCTTGAGGCCGGGACGGGCGTCGGTGGGGCCGCACATCAGCAGGTTGGCGGGCTTGAGGTCGCAGTGGAGGACGCCGCGGGCATGGGCGTGGCCGAGTGCATCGAGAATGGCCAGCAGCAGGCCTTTCACGTCGTCCCAGCAGCGGGGGGCCGGACGGCTGTCGAGCGAGCCTCCCGAGGCATGTTCCATCACGAGGTAGGGCATTCCAGCGAGGCGACCGGGTCCGCTGGCGGAGGCGGGAACGACCCCGTGGTCGAAGACCCGCACGATGCTCGGATGGTCCAGACCGGCCACTGCCTCCACCTCTGCAGCGAACAGGTCGAGGTCTTGCGGGGAGGCTGCCTCGGTCTGTGCGGCCACCTTCACCGCGACCGGCATGCCGGTGGACCGGTGCTCACCCCGCCAGACGGTGGCCATGCCGCCTTTGCCGAGACGCTCCCGGAGCACGAAGCCGCCGAGCACGGCGTCGGAGGACTGGACTGCGTGTCGACGCATGGGCAGGTTCGCGGCGGTGGGGGTGGGTGGGCATCCTACATGTGCGGGAAGGTGCGCCTGGGGACACCGCATGCGCTCGATCTGCCAGCGTTCAGGTCGCCGTCCGAGCGGGTGCGCGACTCGCTACAGTGCCGTTGGAAGGGAGGACCGCATGAATGCCCCGCTGCCCACTGCACTGCCCGACATCCACCGCTTCCTCGTGTCCCACGGCGCCGACATCGCCCCGTGGCGGCCGGCGAAGGCGCGTGTAGACGCCCTGCTGGAGCTGCTCTCCGAGCGCCACGACGACCCGGCCTTCTGGCGCGACCTCACCGTGCTGGTCGATCGTCTCGAAGACGACCAGCTCCAGACCCACCGGCTGTCGGGCGCCGATGCCCTCGACCCCGAAGACCGGGGTGCCTTGATGCGCGCGCTCCGAGCGGCCCTGTCCGACCACCGGGGTGCGCCGCGGGAGGCGGTGGGGGGCAGCCTTCGCTCGCTGTTCGGATTTGTGATGCTCGGGATGGCCATCGCCTGTGGGGGGGACAAGGCCGACAGCTCGGGCTCCGCAGACCAGGCCGCTGAAGGGGAGGGCGAAGGAGAGGGCGAAGGCGAAGGGGAGGGCGAGGCCTTCACCACCTGCGACGAGTCCGATGCTCTGGGGCTCGCCGACGCGGAGGCCGACGTCTACTGCGACCTCGTCGACATCGTGGAGGGCGCCGACATCAGCGGCACGGCCCGCGACCAGCTCATGAGCTGCTTCCCCGACCTCTCGGCGGCCCGTCGCGCGGAGCTGCTCGACCAGTTCGAGTCGGCCAACGACCAGGAGTTGCTCGACCTGCTCAACAACCTGGCCTTCTCCGAGGAGTGTGGCTGGGTCGAGGACCCTGGCCACTGAAGCGGTCCCCAGGGCCCGGCGGAGCCTCCCGATGAAGGTGCTGGTCGTCGTCACAGACTCGGTGGGCGCCGATGTGCCCGGCTTCATGGGCGGACCGGCCGTCACCCCCACCCTCGATGCGCTCGCGGCTGGGGGCACGGTCTTCGAGCAGGCCTACACATCGGCGGGCTGGACCATCCCGTCGCTGGCCGCCATGACCACCGGCACGCTCCCCCACCGCACGGGCGTGTGCAACTGGACGCATCCGCCGAGGCCCCGCCAGACCGTGTTCTCGGCCTTCCGCGACGCCGGCTGGCCCGTGGATGTGTTCGCGCCCTCCACCCGCTGGGGCTTCTTTCGTTGGCCGGGGGTGGACCGCATTGGCGACAGCCAGGACGTCGACGCCATCTGCGCCTCCTTGTCGCGTCCGGGGCCGGGCCTCGTGTTTGTCCACCACTGGTGGACCCACTTTCCGTTCATCACCCTGCGGCGGCCCTTCGTGAACCTCAAGTACGCCGAGGGGGTGGCGCTCGACGCTTTCGTGCGCTCGCCGGCGGTGATGGCTCCGAAGCTGCGGCGGCTCTACCACCGGGCGGTGGGCATCTACAGCGAGCAGGTGCTGCCCCGCTACCTCGACGCTCTGCCTCAGGATGCCCTGGTGGTGCACACCGCGGACCACGGCGAGACCTTTGGCGAGGCCATGCCGGCCGGGCGCCGTCCCCAGCACATCTTCGATCTGCACGGCCGCTGGCTGTGCGACACCAACACCCGGGTGCCCCTCGTGTTCTCCGGCCGCGGTGTGCCCGCAAGGCGCATTGACAGCGGCTTCTGGCGGGGCGTCGACCTGGCACCCACCCTGTGCGGGCTGTGCGAGCTGCCCTGGCGTCCCACTGCCGGTGCGGACCGAAGCGGTGTGGTGCGCGGCACTGAAGATGACCTTGCAGACGGTGTTCTCACGGTGTCCAGCCACAACACCTGGGAGCCCGACACCTACCCCTGGGATGGCCAGCAGATGTGGCGGCTGTATTCGTGGCGTGACCACCGTGGCCGCTTCACCTGGGATGCCCGCACCGACCACTGGGAGACGGGCGCGTGCGGTCAAGGCGTGGGGCCACCCGACGTGAAGCAGCGTCTGCAGGCGGCCTACGCCGATGCATCGGGTCCTGTGGGGCGGTGGTTCGCGCCCCGCGCCCGCATGCCCATCCAGACCGATGTGGCGGCATTTGCCCGACAACGGAGAGCTTGAGTGCGTCCATTTCGCACCCGCCCCAGCACGGTCTACTGGGAGCTCACCCGGGCCTGCGGCCAGGCCTGTTCGTACTGCCGGGTCGACGCCGGGCATCCGCTTGCGGGCGAGCTGGGCACCCCCGCGGCGCTTCGAGTGGCGGACCAGCTCGTGGCCCTCGGCGTGCACGAGGTCATCCTGTCGGGTGGTCAGCCGCACCGACATCCCGGCTGGGCGGCCATCTCGCGTCGTCTGGCCGACGGGGGTGTGGCGGTGCGGATGTTCGTGTCGGGTGGCTGGCTCGATGCCCAGACGCTCGCTGAGGCGCGGGCGGCGGGGGTGGGGGCCTTCACGGTGTCGCTGGATGGTCCCGAGGAGCTCCACGACCGGCTGCGGCCCGCCCGACTTCCGGAGGGGGCCCGGTCGTTTCGGGCGGCGGTGGCGGCGCTGAAGCGGCTGCAAGAGGCCGGGGTGCCCAGCCGGGTGGTGACCGTGGCCAGCCGACCATCGATTCCCCGCCTTCACGAGACCTATGAGCTGGTGCGGCAGCTCGGCGTGGCCACCTGGCAGGTGCAGCTCCTGCAGGCCAATGGTCGCGCCCGGGACCAGCTCGATGCGCTGCTGCCGGAGCCCGGCCAGCTCGAGGACATCGTGGCCGTGCTCAAGCGGGCACTGCGGGAGGGGGTGGTCCACGCACCCATGCACTGCAGCATTGGCTATCTGGTGCCCGATGACGTCATCTTGCGCAATCCCAAGGCGGAGGTGGCGGTGGTGTGGCGTGGCAACCGGGCGGGGCTGGCAGGCTTTGCAATCACTGCCCGAGGAGAGCTGCTGGGCTGTCCATGCCTGCCCGATGCCTTTGCCGTGGGCTCCGTGCGGGGGCGCAGCCTCAGAGACCTCTGGCAGGACCCCGCGACCTTCCCCTACAGCCGGCAGTGGACGTCGGATGTGCTGTCGGGGGCCTGCGCGCGCTGTGCCTTGGCGTCGGTCTGCCGGGCGGGCTGTCTATCGGTGGCCTTCGGCGCGACGGGCAGCATCGGCGCCAATCCCTTCTGCCTGCGCGTGGTGCGTGGACTGGTGCCGGACCCCGGCTAATATGTGATATCGGATATCCTGACCCCCGGCTTGATGTGGCCCGGGTCGGAGAAGGCGCTTCGGTCGGCGGTGAGCTCGGGGAGAGGGGCGGGGATGGACAAGGTCTGCCGCAGGATGTGCTGGATGTCGGTGAGGCCGTGCTTGTCGACGAGGGCCTGCAGGTCGTCGTGGATGGGGGGCGTGAAGACGACCACCTCCACGCCGTTTTCGCGAAGTCGGTGGACGGCTCCCACGAGGCTGTCGAGGTCGTGCTGGGACAGCGAGAAGCCGGCGTAGGTGGTGGTGTCCTCGATGGCGAGGGCATCCTCCCAGGCGGGGTGCACGGTGCCCACATCGTGTCCGCGCACCGACACCGGAGGTCCTGCCCCGGCCAGCAAGGTGCGGATGCTTGCGACCACCGCCTGTCTCGCCAGCACAGTCTCCTTGAACTGCAGCCACCATCCCTGCACCGGCCGTTGGGCGAGGGTGTCGAGCCGGGCCTGGGAGAAGCCCCGGCGGGGGGCCCGGGCCCGGCGGCTCACCATGAAGAGGTCGACGCCGAGCACCAGCACCTCGGGCGTGGTCTCGGGACGGGCGAGGAGGAAGTCCACCATGGCCACCAGCTCGGGCACATGCAGGCCGTCGAGGGCGAGGTTGTACACCTGCTGGTCGGGCACCCCGGGCCAGGTGGCCGCAAAGCCCGTGTGTACCCGCGAGGAGCCCAGCCACACCACCCGCGCGGGCTGTCGGGTGAGCTGGTAGGGCTTGAACAGTCGCTCGGTGTCGAGCTGGGCCACCTTGCGGGTGGTGCAACACGCGAGGGGAGGGGTGCCCCACACGCCGTAGGGGTCGACCGCGAGCTGCAGGCCCACCCACGCGAGCAGTCCCGCGGTGAGGCCGCCGAACAGCCACCGCAGCATGCGTTCTTCGACAGGAGGCGACACGTTCAGAACCGGTAGTAGAGGAAGGCGGAGGTCTGGGTGGCGCTCGCCAGGCCGGCGAGACCGGCAAGGGCGCACAACAAGGCAGACAGGCGGGGGGTGGTCCACATGCGGTGCTCGGTCCACCGCCAGCTCACGGGCAACAGCAGGGTGGCGAGCAGCAGGCCGACAAGGCCGACCATCTGCGACAGGTGAGTCATGTCCCCCAGCCCCCGGGCGCCCAGCATGGCGGTCCAGATCTCCATCGCCCGGTGGGTCGTGGCGCTTCGAAAGAGCACCCAGCCGAAGATGACCGCGAGGAGCGTCCCCAGCCAGCCCAGCGGCTTCGGCGCAGTCCACCCCCGCCGTCGTCCCCAGGCACCGATGGCCATCAGCGCCCCGTGCAGCAGTCCCCACCACACGAAGTTCCAGGCCGCTCCGTGCCAGAGGCCACCGAGGGCGAAGGTGACGAGAACAGCCGCCCACTCGCGCTTCAGGCCTCCCCGCCGCCCCCCGAGTGGCACGTAGAGGTGGTCGCGCAGGAAGTCGCCGAGGGTGATGTGCCAGCGTCGCCAGAAGTCCCTCAGCGAGGTGGCCCGGTAGGGCGCGTCGAAGTTGGCTGGCAGCTGGAGGCCGAACAGCAGGCCCATGCCCATCGCGAGGTCGGCGTAGCCTCCAAAGTCGTAGAACAGCTGCAGGCTGTAGCCGAGGGCTGCCGTCCAGGCGTCGACCAGGCCGCTGGGGGCCGAGCGGTACAGCGGGTCGACAATGGGGGCGAGGGCATCCGCCACCACGGTCTTCTTGAACAAGCCGAGGCAGAGGAGGGACAGGCCGACCACCGTGCGTCGGGGCCGGAGCCGTTGCGCCCACGGCGTGCGCAGCTGGTCGTGGAAGTGCCGGTGGTGGACGATGGGGCCCGCCACGAGCTGCGGGAAGAAGGCCACGTAGAGGGCATGGTCTCGCAGGCGCACCGGTCGGCTGCGGGCGGCCTCGACGAGAAAGCCCACCTGCTGGAATGTGAAGAAGGACAGCCCGAGGGGCAACACGAAGCGCGGTCGGACCTCGAGTCCCAGGCTCGATGCGATGAAGGCAGAATACTTGAAGATGCCCAGTAGCAGGATGTTCCCGGCGACTCCGGCCGCCAGCCACCCCCGCGACCCGCCGGCCTGGAGGTGCCGGGCCAGCAGGTGGTTGAGGACGATGGAGACCCCCAACACAGCCAGGTGATCGGGGCGCTCCCAGCCGTAGAAGACCACCGAGGCGAGCAGCAGCACGAGGCCAGGACCCCGGTCGAGCCGCACGGCCAGCCGGAACAGCGCCCACACGGCCGGCAGGAACAGCAGCAGAAAGCCGGGGTCGGCAAAGTGCACGGCTCAGGCCTGCGCGCGCCGGATCGCCCGCACACACCAGGGATTGTCGAACACCCGGCCCGTGGTGGCCACCGCGACGCAGGGGCACCCGCCTCCACACACCGGAGCCAGCACACAGTCCGCACAGGCCCCCGAAGGCTCGGGGAGGTTTGGCGGCAGCCAGTGCCAGCGGGTGCGGTCGTTCCAGATGTCGACGAGGGCTTCGGTGCGGATGTTGCCGACGATGAAGGGGTCGCCCACCTGGTTGGGACAGCCCTTCACACCGCCGTTGGGCTCGATGGCCACCACCCGCTTGCCGCAGCCCGAGCCCCGCCACACCCGGGTGGTGGGTCCGCGTGCGCTGCTTCGGAGCAGGGGCTCCTCCTTCGACAGCCAGCCGATGCTCGGATGCACCATGGGCGCCAGCACGGGATCGCGCGATGCCCTGGCCAGGAACTCGGCCAGTTCGGGCATGCGGGCCCTGTCGACCATGTCGTGGGTGTGTCCCGAGAAGCGACCGGTCGGATGGGCGAGCTGAACCGACCAGATGTCGATGCCCAAGGCCTTCACCGCCTCGTGCAGTTGCGGCAGCTCGTCGAGGTTGCCGGCCCGCACCGCCGTGATGACCTCCACAGCGATGTCGGTCTGCTTCAAGCGGTGGATGGCCCCGGTCACCTCCTCCCACGACGACCGCGCGGCGCGGGTCTCGGGGAAGCGTCGAATGGCGTCGTGGGTGGCGCGCAGGCCGTCGAGGCTCAAGATGACCCGCTTGCAGTCCAGCTGCTGGAGCCGCTGCACGGTGGCGGGTCGGAGCAGGTGTCCGTTGCAGGACAGCATCAGGGCCATGCCGCGATCGACGATGCGCTGCGCGATGGGGTCCCAGTCCTTTCGGAACAAGGGCTCTCCGCCGGTGAGCGTGACCGCCTGCGTGCCGAGCTCGGCGAGCTGATCGACGAGCTGGAAGGCCTCCTCGGTGCTCAGCTCGTCGTCGCGGGCCGGCCCCGCCTCCACCAGGCAGTGGGTGCAGCGCAGGTTGCAGCGCCAGGTGAGCTCCCACACTGCCCGAACCATCACGCCTCCAGCCGGGGGTCAGGATCTCCGATATCCCCTTTTCTCAGGACTCAGCGGCGCAGGGACTCCAGCTCCGCCATCCAGCCCGCCACCTCGGCGTCGGGCGCAGACTTGCGCAGCCGCAGCAGCATGTTGCCCACCGAGCCGGCCTTGCAGCCGAGCTGTGCACCGGTCTCGCCGTGGGACAAGCCTGCCCGGCGGCCGAGCCACCATGCCAGTACCCACCGCGCCCGGTTGTCCCGACGCCCTCTCTTGGCCGACAACAGCGTGTCCGACGCCACTCCAGTGGTCTGTGCCACCTCCGCGATGGCCGTCTCGGCGTCGACGTCTCCGCTCGCCGCAACCGCCGGCCGTGGCCGCGCACTCGACTGCCACATGCGGTCGTTCGACCACTCTGCCGGCGCTCCGCCGCGGCCGAGCCGCACGTCGTCGATGTAGCGGACCAGCGCCTCCACCGAACCAAAGGCCTCCAGCAGCTCCTCTGTGTGCAGCCAGTCGGGGGCGGGCGCGAGGCCGACATAGGCGCGGTGGCTCGACCAGTCCCACAGCTCTGGAAGGGCGACGAGCGAGGGCACAGGGTTGAGGTGGAGGTAGGCGAGCAGGTGCATCCAGTAGGCGTCTTCGCCGTCGTGCACGAGTCGGTTCTTGAAGCGGCCCCGGAAGACGGAGCCGTCCCACCGGTTGCGTTGGTTGATGCGCCGCGTGATCTCGCTGCCCAGGTGCCGCATGGCCTGGGAGAGGTTGCCGCGGGGCGTGCCCAGCATGAGGTGGAAGTGGTTGGGCATCAGCGCATAGCCATGGACCACCACGTCGAAGCGTTCTGGAAGCTCGGCGAGGGCGTTGATCACGATGCGTCGGCTGTCCGCCGTCGAGAACACCGCCTCACGTCGGGCGCAGCGGTTCATCACATGGTGGCGGGCGCCGGGAAAGTCGATGCGGGGGCGGCGGGCCATGTCAGCTCCGGGGGTCAGGACATCTGATATCCCCTTTTTCGCCTCAGCTCCGCGACCGGTCCACGCCCATTGCCGACTCGAGCGCCTTGGCCCGTCTGCGGCTCACCGGTACCCGGGTGCCGCCCTCCAGCTCCGCTTCGAAGCTCGACCCCTTCGGCCGGAGCCGGAGCACCCGCTCGGCGTGCACAATGGCGGACCGGCTCACCCGAATGAAGGTGTTGGGGAGCCGTCCCTCGAGCTCGGTGAGCCCCCCCTTGAGCCGGATGCGGCTGCCATCGACGGTGTGGGCGCGCGCGGTGCCGTCTTCCACGATGATGCACAGCAGG